>Ga0208492_1000185_pt1 | contig 61634 bp, 52 predicted proteins | sample Subbioar_CSW14AB_FD_184820 | JGI IMG/M metagenome (GOLD analysis project Ga0208492, IMG submission 184820) | Serpentinite rock and fluid subsurface biosphere microbial communities from McLaughlin Reserve, California, USA - CR12Mar_CSW14AB (SPAdes) | ecosystem: Environmental > Terrestrial > Deep... | reverse complement strand
CCCGCCAGCCCGGAGGGCTTCGTCTTGCAGTCGGTGCCCCGGACTTCAGTCCGGGGGCAATTCTTCGACGGCTCTTGACTCGAATTCAGTGCGTGCCCGGCGGTGGTCAGCAGAACGGGCTCCGGCTGTGCGGTCCTCAGTTTGGCTTGGGCTTGTCACCCTTGCCCACGAGCTCCTGGCCCCGGTGCTCGGCCTTGGTCGCGATCTCCTTCACACCGTGAAGGGCCTTCTGCGCCGTCTCCTTCGCCGCGTGCACGATCTTCGTAGCGACCTCCGTCACGGCGTGACCGGCCTCTTCGGTCTTCTCCTCCGCGCGGTGTTCGCCCTTCACAACAGCCTCGTCGAGCCGTTGCTGGCTGGCCGTGGCCGCATGGCTGGCCTTCTTGGCGGCCGCGGTGAGCTTCTCGATCGCCTCGCGGGAGAGAGCCTTGGCCTTGTCGGCCGCTGCGTCGATCCTCGCCTCGATGCTCTTGGTTGCCATGGTCGTGTTCCTTCCGGTGGGGCGCCGAACCGAAGTGCCTCCGTCGATCGGCGCCAACGAAGGAGGCCAGCATCACGCGTGCCGACCGTTCCCGGGGGGATCGTCGCGGGGATCGCGCCCTCCGCTCTGGCTCCGGGGCTCGGATGAGCATGGGAATCGCGCAGAACGCGCGCGACGGGCGGCGCCCCGAGAGTTCTGCTACACCGCGCGCCCCCTCATGTCGTCGCCGATCCAAGTCCAGTCCGTCACCAAGGCCTACGGTAGCAAGAAGCTCTTCGAGGACGTCACCGTCACGTTCGGCGGCGGCAAGCGCTTTGGCCTCACCGGGCCCAACGGCGCGGGCAAGTCCACGTTCATGAAGATCCTCTCGGGCGACCTCGAGCCCGACACCGGCGTCGTCTCGCGCCCCGAGCGGACCTCGGTCCTCAAGCAGGACCAGTTCGCGTTCGAGGACCGGCGGGTCATCGACGTCGTACTGATGGGCAACAAGCGCCTCTGGGCGGCGATCGACGAGAAGGAGAAGCTCCTCGCGCTCGAGTCCATCAGCGACGAGCAGGGCGAACGCCTCGGCGAGCTCGAGGGCGTCATCGCCGAGGAGGACGGCTACACCGCCGAGCCCGACGCCGAGGCCCTGCTCGCTGGTCTCGGCATCCCCGAGGCACAGCACCAGCGGCTGATGAAGGAGGTCGCCGGCGGCTACAAGCTCCGCGTCCTCCTCGCGCAGGCGCTCTTCGGCAAGCCCGACGCCCTGCTCCTCGACGAGCCGACCAACAACCTCGACCTCGACTCGATCCGCTGGCTCGAGAAGTTCCTGTGCAACTACGAGGGCGTGCTCATCACCATCTCGCACGATCGCCACTTCCTCAACGCGATCTGCACGCACATCGCCGACATCGACTACAACACGATCATCGTCTACCCCGGCATCTACGACGACATGGTCATGGCCAAGAGCCAGCTCCGCTCGCGCGTCGAGCAGGAGAACAGCGAGCGGCAGAAGAAGATCAGCCAGCTCCAGGAGTTCGTCGCCAAGTTCGGCGCCGGCACCCGCGCTTCGCAGGTGCAGAGCCGCAAGAAGCAGATCGACAAGCTCCAGCTCGCCGACCTGAAGAAGTCGAACATCGAGCGCCCCTACATCCACGTCGCCCCGAAGAAGCCCTCGGGCAAGCAGACGCTCACCATCGAGCACCTGACCAAGGTCTGGGAGCACACCGACGAGAGCAGCGAGTTCTCGGCGCACACCGGTGAGCCGGTCACGGTCTGCAAGGGTTTCGACGCGCTCATCACCAAGGGCGAGAAGATCGCCATCGTCGGCGCAAACGGCGTCGGCAAGACCACCCTGTGCAAGATGCTCGTCGGCGACGTCGAACCCGACAGCGGCACAATCACATGGGGCCACAACGCCTCGGTCGGCTACCTCGCGCAGGACCACCGCGACGGCATCCCGCACGACACCACGGTCTTCGAGTGGTTGCACTCGATCGATCCCCAGGCCCACACGCAGGACATCCGCGGCCTCCTCGGGAAGATGCTGTTCAAGGGCGAAGAGGGCCTCAAGCCGACCAACGCGCTCTCCGGCGGCGAGGCAGTGCGCCTCATCTTCGCCAAGCTGATGCTCGCCGGCGACAACGTGCTCGTGCTCGACGAGCCGACCAACCACCTCGACCTCGAGTCGATCATCGCGCTCGGCAGCGCGCTCGAGAAGTACGAGGGCACCGCGTTCGTCGTCTCGCACGACCGCGACCTGATCAGCACCTTCGCGACCCGCCTGTTCGCGTTCACCAAGGACGGCCTGGTCGACTTCAAGGGCACCTACGACGAGTTCCTCGAGAAGCACGACGCGGCCAATGCCGCTCCCCGCGGCAAGCGCTGAGGTTCGCGCACGTCCCTGGGCGCGCTAGGCTCCGCGCCCATGTCGATCGACGCCGTCGCGCTCCTCAAGGGAGCGAACCTCCCGCTCTCCTCTCGTCTCCACGTGCAGAAGCTGAAGGACGCCACGCTGGTCCACACCGGCGTCGGCTTCGGCGGCGATCTCGACATGCTCGCGTATGCCGTACGCACGAGCGTCGGTGACGCGCTCGATGCACACGACGACCCGCGCGGCATCTTCGTCCTGCCCGACGTCGCCGAGCCCAAGGCCGACACCTACGAGGGCGTCATCGCCGAGATCGGCGAGGCAGGCGAGTGGGTGCAGAAGATGGCCGCTGGCGAAGTGCCCGCAACCCTCGACGCCGCCCCAGCAGGAAGCTTCGAAGCGCTGATGGGCCAGGCGATGCAAGCGCTCGCGGGCACCGACCTCGCCGACATCCAGCGCGCGATCGCCTCGGGCGACTACGCCGCGATGGCCAAGCTGCAGGAGCGGATGGCGCAGGCGCTCGGCGGCGAAGAGGCGATGAACCAGCTCGCCTCGCAGCTGATGGGCAGCGCGAACGTCGAGGCCGCCCTCGCCGGCCGTCCGATGGAGCCCCTCGCAGGGTTTCCGGATCTGCCGATCGACCTGGCGAAGATGGATCCGAAAGAGCTCGCGGAGATGCAGAAGCAGCTCGAGGGGATGTTGGATCCGGAGCAGCTGGCGGAGCTGGAGAAGCTCGTGAAGAAGGGCCAGAACTAACGCGAACGCGACACGCGACACGCGACACGCGAAACGCGGATGCGACACGCGATGGGAGGTTCGCTCTGACTCGGGTTTCGCCGTCATGCTGCCGGACGATTGCTCACCGTCGTCGACACCAAGCAGGCGAAGGCCCTTTCGACGCTCCAGCTCGAAGCCGGCAGGCTGGAGTTCCAGGAGGCGTACGCGATCGAGTTCTGGGTGCGCGCCGACGGCAAGGCGCGCATCGTCTTCGCGCACCCGCCCAGCATCCTCGACGTCGACGTGGGCGCGGCGAGCTTCGGCAAGCCGCAGCCGCTGCCCGTGTGCAAGTGACGGCGGCGCGTCGATCCATCACCAGGAGTCGCGGGCCTGGCGCCGCCGTCGCTGCTCACGTGCTCGGTGAGGTTGTCACGCCGGCTTGATCGTCAACCCGTGACGCGATGCGATCTTCGTCAGGCGCTCGACGTCCGGAGGCGTGTTCGAGCGAGGCGGGATCTCGCGCTTCTTCGCCGGCTCGGCGGCCTCGGCGAAGAACTCGTCCATGCCTCCCGGCGAATAGACCACGAGCAATCGCGCCGGTGCGGACGAGACGTTCTCGGCCCACTCCAGCGTGCCCTTCGGGAAATGGAGGAACTGCCCGGGGCTTCCGTCGATCACCTCGTCGCCGACGTGCCAGCGAATCGATCCGTCGAGCACGAACACCGACTCGCCGCAGTCGTGGATGTGCGGAGGCGCGCTGGCTCCCGGCGGAAGCAACATCTCCACGATCGAGAGCTGGCCGTCGGTCTCCTTGCTGCTCGCCTTCACCGTGTACAGCCCGCCGAGCATCCACAGCGGCGTTCCCGCGTCGCGCTTCCGGTTCAGGATCTTCGCGGCACCGCGGGAGGGTGTGGCGCCGATCTGCCGCAACATCGAGCCGATGTCATAGTACGAGCGACCTCGCGCGATCTTCTCGTTGCGCACATTGAGTACGTCGCAGAAGCTCATCTCGACGCGTCGTCCGGTCGGAGCAATCTCGCCATCAGGACCGAACAAGGGCCCGCTGTGCGTTCCGCGGGCGACGTACTCTACCGCCACGACGTCGCCGTTGGCGATGACGTTCGAGACCTCGAGCTGCGCATCGGGGAACGCGCGAAGCCATCCGAGCAGATTCTCGCGAAACCCTGCGGGTCCGCGGTACGTCTGCCCGAGGCCGATCTCCACGTATTCGCAGTCGTCGGCGACGAGCGACGCCGCGCGGTCGAGATCGCGTTTGTTCATGCAGTCGTAGAGCGCTCGTGCGATTGCGCCGATGTCCTTGCCGACGGACTTCACGATCTCGGGCCTGGAGAGAGATGCCATCGTCATGCCCCCTGTCTCGCTGAGTGTTTGTCGAGCACACGACGCCCGAACGACCCGGCGACGATGCAACTTCGGGGCTCACGCACTGTCGTGCCGAGCGGTAGCCAACTCCGAAGTAGCTGCGAGGTCTCGGTGTGGGTTCCCGGCGGAGGCGGTCGGCGAACCGCGACCAGCGCGCGTACCCTTCGGCGCCGCTCCTGAAGCGGCGAGAGCCTACTCCGGCGTGTTACTGGCAGGCGTACTGCTGGCACGCTCCTTCGACCAAACCCTGCGGAGCCGGCTCCGGCTCCGTTCGAGGCTTGTCGCGCGAAGGTGCGTCAAACGATGCTCGACGAGCCCTCGACGGAGCAGGCGCGCATCGACACCGCGAAGGACGCGTGTTGCTATCTCGGACGCGCGTGCAAGTTCCCACCTTGAAAGCTGCCGTAGCGACTGTGCTCGTCGGTGTGCTCGCCTGCGCGCGCAAGCACGACGAGGTGGCAGTGCGGCCCGATCCGGTCGCGCACGTCGATGCTGCGCCCGAAGCGAGCGCGAAGTCACCGCCAGCGTTGCTCCGACTGCGCAAGGCACCTCCGTCGAAGGAGGAGCCCTACCTGGGATACAAGCCGGGGTCGTTCGAGATCCTTGCGACCGCGAGCGCGCCGGGGACGTTGGCCGTCGAGGTGATCGACGACGTCGGCGAGGGCGACGAGGTCGTAGACGGCGGGATCATGACGCGCGCGACCGCGCCGATGACGCCGGGCAACGAGGTGCTCGTGCGGTTCTGGTTCGTGACCTATCCGGCCGCCGCGGGGATCGATCCTCCCGGGTCGACCGGGCAACTCCAGCTCAGCGTGGGGAAGGAGATGGTCTTTCGGAGGCTCTCGACCGTGATGCCCACCCCGCTGGGAATGGATGCCGGTCGCGTGTTCAATCCCGAGCTCGAACACTCCACGTACACGTGGGGAATCCCCCTCGTCGTGCAAGGCGAGTGGACCCGCCTCGTGACATGGCTGTTCCACGGTCGCCCAGCGCACTTCACCACCAGTGGCAGCGCGATGCTGCCCGACGGCAAACACCCGAAATGGTCGCTCTTGGTGAAGCTCGAGTGATCAGCGGCGGTGGAGCGTGCCGTGCTCGAGGTCGCCGAAGCGGAACGTCGGTTCGAACCCCCGGAACAGCCACCAGGCGGCGAACTCCGACGACGGCACCACGTTGGGGAAGTCGGGATTGCGGCGCGAAGGTCCGGCGATCTCCTTCTCCTGCACCATCGAGATGTACTGATCGACGCTGCTCTCTTGCGTGTTGCCGTTGAGGACGATCTCGCTGCCGGTGTTCTTGGCGAACTTGCGCACCGCACCGATCGCCGACTTGTCGGGCGCATAGTTGTCGGAGCTGACGCCGTTCTCGCTCGAGACCAGGACGCCCTCGGCGGTGTGCGCGACCAGCGAGTGATTGCCGCGCGTGTGGCCGGGCGTGCGGATGAGCGCGACGCCGTCGCCGAGCATCACGTCGCCGTCGAGGAGCACCACGCGATCGGACGGGATCCCGCGGGTCCCGTTGGGGCAGTACCAATCGGCCTGCGAGGGCAACAAGCCCTGCACCGACTCCCACTCCGCGCGCATGATGAGCAGCTTCGCGTTGGGGAAGATCGGCGCCTTGCCGTCGCCGCCGAGCCAGTTGCGGAGGTCTTGCGTGTGCAGGTGATCGTACGAGATGAAGTCGATGTCCTCGGGCCGGAGCCCGATCTTCTGCAGCCACTCGACCACCGTCGGCCCCTGCGGGGCGACCAGCTTGGCTGCGAGCGTCTTCACGATGCCGCCGGGCGAGAGCTCGCCGACCTTGCCCTCGAGCTTCGCGAGCTCACCAGCCCCGAGCCGCTTGAAGAAGCGTGTCTCGGCGTTGGCCTCGACGTCGCTCGGCGAGAACAACATCGTCTTGATGCCCGACTGCGTCTTGAACTGCACGACGTAGAGACGATTGACGATGTGGATGACCGGCGTCGGCACCGGCCGCTGGGTGAATACGTTGGCGAACGCATAGCGCACCGGGTACGGCACCCGCACCAGCTCGCAGGTCTTGTAGAACACAGCCTGCGGCCCCGAGAGCATCTGCTCGCGGAACGTGCGCGCACGACGGCGCACCTCGTCGAGACGCGTGAGCGGGACCGACGACGAGCGCGCGCCGTGGAACGTGTCGATCGGCCGAACGATGCTCTCGAGCTCGGGGTGGGCTGCGTCGAATGCCATGGCGCGAAAGGGTAGCAGTCCGCGTACGCTCGGGGACATGCGCCCCGCCCTGCTCGCCACACTCATGCTCGGTTGCGGACTGCTCGGTTGCGGCAAGAAGGAAGAGCCTCCGAAGACGGAAGCGCCGACGCCGCTCGCGATCCCCACCGTGGCGAGCAGCACCGCGACCGCGTCGGCCAGTGAAAAGGCCGAACCGAGCTGGCGCACCGATCTGACGGTGGGCACGGGCGCCGAGGCGACCGACGGCAAGAAGGTCACCGTGCACTACACGTTGTGGCTCGAGAAGAACTACCCGCAGCCCGACAAGAAGCTCGAGAGCTCGCACGACAAGAACAAGCCCAAGAGCTTCCAGCTGGGCTCGGGCCAGATGATCAAGGGTTGGGATCTCGGCATCCCGGGCATGAAGGTCGGCGGCAAGCGAAAGCTCGTGTTGCCCCCGCAGCTCGGCTACGGCGGTGCCGGTTCGCCGCCCTCGATTCCCGGCAACGCCACGTTGGTGTTCGAGATCGAGCTGCTCGACGTGAAGTGATCAGCCGGGCGGAACGCCGCCGCCGCTGCCACCAGAACCACCGCCGCCGCCGCCGACAGCGATGCACGCGCCGACGCCGAAGGGCGACTTCTGACAGGTCGCGGGCGCCTTGCAGTCGGCGTCGCTGGCGCAGAGGACATAGACATTGCGACCGCCGCACGACTTGGCGCATTGGGCCGATCCGCCGCTCGTGCCTGCGCCGGTGAGGCAACACACCTCGCCCGTGCCGCAGGTCGCGGGCCCGGTGCACGCGAGCGAAACGCCGCGTGCGCAGCTTCCCTTGGGCGTGCACGACGCCGAACCGCCGCCACCGCCGCCGCCGCCGGTGACGCAGCACACCTGGGTCGCAGGATCGCACGTGGTCGATCCGCAGGTGAGGCGCGCGGGAGGCGGAGGCTTGCTCGTGTCGGTGACCACGACGCCGTCGTCGGTGGTGACGATCGCGTCGCGCCCACCGCCGTCTTGGAGCGGCGCGTTGAGGAACGGATCGTCATCGAGCGTGCGGGAGCCGCAGCCGAGCGCGAGGAGACCGAGAAGAAGCCAAGGGCTACGCATGAACACGGTTCGTGACACGGCGCCGCGAGAGCCGAAACCCCGATTCCGTTCTGCCATGAGCCGGGCAGCCTCACGGCAACGCGGGCTATCATGGCCAGCAGCCATGCCCGCCCCCGTCGTCATCGTCAGTGGCCTCGGTGCCCCGCGCATCGCCGCCGTCGCCTACGGCCTCGCCTTCCGCTCGCGCGGCTTTCCGACCTACGCCGCCCCGCAACGGCTCCTCGGATACGGCGACGTCCGGATTGCCGCGAAGCTGGTCGACGAAGAGGTCCAGCGCGTCCGCGAGAAGACCCAGGCGCCCAAGGTCCACCTCGTCGGGATGAGCCTCGGCGGGCTGATCGGCCTGTACTACCTGAAGTGCATGGGCGGCGCGGCGTTCGTGGAGCGCTTCGTTTCGGTCGGAGGCCCGCTCAATGGGAGCTCGCTCGCGCGGTGTGTCGAGCTGCTTCCCTCCCACGCCATGCACGCGATCGCCCAGACCACGCCCGACAACGACCTCATGCGTGAGCTGCGCGCTGCGCCGATGCCGACCGGCGTTCGGATGTTCTCGGTCGGCACCCACGGCGACGTCATGACACCGCGCACCTCGTGGGACATGCCGGGCCTCGAGCCCGTCGAATCTCCGCACGGCGTGTTCCCCGTCGGGCACTGGATGCTCTTCACCCATCCGGCCAACCACCAACTCGTCGCAGACCTGCTCATCCGCACCTGAGACGCTTGTTGGGCGTAATCAAAGAAAACCAGTTGAGCCAAAAAGCCCCAATCCGAAGGGTTCCGTTGGTCTAGGGGGGGGCGTGTCGCTACAATCGCCGCTCCAATGATGGGCGCCGAGCCGCAGGTCGATCCGCTCGTCGGGCGGGTGATCGGCGGAAAATTCGAGATCGAGTCGCTCATCGGGCGCGGCGGCATGGGCGCGGTCTATCGGGCGCGCCAGGTCAATCTGAAACGCGCGGTGGCCATCAAGGTCCTCCGGACCGAGCTGCTCGACGACCCGACCTACGCGGCTCGGTTCAAGCGCGAGGCGAACGCGGCGTCGCAGCTCGACCACCCCAACCTGATGCGGGTGATCGACTTCGGAGAGGACGACAACCTCCTCTACATCGCGATGGAGTTCATCGACGGCAAGGCGCTGCACTCCATCATGCGCATGGAGAACACGCTCGAGCCGGTGCGGGTCGTCGATCTCGTCGGCCAGCTGCTCGCGGGCCTCGCGGTGATGCACGACGAGGGCATCATCCATCGCGATCTCAAGCCCGAAAACGTGATGGTCGTCCGCGGCAAGGACGACGACGGCCACACCGTCGAGATCGTGAAGCTCTGCGACTTCGGCATCGCCAAACAAGTCGCCCCCAAGCCCGAGCCCGGCGCAGACCCGGTGACGTACACCGCGACCCTGACCGCGACCGGCTCGCTGGTGGGCACGCCCGACTACATGTCTCCCGAGCAGGCCAAGGGCGAGCGGGTCGACGGTCGGAGCGACCTCTATTCGGTCGGCGTGATCCTCTACCAGATGATCGCCGGCCGCCTGCCCTTCAAATCGGCCAACAGCATGAAGGTCCTGCTCGCGCACATCAGCGAGCAGCCCGCGCCTCCCTCGAAATGGGTGGAGAGCGTCGATCCGGCGCTCGAGGAGATCTGCCTCCGCGCGCTCGCCAAGGATCCCGAGCAGCGCTACGCCAACGCGCGCGAGATGCGCCTCGCGCTCCGCGACGCGCTCGGGCTCCGCGACAGCTCGGTGCTCGGCGCCCGTCGCATGCCCTCGCGGTCCTCGGTGCCGCCCGCGCGCGGGAACTCCTCGAACCCTCCGGTGGCGGACAAGGCTGCCGAGACGCTCGACGTCGTCACGCGACGCGGCTCCGAGCGCCACATCGCGGCACTACGTCAGGAGTCGAGCCCCCCGAGCGGGAGCGGCGTCGTTCCGAAGCCGCCGCGAGACGGAGGCGATTCGACCGGCACGCTCGCGAGCGGCGCATCTGCGCCGCAGGCCGCGAAGACACCGGATCCGAAGACCCCGGACCCGCCCAAGGTCACCGAGAGCTCCGTTGCGCCCCCGACGACGCCGGCGACGCGCGAGGTCGCCCCGGCGCCGAATCGCACGGTCCCGGCGCTGATCGCCCTCGTCATCGCGCTGCTCGGCGTCATCGCGTTCCTGGTTGCGCGCGCGAAGTAGCGTCACGTCCCAGGAACCGCTCTCCGCTCCGCGAGGTCTTCAGGCCTTGTCGAGCACGCCGGCGCGATAGTCGGCGAACGCCTTCTGGATCTCGGCCTCGGTGTTCATCACGAACGGGCCGCGCTGCACGATGGGCTCGCGCAGCGGACGGCCCGCGGCGACGACCATCACCGTGCGTTGGTCACGTGCCTGCAGGCGGAGGCGGTTGCCGGTCGAGAGAATGGCGATGTGCCCCTCGCTCAGGGTCTGCGCGCCGATCGCGACCGCGCCAGCGTGCACGAAGACGAACCCTGTGTGCTCGCTCGGGAGATCGAGGTCGAACGGCTTGTCGTCGGCGAGCACCAGCGTGAGCAGCGTGGGATCGGTCGGACGCATCCGCACGGGGCCGGCGAGCCCGTTGGCGTGGCCCGAGATGACGCGGACCACGCTGCCCGGCGAGAGCGACGCCTCGGCGAGCCTCTCGGGCGCCAGGTCTTGATAGAACTGCGGGCACATCTTCTCCTTGGCCGGCAGGTTGACCCACAGCTGGAAGCCCGCGAGCAGACCGTGGTCCTGCTCGGGCATCTCGGAGTGGACGATGCCGCGACCGGCCGTCATCCACTGCGCGCCGCCGCCGGTGATCACGCCGTGGTTTCCGACGCTGTCTTTGTGGCGGATCTTGCCATCGAGCATGATCGACACGGTCTCGAACCCGCGGTGTGGGTGATCGGGGAAGCCCGCGACGTAACCGCTCGGATCGTCGGAGTAGATGCGATCGAGCATGATGAACGGATCGAGGTGGCGGAGCGCCGGCTGCCCGATGACGCGCGTGAGACGCACGCCCGCGCCGTCGCTCGTCGGCATGCCCACGAGCGTCTGGAGGATCGTTCGCTGCGTCACGGCCACGACCGCTGGACCGGTGGTGGCCGTACGACAGCCGAGGGCTGCGACGCCGGCGAGAGCTGAGGCCTCGGCCAGAAAGCCGCGACGGGAAATCGGCCGGCGTGCAGGTAGCACGCCGGCACTTTCTCCGTTCGAGTCGATCGACATCGGGGCTCAGTCTAGCGCAGCGTGGCCATTCGGCGACGGACGAGGCCGAGACCGAGCAGGGCCATGCCGAGCGCCCACGCCGCCCCCGGGGAGCCGGGAGAACCGTAGACGCAACCGCCCTCGTCACCGCCGCCCGCATTGGCGGCGACACAGTTGCGGGACACGGGATCGCACACCGCACCCGGCGCACAGTCCGAAGAGCTGCCGCACTTGTCGATGCACTGCCCGGTGGGTCCGCAGCGGAAGGGGTTGCAGATGGTCTGCGTGCCGTCCTTGGCCGTCGACGTGAGCCGGTCCTCGGAACATGTCGCGACGAGGGGCTGGCAGCTGCCCTGGACGCAGGCGTACCCCTCGGAGCAGTGCTCGTTGCGGCCACAGCCGGAGCGGCAGCCCGCTTGGTCGCATGCATACGGCGCGCAGGCACGCGACTCGGGCTTCACGCAGGTGCCCTTGCCGTCGCACGCACCGGTCGCCTGGAACGTGGAACCGCTGCAGCTCGCGTTTCCGCACTCCACGCCGCCGCCGTTCTCGTAGCCCACGCAGCTCTTCGGATCGATCGAGCCGTCGCACGCGTGAGCCTTGCAGACGTCACCGCCGCCGTCGTCGCACTTCGGGCGGAAGCTGTGCGGCTTGCCCGCGACCGCCGTGCACTTGCCGAGCTTGCCAGCGACGTCGCAGGCTTCGCACTGACCATCGCACGCGGTGTCGCAGCAGACGCCGTCGACGCAATGGCCGCTGCCGCACTCGAGGTCGTTGCCGCACTCGGTGGCCGCGGTCTTGGCGCAGGTGCCCTTCTTCTCCGTCGCGCACGACTTGCCGAGGCCGCAGTCGGCGACGCCGCAGCAGACGCCGTCGGTGCAGAACCCGGTCGCGCACTCCGCCGCGCTGGTGCACGCGATGCCGAGGCCGTCGGCTGGCACGCACGCTCCGGTCTTGCAAACGTTGCCCGGCGCGCAGTCGGACTTGGTGGTGCAGCTCGACTTGCACTTGTCGGCGGCGCAGGCGTACGCGCCGCAGGACTTCGGCACGTCACCGCACTTGCCGCTCGAGTCGCAGGTGCTCGCGTGTGTCTCGATGCCGGCGGCGCAGGCGTTGGTTCCGCACGCGGCGGCCGCGCCGGGTACGTGGCAGGCGGTGCGATCGACGCCGTCGCAGCGATCGCCGCACGCGGTGCCCGCGCCCGCGCCCGTGCACGCAGGCCGGCTGCCCACGGGGTTACCGAACACCGCGGAGCAGACGCCCGTCTTGCCGAGCTGGTTGCACGACTCGCACTGGGCGGTGCACGCCGAGTTGCAGCACACGCCGTCGGCGCAGAATCCGCTCTCGCACTGGGCGTTGGTCGAGCACACCGCGGCGATCGGATAGACGCAGGACCCCTTCTTCGTCGCTGTGGCACATGACGCGCCGGCGCCGCAGCTCGCGGTGGAGCAGCAGACTCCCTCGACACAGTAGCCGGAGGCGCACTGCCAACCCGCGGTGCATCCGGCGCCGAGCGAGTCGCCGTAGAGCTCGCTCGAATCGAGGTAGATGAAACCTCCGGTGCCTTGGTACTTGCTCGCGCCGTGGGCGAGGAGCACCCGGTTGTTGGCGAGGCGCACCGCGTACGCGAAGCCACGCTCGCTCGCCATCGTGCCGGCACCCGACCAGGTGTTGGCCGTCGGATCGTAGATCTCGGCCACGTTGTTCGAGCTGCCGCCGACGACGAGCACCTTGCCGTTGGCGAGCAGCGTGCCCATGCCCTCGCTGTGGGTCGACGCGAGGTTCGGTGTCGCGGCCCAGGTGTTGAGCTTGGGGTTGTAGATCTCGGCGGTGTTGCCGGACGAGACGAGCACGCGACCGTCGGTCAGGCGAACGATTACCGGCTTGGTGCGCGCCGTCGACATCGAGGCGACGGCGGCGAAGGTCCCGGTGCTCGGGTTGTAGATCTCGGCCGAGGAGAGGCCCGCGCCGCCGACGACGAGCACGCGGCCGTCGGCGAGGTCGATCGAGCTCCCCGCGGCACGCGCGACGGTCATCGCGCCAGTCGTGCTCCACGTATTGGTCGCCGAGTCGTAGATGTAGGCCGCAGTCGAGGCGCTCAGCGAGGCGCCGCCCATCGCGAGGACCTTGGTGCCCCCCGGGAGCGTCACGGCCTGCGTGGCGGTGCCGGAGAAGGTGCCCGTGGCCGTCCAGGTGTTCTTCGTCGGGTCGTAGACCGCGGCGGTCTTGTAGACGATCAGGACCTTGCCGCTGCCGAGCTTGGCCATGCCCGCGTAGTAACCACCGGGCGAGTCCATGCCGTACCCCGACCCCGGAACCGTCGGCCCCGCTTTCCAGGTGTTGGTCGCCGGGTCGAAGAGCTCCGAAGTGGTCTTGTCGCCCGGCACCGCGAGCACCCGACCGTCGTCGAGGCGCACGCCCGACGAGTACACCCCGCGATTGACGACCACGCCGACGCTGGTCCACGCCGGATCGACGATCACCGGATACGCGAGATCCGCCGCCTCGAGATCGGCCACGAGTCGACTGCCCTCGAGCGCAACCCGGAGCTCGACCCGTTTGCCGCGGGCGTCGACGGCGAACATCGGCGCGCTCTGGATGCGCACGACGCCGCGTGCGTCGACCGCCTCGACGCGTTGGTCGCGCAAACGCACCGACGCGATGGCCGGGCCGGTGCGGAGCTTCCATTCGAAGTGTCGCGGCGCCTCGGCCGAGGCGAGCGTACGCAGCTCTTCGACTCCGGAGTCGTTGGCGACGAAGACGCGCGAAGTGTCCTTTTCGCCGCGTCCGACGACCGCGACGCCGTCGATGTTCGCCTGCGCGAGCACGCCACCATCGGCTTCGAGCCAGGCGCCCGGGTCCTCACTCACTTCGAGGCGGAGCGCCCCTTCTGCGACGGTGCCGAAGAGGCCGCGGGTCGCGAGGCGGAATCCGCCCTCGATCGTGCGTTCGACTGGATGCGCCTCGGCGAGCACCGAGGCGAACGCGGATGAGCGGGAAACGATGGCGAGCGCGGTGGACTGCGTGCTTTCGGTCCCCGCGTCGGCGGAGGACGGGACCTCCCGCGAAGAGCAACCGAGCACCGCGAAGAACGAGAGCAGGACGAGGCGCTTCATCGGACGCTCCGGCGACGAGAGACGAGACCGAGGCCGAGGAGGCCGAAGAGGGCGAACGGCACGGCGGAGGCGTTTCCGTGGCCGAAGCCACAACCTCCTGTGTCTTCTTCGCCGCCTGTGGGTTGGGCGACGCAGGTGGTCCCGTCACACACGAACCCCGGCGCGCACTCGCTCGAGTACTTGCAGGTCTTCCCGCAGTCGCCCGAATCGAGGCATCGGTACGGCACGCAGGAGGTGCTGGTCGCGTCCGGGGAGACCGTCGAGAGGCGATCGTCCGAGCACGTCGCGCCGCGCGCCTCGCACCGTGAGCCGATGCACGCGAACCCCTTGGCGCAGTGCTCGTCGGTCTCGCAGGTCTTGCGACAACCGATGTCGGTGCAGACGTACGGGAGGCACGACGAGGGCTTGGGCGGCGCGCACGTGCCCGCGCCGTCGCAGCGCGAGCTCGCGATCCAATCGGTGCCGTCGCACTTCGCCGGCGCGCAGGTGACCGCATTGTCCGCCACGAAGCCGACACACTTGGTCGGATCGGTCGCCTTGCAGCTCTTGGCCGCACACGCTGCGCCGGCGCCGTCGTCGCACGCCGTGCGCGCGCCGTGAGGAGCGCCGTTCACCGGCATGCACCGGCCGACCTTGCCTTCGACGTCGCACGCTTCGCACTGTCCGTCGCACGCGGTCTCGCAACACACACCGTCGACGCAGTTGCCGCTGCCGCACTCGGCGCCGATGGAGCACTTGGTCGAGAGCTTCTTCTTGCAGGTGCCCTCGGACCCGGCGACCGCGCACGAGGAGCCGAGCCCGCAGCTCGCGACACCACAGCAGACGCCGTCGGTGCAGAAGCCGGTCGAGCAGTCGCTTGCCGTCGCGCACACCTTGCCGAGCCCTTCGGCCGGCGCGCATGCCGAGCCCTTGCAGTAGTAGCCGGCGACGCAATCGCTGCCCGTGCTGCAAGTCGTGAGGCAACTCGTGCCGCTGCAGCTGTAGATGCCGCAAGACTTGGTGGTCTGCGCACAGGCGCCCGCGCCGTTGCACGAGCCGACGCGCGTCTCGAGTCCGCTGGTGCACGCATCGGCGCCGCATGAGGTCGTGGCGGTGGGGAAGGTGCACGCACCGAGCGAAGAGCCGTCGCAGCTCCTGCCGCACGTGGTGCCCGCGCCCGTGCCGCCGCACGCAGCACGCGCGCCGACCGGAGCGCCGAGCACCGGGGAGCAGGTGCCGGCCTTGCCCGAAACATTGCAGGAGCTGCACTGCCCGGTGCATGCGTTGTTGCAGCACACGCCGTCGACGCAGTTGCCGCTGGCACACTCCCCGGCGCCGCCGCATGCGACCCCGAGCGGTTTGCTGCACGTGCCCACCTTGCCGGCGAGGTTGCAGGAGGAGCCCGAGGGACAGCTCGCGCTTCCGCAGCACACCCCGTCGACGCACTGTCCGTTGACGCACTCGTAGTTGAACGCGCAGGTCTGGGTGAGCAGGCGGCCCCAGATCTCGGAGCTGTTGGTGATGGTCACGTCGCCCGACACGAGCACGCGACCGTCAGGCAAGCGCCCGGCGGTGTGATTGGTCCGCGACGTGAGCATGGTGCCCGCGGGACCGAAGGTGTTGGTCGCGGGGTCGTACAGCTGCGAGCTCGAGGTCCCGCCGCCCACGACGAGAACCTTGCCATTCGCAAGCAGCGTCGCGGTGTGGCCGGTCCGGCTCGCGGTCATCGCCCCGGTGTTGCTCCACGTGTTCGCCGTCGGATCGAACAGCTCGCCCACGGAGCCGCCACCCAGCATGAGCACGCGGCCGGAGGCCAATCGCGTGAGGGTCGGTCGCGTGTGTGTCGCCTTGGCGGTCGCAGCGGTCGCCCAGGTGTTTGTCGTGCGATTGTAGCGCCACGCCGAGGTCAGCAGCGCGCCGCCCGTACCGGACCCGCCCGCTGCGAGCACGGTCCCGTCGGCGAGATTGGTCATCGCGAACCCTTCCCGAAATGCGGGCATCGACGCCGCCGCAGTCATCGTCGCGGCGCTGGTGTTGATGAACGAGCACTCGGCGCCGGTGGCACCATTCGTCGAGGTACCACCACAGACGATGACCTCGTTCGCGCCCGTCGGGGCCGCGGCCGCGTCGTTCACGTACCACAGGAAAGCGGGTGTGACCGTCGTCCAGGACGATGACGTTGGATCGAAGACCGCGGCGTCCTTTCGTGGGGCGAGCCCGGAAAAGCCGCCTGCGCGCACCACGCGACCACTGGAGGTCATCGCCACTGCCTGATTGATGCCCGCGCCCCCACTGCCTGCGCTCACCCAAGTGTTGGTGCTCGGCTGATAAGCCTCTGCGTTCGTCGTGAACTTGCTGCCGACATTCTCGCCGCCCATGACCAGAATGCGGCCGTCGAGCAGCGTTGCGGATCGTCCGTCGTTGCGGGTGGTGATCATCGAGGTGGCCGTGACCCATGCGGGGTCGATCGCGAGCGGCGCCACGAGGTCGTGCGTGTCGAGCGCCACCGTCAGCACGACCGAGCCATCGACCTGGTCGGTGAGCGATGCCGTGAGCGCGCGGTGATTCCCCTGGGCGTCGACGGCTTCCATCGGCACGCCCTCGATTACGACGCGCGACGCAGCATCGACGATATCGACGCGAACGCCGCCGTGAACGACTGCGTGGGCGCCGCCTTGAACGCGCAATCGATACCGCGCGCGATACTCGGCGCCGACCGCGCGAACGTAACGCAGCTCCTCGATGCGATCGGCGCGCGCGCTCCAAGCCAGCTCGGTTCCGGGAGCGACCTCGCCGAATGACAGGACCCCTCGCACGCTGCGGGAGGGCGCATCTTTCACATCGAGCGGAAGAACCTCGAGAACGACCTCGGGCGCGACCGCGCTCTTGATGGTTGCGACACCACCGCTCCGACCGGGGACGCGCGTGGAGGCGAACGCCATTCCGCCATCGCGATCGAGGACGGCCGCCTGGTTTGGAATCGCGGCCGGGAATGCCTGCAGGAGCAAGGAAACGGCGCTATCCGCGGCCACCGATGGCACCGGCCCCTCGCTTTGGGAACGTTGCGAGCTGCATGCAGCCAGAGCGAGGGGAAGAGCAAGCACGGGCCAACGGCGCATCCACCCAGTATGTCAGAACCGTTCCGACTTGGAACGGACCGCAGGTGGATAGCCGCGGTCCATGTCCGTTGGATGTGCTGGCCGGTTTGTTTGCGTCGAGCTATCTGATTGCACCTGAGATCCGGCTCTGGAAGCCGGTGGGAAGCGATCTCGTACGTGACCGGTGGCCTGGGCGTTGTCGCGACGGGCATCGGGATCACAATCCTCGTTCGTGCCCCAGAGCGCCCTGCAGCCGCGCGCCTGGTTCCATCGATGGGGTACCTGAACGGCCTGTTGCTGGAAGGCGGGTTCTGATGCTTCGCCTCTCCAGTGTCGCCGTTCTCGCCGTTCTCACACAGTTCGTCGCGGGCTGTACCGACCTCTCGTTCGACACGGCTTGCGTCGACGATCCCTCGGGCTGCGCGGAGGTGGGAACCGACGGCTCGGTTGCGGACACCACGATTGACACGGCAATCGTCGACTCGACCCTCGACGATGCGATCCCCGATTCGGCGATCGAGATCGGCAGCCCGGACTCCTCGGCACCAGACACGTTGCCCGCGGACACCTCGACCACCGACGCCACGACGGGGGACACGTCGTTCACGGACGCTACCATTGCCGACACGGCGCCAGCCGACACGGCGCCAGCCGACACGGCGGTCGCGGACACTTCGATTGCGGACACGTTCGTCGCCGACGGTTCGACCGCCGACACGGCGGTGCCCGACACGACAGCCGCGGATTCCTTCGTTCCAGACACGTCGCCAACCGACAGCTGGTCGAGCGACTCGGCGCCCGCAGACACAGCGACGTCCACAGACGCAGCCGAGGTGGGGGCCGATACTGGGCTCAGCCCCGTCGGATTGTTCGAGCAACCGCACCCTTGGACGCAAGACATCTCAGCTGCCACCAAGAGCTCCGAATCCGACACCGTGCTCGGCGCAGTCTCGGGCGCGGGCGGCTTCGGAACGGGAGGCCTCCAGCTCGACTTCTCCTTCCATGTGCTGCGGGCGACGTCGACGACCCCGTTCCGCACGTTCACCAAGGGAACGGATTGGTACTCGCCAGACTGTGACGATACTTCGTTCCCGGTGCCCGTGGGCGGGGCGGTGCAGGGCTCGTCCGACTACAACTGCCCCGGGTGGGATATTGGAAATCCCGATCTTTGCCGGCTCCTCGTTATCGATAGCGCGGCGAAGAAGCTCTACGAGATGTTCCAGGCGAACATCGACGCTGGAGTCTTCACGGGCGGCTGCGCCGTCGTCTGGGACCTCACAAGAAAGTACCCGGACACGCTGCGCGGCAAGGGCTGTGTTTCGGCAGAGTTGAGCGGCATGCCGATCACCTCGACCCTCGCCTCCCCCGATGAGGCGTTCGCGGGCGAAATCAAGCACGCACTTCGCTTCGTGCTGCCCACCGCGCTCGTCCAGAATGGGACGTACGTCGCACCTGCAACGCATGCGCTTACTGGCGGAACGGCGGACAAGCTGCCAATCGGCGCTCGTCTGCGGCTCAAGTCCTCCTTCGACCTGACCAGCCTTTCCGCGGGCGGCGCGCGTGTCATTGGAGCGGCATTGAAGAAGTATGGCTTCTTCCTTCAAGAGCGTGGAACGAGCAGCCTGACGGTGCAGAGCGATCGGGGGACCACACACTCGTGGGCCGAGAGCGGCGTGACGGCCTCGTCACTGTCGGCGCTCAAGATCTCCGACTTCGAGCTGATGGAAATGGGCGCACGCACCAACTGGTTCGCCGACGCGACCTGCTATCGCACGCCCTGAGCTCCGCGCGGCCCCCTTGCTTGCCAGGCGTTCTTCAACAGTGACGACTGCGGCTCGACGATCGGGGGTGGTCCGGTCACGACCGACCACCGCACCCGAACGACGTCTTTCGGCCAGTGCTCGAACCACGGTCCGGTGGAGTACGGGTCGACCGTGATGCCCACGCTGCCGGCCTGGGCGGCGTGCTTTTGGTGGTTGAGGAGCACGTAGCGGACAGCGTTGCGCACCTCGCTCCGCGTCCTGAGCACGTGCAGGTGGTATCGCTCGGCGAACACACGACCGCGACGGCGCCCCATCATGCGGTTGAGGGCGCGGGCGAGGCGAACGGCGAAGCCGCGCATGCGCGAGGAGAGCGCGGCGCGGCCTTCGGTTTCGGCGATCACGTGCAGGTGATTGCCCTGCACGGAGTAGTGCGCGATGCGCAAGAGCCCCAGCTGCTTCTCGGCGGCCAAGGCTTGGGCGACGCAGCGAAACGAGCGCTGGCTGCGAAGGTTCCACACGCCGCGTGCGACGCGCATCGTGACATGGAGCGGGTGCCGGTCGTCGAAGGTCGGCCGCCGAGTATGCGGCACCGTTTCGGCCGAGCGCCGCTTGCGACCAGCGCCAGCCCGTCTCCCTCCGTGGCGTCCCTGTCCTCTCATCTTGATTCGGCAATCATCAGCCTCGCGCGGCATGGATTCAAGCCCCAAAGGACGACGGCGTTGAAGCCTGCCGCCGACGCCAGCTGGGTTCGCTCAGGAGGCCGCGCTGAACGGGTCGGGAATCGTCACTTTTTCACGACCCACACGCGGTCGACGCCCATCACCCGGGGAACATCGGTGTTCGAGCCGACGCCGACGAGCAGGAACTCCACCGGAGCGGTGAGCTTCAGGGTCGCGACGCCTCGTTCCCATTTGCCGCGGGTGGGCAATGGCTTCATGGCGTGGGCCTCGGGCAGCGACGTTGGGGTGAGGAGGAAGATGTCGACGCCGTCGGTCACGTCGTCCAGGCGTTGCACCGAGGCGCCGAACTCGAAGACGTCGCCCGTGTTGCCGGCGATCGGGATCTTCAGCTGGGCGCGCCCCCACGGCTTGGTGACCGAGAGCCGGGCCCAGCGTGCGCAGTCGTCTGCACCACCATTGGCCGACTCGAGCCCCTCCCAATCGGTGATGGTGTCCTCGAAGGAGGCATTGGGGACGAGGTTGCCGGGCACGGGAGCGCACGTCCCGGTGTCCGTTGCATCCACCTGCGTGCCGGTGTCCGCGGCATCGCCGGGTGATCCCACGTCGGCCGGAGCCGCGTCGGTGGTCAAATCCTCGACGCGCTCGCCGACGCAGCCGCCGAGCACCCAAACGAACGCGAGCGCCAGCAGAGGGCGGACCATGCGAGACGCTGGCCCGTGTAGGTGGTCGCGGCAAGCGCCACCGCCTCGGCGATGACTCCGGTCAGTGCCCCGCGCGAGCCACCATGTCCGCAGCGCGGTCGCCTTCGATCTCGAGCGCGTCGGCCGCCTCGAGGATCAAGCTGCGCTCCGCGGTGCGCACGACGCCGTCGACGGCCATCAGGCGGATGGCCATCTGGAGGGCGACCTCGCGCATCTTCGGGTCGGGGAGACGGTCCTTGAGCGAGACCAGGCGGGCGTCGCGGCCCTCGGCCTTCAGCGCGGCGTCGATCTTGCTGACCAGTGCGTCGAGGTCGGAGACCTTGTTGTCGGTCAGGCTTTCGACGCTGGTCTTGAAGTGTGCGCGTTCCTCGTCGCTGAACTCGTCGTCGGCGGCTGCCGCGAGGTACATCAGCTCGATGACCGCCTCGAGGCGGGAGGTGTCGAAGCCCTGCAAGCCCGTGCTCATGGCTCTGGAGGGTACACGCCCGCCGCACCGGCGTCTCGCGGCGCTTGACCAGACCGGCCCATCCACGTACCGATGGAGCATCGTGCGAGGGCTCCTTTCGGCAGGGTGCGCCGTGATTGCGCTCCTGGGCGTCTCCTCGGCGCGCGGCGAGGCTGCGGCTCCTGCGAGCGCGTCCTCTGCGGCGGCGCCTGCCGTTCAACCACCTTCGCCGCCCGGGTCCTGCGTCGACGAGGACCTCAAGGGCGATCTGGTCGGCGGTCGTCACTACCGCGGGGTGCAGCCCCGGCTGTTCACCAAGTCGTTCCGGCACGAGCTCTCCGCCCTCGGCGGCTGGCTCGCGGGCGATGCGAATGACGGCGCCCCCTGGTACGGCGGCGCCTACACGTTCCACTTCAGCGAGGACCTGGGGCTCGAGCTCTCGGTCGGTTTCTCGCGTGCGCGCGCACGGCTCGCCGACACGATCGCCAAGCGGTATCCGCAGCCCATCGAGGTCTATCGCAACGATCGCCGGGTGCGGCAGTACCAGGGCCAGCTCTACTGGTCGTTGGCCTACGGCAAGATGCGCTGGATGGGCGGGGCGATCAGCCGCTTCGACTTCCACCTCGCCCTCGGCGGCGGCGTACTCGACGACGAGGTGTCGCGTGGCCTCATGGGCACCGTCGGCCTCGGCTCGAAGATCTACCTCGCGTCGTGGCTCGCGCTCCGGCTCGAGCTCCGAGACCAGCTCTCGTCGCAGAAGATCCTCGACGAGACTCGTGTGGTGAACGACCTCCTGTTCTACGGCGGTCTTTCGGTATTCTTCCCCTTCAAGGGCTGAACGAGATGTCGCGCCCGCTCCTCGCCATCATCCACCTCAGCCTCGCCTCCGCGCCGCTGCTGCTCGCAGTGTCGTCCGGCGCTGCGCCCAAGGGCCCGGGGAAGAAGCCCGCGGCCTCTGCCGCGGTCTCCGCGAGCGCATCGGTGTCGGCGAGCGCGTCGGCGCCGGCGAGCGCATCGGCCGTCGTGGTGGCGCCCACCACCACCGGCTCGGTCCCCGTCTCGCCGCTCACACCGCGGCCCGACGAGACCCCGCCCACCAAGGCGTCTGCCAAACCAGCGGCGAGCTACGACGATCTGATGGCCGAGATCGCCGCGCTGCGCGCGCGCGTGGCGATGGTCGGCAACGCCGTGTGGAAGAGCCGGATGAAGGTCTCGTTCCGCATGCGCGGCTCGCACGCGAAGATCGCGTGGGCCCGGCTCTCGCTCGACGGCGCGCAGGTGTGGGCGTCCCCCAAGGGGTTCGCGGCCGACGACGACACCGCCATCTTCGATGGAGGCGTCGCGCCCGGTCCGCACGCGATCACCCTCGAAATCGAGCGTCGCGACGATCGCGACGAGACCTTCCGCACCATCGAGAAGACCACCGCCACCGTCGTCGTCCCCAACGGCAAGACGTTGAACGTCGAGACGCGTCTCGACGACGACTCGTCGATGGGCGGCGATTTCCCCGGCGACGAGTCGGGCAAGTACGAGCTCTCGCTCAAGATCAAGGCGAAGGCGGTCAAGTGAGCGCGCGCGGCTGGGGCAGAGCGGCCTCGGCGACGATCGTCGCCACGGTGCTCTTCTCGCCCTATCTGTTGCGCGCGCAGGTCACGCCCGCGGGCGCACCGACACCGGCCGCGTCGACCAGTGCAGCCGCAACGCCGACCGCCGCACCGTCGTCCAGCGCGCCGTCGGCCGCGGCCGATCCCGGGTTCAAGGCGCAGGCGTATCAGGGCGCGCTCGCCGCGGCGAAGCTCGGTGGGGCGAGCGGTTCGCCGTGGTCGCCCGACGAGGTGCGCGAGAAGGTCGCCGAGGGTCAGGAGGCGCTCGCCGCGGGCCGGATCGGCGACGTCATCGCCTCCATGACTGCTCTGGTGGAGAGCCCCCGATTCTCGTTGGTCGTCCGCGAGCCCGAGGGGCGCGCAGCGTATCGACTGCTCGGCGAGGCATACGTCGCGAGCGGCGTGCACGCGCTCGCACGGAGCTACCTCCGCAAGGCCGCTGTCGGTCCGCCCAAGGAGGCGACCTCTCGCTCCGCCGCCCGACGCCTGACCGACCTCGCCCTCGAGGACGAGGCGTACGAGCAGGGCATCTCTGATCTCGCGCCGATCGTCAAAGCGAACGAGGGGGCGCAGGAGCTCCGCGGAGAGATCGATTACCTCGTAGGGCGCCTCGCCGAATCGCAAGGAGACGCCGAAGGGGCGATGAAGGCGTATGCCACCATCGTGCCCTTGTCGCGATTCTGGTCCTCGGCCACCTATCGCCGCGGCCTGCTCGAGGTGAACGCGGGCCGGTTCAACGAGGCCGAGAAGCTCTTCTGCCAGGTCGCCGATCCCAAGCGACAAGATTCGTCGGCGCCGGTGTTCGCCGACGAGCGGTTCTTCGCGGTGCGCGATCTCGCGCGTCTCGCGCTCGGGCGCATCGCCCACGAGGGCGGCCGATACGACGACGCCCGCTATTACTATTATCTGGTCCCCCAGGACTCGAAGCGATTGGCCGAGAGCCTCTACGAGTCGGCGACGACTCGCTACGAGGCCAACGACTGGGACGGCGCGCGCGAGCAGCTCGACGAGCTCGCGACGCTGGGCGAAGGCCACGTCTACGACGACGAGTCTCGCGTGCTCGACGCCTACGTCGACATCGCGCAGTGCAAGTTCGAGAGCGCCGGCAAGAAGCTCGACGCGTTCCTCGCGGCGTATGCACCGGTGCGCGATCGCGCGCACGCCCTCGGCACCGGACCCGACGTCGAGATCAAGGCGTTCCTCGAGCGCGGCGACAGCGCTGACCCCAAGTCGATGGACGTCGACGCGCGCATCTGGCGTCGACTAGAGGGCGACCCGGCGCTGCTCGTCATCCTTCGCGCGCGCAGAAGGCTCGCCGCCCAGCTCGCGGGCCTCGGAACCACCCAAAAGGAGCTCGACGGGCTCGCGGCCGTGGTCTCGCCGACGGCCGGGAGCGCCGGGACCAAGCCCGCGATCGATCCGGCGAAGCTCGGTCCGAGCCAGGACGACAAAGCCCTCGATGCGCGCGCGGGACTCGACGCCATCCGCAAGGAGCTCGTCGCGTTGCAGGCCGCAGGTGCTCCCAAGGCCGAGGTCGACAAGCTGCGCGCCCAGCTCGACGCGCTCTCGGAGAAGGCCGGCGGCATGGAGGGTGCGGCGCTCGCGATCACCGACGACAGCGCCACGGTCACCGGCTCCGGACTGCCCGCGATGATCGGCGCCGACGGCAAACACGCCAAGGCGCTCGAGGCGCAGGGAAAGCTCATCCTCGCCGAGCTCGACGCCGCCGCGGTCAAGCTCGCGCGCAATGCGCTGCTGCGATTCGACAAGCGCTCTTCGCGACTGGTCGCGCGCGCCCGTCTGGCCAAGATCGACGTCGTCCTCGGTCGCAAGAAGGGCCTCGAGACCGAGGTCGACGCGATTCGCCAGGGCGTGTTGCCCAAGTCGGCCCTCGATTCGATCGAAGCCGCGCGCTACCTCGAAGACGGCGAGGAGTACTGGCCGTTCGAGGGCGACGAGTGGCTCGACGAGGTCATCGGGGTCGAGCAGGGCGAGCGCTGACCGCCTCTACGCGCTCCCTTGAACGCGCTGACCACTGAAGACGCCCCCTGGGCCCAGGAGGCCGGGGAACTCGCCGGAGGGGGTCGTGACGCCGTCGCTGTCTTCCTCCAGCCGCAGCGGAGGACGATCGCGTCGCGTGGGCGCATCGATCGGCGGCTCGGACGCCGCGCGCATTCGCCGACCGGAGTTTCGCGCGGGCGCATGCAGCCGCTGCACTTCGTCGAGCATTTCCTGCGCGCTCTGCCACCGTTCGCTCGCGCGGGGCAGCGTTGCGCGATCCACGAGTCGAACCACCGCAGGATCGAAGCGATCGGTGGCCGTCGCGAGCGACCGTGCCGGCGTGTTCAGCGTCTTGAGGACCCGTTCTCGCGAGTGGGCCGCCTCGTAGACGTACTGTCCGGACGCGAGTCGGAACAGGGTGGCACCGACCGCGTAGACATCCGCGCGCACCGTGATCTCGTCGATCCCCGTGAGCTGCTCGGGCGCCATGTACTCGAGCGTTCCCCACACGTCGTTCACGCTGGTGAGGAGTGAGCGCATCGCGTCCTCCTCGATCAGGCGCGCGAGGCCGAAGTCGAGCACGCGCAGACGATGGCGTTCGTCGAGCACCAGATTCTGGGGCTTGATGTCGCGGTGCACGATCCCCACTGCGTGCGCGACCGAAAGCGCTCCCAAGAGCTGATCGGCGATCTCGAGCAGCTCACGTTGCTCCAGTGGCAACACGTCCGTGAGCTCGGCGAGCGTCCTCCCCTCGACGAGCTCGAGAACGAGGAACGGCTGGTCGTCGGAGTCGTCGTCATCCAACACACGAACCACGGCCGGATGGCAGACGAGATTCGCCATCGGCGCCTCGCGGAGGAACCGTGCGCGGAGCCGCGCGTCCTCGGCGAGCTCGGGGTGCAGCAGCTTGATCGCAACGCGCGCGCCGTTGCGGTGACGCGCGGCGAAGACCGCCGAGGTTCCTCCCACCCCGAGCACCCGTTCGAGGCGCCACTTGCCGCGCAACCACCTGCCCAACTGCGACTGGGCATACACCGTTCTCGCACGCGTCCTCATTGCTCTCCCCCTCTGCTCCCGAGCGACGACTACGGCGACTTCGGCGGCGTTGCGGTCGCGCCCACGGCGCTCCTCGCCTCATCGGCTCGAGGCGGCAACGGCAGCGGCCTGTTCGCCGCGAGCGCGCGCTCGACCGCGTGCGCGAATGCGCCCAGTGAGAATGGACGCGTCGGCTGAGCTCGCAGCGCCGCCGGATGTGCGACCTTCATGTTGACCTCCCCGAGGAGGGGCCGAGAGCAAGGTTCGCTCCAGGCCCTCTGGACCTGCCTTGCACGACACCGCTACGCGCGGTGATCACCGACTGCTCAGCCGTTCCAGCTACGATTGTGCGTGCGCATTGTCGCGGTCGCCGACACGCACACCTTCCGGTTCCGCCGCCCCGCGCGTGATCAAACGCTTTCGGTATGCTGTCTCACGTGCTGCGCCACGCACCGCTCACCCTCGCCCTCGCGCTCGTTGCGTCGCCATCGGCATCGTCCGCCGCGCCTCACCGCGATCCCGAGGTGGTGCGTGCGGAGGGAACCAGTTCGCCGAGGTACTCGGCGGGGCTCGGCGCGGGCGCGTTCGTCGACACGGGCGGGTTCGGGCACGGTGGCCCTGCCCTCGTCGCCTCGGTGCCGTTCTTCTTCGGCGCCCGTCGGAAGGTCTTCCAGTTCGCGGCCTCGCTCGACGCGCAGGGCGCGGTCGATTCCGACTTCGCGCACGGCTTCCTGGCCGTGGGTCCGAGCGCCCTCGGTCGGATCCACCTCGGCTCGGTCTACGCCATTCACCTCGGCCTGGGCGCGCAAGGCACCGCGCTGCTCGGCCGGAGCCGCGCGTTCGGAGTCTCGCCGATCGTCTTCACGATCGAGAATGCGTTCCGGTTCTGGTCGGACGATCGCACGCGGCTGCTCGTGGGCTTTCGACTCGGCCCCGTGCTCTGGACCCGGAGCGATCCGGGGAACGACTGCGCGGGATGCGGCGTCGGCGCATTTGCATACGCCGGCGCCGAGCTTCCCTGAACGCGTTCAGCGGACCTTCTCGAGCTTGGGTGCGTCGCCGCTCTCGACCCGTTTCCACGTGCGCGCGAACAGCGCGTGCATCGGCTCGAGCGGGAGATGGCGACCGAGGTCGTTCGGGTAGAACGGCTTCTTCCAGTCCTCCATCGGGAGGTCCTTGCCGCTGCCCTTGCCGAAGCCGCCGGGGAGGAACACCTCGCGGCCGGCGCGCTCGCGTTTGCCCTCGGTGACGAGCTTCTTCTTCACCAGCTCGGCTTGCGCGGTCTGGTGACGTTTGGGCGTCCAGTCGTTGAAGCGACGGATGGCCTTGTCGGTCGGCTCCGCGAGCGCGAGCAACTGGAGATAGAGCGCAGCGGCGTCCTCGGAGACGCCGAGCTCCTTCTTCACCGCGGCCACCGTGCGCGGCGCCGAGTGGAGTGGGTTGGCCTCGAATTGCCCATTTTCGAGCTTCGATTCGCTCACCCGTTGCGCGAGGGCGGCGAACGAGTCCGAGAGCAGCGTACGAGCTACTCCGAACGCGTCCTCGTCATCGCCGTCTTCGCTGTCGTTGATCGCCTTGCGAATGGCCGCGAACACCGGTGCATCCCAACGCTTGACCTTCGCGGGACGGAAGGCCGCGAGCAGCCTCCTCTCGTAGATCGCGACGAGGAGCACTCCGTCGTCGCGCGCGTCGTCGCAGACGGTCTCGTCGTCGGGAGGGAGCTCCACCTTGTCGCCGGGCACGAGCTTCAATGCGTCGAGGATGTCCTTGCGCTCCTTGTGGTCGGAGTACGTGTAGCCGAACGGCCAGAGGACCTTCTCGTTCGCGAGGACCGAACGCATCTTCGCGAAGAGAGCAGAAATTCCCGCGCGCGCCGGGTCGCCGACTGGTTGTGCGTACGAGAGCCACGCGCTCGCGAGCAGGAGGCGCTTTGCGGTCTCCGAATCGAAGGTCTGCACCTCGTCGCGCCCCCACACGACCTTGGGCAGAGGCTGCTCCACGAACGCGAGGTTCGGCACCGAATCGGGCGCGAGGAACGCGGACATCGTGCGGTGCAGATCGTGACCGAGATCGAGATCCTTCTGCGCGGACTCGAGCAGCCCCTCGGGCATCTCCACGCGCTTGCCGAACTTGGCGAGCCACGCGTCCCCGAGCCGATCGGCGAAGCTCTTGCCCGACGCGTCGGGCGCGAGCGGGGTGACGACGGACGCCGGATCGTCGCCGATCGCAGCGCCGAAGAGCGCGTCGAGATCGTCGCTGTCCATCTCGCGGAACAAGCCGCGCGCCGGATCGGCCTCGGTGACCTTGAGCCCGAGCTTCTCGCGTCGCTCCTTTCCGAGAAAGTCCCTCGAGTAGTCGCCGATGTTGGGCAGCCCCGCGGCGAGAAGGACGGCCTCCGCGCGCGAGAGCCCGGTGCGCTCGGCCAGCTTGTCGGCGAACGCCGGCTCCCACTCCGCGCGTTTGTCCTCGAGCGCGAGCCACGCACGGAGGAATGCCGCGCCTGGACCACGCGCGAGGCGTTTGTCTTTGGTGACCTTGAACCCCTTGGGCATGCGCCAGGTGCCGTCGGTCGAGCGCTCGATCGCCCAATCGTTGCTGCTGTCGAGGCCGAACATGCTGCCGCCGTCTCGAACGACCTGCAGCGCGCCCCACTCGATGTCTTCGTCCTCCTCGCGATCCTCCTCCTCTTCCAGGTCCATCAGCCGCATCGACGAGAGGTCCTCTTCGAACAGAGTGCCGGAGAGGCCGGCCATCATCTCCTTGGCCTCGTTCAGCTCCGACTCCTCGGAGAACGGCATGCGTGCACGCGCCGCCTTGCCCCGTGCGCTCACGAGCCACTGCCGGAGCTCCTCGGGGAAGTCCTCGATGACCATCGGCTTCTGTTTGACCAGGGCCTCCGCGAGCTTCCGCACCGCGTTGGTCTTGTCTCCGCCCCCGGCGACTGGTGCGCGCTCGGCGGCCTCCTTCGAGCGATCGGCGACGAGCTCGGCGAGGCGCTTTTCCAACGCGATCGCGTGCTCGACGATCCCCGAGACGCCCTTCACGAGCTTCTCGTGGGTGATGCCGCGCGCGCGGATCGCCGCCTCGCGTTTGGCGGCGTCTTCGATCATCAACGCCTCGACCTTGTCGATCGTGCGGAGCCGCTTGCTCTGGGCCTCGTCACGGTACGACAGGAAGTGCCACATCTCGAGCGGAGGGAGCGGCACCCTGCCCCAACCACACGAGGCCCACGCGTCGTCGTTGAGCGACGCGAGGTGCTCGCCGTCGGGACCGTGCAGATCGACGCCGAAGATCTCGCCGCCGAGCCAGCGTTTGTCGTTCGCCTCGGTCGAATCGAGGATGCGTGGGCGGTCGTCGCCGGGGAAGAGGATCAGCGCCTCCGGCGTGATGTGCTCGTCCTTGCCCGACCACTTCACGCCGTCGATGCGCTCGACCTCGTAGAGGTCGTCCTTCTTGCGGGCGCGGATGCCGAGGAGACCGTCCTTGATGCCGAGGAGCGACGTCGTCAGGCCTTCGGGCGCGACATGGAGCGAGCACGCATCCGTGTCGAGCGTCTTGCCCTCTTCGAGGTACTGCTCGAAGAACGTCGGCCGCGACTTGCGGCCCTTCTTGTTGGTGAGCGGGTCCCACTCGTAGCTCGCCTGGTTCCCGTCGTCCCACTCCTGCACGAAGAACGTCTGGCCGTCGTGGTCGTAGTCGCGACCGTCGTCCTCGATCTTGTGGTCGCCGGCGCGGACGGGCAGATGACCGACGGTGATGCCGCCGCCCGCGAGCGGGGTCTGCCAGCCGAAGCCGCTCAGGTAGAGGCGCAGCTCGAAGCGGTCCTTGGGCGCCTTCGCCCAATACGCCTTGTCGTCGTAGCTCTTCTTGTCCTCGAAGAAGACGATCAGATCGCCGTCGAGATAGATGGCGTGCTCGAGCTTCTCCTTCTTGATGTCGATCGCGAAGTCGTGCTTCAGGACCAGCCCCTCGGGTCCGACGACCCGCGCGTGCACGCCGTCGTGCGCGACCACGTAGGGGAAGTAGCCCTCGAGTCCGACCTTCTCGCCGAGGCCCTCGAACGCCTTCTCGTACGCATCCCACCCGAGCTCGTCCGCGATGCCGGCGCGGAGCGTGCGCTCGAGCGCGGGGCCGAGCTTCACCTCGGCGATGCGTTCGTGCAGATCGGGAAACTCGAGGAAGGTCGCGGCCGTCGTCTTTTCGCTCAGGGTATCGAGCGTGTCGCCGACGAGGCGGAGCCCCTGCGAGAAGTCTTGGATCTCTCCCTCGAGCCACGCGCGACGGGCCGCACGGAACCCCTCCTTGCCGCGCATCTTCGTCTCGTGGTCCGCCTCGCCGACGTGGTTCTCCACGAAGTCGACCAGGAGCTTCCCGTAGACCGGGTCCTTGCTCACGTGGATCGGATCGCACGTGTAGTCGTCGTCCTCGAAGCGCATCTCGTCGCCGTCGCTGTCCTTCGGCTCGGCGAGCTGCACGCCGTGTGCGAGGGCCTGCTCGGCGAAGTCGAGGCTGATCTCCTCGTACCAGTCGCCGACCCAGACCTTCAACTTCGCGTCGAGCGCGACGAGCCGCTTGGCGAAGCGCGGAATGAGCTTGCGGACCGGCTCGATGTGCCCACCGTACTTGATCGCCCGCGAGACGAAGTCGGCGAGCTCGGCGTCGGGAAGGTCGTCGAAGGCGGCGATCTCCTCGAGCAACCCAAACCACTCGGCGACGAACTTCTTCTTTCCGTCGTCGTCGTTGGAGCGCGGCTCGGGGAACACCGCGCGGAGCCGCGCGCGAATGTGCGGGTCCTTGCCGAGTCGCAGAAGCGCCGGGCGATACGTCGCCCAGAACTCGCCGGGCGCGCGGCGGAGCGCGGGCGAATCGACGAGCTCGCGGACGAGCGCGTCGTCCTCCTTGTCGAGATCGAGCTTGGCGGCCTTGGCGAGCGCGCGCAGGTCCTTGCCCATGCCTGACCACGGAGGCATGCCGCCGAGCGCACGCTGCACCACGATGGTGCGGAACCGGCGGTACGCGTCCTTGGCGCCCGCGCTCTTCTCGAGGTCCTTGGCGTAGGCCGAGAGCGTCTTGGCCGCGACCGCGCCGAGGAGCGCGAACTCGACGAACACGGCGTCGCGAGCGTCCTCGTCGACCTTCAGCTTGTGCGCGCGCTCGGCCTCGCGGGCCTTCTCGAAGCATTGCGCGGCCATCGCGTTGGCCCCCTGATCGGCGAGCACCCGACCACACTCCTCCCAGAAGCTCGGGAGGAAGTGGGGCACCGTGCGACCGAGCTTCTTGGCGATCTCGTCGAAGCCCTCTTTGGCGTGACCGGGCTTGGATGCCGCGCGCTTCTTCGCCTTGCGGAACTCCTGGGTGACCTCGAGGGCGAAGCGCGCCTTCTTCGGATCGTTGACCAGCGGCCAGGCCGGGAAGCCGAGCGTGCGGTAACGCATCTGCCCGAGCTGCTCTTCGATCTCGGGCTCGCCGAAGCCGAGGGCGGCCATCTCGGCATCGGCGCCGGCGGCGACCGTGTCGGGCTCGAGGCGAACGATCACCCGATCGGCGATCGCGGGGTGCACGTACGCGCGCGCCGAGACCGGCGAAGCACGCTCGCCCTCGGGGAGCTTCGATTTCAGGGGTGCGACGCCGCCGGCGCGGACGGTCACGATCGGATCGTGCGGCTCAGGCATCGTCGCCCCCTTCCTTCTCGATCTTGCGCTTCGCGTGGATTCCCGCGGCCATCCGCATGCCCTCCGAGTACGCGATCGGCGGCACGTCGGCGACGAGGATGGGTCGTTGCTTGTCGTCGACCCACTCGAGATCGCCGGTCGACGTCTCGTACATCGGATCGCCGTCGCCGAGGTAGAAGCGCGCCTCCCAGACCTTGCCGCCCTCCCACACCCGGCAGATCGCCGAGCCGCCGGTGACGCGGTAACCCTGCGACTTGGCCGCGCCCATCGCGTGCGAGAGCATCTCGAACTCCGCGCGCGCGTACTGACGGACCGCGCCGTCCTTCGGGTTCAGGTCCTTGGGCTTGGTGAACACTTCGCGGAACAGCTGCGAGATGCCCTGGGTGAGGGAGAGCTCGCTCGCGAGGCTGCGCAGATCGTCGAGCGATTCGCCGAGCACGACGGGGTGGGGAATCCACACGCTCGGCGCGTCGATCCACCTGGTCTCGCCGTCGGCGTCGACCACGCCGATGCCCTTCTTGGCGTCGACCCCACGGTACAAACCCATGGCTCCGGATTCGGACTTGCCGTCCTTGTCGACGGGAACGATGACCGCGTTCTCGAGCGCCTTGCGCCACGAGTCGTCGCGGAACACCGACGACAGGACCTTGCGGGGGGTGGTGAGCGAACGAAGCATCCACGCCTCGACCGACTCGACGCAGCTTCGCTCGTGAGCCGCGAGGAACTCCGCCGCGGCGAGCAATCGTTCGCCGAGCTCGCCCTCTTTGAGCGGCTTCGGAACCGAGGCGAGCGAGGCGCCGTTCTTCCGGGCGGCGAGCTTGCTGCCGACGAGCGAGAGCGTGTACCCGCCGCCCGCGTCGACCCAGCCCGGCTCCTTGCCGCCGCTCTTCTTCGCCGGTGCAGCCGGTGCGGCAGCGGGCTTCTCCTTCGCTGCCTTCGGTTCCGCCTTCGCAGCCGCGGGCTTGGCGGCGCCGACCTCTTGGTAGCCCTTGCCGGTCTTCTCGCGAACGAGCTTCTCGATCGCTGCGAGCGCCGCGGCCTCGGAGACCTGCGGCTTGACCTGGGTCTGGCCGTCGGTGCCGATGCGACCGAATCGAACGGTGACGTTCTTTCCGGTGCTGAACACCTCCCAGAACTTGCTCGAGGTACCTTCGACGAACTCGAACCGACGCGCATCCGGCATGGCGCCCTCCTCTGCGGGAGTGACAGCCTACCGAGGTTTGCGTCGTTGCAAGGGTCAGAAGACGAAGGCGACCGTCGCGAACGCCCCACCCTTGACCGGGGTCACGGCGGCGGTGGTGGGACGATCGAGCACGTACAGCGTGGCCGCCGCCCCGAGTGCGACGACGCCCACGCCGAGCAGCACGTCTCCCACGAGGTAACGACGGGCGACCGCGTCCTTGTCGGCCGGGTCGCAGTGGGGGGCGCAGGTGTCCTCGAGCTCCCGGACGCGTGCGTTCGTGGTGAGCCCGAGCACGGCGAACCCCGCGATTCCGAGCACGCCCACGCCACCGAGCACGAGCGGGGCGACGCTGCGACGGGGCTCCGGCGGCGGTGCCGCAGGCACCTCGGTGACGAAGGTCAGGGTCACCTTGCGAGCGTGCTCGCCCTCGGCGACCACGACGGTCTCGGTCTGGCTCGAGCCATCAGGGCGGCTCGCGACCACACCGCGTGCGGCGCGCTCGGTCAGCTGTGTTGCGGCGGCGCGTGCGACACCGGCACCGTGTGCAACGGCACCTCCTGCGTCGCATGCGGCGGCGTCGGTCAACCGTGCTGCGGGAGCGCGTGCGCAGGCACCACCGCGTGCGTCAGCGGCGCGTGCAAGCAGTGCTGCGCACTGTGTAGGAACAGAACCGTGTATCACCGGGTCGACGTCGCCTCGGATTGTGCGGGCGCGGCGACGACGTACTGCAACGTCTCCGACCGCGGCGGTCTCAAGGATGCGAAGTGGGACTACTGCGCGCCGTGATTGCTCGCTGACGCTCGCAGGGCGCCGTGATCTCGCTGACGCTCGCGGGCTCGATCAGCGGCACCCCGACGACACCGAGAGGGCGGGATACGCCATCCACCCGGTGCGCACGTCGCCGTCTTCGGTGACCACGTAGCCGTATACGAACTTGAGCTCGCCCGAGCGCTTGCGGAAGTGCCCCGACGAGTCCTGCGTCCAGAGCGGGATGTCGATCGACGGCTGGCCATTGCTCGTCGGCACGTCGAGGCGCTGGAACTTCGTCCCGACCGGGAAGTGGTCGATCGCCGGACCGCCGAGGCCCGAGCCCGGCACGTTGAACGCGAGGTTCTGCGACCGTTTGCCGTTCTTCCGGAGGCGCGGGAGATAGTCGCCCGCGGCCTCGCCGGCAGGGCCAGGACTCAGTTCCGTGTCGTAGACCACCTTCTTCGCGGCGAGCGTGGCGTCGACGGAGTCGCGGATCTTGTAGCAGCCCATCTTCTGGAGACCCGCTCGGTGCGCGACGGCGTGCCCCACGCGCCCCGCGAGCACGTCGTTCGACTTGACCGCGGCGAGGGGGAACCAACCCGAGCTCGAGTTCGACGTGGTCATCGCGTAGACGTGGCGCTTGCCGCCGAACACGCGCATCTGCCCGTAATTGAACTTGAGCGTGCTCGTGTTGTTCACGCCGAGGACGTCGCCGTTGCCGTCGAGCACCGCCGCGCCCTTCTCGACGCCCCAGTCGAGATCGCCGTTCAGGTGCTGGATGCGATTGCCGCCTTCGACGCGGAGCTTGCAGTTGTAGGGGCTCAGGTAGCACGCGCCGCCGTTCACCCCCGACACCGTGTGGACCGACTCCGCCTCGCGCTCGTCGTCCGTCGCGTCCTCGCTCGAATCGTCCAAGCCACCGTCGACGAAACATCCGGTGGTGCTGACGGCGAAGGCGAGAGCGAGCAGCATCTTGGTCATGCCACCGGGTAGAGCACCTCCGATGCCAACCCCGAAAGCAACGAATCCGCTCGTTTTCACGCGCCGTCGCGTCGGCGTGACGCGGTCAGCCATCCCACCATCTGGTCAGTCGTCCCCCACCCGGGGATTGGCTAGCCGACGTCGGACTTGGTGATGGTGATGTTGCCGCTGCGCTGGTGATGACACGCGGACCCGGGGTTGTTCAACACGCTCATCAGGCGCGCGTACCCGGGGACGTCGACGCCCCAGAAATCGATCTCGCCGAAGATGCGGATCTTCCCCATGTCGACGCCCTTGTCGCGCATGATCTTCCCGACCGCGTCGGCGTCCTCCGGTGCGAAGACGCTGTCTTCGCCGAAGATGGAGAGGTGGATGCCGAACAGGTTCGAGCCGATGAGGCTGACCACGATGATGCACGAGCTCACGCCCGTGGTCGTGATCTGATCGGCGATGCACCATTCGCGCTCTGCGATCGTGCCTTTGACTTCCCGGAATGCACCGTATGCCATTGGACGAGCCGAACACGCGGCGAAGCATCGGTCAATCGACGAAACCCCACGCGAGCGTCAGGGCTTACCTGCGCCGAGCCACGTCGTGTAGGCCGGCCGGATGACGCTGGTGCGCGACTCGAGCCCCATGCCGCCGAACACCGAAGTGGTGGCGTCGGGGTTGTCCTTCATCGCGAACCAGGTCGTGTAGTCGTAGATGCCGGGGTGCCCGCGGAGCCAGGTGACGATCGAGCTGGCGACCGCTTGCTGGGCCTCGGGCGTGCCGAAGGGCGCGACCGCCGAAGCGCCGACCTCGGTGACCGCGAGTCGGCACGATCCGACGATCGACGTCCGCGCTGCGCCGAGCCAACGCGCAATCTTCGCGGGCGCCGGATCGGTGCCCTCGGCGTCGGGCTCGGTCGGGTACATGGTCAGCCCGAGGACATCGACGTTGGGGCACGCCTTGGGCGGCACCGTGAGGTAGTCCGCCCGTGGCTGGAACTCGACGACGGTGCCGAAGTACGGACGCTTCGGGAGCGCGGCGATCTTGCTCCGCACCGCACCGAGCATGGTGGCGAAGCCGTTGGTCAGATCGACCTTGCTGTCGTGGATGACGACCTCGATGTACCGATCGACCTCGTTGCCGACGTACACGTGGGTGAGGACCGAGGAGTCGTACCTCGCAGCGATCGCACTCACCAGCGCCCCGAGGCGGCGCGCAATGTTCGGGTCGGCGAAGCCGAGGCCCGTACGGCTGAACGGCATGTCGGTCGGGAACCTCGACGCGACGCAGAACGAGTCGGTCATGCCGTAGTCGACGCAGTCGGTGTTGGTGATCTCGATCTCGAGGGAGAGCTTGAGACCCGCCGCCGCGGCGCGCTTGGTCATGTCGTCGATGTCGGCGAACTTGAACACGCCGTCGCTCGGCTCGAGGTCGCGCCACATCGTGTAGAACGTCGTGCGCGTCAGGCCGTCCGCGTGAGCCTTCGCGAAGTCGAACCCGAGGTCATCGACGGTGTCGGTCACACCCATGTCGAGAGCGACGCCAGGAGCGGGCGGCGGCGGAGGAGGAGGAGGCGTGCCCGTGTCCGCGGGCGGTGCCCCCGCGTCGGAGGACTCCGAAGGCGTACCCGTCGGAGAGCCCGAAGGCGTCTTGTCGGTCGACGAGCCCGGACTGGTCGGGTCGGTGGCGACGGCTGGATCGTCGGACGGTGACGGCGAAGCGATCGTCCCGGTGGGTGACGAACATCCGACGAGCATCGCGATGGTGACGGCGCTGAACGTTCCCCAGGCGTTGCGCGAGGAATTCATTCCCGGGACGATACGGGCGCAGCGATCACCGTGCAGGCGCGACCGTAGTCGATTTGTAGGCGCATGAACCGCGCGTGCCCTCACGTGCTCACACGCCCGGGATCAACAAAGCACCGACACGTTCGACCTCGCGCAGCCCGAGCTCCTCGAGCTTCACCTCTGCGGCCGTGGGCCGGACCGCCATCGTTCGTGCAACACTTCTCCGCTCGATGGCGGCGATGCGACTCCTCATCCTTGGCGGAGGTTTCACGGGTGCGGTCGTGGCGCGACAGGCGCTCGAGCGCGGCATCGCCGTGGCGGCGACGACGCGCGATCCCGAGCGCGGAGCCCGGCTGGCACACGCGGGTGTGACGCCGATCGTGACGAGCTCGTTGGCTCGGAAACCGCTGGGCATCGATGGGGAAACCGCCGTGCTCGTGACCTTTCCGCCCGACGGCGCCACCGATCGCGAGATCGCCCCGCAGCTCGCGTGCGCTCGATCGGTCGCGTACGTCTCGTCGTCGGTCGTCTACGGCGATGCGCGCGGCCACGTCGACGAGTCGACGCCGACGAATGGCCGCACCTCGCGCGCGGTCGCACGCATCGACGCGGAGTCCATCTACCGCGACCTTGGCGCGACCATCGTCCGCGCGCCCGCCATCTACGGACCCGGGCGCGGAATCCACCTCCGCCTCGCGAAGGGCACACTGCGCATCGCGGGCGAGGGCACGAACATCGTGTCGCGGGTGCACGTCGAAGACCTCGCGAGCGCACTGCTCGAGCTCCTCGTCCGAGGGACGCGCGAAGCGCTGTTCGTCGCCGGCGATCGCTTGCCGGCGCCCCACGTCGACGTCATCCGGTTCCTCTGCCAGACGATGCAGCTGCCGATGCCGCCGCACGCCCCCGCAGACGAGGCCGACGAGACCCTCCGCAACGAGCGCGCGCTCGACCCATCGCTCCTCTGGTCGACGCTCGGCCGCGAACCTCTGTTTCCGACCTACCGCGAGGGCTACGTGCAGTGCCTCGCAGCCGACGCCTGACCTATTGTGCAATGCGACCAGGAACGGGATCCAGGCCCCGCCGATCGTCGCGCTCGTCTGCAAGAGCCTCGCGAACATGGACGGCTCGGCGCGATTGATCGATCCGACCATCGACGTCGTGGGCACCTTCGGGAGCTTCCTGCCCACGCTGCTCGAGGCGCACGCACGGCGGGTCGCGTCGGTCGAGGATGCTGCGAAGATGGCGCTCGACGTGTACATCGGCGCGCAGCGCATCCCCTTCCAGATCGCCACCATCCTGGAGAAGGCGGCGACGGGTCGGCTGAGGGTGGTCGTCGAGTCGCTGGCGGAGCGGAAGCACCGTTGACCGTCGTCCGCCGCGGCACGAGCATCCGCCCGTGACTGGCCCTTCTCGTCAAAGCGACTTGCTCAAAATCAGCGAGCTCGCACGCCGCACCGGGGTGTCGGTGGGGACCATCCGGTTCTACATCCGCGAGGGGCTGCTCCCGCGCCCCACGATGAAGACTTCGCGGAACATGGCGTACTACGACGAGTCGTTCGTCGCGCGCATCCGCCTGGTGCGGCGGCTGCAGGAGGAGCGTCGGCTTCCCTTGTCGATGATCCGCACCATCGTCGCGGGCAATGAGGACGATCACGATGCGGTCCCGAGCCTCGTCGAGCTCGAGGCCAAGGCGGCGACCGCGTTCGAGACCGAGGAGCAGGGCGAGGCCGTTCCCGAGCGCGAGTTGATGGAGCACACGGGGATCACCCGCGAGGACCTCGACGAGCTGAAGGCGCTGGAGCTCGTCTCGTCGCAGGGCTTAGCCCGCGCCCCCAAATACTCGGCCGCCGACGTGGCCATCGTCGAGGCGGTCGCCCGCGCGCGTTCGCTCGGGTTGTCGCGCGAGCTGTTCCCCACGAGCGATCTCGGTGTGTACCTCCGCGCGGTGCGCGCGCTGGTCGCCGAAGAGGTCTCGCTGTTCGCCAAGCGCACCCGTGGCCGCGACCTGCCATTGTCGCCCGACCGGTTGATGGAGGCCGCGGTCAACCTGATGGGCGACCTCATTCGCCATCTGAGAAAGAAGCTGATCGTCGAGCTGATGACCGGCATCGCCGATCGCGAGCCTGCCGAGACCCAAAAGAGTAAGAAGCGCGCGCGGTGATAGGCTCGCCCCAATGAGGGTCGCGCTGCTCGCGCTCGTGCTCGTCGGATGTGCACCCGCGAAGCCATCGGCGAAGACGGCAGACGTACCGAAGGCTCCCGCCCCCGCGGCCAGCGCGAGCTCGACCTCGGGAAGCACCACGACGATCGGCAAGGGCAAGACAAGGCTCTACCCGCTCGTCTCGTCGTCGTGGGTCGCCAACGACGCGCTCGAAATCTCCAAGGACGTCACGCTCTACGTAGGCACCTCGGGCGAGCGTTGGCTCGTCACCATGAAGCGCGCTCCGACAGCCGACGACCCCGACGCACAGGTGCCGGTGCTCGCCGGCGCCACCTCGTTCGCCCCGGAGGGGCTGATCGCGGTGCGACGTCGCGGCAACGGCCTCGTGCTCGTCGGCGAGAGCGGTGCGACGTATCCTGTCGCAGGCCCGCTCGACGCGCTCACCACGCGCAGGCGAGCCAAAGACGAATTTCGCAGCTTCGCCGCGGGCAGGGACGCGCTGCTCGGTATCACCCTCGACGCGCGCGTGCTCCGCTCGATCGACGATGGCACCACCTGGTCACCGCTCGCGTTGCCGCCTTCACCCACGCTTCCGCTGCTGATCGCCGGCACGGTCCGCGGTGAGGTCGGGCTGCTCGCTGCACCAGGTCGACTGCTCGGCTCGTTCGACGACGGCGCGAGCTTCCGCGTAATCAAGAGCGACGGCTTCGCGCCCGCCTCGGTCTTCGCCGCGAGCGACGAGCACCTCTGGCTCACCGGACGAGAGCCCTCGGGCAAGAGCGCCGACGGCCTCGCGAGTTTTTCCGAGCGCAAGGCGACGATCGGGCGCGCGAGCGATGGCTCCCCCGTGCTCGAACGAACCAAGAAGGGCCCGGGCTACCACCGAAGGCCGGCCCCCGACGGCGACGACGAGCTCAGCCTCGGCGACGGGGTGCGCGCGGGCACGGCCGCATGGACCGGATTGCGCTACGTCGAGCTGCGTGCGGGCACCGACGACACGTTCCACGCGGTCACCGTCGAGAAGGGAGCCGTCACCCATCTCCCGCCCATCCAAGGCACGGCAGGTTGCGAGATGGCCGGCGTCGCCGCCGTGGGCACGATGGTCGTCGCGGAGTGCGTGCGCGGCGACACGGTCACGATGCTCCGCAGCACCGATGGCGGGAAGAGCTTCGCGATCGACGGGACGCTCGGCTGGGGCGATCGCTCTCCGCACCACGTGTGGCTCTCGGCGAAGGGCGCGGTGATCGTCGATGGCGTGTGCCTGAAGCCCGGCGCGCCCGACTGCGGTGACGGATTGTTCGTCAAACCGGCGGGCGCGAAGGCGTACGTCGCCGGCAAGCTGCCCGAGCGACACCGGTTCACCGCGCTGGCCATGAACGACGAACGGGTGGTCGCCCACTCGATCGACGACGAATCGGGCGAGTCGTTTTTGCTCGTCTCCAAGGACTCCGGCCGCACGTTCACGTCGCGTCCCATGGCCAAGCTGCCCGACGGCGACGCGCCGCGCGACCTCACCGAGCTGATGCTCGACGACAAGGTGGTCGTGGCCATCGGCGACAACCATCGATTGCTCACGCGGGACGAGGGCGTGACGTGGGAGGTCGTGCCCCTGCCCTTCTCCGCCGACTGGATCTCGCTCGCGGGCGCGCGCGGGCTGGCCACGCTCGGGAGCGAGCAGAAGGGCTGGGAGACCCGCGACCACGGCACCACCTGGGGTCCTGTCGACCTCCCGGTCACGAGCACGGGGGGAGGCACGCTCCCCATCGCGTGCAGCGAGCTCGGGTGCATCCTCGGCGACGTCGCGATCCGCGAGGGATGGGAAGAGCCCGCACCGAGCCCTACGACCGTCGACGAGCCAGTGCAGCCGAAGGTGTCGCACAAGCCGCTCGTCGAGTGCGTCGCGGAGGGGGAAGCCTTCGACCTCGGCGACGCGAGTCGTCCGGAGATCGATCCCACGCCGAAGCTCTCCTGGATGACGGCAGCCGAGACGACGAGCGGCGTCGCCGAGGTCGTCGTGCAATCCCGCACGGGCAAGCTGGAACACATCACACTCTTGCCGATCGCAAAGGTCCCCTCGGGCACCCGCCGGGTGGTCACCGCCGACGGGGTGCTCGTCGTGCGCATTCCGCGGAGCGCACCGGAAGGAAAGACCACCGTCGACGCGGAGATCGCGTGGTGGGTCGCCGCGACGGGCAAGGTGCACCGCGCGACCTTCACCAACGCCTCGCCGCCGCTCGGCAAGTTCGGCAATCACACCGGCGTCGCGGTTCTGATTCCAGGGTACGGCGCGATGCTCCGATTCGGCATCAAAGACGCTCCGCTGCGCATCGTCCGTGAGGGCGGTACGACGACGGAGCTCGCCGTCCCCAAGGAATTCCCCTCGGTGCCGCGTTGGTTCGCGCAGAGGAAGGGCACCACCACGACGTTGTCCGGTCTGGTGGTCGCGGCGGGTTGGCAACGCGAACGCCTCGTCGCGTTCGCTACGATCCCCGATGCCGGACCGTCTCGCACTTGGGCGTGGGGCGTGTGGCCACGCATCGGCGGGCGCGTCACGCCCGACCTCGCATTCGGCGCACAGTCGCTGTTCGTGTCGTGGCCCGGGGGCGGCTCACTCGCTCCGCGTGCGTTCTCGTTGCCTCTCGGCGAGCTCGAGCCGCCGGACCCCGTCGTGCTGCCGACCGCGGCCGAGCTGATCGATGCGAAGCCGTGTGGAAACACCCAGGCGCCCCGCATCGAGCTCGGCTGGGTGGAGGGCGCGCGCACGCCGATCGTCGTCAAATACGAGAAGAGCACGCTGTACCACGCCACGGTCGCGACCTTCGGTCACGGCAAGACGAAGGACGATGTCTGCTCCTCGGCGCTGCTCGCGGGCTCTGGCTACGGCGACAGCGCGTGGACGCTGCTTTCAACGGGATCGACCGAGCCCGCACGAGGGTTCGCCTACGTGCGGGCCAAGCCGAACAAGCTCGTTTCGCTGACGTGCACCAAGAGCACCGCGCCGTTGCCGACACGGTTCGCCTCGATGCCGGGATTCCGTCAGTAACCGCGCTCGATGTGGATCCCGCACTTCGCCGCGCCGTCGTAGACGGTGACCGAGGTGCGGCCGGCCATCGTGGAGCTGCCGTTCATCAACTTGGAATACGCGCTCTTGAGCCCGGCGAAGAAGTCGATGTGTCTGCCCGAGATGCCATAGCCCTCGTCGACTGCGCGCACGCACCCGTCGTGCACGAGGCCGGTGCGGGGCGACGGCATGACCACGCCGTCGAGCTGCTTGATGTAGTACCAGCGACCCGTCGTGAGCACGTCGTTGTCGATGGCGATGGAACGGAACGGGCGGAGCTTGTACGCCTTGTCGTTGGCGTTGTCCCAAACGCCCGCGCCCCAGTCGTAATACGAGGTCATCAGCTCCCAACAGCCGTTCCAGTCGTTGAACGTGCGCTTGGTACCGTCGCTCGCGGTGAAGCGTCCGGTCATCTCCATGCGTACCGCGTCGCGCCACGCGTACGACGCGTAGGTGAGGAACTTTCCGGAGCAGTCGCGGAGGGTGACTTGATTGGGATCGCTCGCGGGACGCACCGCGATCCAGTAGTAGGTGAGCTCGAAGGTCGTGCCGGTCGTGGTCGACAGCGCTGCGGTGCTGGTGCCGACGCCGTCCTTCGCGGGCGCGGTGACCGGGCCCGGTGCCTCGGCGACGTCGTCCTCGGGGGCGTTCTCCTCGGCCGCGGGTTCGGTACTGACCGACGGAGCACCGAGGGCGGGCTCATCGTCGGCCCACGCGGACGCCGGCGTCGGCGCGCGGCCGTGGGCGCTCGTCTTGGGCCTCGTCTCCGCGGTAGGGGTGCTCTCCGCGCTCGTGGCGGTCGAGTCGGAGCCATCACCCACACAGGCAGGGAGCCCCGCGAACGCAAACAGCACGCCCACGGCAGAGATGTTCTTGAACTGCATGGTGACGCGTCTGGGGTGCACGCTCCCTGGTCGCAACCCGGCGCCGAGGTGAGCACGTGCAATTCAGTGCGTGCCGGCGGCACACATACTGACATCAGGCGCCGCGGCCGTGAGGCTCAGTCGTAGGTGGGCGCCGCGGCCGGCGCGATCGAAGACTGTTGGGCCGTGCAGGTGGTCAGTGTCGTGCCACAGCCGCAACTGACGAGTCCTGAAGAGCCCAGCGTCCACGGCGAGGTGACCTTCTCGCCGGTGTCGCGTGTGCCGAGGTCGTCCGTGACCTGCAGATCGAGCGCGTTGCACTCGAGGGCGCTATCTCGAAGCTCGAGCGTCGCTCCATCGAGGAGCACGCCGGCGCGTCGACTTCGCGCGATCAGCGAGCGCGCCAGCGTCACGGAGGCAGGGAAGACCGACTTCGTGAGGGTTCGTCCGAACACCGAGGTGACGGTGAGGCCATCTCCGAACAGGCCGTCGCTACGGGGGAGCGTGTCGAGCAGCGCGGAGTCCTCGATGACCACGTGCGACGCGCCGATCGAGATCGCCGAGTCGTGCGCCTTGGAAACTCGACAGCTCCGAATCCTCACGTCGGAGCCTTCGGCCTCCAGGTTCCACGCGGCGATTCCGAAGCCGAGCTTGTCGCTCTGGGATGGCTGCGTGTCACGCACCAACGTGCGCTCGATCGTGCCGGTGGATCCGGCGAACGCGATGCCGGTGTTGCGATTTCCGACGAAGAGCGAATCGACGACTTCGACCGTCGACCCGTAGAGGAATTGCGCGCCGTCGCCGTAGCGACCGTCGTCCACGCCGTGGCCGTCGCGCACGACGGTGCGATCGATCTTGCCGCTGGAGTTGTCGAAGTACAGGCCCGCGCGTCGACTGCCCGAGACGAACGACTGCGTGACGTTGAGCTCCCCGCGCGCCTTGGTCTTCGGGTACTCGACCGCAGAGAACCCGGCCCCCAAACGCTTGTCCGACACGCGCGGCAGCGTGTCGAGAACGGCGGTGCCGAACACGTCGACCTTCGACGCCAGGCTGCTGACCCCGACCTCGTGCGCGCGCTCGACCAGCGAGCGCTTCAACGTGAGGTGGGCTGGGGTGCTCGTCTTGGCGTAGATCTCGGCGCGCACGCCCATACCCTCGCGGATGTCGCGCACGACGCTGCGCGAGACCGTAGCCTCACCGCCGAAGATCCAAATCCCGAACTCCTTGACGTCTTCGACGAGCGCGTTGTCGATCGTCGCTGGGTGCTCGTCGCTGGCCCCGAGGCCCTGCACGCCGATGCCGAACCTCGTCGTCGCGTGCACCCACACGTCGGCGATCGCCAGCTTGCTTCCCGACGCCGCGAGGATGCCCGGGCCCGGCCCGGTGACCGCGATCCCCCGCACCTCGGCGTCACTGAACACCTCGACCGCCGCGTAGGTCGCGTCGGTGCCCCGCACCTCGACCATCGCGGGACAACGACCGATGACGCGCGCGTCTACCTCGAGAATGATGTCCGGATACACGCCCGCGGCGAGCGCGATGATCGGTCGGGTCCCGCGGCGCACCTTGGCGAGCGCCTCGTCGACGGTCTTGAACGGGCTCGCGCGGGTGCCGTCGCCGGAGCTCGCGACCGAACCGTCGACGAACAGCGTGTTGGGCTCGGCGACGATGCTGCCGAAGGTGCCCTCGCCGCAGGGAGCAACGTCGCGGCACGTCGTGTCGCCCGGAATGGCCGTCTTGCCAGGCGGGCAACTCATCGCGGGAAGCACGGGCGTGCACCCACCTGTCCCGTCGTGCACGAACCCCTCGGCGCACCCGTCCTTCGGCACGCCGATGGTGGCACACGCCCCGCCCCACACGGGCACCGCATCCTCCGGACATGCCGCGAATTGCGACGACGGCGCGGCCGGCTCGGCCGGGTCCTCCGTGCTCCCACACGCGAGCATCGAAAGCGCGACGACGATGGGTGAGAGACTCTTCAAGGGACAGCCCAGACGGTACGATCGTCTCCAAGCTTTCGGAAGCTCGTCCGTCTCACCGGGGAGGAATGGCATGACCGGCGTCGCGCGTTCGAGGGCCACCGTGCGCATCCCACTCTTCTTCGCGCTCTCGCTGTTCGCCGGATGCCCGCGCGCAGAGGCGGAACCCACCCCCCCGGCCGCTGTTCCCGCGGCACCCAAACCGGCTGCATCCGTGTCGATCGTTCCCACGCCAGCTGCATCGGCGCTCGCACACCCCTGGCTGGCCGATGCCGCTGCCGATCTCCCCAAGAGCGTCGACACGCTCGAGCAACGCTTCGCGACGCCCGCGGGGTTCACGCGTGTCCCCGTAGCGCCCAAGTCGTTCGGCGCCTTCCTCCGCGTGCTGCCGCTCGCTGCGGCCGGCACGCCGGTGCTCACCCATCAGGGCAAGGTCCTCCACGAGGCGACCCACCCGAACATCGCCGCGGTCGTCGCCATCGACATCGGCAAGGCAGATTTGCAGCAGTGTGCCGACTCGGTGATCCGCATGCACGCCGAGTGGCAATGGTGGCTCGGCAAACGCGATCAGCACTATTCGACCGCCGGCGGCCCGCAGATGTCGTTCGCCAAATACCTGCTCGGCGAACGCCACTATTGGAAGGACGGCAAGCTCGCGACCAAGAACGTCGGAGCCACCGCAGCGACCCACCCGGCGTTCCGCACGTGGCTCGATCAAGTCTTCGGCTCGGCCAATACCGGCTCGCTCTCCAAGGAGGCCAAGGTCATCACGGTGGGCGAGCTGCAGCCGGGTGACTTCGTGGTCATGACCGGCGTGCCGTTCGGGCACGCGGTGATGGTGCTCGACCTCGCGAAGAACGCCGACGGCAAACGCATTGCCCTCCTCGGTCAAGGCTACATGCCGGCCCAGAGCTTCCAGGTGCTACGCAAGTCGCCCAAGGAGACCTGGTTCGTCATCGACGAAGCGAGCGGCAAGCTCGAGACGCCGTTCTGGGACCCGTTCCCGTGGAGCACGCTGCGACGTCTGCCTGACTGAGCAGCAACGGCCAGCTCTGCTGGGGAGCGCGTCATCGGCGCAGCGGCGCTTCGGCCATTGACGGAGATGGCCGTATGCGGTTGTAGAACGGGAGCGTGGTCCTCCGCCGCGACCGCCTCACCGCCCCGTGCACTCCGACGCCAACGCCCCCACCGAAGCCCGAATCGAGATCGCTCCTACGGCGGGCGGGCTCCGGTACACGATCCTGGTGATCGACCGCGACAGCGCGTTCACCTACGTGTGCCCTGGCACGGGCGCGATCGTGGTCGGCCGAGGCACCGACGCCGACATCCGCATCGACGACGTCAAGGCGTCGCGCCGGCACGCGCTGGTGCACATCGGCGGCGCGGAGGGGCCGTGCGCGATCGAGGACTGCGGAAGCCTCAACTCCACGCGCCTCGGCGAGCGCGACCTCGCCGCCGGCGAGCGCGCCGAGCTGCGGGTGGGCGATCGCGTCACCATCGGCGCGACCACGCTCATCCTGCAGCGCGGGACGCGCGACGCGCCCCCGCACCGCCTCCGCGACCCCGCCGCGTTTCGCGCGCGCCTCGACGCCGAGCTGGCGCGCGCGCGGCGAGACCTCACCACCTTCGGCTTGCTGCGCGTGGAGCTCGACGCGCGCAGCCGCGTGTCGCCCGCCGATTCGAGCGAGGGGGCGCGCGCGCGGCGCCTCGAGCGAACCTTCGACGCCTGCCTACGCGCGGGCGACGTAGTCGGCACGATCGGCCAAGACCAATTCGGCGTGCTCTTGCCCGCCACACCCGCGGAGGTCGTCGAGGGGCTCGCGGCGCAGCTGCAGCGCGAGCTCGGCGAACGCGGGTTCCTCCACACGATGCACGTCGCGATCCTCCCGCGCGACGGTGCAATCGCGGATCCGGCGCCGCGACCCGACGATCCGCCGCCCGAGCGCCTCGCCAGCGAGGGAGGGTTCGAGCGCCGCATCGGGCCCTCGATCGCTCGCATCGCTGCCGGGGAGATCAACGTGCTGATCCTCGGCGAGACGGGCGTCGGCAAAGAGGTCCTGTCGCGGTCAATCCATGAGCGCTCACCCCGCGCCAAGAAGCCGCTCGTCTGCCTGAACTGCGCGGCGCTCTCCGAGTCGCTCCTCGAGAGCGAGCTGTTCGGCCACGAGAAGGGAGCCTTCACCGGCGCGACGCAGACGAAGGCGGGACTCCTCGAGTCGGCCGAGGGGGGCACCGTCTTCCTCGACGAGATCGGCGAGATGCCGCTCGCGCTGCAGGCAAAGCTCCTGCGCGTTCTGGAGCAGCGCGAGGTGCAGCGCGTCGGATCGCTCCGCCCGCGCCCGATCGACGTGCGCTTCATCGCGGCGACCAACCGCGATCTCGAGGCCGAGATCGCCGCCGGGCGCTTCCGCCAGGACCTCTTCTTCCGGCTCAACGGCATCGCGCTGTCGATCCCCCCGCTGCGTGAGCGGCTCGACGAGCTCGAGCCCCTCGCCCTCGCGTTCATCGAGCAGGCATGCGCGCGCACCAAGCGCACGATGCGACCGCGCCTGTCGCCGAGCGCGCTCGAGGCGATGCGCGCGTACCGCTGGCCCGGGAACATCCGCGAGCTGCGCAACGTGATGGAGCGTGCGGTGCTCCTCTGCGAGGACGACACGATCACGCTCGATGTCCTCCCTGCGCAGCTCGCCGCTGCGCCGAGCGTGCGATCGACGCCCGGGGGGTCGCTTCGCCGCGACGCCTTCGCGCGGAGGGAGGAGGCGCCCGTGGAGCCGATCGACGTCGGCGTGGCCCGCCCCGCCGACGAGCGCGAGCGGATCATCGCCGCCCTCGCCGCGTGCGACGGCAACCAGACCCGGGCCGCCAGGGCGCTGGGGATTTCTCGCCGAACGTTGATCTCGCGGATCGAGGAGTACGACCTCCCCCGGCCGCGAAAACGCACCGACTCCAACGCTCGGTAGTCCGCGCGGTTGTGCAGTCGAGTTGATCGGCGATTGTGCAACGAGTTGTGCAACGGGTTGTGCAACGGCAGGTGCAGCGGATTTTTCCGGGCATTTCGGGCTGGCACGGCGACTGCTCATGCGCTCGCAAACGCCCGAGCGGGAACGCCCTCGCTCGCTACTCCCGAAAGAGGATCCGCCCCATGTCGAAGCTCCCCGAGTCGTCGTTCTTCGCCGCCGCCCTCGTCGCGTCCGCCGCGCTCACCGGCTGCGTCGTGGGGACTGCCCCCAACGCCGAAGGCTCGGAGCCGACCCCCGGGGAGATCGGCAAGCAGGAGGGCGCGTGGGACAGCGAGGATGGCAATCCGACCCACGCGACGCACTCGTACATGATCGAGTACGCGGTCGATCAGCTGAAGGCGCAGTACCCCGAGCTGCAGACCTACCGCCTGCAACTCATCGACGGCGTGAACCGCGAGCTGCACGAGTTCCCCATCACCTCGGGCAGCGAGTACGGCACGGCCGCCGAGCAGGAGGCCATCCGCGTCGAGGCGGGCGGCAACAACTGGGCGGCGGCTTACCCGGAGAAGACCTGGACGCGCGCCAAGGCCGCCTACGCCGCGGGCAACAAGGGCAAGGCCTACTGGCTCACCGGCATCGTGATTCACTGGGTGCAGGACATGGGCGTCCCCGCGCACGGGTTCCACGTGATCCACCAGGGCAACCTCTCGGAGCAGGACGACTTCGAGGTCATGGCGCTCCAGAGCTGGTCGCCGAGCTACGCGAGCATCAACCGCGCGAACCCGAGCTACGCGTCGCCCGCCAGCTACGTTGCATGGTCGGGGACCTGGGCCACGAGCGACTTCAACTACACCTGGCCCGGCGTGACCTACACCCGCGGGTTCTTCTCGACCTCGTGGCTCTGGGCCTCGTCGAAGGAGAAGACCTTCGTCAAGAACCGGCAGGGGCGCACCGCCGTAGCGAACAAGTGGGCGCTCCAGGCGGCCGCGGCGCGCATCGCCCTGCCCTGAGCCGGATCCGAGCCTGCTCAGCCCAGCCGACGACGGGGCTCGCGCAGGGCCCCGTCGACGAATGGAATCGTCAGACGGGCCCTTCGACGTACAGGCGCGCGATCCGACCTCGCGAGGTGGCGGACGACCCCGAGCGAATCGCGCGTAACGGTCCTGAAAAGATCCATCGCAGTCGGGATTGCCGCGATCTACGCAGCCGCCGAGCTTGCAGCGATGAATCCAGGTCAGTAGAACGGACGTCGCTCTAGCATTGGCAGTCATTCGAAGCGGGCGCGTTCGCAGCGCTCGCCGCCTCATCGGGCGTGTTCGGGAATGACTGTCTGACATCTCGCACACGAGGGTGCGCGAGAGGCACCGCTTCTTCGCCCGCGAGGATCACGTGGCGATCGTCGCTCGAAGAGCGCGCGATCGACTGGGTCCCCGCTCCAGAGCAAACCAACTGCCGCCCCCGAGGGGCTTGGGTGGAAATGATGAAGTTTCGATCCGCTGGATTGAGCCTGCTGGGACTCCTCCTTCTTCCGCTCGGTTGCGGACCTTCGTCCGCAGGCGATCAGGACGAAGGGTCTGCCGAGAGCGCGCTCAAACGCAAGCACTCGCGCGACAGCGGCACGACGATGGACTCGGGTAGCAGCGACTCTGTGTCTACCGACACCGGCGCATCGACCGACACCGGCGTATCGACCGACACCGGCGTATCGACCGACAGCGGCGCCGCGACGGATGGCAGCGCGTCCGCGGACTCCGCACCGACAACGACCGGGCCGAGCCTCGGAGGCTGTGCGATGTTCCCTGCAGACAGTCCCTGGAACACGCGGATCGACTCGTTGCCCGTGAGCCCGAGGGCAGCGCAGTACCGCGCGAACATGGCGCCGACCACGCATCTCCACGCGGACTGGGGCAATTGGAGCACCGACGGGTACGGCATCCCGTGGCAGACGGTTCCCGCGACCCAGTCGCTCGTTCCGATTTCGTTCGACTACGCCGACGAGAGTGACCTGGGACCGTACCCGATTCCCTCGAGTCCGCTGATCGAGGGGCACGGGACCGGGGACGCGCACATGTTGCTCCTCCAGATGGGCACCTGCGTCCTCTACGAAGTCTACGCGGCATCGCGTTCGAGCAGCGGGTGGCACGGCGGATCGGGCGCGAAGTTCAATCTGTCGTCCAACGCGCTCAGACCCGACGGCTGGACCTCCGCCGATGCCGCGGGGCTTCCGATCCTGCCTGGTCTCGTGCGCTATGACGAAGTCATGTCCGGCGAGATCGCGCACGCAATTCGATTCACCGTCAGCCGGACGCAGAATGCCTTCATTCACCCGGCCACCCACGGCGCCTCCACCCTCACCGATCCGTCGTACCCGCCGATGGGCCTCCGGCTCCGGCTGCGTGCATCGTTCGACACGTCGAAGCTCGCCGGCCCCGCGTTGGTGATCGTCACGGCGATGAAGCGATATGGAATCATTCTCGCGGACAACGGCTCGAACTGGTACATCACCGGGGACTCGACCGACCAGTGGACGAGCACCTTGATGAGCCAGGTTGCGACCGCGTTCTCCAGCGTCACCGGCGGTGACTTCGAAGCGGTCGACACCGGACCGGTGATCCAGCAACACTGAGCCTCCTCAGCGCAGCTGACGAGCACGAGGCACGCGCGGGGACCCGTCGGCGAAAGGCATCCGCAGACGGGCCTCGAGGACGCCGTTCTCGAGCAGCTCGAACAACTCGTTCATGGTCTCCTCGCGCCGCATCCCCTCGCCGAGGAGCTCTCCGATCGTGGTCGTGTCATCGATGCACGCGAGGAGCAGCTCGACCTGCGGATCGAGCTCCATGTCGTCGAGCCATTCGCTGGGAATGGTCAGGCGGAGCACGACCTGACGCATCGCCCCGTGCTCGCCCGCGTCGGTTGCGGACTCCTCCGAGGGCGTCTCAGGCAGGCACACCAACACCGGCGGGGGCTCGACCGAGGGCCGCCGAGGTTCGCGCCGCGTCACCGGGCGTCGCATCGACTCGACCCGGTGCACGTCCGACCAGAGCGGCGAGCAGAAGTCGGGCGCAGCCGGCGACGCCGGGCTGACGCTCGCGGGACTGCTCTTCTTCTTGAAGCCGAAGAGCGCCATCACCATGGGATACGCAAGAGCGATACCGGCGTCGCGAGGCGTGAGCCGCTCGCCCAAGGCGCAAAAGCCACGCACCACGAGCGCCGTGAGAGCGGCATCCTCCTTGCGAGGAGCCCCGGAATTGGACGATCGCCAGAGGTACGCTCGACCCGGGCGCTGCCGCCGACTCTCACTCGAACTCGACGCGCCAGTCGTAGATCGCGCCGGTCGCTCCCTCGGGATCGCCGTACTGCGCGGCGACCTTGAGGGTCCACGTGCCGGCCTTCGGCAGACCGGCGCCGTTCACGTAGAAGATGCCCTTCACGTATCCGTCGTTGGCGGTGGCGTCAGAGAGAGGGAACTCGGTGCCGTTGGGGGCGACGAGCTTCACGTGGACGTTGGAGGGGTGCTTCAGGTCGACGTGCACGCGGACCCGCGAAGGCGAGCCCCAGCCGGTCGCCGGGATGCTGCTGCTCGCCCACTGGAGATCACCAACGCCCAGGCCCGGACGCGGTGGGATGGTGACGTTCAGCGTGTTGTTGAAGCCGCCGAACGAGATGTCCTTGGCGACGTTGTCACGGTGACCGATCGAGGAGGTGACCGCCTCCATCCGCTTGACCTGCTGCGGCGTGTAGTGCTGCTTGGTCCCGAAGCAGCCCTTGTAGTAGCTCATGATCAGCGTGCGATCGGGCGTGATCGTGTAGTTGCGCGTGAGGTACCAGGGCGCGCCGTGGTAGACGGGCACGACCACGCTCGAACCGGTCGTCGCGCAGGCCTCTCCGTGCACGCTCGAGAACAGCGGACTGCCCGGATCGGGCGGCGTGTCGTTGATCGGGTAGCTCTGGATGTACGCGAGCTCGTTGGTGTAGCCGCCGAGGTTGCGGTCCGGATCGTAGAGGCCCTGGAGGATCGTGGAGTCCAAGGTCGGGTTGATGCCTGTGGCCGCGACGTAGTTCTTGATCTGCGTTGCGGCTTCAGGGACCGTCTCGGGCCGTCCGTCTCCTTCGAGCATCGTGTGCGGGAGGCAGAGGTAGTGACCGACCTCGTGCGCCATGAACGTGCCGCTGCCCCAGTTGGACGTGAGCATCACCGCGTGCCCGCCGCAGGAGGAGTAGCCACCGGTCCAGCCGGTGCGTGACCAGGCGCCGTCCGCGAACGTGACCTCCTTGGTCCCGCCGCGTCCGAAGATGGGGACGTCGCCCGCGGCCTCGACCGCCTTCTGGAACTTCTCCAGATCCGCGTCGAACAGCGCGTTCGACGTCGTCTTCGGACAGAGGAAGGTCTTGTCGGCATCGTTGACCACGCCGTCGCCGTTCGCGTCCTCGGCATAGCCACCGAGGTTGCTCTTCGGTTTGCAGGCGCCGTTCCACGAGTCGCTGTTGATCGTGCCGAAATTGGCGGCGCTGATCTGCCCAGCGGTGATGGTGGCCGTCGACGTGGAGATCTTGACGCGGATCCTGCTGTCGCTGCGGTACAGGTAACTGTTCATCGAGTCGACGGCGCGCTGCACGTTCTCGCGCGTGACCGGGCTGCAGTCCGTCCCGTCGTTGTCGCAGAAGCGGAAGACCTTGAGCGAGACCTCGCGGTAGCTGTTGGTCACCGGACCAGCGCCGTCCGGGTCCTTGCCGTCGCAGTTCGAGTCCTTGCCGTCGCCGACGATCTCGGGTGCGCCGGGGTAGACCTTGGCGTCGTTGTCGTTGCAGTCGTCGCCCGGTTCGTCGTACCAACCCGCCCCCGGCGCATTGCAGAAGAGGGTCCCCGTCGCTCGCGCGTGATGGTCGCCGTCGAAGTCCCGGTAGTACTTCATCGGGTAACCGTTGGAGCAGAGGAGCGGCGACGCTGCCTCCTCGGTGGGCCCTTCCTGAGGAGCCTCGCTCGGGGCGGCGCATCCGGTCGCGAGCACGATGGCGGTCAGCGGCAAGGCGGAGATTCTTCGAGAACGCTTCATGGTGGTCTTCCCGATCGACACGGAGGGAGAAAGTGCCGGCGTGCTACCTGCACACCGGCCGAACCCGCGCGAGGGTCACGCTGCCGGTTCAAGGAGGTCTTCGCGGCGAGCCCCGCAGACCTGACATCGGCACCCGGGCCACGGACTTCCCGCGACATCCGCCCCATGCGAAGGGGACGGGTCGCTCTGATGCGCAACAGGCTCGCCCTCGCTTCCGGCCTCGCGGTGGCGCTGATCGCGTCGCCTGCGGGTGCGTTGGAGGACCATCCCGTCTTCGTCGTGCCCGGGTACATCCACTCGTTCATGGGCGGCCATTCCCCGGCGAGCGGCAACGGCGTCGAGCTGACGATCAATGTCGGCACCGAGACGTCGGGGAGCAGGGCCGCCGTGCAGATCGGGGCGATCGGGCAGCTCGAGTCGCTCTCGGGCGAGAGCGGACGCTCGACGCGGTGGGCGCTCGGCGCGCAGGGCTCGATTCTCGGACTCGGTGTCGAGCTCGCCTACGCGAAGCGCGGAGCGGACGACACCCACTCGGTCACGCACGGCCTCCACTTCGCCCCGTTCCTGTCGTTCGGCGTCATCTCGGTCGCGTACCGATGGACGACCCCGATCCGCCGCGACGAGTACACGCACGGCAACGACAATGGTTTCGTGCTGGCACTCAAGATTCCCCTGCCCCTCCGCGGCAGCGTGCGCGATCTCGTCGAGCTCCCGTTCAGCCGCGGCGGCCCGATCACCTTCGGGAACTGAATCGGGCTCCACCACGATGCGTGGTTCGACTCAGCTCGCCGGTGCGCCTTCGCGAAAGCGGTTGTTCCAGCCGCCGTCGAAGAGGCGCTCGATCACGCCGGAGAGGATGATCCGACGGTGCTTCCAGAAGACGCTCTGGAGCTCCTCGGCGCGCGGGTTGGACGAAGAGAAGAAGCGCTGCAGGATTTCGAGCTGCATCTGCGTGAAGCGCTCGATCGCGGCTTCGCCCATCTCTCGTGTCGCGAGCCGCGGATCGCCGCCGTAGGAGTGGCGGTTGAAGTGGTCGGTCGCGCGGAGGAGCGCCTCGAGCTGCCAGAGGAACTTGGGGAGCCCAGCGCGGGGCGTCGCGGAGCCTCGCATCGAGCGGAAGAAGTCGGCGATCCGACCTCCGCTCGTGCGGAAGTCCAGCGCGGGAAGTCGTCGGTGCTCTTCGTCGGGGGCGTGGCCCATCGCCATCACGATCGAGGTCTCGAGCGCGCCCGCGTGCGTTTCGTAGTCGATCGTGTCGTCGTCGAGATGCTCCCGCAGGATCTCGAGCTGCTCGCCGAGGCTGCTCTCCACGATGTCGCCGAGCATCAAGCCCATGGGAGCGATCGCCGGGAACCCCAGCGCGTGGAGGTCGTCGCAGGCGAGCTCGTGGGCGAGCACGTGTCGGGGCGCGCCGTGGAAGTTTGTAATCACCATCGAGTGGACCCCGGCGTGGAACATCGACTCGCCGATCCGAACGAGGATCCGGCGAACCACGTCGAGATCGTGCCCGATGGAGCCGGCCAACGGGAGGGGATCGACACCAAGGGGGAGCGTCGGATGCATCAGGAAGTGGCGGCTCGGAAACGACGCGCTCAGCCGCTCCGCGAGCGCGTTGGCGTAGTGCTCGGACTGGATGATGTCGGTGGCCAAAGGCAGGTGCGGGCCGTGCACCTCGAGGGGCGCGCACGGCACGATGACGGTCACTGGCTCGCGAACGAGTTGCTTGAAGCGCGCCCCCGAGAGGCTCCCATAGCGAACGATCATGGTCTTCCTTTCCGCCGGGGCGGCGCCACGGAGCGGGAATGACGTTGCGAGAGTGCGAGCAAGCCTGGTGAGAGGAAGTCGGTGAGCAAGTCTGCGAGCGCCTCTGCGGAGAGCTCGGGGTGGTCCTTCCACCACAGCGCGGTCGACTCCACCGCGCCGTTGATCGCCTGGGCGAGGGCCTCGGCGACGGCGGGGTCCAGCGTCGTGTCGGCGTCGCTCCGGCCGATCAGCTGAGCGACGAGCAGTACCTGCGCCCGCTGCAGCTCGGCGAGGCCGGCGCTCGCCGGCCCGGCGTTCGTCGAGAGCGAAGTGAGCAGCGCCGACCATTGGGCACGATGCGCGCCGACGTACCGGAGGAACGCGAGGATGCCCGCGTGCAGCCTTCGAGTGAGATCGGGCTCCGCGAGGACGGCCGTGGTCAGCTTCTGCGCCAGCTCCTCGCCGACCATCGCCATGGTGTCGGCGAAGAGCTGCTCCTTGGAGCCCGCCAGGTCGTAGACGACGGGCTTGGAGACGCCCATCCTCCGCGCGAGCTCGTCCATCGAAGCCGCGTGGTAACCGCGCTCGACGAAGAGAGCGCGCGCCTCCGTCAGCACCTGTCGCCGACGCAGCTCCCGGGGCACGCGGCCATGGGCATGCGCAGCGACTTCGTCGGCGAGTTTCTTCTTCCTCATGACGCGACCGAGGGTAACACTTGCGAACCTACCATGAGTAGGTTACTAAGAGTAGGTAAGAAAATGCAGCCTCAGAAACGTCAACTCTTCGGGGAGAGGGACGAGGCGCGGATCGCCCGCCTCGCGTCCGTCGTCGACACGGTGATGCGGCCCTGGTTTCGCGCCGAGGTCCGAGGCCTCGAACGTGTCCAACCCGGACCGGCCCTCTACGTCGGCAACCACAACGCCGGACTGATGATGCCGGAGGCGCTCCTGCTCGCCGCGGCCGTCTACCGAGCCCACGGCATCGACGCCGTCCCCTTCGGCCTCGCTGGCGACTCCGTCGTCTCGCTCCCGGTCTTGCGAGAGCTCACGGTGCCGCTCGGGGCGGTGCGTGCGAATCCCGAGAACGCCCGGCGGCTGCTCTCGAGCGGCGCGAAGGTCCTCGTCTACCCGGGCGGGGACGTGGAGGCGATGCGGCCGTTCCGGGATCGTGATCGCATCGTCTTCGACGGTCGACGCGGCTACGTCCGCACGGCGGTGCGCGAGGGGGTGCCGGTGATCCCCGTCGTGACGGCGGGCGCCCACGCGACGTTCGTGGTCCTCACCGACGGGCGCTGGCTCGCGAAGCTCCTTCGCGCGGAGCGGCTCCTCCGCATCAAGGTCTGGCCGATCACCCTCTGCCTTCCTTGGGGGCTCGTGATCGGCCCTGCGCTCGTCTACCTGCCTTGGCCGAGCCGCATCCTCCAGGAGGTTCTCCAGCCGATCCGTTTCGATCGCCAGGGCGAAGAGGCGGCGGCGGACGAGGCCTACGTGCGCGCGTGCGCCGAGCAGGTCGAAACCACCATGCAACTGGCGCTGACTCGGCTTGCGCAGGAGCGCCGGGCGATGAAGCAGGAGGAGAGGACATGAAGGAACCGGAGAACCTCGACTTCGAGGTGGCGGTGATCGGCGCTGGCTTCGGCGGCATCGGCGCGGGGATCAAGCTCCGCGAGGCGGGGATCGACTCGTTCGTCATCCTGGAGAAGGCCGCCGATCTCGGAGGCACCTGGCGTGACAACACCTATCCCGGCATCGCGGTCGACATCACGTCGTTCACCTATTCGTTCTCGTTCGAGCAGAACCCCGGCTGGTCACGGGTGTTCGCGCCGGGAGCGGAGCTCCTGGCCTATGCGAACCACTGCGCCGACAAGTACGGGCTGCGGCCGCACCTGCGCTTCGGGGTGACGATCACCAAGGCCGTCTTCGACGAGGCGGCCAACGTCTGGAGGCTGCACACCGGCGATGGAACGGTCCTCACGGTTCGCTTCGTCATCTCGGCCACCGGCGGCCTGACGCAGCCGAAGAAGCCCGAGATTCCGGGGATCGAGAGCTTCGAGGGCAAGACGATCCACACCGCGCGTTGGGACCACGGCTACCACTTGCAGGGCAAACGGGTCGCGGTCATCGGCACCGGCGCCACCGCCGTCCAGGTCGTGCCCTCGATCGCGCCGATCGTCGAGAAGCTGCACGTGTTCCAGCGGACGCCGATCTGGGTGATGCCCCGGCCCGACACGGAGATTCCCGGGTGGCTCAAGGAGGTCTTCCGGCAGCACCCGCTGACACAGTCGTCGGCGCGCACGATCACGACGACCCTCACCGAGCTCGTGATGGTCCTCGGGGTCGTCTACAACCGGCAGGCGCCGTGGGTGGCCAAGGGGCTCGAGATGCTGTGCCTCGAGCACCTCCGGCGGCAGGTCGACGACCCCGCGGTACGGGCCCGGCTCACGCCCCGATACGGCTTCGGCTGCAAGCGACCCAGCTTCTCGAACGACTACTTCCGGACCTTCAACCGCGACCACGTCGAGCTCGTGACCGATCCGATCGAACGGGTGATCCCCTCTGGTGTCGTCACGCGCGACGGAGCGACGCGAGAGATCGATACGCTCGTTCTGGCCACCGGGTTCAAGGTGTTCGAGCCGGGCAACATTCCGACCTACGAGGCCTACGGCCGCGAGGGCGTCGAGCTCGGCGCCTTCTGGCGCGAGCACCGGTTCCAGGCGTACGAGGGCGCCTCGGTTCCCGGCTTTCCGAACTACTTCGGCGTCCTTGGGCCCTACAGCTTCTCGGGGTCTTCGTGGTTCGCGATGGTCGAGGCCCAGACCACCCACGCCCTACGTTGCATTCGCGAGGCCCGACGGCGACTGGCCACCTGTGTCGAGGTTCGCAAAGAGCCGCACGACGCCTACTTCGAGGAGATCCAGCGCCGCCAGCGCAACACGGTCTTCTTCAACAACGATTGCCACGACGCCCGAAGCTACTACTTCGACCAGCACGGTGATGCGCCGTTCCTCCGACCGTCGTCGGGCGTCGAGATGTGGTGGCACGCGCGGCACTTCGATCTCGACCACTACCGGTATTCCGGCGCGGAGAAGGCATGATGACGCTCATGAAGACGTTCGCGGGCAAGACGGCGTTCGTGACGGGAGGTGCCTCGGGCATCGGTCGGGCGCTGACCGTGGAGCTGCTGGCCGCGGGCGCACGGGTGACGATCGCGGACATCGCAGGCGCTGCCGAGGCCGCGCAGACGCTCGGCTGCGAGGGAGTGGCGTTGGACGTGACCGATGCCGCCGCCGTCGCGCGCGCCGTGCGAGCGTTCGCGTCCACCCACGGTCGGCTGGATTACATCTTCAACAACGCGGGCGTGGCCATCGTCGGCGAGACGAAATCGATGTCCGGCGCCGATTGGAAGCGAGTGCTCGACATCAACGTGAACGGCGTGGTCCACGGCGTCCACGCCGCGTACCCGATCATGATCCAGCAGGGAACCGGACACATCGTCAACACCGCGTCGGCCGCAGGGCTGCTGCCAATCCCCGGCGCGGTCGCCTACGCGACCTCCAAGCACGCAGTCGTGGGCCTCTCGACCTCGCTCCGCGCCGAAGCGCGCAGCTACGGGGTGAAGGTGAGCGTCCTGTGTCCGAGCTTCGTGCGCACCGCCATCGCGGATAACGTGAAGCTGCTCGGGAAGATCGATCGACGTGCCGCTCTGTCGGTGGTCGACCGAATCGGCTGGATGTCGCCCGAAGCGCTCGCGCACACGGCCCTCTGCGGAGTCGCGCGCAACGACGCCGTCATCGTCGCGCCGCGGTACGCCCGGCTGCTGGTCTCTGCCGTGCGACGCTACCCGATGGTGGGCGATCTCTTCGGCGCCGTGGCCACCCAGGTCATCTCCCGACTCGCGTGACGCCCGACGCGATCAGCGCAGCAGCGCGAGGAGCACGTGGGGGTTTCCGACGTCCTCGAGCGGCGCCTCGAGCCACGCGCTCCCCTTCCCTTTGATGGTCAGCGTCTGGCCGGGCCCCTCGAACGAGATCGATTCGATCGAGGCCCGCGGAAGAGTGGTATCCGCCGTACGGATCGACGTGCCGTCCAGCGAGAGCTTGCCGAACGCCACCGTCTCGCCTGCAGCGAGGCGTTCCCGCGCCTCGGAGAGCATCCGCTCGAGCGTCCGGGCACGCATCTGCTCGAGGAGCCCATCGAGATCGACGAGCCCGCAGCGGACCTCCAAGCTCTGACCGTCACGGGTGCGGAGGTAGTGCCGATCGAGCACGGGCTTCAGCGTTCGTCGTCCCGCGAGATACCGATGGGTGCGCAGCTCGACGAGCTCGTCCCACGGGACGATGCGAGCGCCGACGACGAGCGCGTGCTCGTGGATGCGTACGTGCTCGGGCTTTCGGCCGAAGAGCGACAAGAGCGCGATGGCCGGCGCGAGGATGCCCCACAGGATCAGGATCAACCACTGGTTCACGCCGTGGGGCGGCGAGGCGAGCGAGGCGAGGTCGATGACGATGGCGACCAGGAGGAAGAAGATCGAGATCGCGATGCGGCCGAAGCTGCGTGGGCGGTGGTCGGCGATCAACGCGCCGAGCGCCGGGGTGGCTTCCGAGCGATACGCCGACATGCGAGCAACGGTAGCGCGAGGAGGAACGACGCGGGGGATTCGACGGGGCGGCCCGGGAGCGAGCAGTGACAAGGAGCAGGCGCACGCACGGGCGCAGGCGCGGGCGCAGGCGCGGGCGCAGGCACAGGCGCAGGCGCAGGCGCGGGCGCAGGCGCGGGCGCAGGCGCAGGCGCAGGCGCAGGCGCAGGCGCGGGGTGCGATTGGAACCAGCCGAGGATCACGTCTGCGCGCTTCTCGAGGAGCTTCCACTCACCGGGGTGATCCGCCTTGTGCAACTCCCACACGAGCTCCTCGTTCTTGCACGCGTTGATCGTGTCGCGCAGCGAGGTCGCGAGGCTGTGGAGCGGATTGAGCGAACCGACGAGGAAGTAGACCGGACGCGGGTTGCACCCGGCATGGGCGGGCGCGATGCCGCCGCCGACGAACGCGATGGCGGCCCAACGCGTTGACAGATCGGGCCACCGATACCCGAGATACGACGCGCCGCCGGACCAACCCGCGAGGAACGTGCGCTCTCGTTCGAACGCACGCACCTTGGACGCCGCGTCGACTTGTTCGTCGAGCCAGCGTGGATCGCCGTCCCACTGCCAGTAGCTCCCCTTGCAGCCGCGATCGACGGGACACTGCAGGGCGAGGAGGGCCATGCCGCGCGCAACCGCGGGCTTGCTCCACGGCGCCATCGCCGCAGACGCGGTCTGACCGTCTCCGTGCAGGACGACCACCACCGGCACCGGACCGTCGCCCGCGGGGACCTCGAGGACGCACCCTTTGCATGGCACGTCCACCAGGCGGCCCGCGGATGCCGTCGCGGGCATCGCTGCAACGAGAGCCCCCGCGATCCAGAGCAAGCGCACGATCCGAACGGTAGCGCTTTACGTGCGAGCCGCGAGGCCCCACTGTCCGCGCCCCGATGGACTCCCCGCGCGGCTTCTTCGCCACGCTCCGCGAGGCGCTCCGCGGCGGCAGCCACGACTTCACCACGGGCTCGCTCGATCGCGCGCTCGTGCTCCTCGCCATCCCGATGGTGGCCGAGATGCTGATGGAGTCGCTGTTCGCGGTGGTCGACGTGTTCTTCGTCGGCAAGCTCGGGTCCGAAGCCGTCGCGGCGGTCGGACTGACCGAGTCATTGCTCGCGATTGTCTACGCAATCGCCATGGGTGTCGCGATGGCCGCGACCGCGATCGTCGCGCGACGCGTGGGCGAGCGACGGCCCGAAGAGGCCGCGGCTGCTGCGGGACAATCGATCCTGCTCGGCGCTGTCGTCTCGCTGGTCATCTCCGTCCTCGGCGTGCTGTTCGCACCAGCCATGCTCCGCGCGATGGGCGCCGACGAGGCCGTGGTCCGCGTGGGTGCTCCCTACGCAGCCGTCATGCTCGGGGGCAACGCCACGATCGTCGCGTTGTTCGTGATGAACGCGATCTTCCGTGGGGCGGGCGACGCGGCGATTTCGATGCGGGTGCTGTGGCTCGCCAACGGCCTGAACATCGTGCTCGGGCCGATGTTCATCTTCGGCCTCGGCCCGTTCCCCAAGCTGGGCGTGCTCGGCGCCGCCGTGGCGACGACCCTCGGACGCGGCATCGGCGTCGCGCTGCAGGTGTACGTGCTCGTTCGCGGCCACGCCCGCGTCGCGGTGCGCGCGCGCCATCTCCGGCCCGATCTCCCGACGTTGCGGGCGATGTTCGGCATCGCGGGGAGCGGCACGTTGCAGTCGGTGATCGGCACTGCGAGCTGGATCGTGGTCTCGCGCATCCTCGCCGCGTTCGGGAGTGCCGCGCTCGCGGGGTACACGATCGGCATGCGCATCGTGATGTTCGCCATCCTGCCCTCGTGGGGCCTCTCCAACGCGGCGGCGACGATGGTCGGGCAGAACCTCGGCGCAGGGCGGCCCGACCGAGCAGAGAAGGCGGTGTGGCGCGCGGGTTGGTGGAACACCGCGGTGCTCTCGGCCATCGGTTTGGGGTTCGTGATCTTCGCCCGACCGATCTGCGCCCCGTTCACCAAAGATCCGGCGGTGCTCGCCCACGCCACCGACTCGCTCCGGATCGTGTCGACAGGTTTTCTCTTTTATGGATTCGGCATGGTGTTCGGGCAGGCGTTCAACGGCGCCGGCGACACCTGGACGCCCACCTGGATCAACCTCGCGACGTTCTGGGCGTTCGAGTTGCCGCTGGCGTGGGTGCTCGCACATGGGGCGCTCGGCGCACACGGTGTCTATTGGTCCATCGCCATCGCCTTCTCGGCGTCAGCGGTGGTGTCGGGTTGGTTCTTCAAGCGCGGCACCTGGAAGACCCGCCACGTGTGACCCGCCGCCGCATCGATCCCGCGTCATGGAAGAGGCGCGTTGTCGAGACGAGCTCCGCGAGGGCACCACGATCGCCGGCGTCTGGCAGCTCGAGCACCTCTTGGGGCGAGGCGCGACCGCGCTGGTGTATGCAGCTCGACATACCGGCGGCACCGTGAGCGCGGTGAAGATCCTGCGCAAGACCATGGTCGAAGACCAGGCGATCGTCCTGCGCTTTCTCCGCGAGGCGTCGCTGGCCAGCCGCGTCCGTCATCCCTCGGTCGTGGAGGTCTGGGGAGCGACCCGAACCGACGACGACGTGCCCGCGATCATGATGGAGCTGCTCCAAGGAGAGACGCTGGCCGCTCGGGTCGCGCGCGGGCCGCACCGGGTGAGCGAGGCGGTGGCGATCACGATCGCGGTGCTCCGCGGCGTCGGGGCTTGCCACGAGGTCGGCATCGTTCACCGCGACCTCAAGCCCTCGAACGTGTTCCTGACGCACACGGGAGCGACCAAGCTCCTCGACTTCGGGGTCGCGCGGGTCGTCGGCTCGCTGCCGACGTCACGGCGCATGGCGATCGGTACGCCCGCGTTCATGTCGCCCGAGCAGGCGCGTGGCGCGCCGGTCGACGCGCGCACCGACGTGTTCTGCGTGGGCATGCTCCTCCACTCGTTGATCGTCGGCCGCCTTCCACGCGGAGGCGACGACGATCGCGTGCTGGCGACTGCCGCGCGCGAGGGCGTGCGACCGCTCGTGCTCGCAGCGCCGCACGTTCCGCGCGCGCTCGCGTTGGCGGTCGATCGCGCGGTCTCGTGGGCGCCCGAGGCGCGCTGGCCCTCTGCCTCGGCGTTCGCCGACGCACTCTCGGCCGTGGAGCTCGACGACGCCCCCTGCCTGATCTTCGAGGACGACCGCACCCTCCCCGACACCCCGACGGCGATGCGCGCGCTCGAGCGACGCTCCACCGTCCCCGCCCGTTCCTCCAACGACCCAGGCGCGACGTAGAGCACTTCTCACCCGGATCGATCCGAAGGCATTCCCGTTCCCCCCGGCTTGAAAGCCGGGGCCCTATCGCTCGTTTCGATTGAAGCCCGCTCCCGCGGGCTCCTTCGCGCAGGTCCTCAGCTGAAGATCTGTCGGAAAATCCCCCGGACTGAAGTCCGGGGCACCGACTGCAAGACGAAGCCCTTCGGGCTGGCGGAGTTACGTGTCGACGACGACCT
>Ga0208492_1000184_pt1 | contig 61720 bp, 46 predicted proteins | sample Subbioar_CSW14AB_FD_184820 | JGI IMG/M metagenome (GOLD analysis project Ga0208492, IMG submission 184820) | Serpentinite rock and fluid subsurface biosphere microbial communities from McLaughlin Reserve, California, USA - CR12Mar_CSW14AB (SPAdes) | ecosystem: Environmental > Terrestrial > Deep... | reverse complement strand
TGGCATCAATATATCAAGGGCATTAAAAAAACTGGGGGTTAATTCAGAAGCCATTATTTTATCAGGCGGCTACACAGGAAAAGCGCTGGAGTCTCTGTTGAACAAAGAAGGAGTAAGGTATACTGCTATTGAAACTGCAAATGACACAAGGGAGAATTTTGTGGTATTTGATGAAGATAAAAAATTACAGTACCGTTTTGGAATGCCTGGCGAAAACGTTTCTGAAAAGGAACTAGGCTCATTAATGCAAGCCATAGGCAATTGTCTACATGCAGATTATGTTGTTGTTAGCGGAAGTTTACCTCCAGGAACATCCGTGGCTGTATTTCATGAAATAGCAAAAATAGCAGCTCAGTTAAATGCAAGATTAATCATAGATACATCTGGTGATGCATTGAAAGTAGCTTCTAAAGAAGGATTGTTTTTAATAAAACCCAATTTGCGGGAACTGGCTTCCCTTGTTGGTAAAGAATGGATTGATGTAGCGGATGTTGTGCCAACAGCCAGACAGATTATTGCGGCAGGTGGCTGCAAAGCAATGGCTGTTTCAATGGGTGCGGATGGAGCTATGCTGATTACTGACAATGAAGTATACCAGGCTTGTGCGCCGAAGGCAGAAGTATTGAGCACAGTTGGAGCAGGAGATAGTATGGTAGCCGGCATGTTGGCAGCATTAACCAAAGGCTGGGGATGGAAAGAAGTATTACAGTATGGAGTAGCAGCCGGATCTGCTGCCACATTGCATAAAGGGACTGAACTGTGTAAACTGGAAGATACAGAGCGCATTTTTGCTGAGATGAAACAGAATTAACAAGCATCCGTTACATTTGCACCCATTATTGGTCTCGTAGTACAATGGATAGTATAAGAGTTTCCGAAGCTCCAGATCCAGGTTCGATTCCTGGCGAGACCACAAAGACCCGACACGAAGTGTTGGGTTTATTTTTGCGAAGACGCGAAACAAGCTTGCTTGATTGAGCGGATGAGTGGAAATAAACCCCGCAACAACCGAAGGTTGGTGTAGGGGATTTGAGTAAGTTCAATACGGGAGGAAGTCGGACGCAGTCCGACAATCTTGGCGAATTTTAATATGCATTTTCAGGTATATAATTTTACACTTTGAAAATATTTATGAATTTACTATATTCATATTCCCAATTGTTACAATATAACATCTCCCCCAATTATTAATTCTGTTAGTAACTACTGACCTGAGACAGATATGTCTGGGACTCAGGAGGCTTTGCTTTAGTAGTACTATAAAATAAAGAATAGTAATTCAGCTGACGAACTCAGCTTGTCAGTTAAGAACTCTGAAAGGATAAGACTAATACGACTTTCGCCCAACATTGGTATTGATTCTATCGGCGACGCCTAAAGTAATTAATTAACTAATTTTAGCGATAGCATCAATACGTTAACGTTTGAATTAACAAATCAAGCCTACTGTAGTGCATCTGATGAAATAGTATCAATTATACCCACACAACTCCAAAATGTAATTTCATATCTTCATAAATTCAAGAAAATCAATATGTCAAATTTGAGTGATCAGCTAATTGCAGACTTAGAACTTCTTACTTCGCTTCTAGAAGATTTAAATAAGTTATACGAGGAAGTTATAGATCTTTATTCTCAAAATAATTATTCTGAAATAAAGCAACTTTTACTCAGTCAAACTAATAAAAACTGGATTGAGTATAAGAATATAAAATCTGAATTAGATTCTTCGGAATATATTGGCTTTCCTGAATATAAGTTAGTAAAAACAAGGAGCCTCATTGAAAGTACAGAAATCTATTTTGACTATCTAATGAATATTAAGCGAACTCTTGCAGCTTAGAAATAAATTTTCCGTTATCAATATTCCACATTTCGTTATCAATTCCTCCTTTTCACTAGTGTTTCTTCTCGACCTTAGGATTTCAAAGATTTTATATGAAAAATCAATGGATTCCTCTATTCTCTGTTAATGTCTTAATATTTGTCCTGATTTATACGGCCTCTACCAAACTGCTGAATTTCCCACATTATGTAAACTCAATGCGCTCTCAGCCAGTGCCATCTGTTTTGAGTTTAATTTTGACATATTTGATCCCAGTGTTGGAAGGGATCTTAGTCTATTTCCTCATCGCAAGGGAACTTAGAATGGTTGGCTTATTAGGTACGGGAATTTTACTGCTTCTTTTTACCTTTTACGTTGGATATATTAAAATAGTTGGGTTAGAATCTACCACTTGTCCCTGTGGTGGTCTTTTCTCAAGTCTAGACTGGAATCAACACTTATTAGTAAATAGTGCTTTAACTGCACTTTCTTTTTTCACTTACTTCTATTATAAACGATGGTAACAATATTTCCTGGCCACGGAAGCTGGGGGAATGCTGATGCCTCCATAATACAAGTAAGCAAAAAATTAAATTTTACTAAAATGAAAAAGATTCAAATTTTATTTTCCGCAGTTATTATGGCTGCTGTTTTCAGTGCTTTTACCACAAAGCAACCAACCACTCTCTATTTTAGAAATGCCTCTGGTGTTTTTATTGAAAAAACCACATCAGGTAATTGTGATCCAGGCCAATATAATTGTGAGTATATATGGACTGGTGCTGCTGATCCTAATGATCTACAATTAGAAGGTAATTATCAGGCAGTTGGTTTAGCTGATAGAATTTTTGTTCCATCAGCTCATTAATAATAAAATAGTGCCGGTCTTACCCGGCACTTTACTTATTCTACTAACCTTTTTAATTTTTGCAAGAGATTTGGCCCTCTTAAATCCATTGCAATGATTTTCCCATTGGGATCAATTAAGAAGTTTCTGGGAACGCCTCTAATTCCAAATTCATGCATGATAGGTTGATCAAATCCTTTAAATGTAGCCAATTGCTGCCAAGTGATTTTATCTTTTAGTATTGCGTTTTCTAAGTCTGTTTTAGTATCATCGACTGAGATACCCAAAAAGGCTAGATTTTCATTGTTCTTCCCTTGATAAGCATTAAGTAAATAGCTATTCTCTTCCCTGCAAGGACTGCACCAGCTGGCCCAGAAATGAAGAAATACATATTTTCCTTTGTAATCAGATAGTTGAACTGCTTTGCCAGAAAGGTCTGGAAGGGAAAATTGCGGTGCTTGTTTTCCTACAGTAACGGTGCTTATTTTTTCTAATTTGGTTTGTATTTCTATGCCAATAGGGCTTTCTTTAAATTCAGCGGGAAACTTATCAAACTCTTCTTGTAAACTTTGAACTTGCTTGGCATGTCCTACTTTCTCACTGAATAATAGAAAGCTATATGCAGATTGAGGGTTACGCTGAATAAAAGAGTCTGTAAATGCATTTAGTTTTTGTGTAAGCTCTATCCCTTTGTATTCTTTAACCTTTGCACGAGTGCCAAGTAAAAATTCTAAATGCACATCGTTTATTTTTGAGCCGTTAACTATAAATTTATTAGAAGCATCAATTTTTATATGAATATCTTCATTCTCTAATATAAAATAGCAGCTAAATTTTCTTTTAGTGTTATTAAATACATTATGTGTATTTGACTCAATGTATAGAATCGCTCTCGATACAATGGGTACTGATCCTATAAATTGAAAACTACCATTTTGCATAATCATAGTATCATACCTATTTTTTTGAGACAGATCCTTGTATTGCAAGATGATTCGCCCATCCCAATAGGATGTGTCTGTTACTTGTCCAGATAACCTGAATCTTTTTTCTTGAGCGCCTGCATCTGTAATGCTTAGTGCAGATAATAGTATTATTAGTATTAGTCTCATTCTCTTATGTTTTGAGGGATTCCAGTTAATCTAATTTCTTCGTCGGGTATGGGTAAGACGTATTTTGAACTATTGGGTGCCAATTCATATGTAGTATTGAGCACGGTTCGTTTAAGTATTCTAGCAAAGCGGACGTCTTTATTTAACCTTCTTAAGTCACACCAAGCTATATTACTTGTGAATGGAAGTTCTTTTTGCCTTTCAGTAATAATTTTTGATAGTGCTTCATTTGCATTACTTACCGTTATTGGTGAAAATGTTCCGGTTCTCCATCTTTTTTGCAGTAAACTATTTAAAACAGTCATTGCACTTAAGTAATCACCTAATCTGGCCAATGCCTCTGCTTTAATTAAGTAGATTTCATTGGTGGCAATACCGCCAAAAGGTGTACTTGACTTCCCTGTATAAAAGCCTTTGAAAATGGGACGATTATTAAAAAGTCTGAAAAAAGCCGTTTTTCTTAAATCATTGTTTTGATAAGATTGATACAATGTTGAATCAATGAATGAGCCATTGGATACGAAATTGGAGCTGCCGGCCATTTCAGCATAGTAGATAACTTCAGGATTCTTATTTTGTAGCGTAGCAAATGGTATATTGGCAGTTATTGGTATGGTATTAAAATCCATCAATATTGCATAGTTGCTCAAAGCTTCTGTAGCGAATTTTTCTGCTAAGTCCCAACGCTCCATTAGCAAATACACATTGGCTAATAACGCTTTAGCAGCGGTACTTGATGGTCTTATTTGGTTGTCAGTTAAATTGGGTAGTACCGATGCTGCTATGGTTAAATCTTCAATGATCTGTTCATAACATTGTTTAACTGTTGCTCTTTTCGGTTGCTCGTTAAATTCAGGGGTAAGTTGTAAGATTACACCGAGATCTATATTGTAGGTATTGGCATCAAAAGGTTTGGAAAAAGCTTGTACTAAATTCAAATAACTAGATGCTCTAAAAAAATGGGAAGTACCTTTTACCTGGTTATATGCACTTCGATTTGATGCTGTAATTGGGATTTTTGAAATGCCTTCTAAAGCAATATTGGCAATGGCTATAGTAGCGTAATTGTTTTCCCATTCTGCGGAGAATCTACCTTCATAAATTTGTTTGTTCCAAGTGTATGTATTTCTTTCAATACCAACTGTAATGGCATTAAATTGTTCATTGGTCAGGTAATAGGGGGCGGCACTAATTACGGTTAGCAAGCCTTTAGACATAAAGTTAACGTCGTTGTCTAATAAGGCTTGAAATTCATTGATTCTCTCAGGCGTAACACTGTTTAGGTTGGACTTAATTTCTAACCATTCCTGTTGTTTTTTACAACTGGTAAGTAGTGTACAAACCAATAGGGTTTGGGTTATTATAGTCGATATGTTTTTAAGTAAAAGTCTCATATAATTTATTTTAAATGAAGTTTTAATCCAATGGTATAGGAGCGCATGGGCGGTATATTGTCCAGCGCAAATGAATTGTCATTTGCATCTGGATCTAGTCCTTTTTTATTGGCCTTCCATAGTATTCCTACGTTATTGATATATCCATAGAATTCAAGTTGTGCTATTTTGCTATTTCTTGTATCCAATCTGTAGGCTACTCTTATATCTTGTAAACGGATATGATCACCTCTTTCTACCAATTCCGAAGAAGCATTATAAAAGTTGGCTCTTGGAATATTTACAGGGTACACTACTGAAGGAATGTTGGAAATTTTCTCATCACCAGGTTTCTGCCATCTATTGGGAAAGTCTACATGATGTCTATTCGTAATTAAATCAGTGTAGTTAAGTCCAATTGAATTGGTTCTAAAAAAGTAACCAGCTTTATAAGTCAAATTAAAGGAAAGGCTGAAGTTTTTATAAGAAAAGTCTTGCCGTATTGCTCCGTAAAATGTAGGTCTTGCAGAACCGTGAAATTGAAGGCTGTCAGGATTGGTGTTTGCCAAAATAGCTGAATAGTTTTTACTCGATTCACCGTTTAGTATTCCAATAGGATCTCCATTATTGGGGTCAATACCTGCAAATCGATAACTCCAAATGCTAAACAACGGTTTGCCAACTTGTGCTACTAAGTTGCCTCCGTTTGCAGTAACTAGTTGTGTGGGTAAGAACTTATTATCAAATGTTACTACTCTGTCTTGAAGGGTATTTACTAGGAAATTGATATTCCATTTTAGTTTACGAGTCAATAGTTTGGCATTAATCTGAGCTTCTATGCCTTTGGTAATCGTTTCTGCGCCATTTGCACGTATTGTTCTAAATCCAGTATAGGTTGCTAGTTCTTGATTTTGTAGTAAGTCTTGGCCTTTCTTACTATACCATTCTATGGTACCACTAATTCTATTATTTCGCGTTGAAAAGTCGAGGGCTATGTTGATGGTTTTAACTTTTTCCCATCTTAAAAATGGATTAGGGGGAGAAGAGATTATGGCAGTAGGGAGGCCTGTAGTACCACTGTTAAAATAGGTTGCAGTTAATAATGAGTTTGCATTTACAGCGTTGCCATTAAATCCATAAGTGGCTCTTAATTTTAGAAATGGTATCCAGTCACTTTGATAGAATGACTCTTTACTGATATCCCAGCCAATACCTGTTGACCAAAGCGGTACAATTTTTTCATTGGTTCTTACACCAAATAAATTAGCACCATCTGTACGAGCACTTATGGTAAATGTATATTTCTTCTTGTATTGATACCCTGCATTGGTATAAAAGGATATAAAACGATTGATGAGGCCTGATTCTAAGTTGGAGCTAGAAGGAATTAGCAGATTCCCAAATGGATGAATGGGTAAAGAGCTTTGGTAGTTTAAGTTACTTCTACCAATCCCATATTGTTCATCATATCCCAAAACCGTTCTTGAAAATCCTGTGCTATTCCTTTGTCTAATTTCAAAACCTGCGATAGCATTTATAGAATGATCATTATTGATGGTTTCTTGATAATTCAATTGACCACGAAGGTTTTGGCTATTCATAGTGCTTTGGGATTGATCAAGAATGCCGCCAATGGGAACTGGATAGGAGAATGTTCCATTGCTATTTCTCACTGAAAAACGATTGACAAGATTCCTGGCCGCATAAGTCTCCGCATTTCTTAAGAGTCTAGTTTGTGTGGACTGGTATTCCTGTTGATATTGTAGATCAATATTGAACCTGTTGTTAATTTTATACTTCAGCCCTATTCGAGCAATCAAATTTCTGATATCTGTTTTTTGTTCTGTATTGGCTATTTCGTTTAAAATGCTATATCTCCAAGGTTGGAATCCGAGTGCTTCAACACTATCTAGGTAATTAGTTCTATAATCTCTAATAGTATTTAATGGATTACCTGCTTCATCCGCTAGTTTGGCATAAGGGTATAAGCCGTTTGAGGAAACATAGTTAAGTGTTGAAGAGCGATAAATACTTGAATTCGGTTGTTCATTAACTGAATTAAGGAAATAAACCGAAGTATTCAGTTCAAGCTTTGGGGTTATTTTGATTACCTGTTGGGTTTGTAAGGTCAATCGGTTATTCTGGTTGGCAATTAGTCGCTCAATATTCTTATCATAACCAATGGAAAAGACGTAAGTATGTTGAGCAGAGCCTCCTTTTAGTTGTAAGGAATATTGTTGTCTTTTTTCATTGCGATAAATATGTTTACTGAACTCATCTCTTAAATCATATTTACTTAAGGTCGCTAATTGTTGGTCTAACTCATCTTGACTGATACGATTGAGTCTACGTAAGTTGAGTAATTCCACAACAGGAGTTACAGCCGTTCTTGTGGTATTGTTGTTTAAAGTGGTATTGTAATAACCTTGATTAAACAAGAACTGTTCTGTTTCTATATAATCCTTTGAAGAAACATAGTTTCTCGAGTACTTTAAATTAGGGGCATCGGTAATAGTAAAGTTTTGGTTAAACTCAATTTGAAGCGGCTGATTAAATTTCCCCTTTTTGGTAGTAATAACGATAACACCGTTAGCAGATCTAGAGCCCCAAATGGATGCGGCGGCGGCATCTTTTAGAACAGTGATGGTTTCTACATCATTTGGGTTTATGCTATTTAAATCACCTTCATAAGGGAAATTATCTAGTACTATTAAGGGTGCTGCTTGGTTGTTCAGAGCTTCTAAAGTGCTTCTGCCTCGAATATTAATTCGGTCTTCTCCGGAGTTTTTGCCAAATATTACCCCAGGCGTCACGCCTTCTAAGCGATCTAGAATATTAGAAGATACTCTTCTGTTCACTAGCTCATTGTCTAATACTGCAAAGGAACCAGTGGCTCTTTCACGGGGTATAGATTGAAAGCCTGTTTGAACGGTCACATTGGATTCTCCATAGATTGGAGTTAAAAGGATTTGTTTTATATTAGGTTGATAGACCATGGTGTGATTCGCATAACCCTCTGCTCTGAATTGAAGGGTGTCTGGAGATTTCATTTGTTTGATGGTGAATCTCCCTAATGAATCTGAAAGGGTTATTTGCTTGGACGATTTAGATTGAATGGTTACCATGGCAATGGGCTCCTTGGTTTGTGCATCTAGTATTTGGCCTGTATACATTTGGCTTTGACTAAATGCTTCTTGGTTAGATAGGCATAAGCATAGTATGGCCAGTACGCGTTTTAAGCATCGCATATAATTAGTTTTAGTTATTAATGAATAAATGGGGTGTAAGCTCCATTAGTTATAATAACTGTACTATATCGGATTCTTAGGTTTTTTGGCGAACTGTGTGAGCAATAGATGAAGTGCCCACTTTGGGGATAGACAGTTCGTGCATTGTTTCAGTTCTTTTTTCATACTCCGTATTTACTGGTAAATCGGAGTCGGATAAGTAAAGTCCAGGCAAAAAAATAGCGTGGAACTCAACTTATCGATTCAAGGTACCTAGGAGAACCTGTGCACGAATAAGAGAGCCCACGCCGTAACGTGGGCATTCTACTTATCGTCTCGTGCACTTGAAATTTCCTAGGTTTCAGAATCGAGACTCAAAGCGAATGCTTCATTTGAAAGAAGGTTCGCAAAATTACCTTTTTATAATACTTCTATCCCAAATATAACGAATTGCCTATAATATATAGGCAAAAAAAATATTATTTCTCGTTTTTATTTTATGGCTAAAACCATAAAGAAAAGTAGTGTTGACTGGTATATCGTAAATAAGGTCCGGGATTTACGAGTAAAGAAAGGTATGAGTCAAGAGGAACTAGCCATTCATCTGGGAATTAGTAGAGGATTTGTAGGACATATTGAAAGCCCTGAATTTGTATCTAAATATTCCATGGTACAGCTAAATGAAATCGCAAAAATCTTCAAGTGCTCCCCAAGGGACTTTTTGCCTGAAAAACCTCTATAAAAGGTTTACTTTGTTTTAATTCCTGATTTTCTGTAGTTCAAAGGCGTTTGGTGGTATTTCTGTCGGAATTGATATATAAAATGTTGCGATTTCCTGAATCCACAGCTAATGGCAATATCCTTGATACTTCTATTGGGTTGATTTATTAGTATTTCAGCAGCATAGGTTAGCCTTTTGTCAATGTAATACTTAGATACTGATTTTCCGAATTGTCTTTTAAATAATAATCTCAGTTGACTTTTGGTGAGGGAACATAAGTTGGATAAAGATTCTAAAGTATGGCGTTTAAAGGGATAGCAATCGATAAATGTTTTGATTTCAAATACTTTTTTTTCTAAAGGATTCATTCCAGCTTTAAGGTTGATATTGTGGCGCTCCTTATAACAGGTACAAAAATTAGCTAGGATTAACTGAATGTTTGAATGAAGCGTACCAGGAAGCAAATCAATTTGCTCGTTAGCACGTAATAAATTTCCCCATTCTATCTGGTGTTCAATAGGTATATGTTTTAATAGTATTGGATTCTGGTCAAAGTTCTTGAAAACAGGGGTATAATAGTTTTGAAGAGTAGATGCTAAAGGCATTTTTAAATTGCAGCATATAAAGAGGTATCCCCCTTTGCCAAACTCTAATTTGAATGATTTACCTGGAGAAATTTTTGAAAAAAAGGACGACTTCTCCGAAAAGTTAAATTGATTCTCTTCAACACTCAATTTCCCAGTTTGACCTTTTGCCAAATAATAAAGTAGCCATTTACATGTATTTGATTGTAGAAATACATGAATTACTTCTTTGTTTTGAAGCTGATATATATAAATATCGAAATGGGCACTTATAAAATATTGGCAAAGTAGATTTAAAGAGGAATATTGTTTAAAACTTGATTTAAACCCATTGATTAGAGAATTCTTATTAGCCCATTCTTTTGGAATATTAGCTGATAATATCTCTTTTTGGGATGATTCTGGAATGAGTTCCATTTTACTGAGTGGTTATTATTAAGCAAGAAGTACATGTACAGTTTACAATCACTTTGCCATGATTGTCTATTGTAACATTTACTTTACATGCGCAATCAAATCCATCACAGGTCGTTATTCTAAACTGTTCAGTTTCACTAGGATAGTTTGATTTCTCGTACAAAATATTATGACTTCCTGTATTTGTACTATAAAATATAATAGCATATCTGGCAGAATCTGAATTAATATAAGAAATAGACTGAATGTCAAGAAGCTTTTCATTTGAATTTCTTCGATCAAGTTCAACTTTGAGTTTCTCCTTTGCATCTGATTTGCTTCTAAAGAATGAACCTTTGTTTAGAGTTTCATTTTCAAATTTTTGATCAGACTTTTTACAACTGAAAAGAATGATTAAAAAGAATGCTAGAATTAAGTGGATTTTCATGTTTTAAATTTTCCGTAAAATCTTTCAGGAAAATTGTTTCATAAATAGTGGATGTGAATTTGTATGCTAATAATGTGAATTGATACATTTATTCGATAAAATAGTATGAAAAAACTTTTGATTTTTTCTCTTTTAGTATTTTATTCTCATTCGATTATTGCTCAAATCAATAGTCAACAAATAACAGGTGTTTTAGATAATGTTCCTTATGTCATAAAAACACAAGGATCACTTTTATCTTTTAATAATTTAGATACAATAAAAGTCCAAGAAGGAAGGATTGCTCTTTATCAGTTTAACAGAAATATGGGACAAATTCTAGATCAATTATTGCAAATTCAAGAACCAGATATAGTTTATAATTACTTTGAAATTGCTTTAGTTGATAACATTAATTATAAACACTTCGGAAAAAATTTACCAAGATATTCTAATCGAGAGGATTTGTTATTAGATACATTATTATTAAGTGGTAATAATTTGAATGTAGTTTGGTTAGACCAGAAATCTGAATTAATACAAAAGATGGTATTTCAATGTGTTAATTTGAAGCCTAAAATTTTAGGTTTTCAAACATTTAGAGGTCTTGATAGTAGCAATCAAGTTTATAAGTCAAGAAGACTTTCTTCTGAAAATAAACTTCCTAAAGGCTATGTGAATTTTCTTGGAGACTTAATAAAAATAAAAACCATAGGAAATGTTGAGTTATTAATCAAAAAGCCGAACCTTGTTAAGGATTCTATCCTTCAGTTTAGGTTTTTTGATCAATCTACAGCTCCCAAAGCTAAATGGATTAATACTGGACATTTGATTACGTTAAAAGATGTAAATCCAGGCAATAATTACTTTATAGAAATTAAATACATAGGTCAAACTGACTCAATTTTGATTGAGATTGTTACAGATAAAGAGATTTATCAAGAAGTATGGTTTTTAGCTATTCTACTTGTTTTTGTCTGTATTCTGAGTATTTGGGCTGTTAAGTGGTATTATAAAAGGAGAATTGTCAATTTGATAACCCAGCGAAATAGGATAGAAGATAAATTGAAAATGATACAATCTCAATTAAATCCACATTTTGCCTTTAATGCTTTGAGTTCAATTGAGGGATTGATTTCAAATGGGGAGAATGAATTAGCTAATAATTATTTAGCGAACTTTTCTACAATTCTGCGAGAAACACTGAAAAACTCAGATAGGTTACTTATCAGCCTAGAAGAGGAAATTTCCATAATAGATAAGTATTGTAAGGTGGAACAGCTTCGATTTGGTTTCAATTATAAAGTTAGTATAGACCAATCAATTAATTTGACATTTATTGAGGTGCCACCACTCTTGATACAGCCCATAATTGAAAATGCAGTAAAGCATGGATTAGCTGGGTTAAAAGAAAAAGGATACCTAGAGATTATATTACAACGAGAAAATAGTGATTTATTTATAATTATTAAGAATAATCATGCTAGAATCAAGCTTAATGCGGGAACTGCCGGTGGATATGGTCTCCGCTATTTGCAAGAAAGACTTAACCATTTTAATTTATTGAATAAGGATAATTGTATTTACTATGATTTTGAGCTTTTGATCGATACTGCAGTTGGAACCGTAAAGTTCAAAAATTGGCTATCATAAAGTGTTGTTGAGGAGTACTTCTTTTACAGTAGCCATTTTTAGACGCGAAATAGGAAGTAGCTTTTTATTATGAAGGATTATTTGATTAGAAGAACATACTGACTTGATATGGGCCATATTTGCAAGATAACATTGATGAATTCTTATGAAATTTTTTCTAGATAATAGTTCATCATAATAGTAAATCCCTTTTGAAACTAGTAATTGTTCATTATCAATTAAATGGAATTTGGTATAGTTGTTTTGTGATTCTAAATACATGATATCCTTTATCCTAATTATTCTAATATCTCTACCTTGTGGTATAGCAATTGAGTGGCTTTCTGTACTGCTGTTTTTTATCCCACGAAGTAGTAATTCCAGTTGTTGATTTAGGTTTTCCTTTTTTACAGCAAATTTAGCTTTTTCTACAGCTGTAACTAAATCATTAACCTGGACTGGCTTAAGTAAATAGTCTAAGGCTGCATATTTAATAGCTTTTAGAGAGTACTTATCGTGTGCTGTAGTAAAAATTACTGTGAATGTGAATGCCTTAATGGATTGAAGAAGATCAAATCCATTTTCTGTTCCAAGTTCAATGTCTAGAAAAATAGTATCAGGCTTCTTATCGTAAAATAATGTAAGGCCGGATTCAACAGTATCTGCTTGTCCAACAATCGATATGTCTGGGCAAAACTTCGAAATCAGTTTAGTTAGCTGAATCTGAGAATGAATTTCATCTTCAATAATTATAGCTTTCAAGGCAATAGTGGATGTTTGCTTTAAGTTAGCTATAATTGATTTATTAGTATTTTTCTTCCGTGAGAATTTTGACCGTTTTTTCACGGTTCGTTATATGTTGATTTTGGGGATTTTAAAGTTTTTGCTTAAAATTTGATATTTTAAAATATTTTACTAAATTCACAATATCCCAATTGTAACTTAAGTCTTTTCCCCCCACGCATTATTCAAACTGTTAGTAATCACTGACCTATGACAGCTATGTCCGGGACTCAGGTGGCATTGCTATAAATAGAATTAATGTACGATATATCAAAGATTTATTGGGGCATTTTGATATCAGGACGACCGAATGGTATTTGCACGTGAGCAAGAAGCAATTGGTCAATATCGCGAGAACGTTGGATGACCTCTTTAAAAACAAAAGAATTTATTGGTAGTATTAATATGCTTGTGCAATTGCTTGGCAATAAATTTTGTATAACCTCATTTTTTGCACCAACAATGAAAATTGTATAAGTACATTGATGCTACGACAATTCAAAAAAGTATAATGTTAAAACCATCATATATAGCAACTCTCTTTTTTAATAGATAGGGGGTAGTAATGTATAATTAGGCGTTAGCCGCAAACTTAATTAATTTCAAATGAGTAAAGCTTCTAGTCGAATTAAACGAAGAATATCTGCAAAGAACACTTTAAGAAATATTTGCGAACAACAATCAAATTTTCTCATAATTCATTACTCATGTGAAAGCTTTTATGATACGCCTCAGGGGCGTACACCAAGAATAACTTCAATAGCAATAAGATACTTCGATACAGCACAGACCAAATCTTTTTCGATTCATAAAATTGCTGAGTTCAAAAACGTTCCTTTTGAGCAAATTGAAAATCACTACGATGAACTTGAGAAAATCATGTTGGATGAATACTTCGATTTTGTTAGTAAACATTCTAAATATTCATGGATACATCTAAATATGCGAGATATAAACTATGGTTTTGAAGCTATAAATCATAGATACATCGTACTTGGCGGAGTGCCTACAGAAATTGGTGATAACTTAAAAATAGATGTAGGAAGATTACTTGTTGATTTATATGGCACACAATATATTGGGCATCCTCGTTTTGAAAGACTTTGCGAAAAAAATCATGTTACAATGAGTCATTTCATGACAGGTGCTCAGGAAGCAGAAGCTTTCAATAATGGAGAATATGTAAAGCTACATCAATCAACACTTCGTAAAGTTGATAACATCAATACTATACTTGTGAGAGCCCATGAAGGGGATCTCAAAACCAATAGTACTTTAATAAAACAATACGGCATTTCCCCTCAAAGCATTTTTCAACTAATACAGGAAAATTGGATCTTTGCTCTCATAGTCTTCTTTCTTGGTATAATAATCACTAAAGTCATAGACAATTATTGGGGCACTCCAGCGAAATAAAGTCTGCGTCTAACATCGGCTTGGCAAAAGTTGGACTGACGAACATCGCCCATCGGCTTTTGGAATACTGACCCGGCTTCAGTAATTTGGCTTTAGATAATCGAGGCTTTAGTGGCCAAACGGACTGATGGAATGCTAATTCCCAACCTTCGCCAAGCCACGGAAGTTGTGTGTAATCCTTAGACAACTTCGTTACTCTAACTAATGAATAAAAAGAAAGCTCTTAATAAATTTGACACTTTAGTTGAACGGCTAATAGAAGAGTTTATAAAAATTCCAAACTTTGACCTAACCTCAACCGACGAAATTGCAAACAAAGCGTTTAATATTATTACTTTCAGAATTGCAGAAGTGACTTCTTATAAAGAGCTAGTTTGTCAACACTTCATTCCGGCAACTAATAAGGCAATATTTGACGCACAAAAAGATTTCCAAAACTCTAAGTATAAATTCCTTTTAAAGACACGAGATTTGGATTTCAAAGAAACACTTTATGACACAGTTCGTCTTGCATATGTTGGACTATTTCATAAACTTGAAAACTATATCAATGACGTTATCAGGCTTCCTGAATTAATCTTTGGAGAATTGTACGAAACAGATGGGACAGTTGAAAAATGGGCAAAGGATAAATTCAATTTTGACATTAAGAATTGGCAGCAATTCTATATTACTTACAAAATAAACTGGATTTGCAACTGTGTTAAGCATAAAGATGGGTTTCCCGTAAAAGAACCCAAACCATTAGCTTTTAAATATGCAGACGAAACACATAGAATTAAGGTTCTTCCAGACGACTTCAAACATGACTGTGAATTATTAATCAAGTTTTATCCGGTTTATATTCAAGCAATGTTCATGTTTGCTCAACATAAACTTGCGACTGAAAAGCCTCTCATAAAAGAAGAATTGGAACTTTCTTTTGGATTTTATGAAGAACAACTTAAAAGACTAAATGACCTTGACGAGAAAATGAAACACTTTGTTGAACTTCTTAAAGAAATGTCGGAATAGGTCTACATACAGCAAGCGGTTTGGCAATATGGCGGAGCGACGAATTTGTTCTCAAGTTTTTGTTCGCTATTCGGCTTCAGTTCCAGCCGACGGAATACTAATCAGCAGCAAAGTTAACAATTAACTTTTGTGACTTTATTCAATAGCGGTTACGAGTTGACCATTTTCAAATACCACCAAATCGCCAAACCATGTCCGTTGCCTGCAAGCCCATCGAAAACGGTACTCAATTTTAGCAGACATTGCCAGACTCGAACAAATAGATCAAGGCTGTCTAAATGACTTTGTTGCCTTAAAGCTGCCTTTACTTTATTTAAATAATTTCATTCAATGTTTTTATCAGAACTAAAAATAAAAGGATATAAAGTTTTTGACAGTGAGTTCACTATCAAACTTAATAAGGGCTTGACAGTTCTTATTGGAGAAAACGGCTGCGGTAAAACCGCAATCATTGATTCCATTAGACTTCTTTTAAATGAAGATGAATTTGGAAGAATTGGAATTTCAGAATCTCACTTCCATAGACCAATTGACAAAACTGCAACAGAAGGTGGAGCAGACAGCATAGAACTAAAAGGAACTTTTACTTCCTTATCCGACAGTCAGCAAATTGCATATTTACCTTGGTTAGATGCTGCGGACAATACAAAAGCATATCTAAATAAGAGAATTGACAATAAACCTAACATACGAGGAAGGTTTGACCATACAACTTGGGGAGGTGAATCATCAGTAGGAATTTTTGAGTGGGAACTTGTCAGTGCTATCAGTTGTATTTTTTTGCCACCGTTAAGAGATGCTGAAAGTAAATTAGAAGCGTATAGAGGCTCAAGACTATCAAGGCTTTTCAGAAAAGATAAACCCAAAAAGGGAGACCCAAAGCACTTAATTGAACAGAAGGTTGAGACTTTTAACACAGAACTTCTCAAAGACGACACGATAAAAAATGTAAACACTGCAATTAAAAAATATTTGAAAGAAAGTTTAGGAACTGTTTTAGGACAAGATTCTTTAATCCAATTTTCTGAAGTCAGCTTTGACAGAATAGTTGAAAGACTAAGGTTACTTTTTTATCCAAAGATTAGTGATACAACTAAACCAGAATTATTCCGAGACATTTCTGAAAATAGTTTAGGCTACAATAACATTCTTTATTTAGCTACTGTATTGGCTGAGTTGGACGGACTTGAACTAGAAAGAACACAGCACAAAATTCTTTTAATTGAAGAACCCGAGGCACACTTGCATCCGCAACTTCAAATTAAGCTTTTGCAATATTTACAAGAGCAATGTAAAGCAAGCGACATTCAAATTTTGGTAACAACACATTCTGCAACAATTACAGCATCAAGCAGCTTAAATTCATTGAATGTATTAACACTAAATAAAGTTGGTAATCCATCATCTACTTTAATATCAGATTGCCAATTGAATAAAGATGATTTATTCTTTCTAGAACGTTGGCTTGACATTACAAAGTCAACTTTATTTTTTGCAAAAGGAATTCTCTTTGTTGAAGGAATTGCTGAGGCATTGGTAATAAAAGAGCTTGCGAAAAGGGTATTAATAAAATATTTAGGTAGCGAAACTAATACACTCAAAACTTTGGAAGATTTTGGAATTTCGATTGTAAACCTAAATGGAATTTATTTCAGGCACTTTATGCAGTTATTTCAAGGATATAAATTGGATTCTGACGATAAACCGATTGCAGGAATAAACTTTATCCCAATTAGGTGTGCGGGTATTACAGATTGTGACCCTGATGCTTCAAGTAAACCAACAAATAAAACAAAGTGCGATTGTCATAATCCGCAATATGAATTGATGGCTGAATTAGAAAGGCATTCAAAAAATTGTAGAATATTCTCGAATCTTAAAACATTTGAATATGACTTAGGTCTAATGGATGCAAATCTTAAAATTCTAATTCAAATTTACGATGACTGGCTTGATACTAATGGCAGCACCAAAACTGCTCTTACAACTTGGTTAAAAAAAGATTGGAAAAACGAATCAGAAGAAACAAAAGCAGAAGTCGCCTTTGAATTACTTGGGTTCATTGAGAATATTCAAAATAAAAAGAAGCAAAAATTAGGCAAAGGACTTTTCGCACAAAAGCTTGCTTGCAAGTTAGCTCTTGAAACAGCAACAGAATTTTCAGTTCCTAAGTATATTGAAGATGCCATTTTATGGGTAACCAATATTAAACCTAAAACTGCATATGTCTGAACTATCATTTGAAGATAAATTAAACTTAGTTAAGGTAAGGCTTAACACACTTGACCGATACCCAAGTGTAGAACAGCTTGATTTTATTTTGCACCCAATCGATAAACCATGTTATTTAAAAGCATGTCCAGGAAGTGGTAAGACTGAAGTTGTTGGTATAAAAGCAGCTTATGAAATTTCTAAATGGAAAAATTATTTCAGTGGTATTGCAGTTCTTAGTTTTACAAAGAATGCTTCAAAGGAAATTGCAGAAAGAATAAAAAAGTTTGGAGGAACAAATGCTACACAACATCCACATTTTATTGGAACTATAGATTCATGGTTGCATGGATACATTCTTCACCCTTTTGCACATAAAGCAACTGGATACAAAGGTAAAAACTCAGATAAAAGTTATCGCCTTATTGACAACGAAGAAAAGTATGATTTTTTGGCATCTTTCAAAACCACTATTTCCTATAAACCCTATCCAACCTGTGCATGGGTAAACGATTACTATTTTGAATGTAGCGAGCCAGTTGAGCTACAATCACAAAGTCGATACTTGGATTTAACAGCTATAGATGCAACAGTTAAAAAAGCACTACAAGAAAACAAAAGTAAATTTCTAAAAGCAGGATTAGCTACTTATGCAGATGCAGAATTCTTATGCTATTACCTTCTTAAAAAGAATCCATCAATACTTTCAAATCTTGTAAATCGGTTTCCAATAATGATTATTGATGAATGTCAAGACTTATCAAACAATCAACTTGAATTATTAAAGTTATTGAATCAAGCTGGTTCTGTAATTCACTTTGTTGGTGACAATAACCAATCAATTTATGAGTTTAAAAAGGTTTATGTTGAGAAAATCAATGCCTTTATTTTAGAAAATAAGTTAGTTGAAAAATTACTTACCAAAAACTTTAGAAGCAATCAAAAAATAGTGAATGTTTGTATTGGACTTGAGAAATATAATACAGGAATTGAACCTCAAAAAATAATTGGAAATGAGAGCGAATTGTTAAGTGTGAGTTGCATTTTTTGGGAATATACCGCAAGTGAATTGCCAATGTTGCCACAAAGGTTTATTGATTTTATAAAATCTCAAAATGAAAATATTAAGGAAGATGAAAGAAAAATTTCAATACGCAAAAGTGCAATCCTTTCAAGAGCACATTCAACTTTATCTGAGTTCCGCAGTCAGCCGACTTCTGAATTGTCGAAAGTAGAAATGTTAGCAACAGGTTTATTATGTTGGGCAAATAATCCAAGAACAGGTAAGGACATGCAAAATGCCTTACATCTAATCGGAAAATCTATTTCACTGCTTGCGTATAATGGCAATGGAAAGCATCAACATCAATTTTGCCCTGATGACTACAGCCCTATTGAATGGAGAAATCAACTTAGCGACTTAATAATAAATATTACTATTACTTCTAATGGTATTTACCCTTTTACAGGTTTAACATGGACACAATGGACTTCAAAACTCAAAGTGTTTTTGGAGAATTATTGGAGCAATTTGCGTTCTCCAACTAACAACTGGGATTCGGTTAAAGCGAAAATTAAATCTCCAAATGGTTCAGCTTCAAATCAAGTTATTGAGACAATTAAAGCAAACCAGAATTCTTATTCCGAAAAAATCCGAATGACAACATTTCATGATGTAAAAGGCGAAACGCTTGATGCTGTTTTAATAGTTTCTGCAAAAGACAAGAAAAGCAAAGGTGGACATTTTGAACAATGGTTAAGTGAACAACCCGATGAACGAGAATTCGTAAGATTTGCCTATGTAGCTAGTTCACGCCCCAAACATTTATTAATTTGGGCTATTCCAAAAATTGCAAACAATAAATTCATAGAAAAAATTAAGGATTTAGGTTTTGAGCCATCATGAAAAGGCCAGCAGGCAACATAAGTATTGCCAATAGCACTGCAGACGGAACATCAATCACCAGCAAATCGCTATTTTGCATCATCCTGGCTTGACGTAATTCAACTCATTAATTTATTGTTAACTTCAACTTTTTAAATCATTATTCGGCTGTAGTTACTGGCAGGACAAGCATCAATTATCCCGCCTTCGGCAATACTTAGACGTTAGCAGCAAGGCTAAACAGAAAGTACACAAAAAAGATAAATAATGGAAGTGAAATTATATAAAGCTTTTATCGCCTCACCAATCGACACTAAATCAGAGAGAAATTTATGTGACAAGATTTTTGATGAAATCAACTCAGGATTAGGTGATATTTATAAGTTTAGACTAGAAAGTTTAAAATGGGAAAAAAACGTAAGGCCATCAATAACAGATAAAGACGGACAATCAACAATATTTGAACAAATTGGCGAAAACTTTGAAATATTCATTGGCATAATGAATAAAAAGTTTGGTTCCCCAACACCACGAGCAGGCTCTGGTACAGAAGAAGAATTTAATGAGGCATTTAGAAGGTATAAGGAAAAACAAGACCTTGAGATAATGTTCTATTTTAATGAGGAGCCTCCAAAATCAATGAATGAAATAAATGCTTCTGAACTTTTGAAGATTGAGGAGTTTAGAAAAAAGCTTCAACCGAAGGGAATATATGGCTTTTACAATGGTGCTTCTGATTTTGAAGAGAAGCTAAGAAAGCATTTAACCAAGTTCTTTATCGAGCAATACAAAAAGAAAGAAGACACACCTTTAAACGCACAACAGCTAATTAACAAAGAAGCACTTAGGAAGTTTTTTAAAAAAAGATTTAATGATTCACTAAAAGGCTTTGATGACCAACCGCAAATTTGGATAGAACCTGTAATTAGCAGGACAAGTGAGCTGTCACAAAACCCTGATCAAAATTATAGTCAAAGAGTTTTGATTGAAGAAATACTACTTTCAGATAAATCATATTTTATAAATGCCCCATCTCAATTTGGATTAACAACTTTAGCTCATCATCTAATTTGTGAGGCTTGGGAAAATAATGAGTTATGGATTTACCTTGATAATTCCGCATTAAAACCGCATTTAGTTAATAAAGCTGTTAGGAATGAAGCAATTTCATTAGATCAAACACCTGATAGTGTTAAATGTATTATACTTGACTCCTTTTACAATACAGACAAGGTATCCTGTAAAAAACTCAAGGATTTAATTGTGGCTAATCCTAATGTAAGAATTATAGTATTTAACACATTGGACGAGCAGTTATACATAAATAAAGAGGAAAATGAAAAAATTGAAGAAAAAGAAACAATTATTGATAAAGAGTTTGAATTTCTACACCTCATAGCGTTACCAAGAACTCAAATTAGAAATATTGTTCGACAGTACAATCAAGTTAAAAATATTGGTGAAGAAACAATTGTACTGAATAAAATAACGAAGGAGTTGGAATGTCTTAATCTGCATAGAACTCCATATAACATTATTACTATCCTTAAAGTATCTGAAAAGTATTTTGACGATAGTCCAGTGAACAGAACAAAAATGATTGAAATGATCTTGTTCGTATTATTTGATATGGGTGAAATTCCAAGATACAAGACAATGCCTGACCTTAAAGATTGCGAATATGTATTAGGCAGGTACTGTGAAACTATGTTGAGAAATGAAAGATATAATTTTTCTAAATCGGATTTCACCAACGAACTAAAATCTTTTTGTACTGAAAAGTATATTGAATTAGACATTGAAGTTGTTTTTGAAATTCTCAATAACAACAACATCATAATTATAGATGGTGAGAAATTTCGATTCAAGTCTACATTTTGGATTTACTATTTTGCTGCTAAAAGAATGCATACTGATAAGTCCTTTCGCAATTACATTTTTAGTTCAAACAAATACTCTTCTTATCCTGAAATAATTGAATTTTACACAGGTATTGACCGAAACAGGGACGATGCTTTAACCATTTTACTTAACGACATAGAGTCAACGAGAAATATTGTTGAAGAAAAATTAGGTATAGAAGGTGAGATTAATCCATTGAAGAACGCTAAATGGAAACCTACAGAAGACGAAATAGAGAAAATACAAAACGAAATTGGCGAAAATGTTATCAATTCAAATCTACCAGACTCTGTTAAGGACCAATTTCTAGACAAATCATACAACCAAATCAGGCCATATAATCAATCTATTCAAAAAATATTTGAGGACTACTCTTTGTTAAATTTAATGCAACAGATTAAAGCATCCTCTACTGCACTAAGGAATAGTGATTATTCTAATTCTGAACTAAAAAAGAAATTATTAGTTGAAATTTATAGATCATGGAAACAACTAGCAAAAGTTCTTTTTGCTTTATCACCAATAATGGCAATAAAAGGCAAAGCAACATTTCAGGGCGCTGCATTTGAATTAAATGGAGATTTTGGGGAAACTTTTGAAGAGCGATTGAAGACAATCATTCAAGTTTTACCCACTAACATTGTAGGCTATTTCCAGGATGAACTTTACTCACCAAAAATTGGACCTTTGTTTTATGACTGTTTTAAAAATGAGACAAATGACCTTTTAAAACATCATCAAGCTTTATTGATGATATTTAAGAGGCCAAACGGTTGGAAAACACAAATAGAAAACTATATCACCACAATTAATAAAAACTCTTATTATTTGTATGACACTGTAAATGCATTAAGAGCAAAATATAGATATGACTTTACCAATGAAAGTGAATTAAAAGACTTGAAGTATTTAATTAAACTTGGACTCGCTAAACATCATTTCGGTAGTATAAAACCTAGTTTATCTCAAATATTAAAAATAGATGACAGCAACTTGCCAAAAAGGGAAAATATTGACTAAAAACCCAGCTGCTAACAGGCGCTTGGCTCAATGGCGGTTGACGTGGTTAATTGAATATTCTAGTTCGCATCAAATTTTGTGGTGTATTGACACTTTTGTGCTTCGAAATCCGCCATTACGCCAAGCGCCAAAGCGTTAGCGGCTATTTATGAAGACTCTACGACAACAAGCGACAACATCTAAATAAGACAAGAAAAAATGGAAAAAAATCTATTATACATTCAGGTTGACGAGAACGACAAAACCAAAAATATACTTGAAGAAATTAGAATTTTTTCTTCCGAAAATTCAAACGAACAACTTTATGTAATCAACACTCCTTTAGGTGACAAAAAGTATTCTTATTCATATCAGGACAATGTTGTAGTTATCCTTTCCCCAAAACACAAAATACTTTTTCTTGACCTAAACGACAATGAAGAAGGGTTTGACGAATATTATGAAGACTTTATTGAGGATTTAAGTTCTATTTCAGACAAATACAATTACAAAAATCACATTGGAAGACCAAGAGAATGGAAAAAAAACAATACTATTAAAATTTACAAGCAAAATAAATCATTAGTCACACTACTGAACGCAAATCGTTTAAACAATCCCGACTTAGAAAGAATTAGTGAATTACTAATTTCCTTATTAATTGGTAGTATTAACGACATTGACAAAGTTGGAGCAACCGTTCCTGAAACAATTTTAGAAAAAGTCAAAAAGAATATAATACTTTTTGACGGAGAACAAACAAGGTTTATTTATAAAGAATTCAATAAAAAATCTGTTGCTGTCCAAGGATTGTCGGGAACAGGAAAAACTGAATTATTACTACATAAACTAAAAGAGATTTATACTAAAGACGAGCAGAGTAAAATATTTTTCACTTGCCACAATATTGCCTTGGCAAACAATCTTAAAGACAGAATTCCCAATTTTTTCAATTTTATGAAAGTTGAAAAACAAATAGAATGGAACAAAAGACTTTGGGTTTCCCACGCATGGGGTTCAAGAAACAATCCAAACTCAGGTTTATACAGCTATCTATGTGATTTTTACAACGTTAATTTTTTGAGATTTAGTTACCACGGAACTGGCTATGAGCAAATTTTCGCCCAAATTTTAGATACAGTCAATTCAATTGACGAGAAAGATTTCAAGTTTGCGTTTGACTACATTTTAATAGACGAAAGACAAGATTTTCCAAATGTATTTTTTGAGTTGTGCGAAAAAATAGTGAAAAATAAAGTATACATCGCAGGGGATATTTTTCAAGATATTTATGAAAACACCAACAATACAGAATTAGAAGTTGATATAGTTCTTAATAGATGTTACCGAACAGATCCAAGAACATTGATGTTTGCTCATGGTATTGGTATTGGATTATTTGAAACAAAAAAATTAAACTGGTTTGCTGATTCCTATTGGAATGCTATTGGCTACAGTGTTGAAAGATTAGAAAATAGGACTATTAGATTGCATAGAGAGCCTATTAGACGTTTTGAAAATTTAAAAATTGTAGATTTTGAAAGCGTAATCATAGGAGGTTCTACTCATCCTTCAAATGTTATCAAAATTATAAAGCAACTTCAAAAGACGCACAAAGAAATTAAGCCAGACGATATTACAATAATTCTTTTAGAAGAAAATCAGAAAAATTTATTTAGCTATATTGACGGTTTGAGCTATGCAATTAATTCTGAATTGAATTGGGAAGTAAATCGGGCTTATGAAACTAAAACCAAAATTCCTAATTCCATATACATATCAAATCCCAACAACGTAAAAGGTTTAGAGTTTCCATTTGTTATTTGTATCACTGCATCAATAAAGAATACTTACAAGTATCGCAATGTCTTATATACAATGCTCACAAGGTCGTTTATTCAATCTTATTTATTGGCAACAGATGAAAAAGGACTTGAAACCAACAAAGAAGGACTAAAGATAATCAATGAGTATAATTATATTCAAACTATTGAACCAACTGAAAAAGAGAAAAAAGTAATAGAAAATAAGTTGAAAAAATTCATTCAAAGTAATGCCAATGTTTCATTTGAAGAGTTTATCAAAGAGATTTTCACTGACTTGAAAATCCCAATAAAGAGCAGAAAAAAACTCACCGAAGCCTTATTAAATACTGACTTCGACAAATTTGATAAACTAAAAACAATCAAATTTATCAAAACAAACTCTGAATTTTATAATTAATGAAAACATCGTTTCAGCTTGAAATAAATACATCATTAATAAAAACTTTCTTTCCCGAAGAGCTAATCAAAGATAAATATAAAATTCTTGAGATTCTGTTAGAGGCTTGTCGGTATATTCTTTATAATAAAAAAGTAGCAACAGCAAGAAGTAAGTTTAAAATGATTTTGCAAAAAGACAAAATGAGCAGACTTTTTTTTGTTGGCGAAAATAAAATCTACTCTATTGTTTTTCCATTCAACGTTAGTCAAATAACATCTGATGTAATATTGATAAACTACAAAAACCGTTTTGATATTGACTCCCAAAGTATATCATCATTATTAAGCTTATTGAAATCCCCGACTATCAGTAGTGATGATTGTTTAGAATTCATTGACCCAATTACGAACTACGACCAAAATCTATGGGCAACGTTAAGAGACTTACTAACTTTAGAAGTTGGATATGTTAGGTATGACAAAGACGCAGAAGGTTACAAAAAAGCAAAAGAGGAAGGACATGAACATAGACACCCATTGAATCACCTTGACGTTTTCTACACAAATCAAGCGACATTTAAGTTAGGACTAAAACAAGAGCAAAAGGACAAAGATGTAATTGATTTAATGGACAGGAATACCGATTGTAAATATTTAAACAGCCGCTAACAAAAGTATTGCCAAAAGCGTGGCAGACGGAAGACCAATCATCAGCAAATTTTTATTGTTCTTCATCTAGGCCTAAAGGAATTCTACTCATCAATTTGTTGTTAACTTGAACTTTTAAATCATTATTCTGCTGTAGTTCCGGGCAGGACAAGCATCAAATATCCCGCCTTCTACAATACCCCGCCTTTAGCTGCAACTCTAAAGAACAGACGACAGTGCAAAATTTAACGAACAGACAGACGACAAAAAAGCCAACCCGGGAAATGGCATATTTGGTTTTTTCCAACATACGAGCCATCGCTCAAAAACCAAATATGCAATTTTTTTGCCAACGCTCTGACACCGTTCCGAACGAAAAACTTATCTTAACCAATTGAAATAATAAATATAATTTGTAATGATTTTGAAAGAATTGAAACCAAGAAAGGCTCTGAACAAAGCCTTTTTAAAACTAAAACCGAACAGAACTGAAATTGAGTGTTTCAAGACCAATCTTATTACTTTACTTGACAGGACAAATGACACCGAAAGCGAAGAGTTTCACAAAAACTTGATATCAGACTTTCTTAAAGACACGTATTACAAGCAAAACCATTTTATAAATACCAAAGGTCGAAACGATCTTGTTATTCATAACGGTCAAAATGCAAACTCGACAGTTGGAGTAATTCTCGAAGCTAAAAAGCCGACAAACAAAGCGGAAATGATTGCGACTAAAAAACTTAATGCAAAAGCATTTCAGGAATTGGTCTTGTATTACTTGCGAGAGAGAATTACACATAAAAATCTTGAAGTAAAGCATTTGGTGGCGACAAACATCAATGAATGGTTCATTTTTGACGCTACCCTATTCGATAGGCTTTTTGCCCAAAACAAAAATCTTGTAAAACAATTCAACGACTTTGAAGGTGGACGTTTGGCAGACACCAAAACTGATTTTTTCTACAAACAAATTGCCGAGCCGTTTATAGATACCATTACTTCTGAAATTGAATTTACTTATTTCAACATTCAGGATTTTCAAAAAACCATACGCAATACAGACAAGTCTGACGACAATTCGCTGATTGCATTATTCAAACTTTTATCGCCTGAGCATCTTCTAAAACTTCCTTTCACGAACGACAGCAACAGCCTAGATAAAAGATTTTACAGTGAGTTGTTGCACATTATCGGCTTGACCGAAACCAAAGAAGGTGGCAAAAAACTGATTGAAAGAAACAAAGTAAGTGAACGACACACAGGAACAATCCTTGAAGACGCTATCATTCAGCTTGACAGCTTAGATAAATTGAGCCGATTGGAAAATCCAACCCAATTTGGCAATACACATCAGGAAAGAATTTTCAATATAGCGATAGAACTTTCAATCACTTGGTTAAATAGAATTTTGTTTTTGAAATTATTAGAAGCCCAACTTATAACTTACAACAATGGCGACAAATCATATTCTTTTCTTAATCTAGATAAAATCAAGAACTATGACGACTTGAATAGCTTATTTTTTCAAGTATTAGCACGTAAGTATGATGAGAGAAACGTAGATGTAAAAAAGATTTTTGAAAAAGTTCCTTATCTCAATTCCTCTCTTTTTGAACCGACTGACCTTGAGCAGGATGCTTTATTCATTAGTAACCTAAAAGACGAGAAAATCATACCTATTTTTTCGCAAACCGTGTTGAAAGACCAGCAAGGCAAAAAACGAACAGGCAACATTTCTACGCTTCAATATTTATTCGAGTTTTTAGATGCTTACGATTTTGGAGCAGAAGGCGGTGAAGAAATCCAGGAAGACAACAAAACGCTGATAAATGCTTCGGTTCTTGGCTTGATTTTCGAGAAAATAAACGGCTACAAAGACGGTTCGTTTTTTACCCCTGGTTTCATCACAATGTATATGTGCCGTGAAACCATTCGCCAAGCAGTTGTGCAGAAATTCAACGAAACAAAACAATGGAACTGCTCTACACTTGAAGAAATTTATAACAAAATTGAAGATCGAAAAGAAGCCAACAAAATTATAAACAGCATTAAAATTTGCGACCCTGCCGTTGGTTCAGGTCATTTTTTGGTTTCCGCACTTAATGAAATGATTGCCGTTAAAAACGACTTGAAAATTCTGCAAGACCGTGAAGGAAAACGCCTGAAAGAGTATCAGGTGGAAGTGGTAAATGATGAATTGATTGTTACAGACGAAGAAGGCGAACTATTTGAATACAAACCAAGCAACAAAGAAAGCCAACGCATACAAGAAACGCTTTTTCACGAAAAGCAAACCATTATAGAAAACTGTCTTTTCGGTGTGGACATCAATTCCAACTCCGTAAAAATTTGTCGTTTACGTTTGTGGATTGAGCTTTTGAAAAATGCTTATTACAAAAATACCACTGAACTTGAAACACTTCCGAATATTGACATCAACATAAAATGTGGCAATTCTATAATAAGTCGTTTCTCCCTCGATTCAGATTTGAAGCAAGCATTAAAAAGAAATAAACGTTCAATAGAAAGTTATCGCAATGCAGTTGATACATATCGAAACGCTCAAAACAAAGAGCAAAAAAGAGAAATGGAACGACTGATTTCTGAAATTAAATCGGATTTTAGAAGTGAAATTTCAATGAACGACCCGAAAGTAAAAAAGCTACGCAAACTCTCAGGCGACTTGTATCAAATGACTAATCAGGGGCAACTTTTTGAAATGAGCAAAAAGGAAAAAACCGAATGGAACAAAAAAGTGCAACAACTGACCGTAGAAACCAAAAAACTTGAAACCGAAATTGAAGAAATAAAAGCCAACAAGATTTTTGAAAATGCTTTTGAATGGCGTTTTGAATTTCCAGAAGTGCTGAATGATGATGGCGATTTTGTTGGATTTGATGTTGTTATTGGTAACCCCCCATACGGAGTTAAACTCGTAGAAAACGAAAAACAATACATCAAAAATTCACTATATAATTCAAACGAGACTGCGATTTTATTCATTTACAAAGGAAGAGAGCTCTTAAAACAAAAAGGTATACAGTCTTATATTATTCCTAAGGCGTTTACATATTCATCTAACTATTCTGACATAAGAGAAATACTCAAAAAAGAAATTAGTTTAATAGTCGACTGCCATAAGCCTTGGCAAGAGGTCAAATTGGAAGCTTGTATTTTTCAGATTGAAAAAAATATGAATCTTGAAAAATATAATTCATTAAAGGTAAAAGATGATACCTTTATTCAATTAACTCAAACTCCAAAGGCATTAATAGAAGATTTCGGTTTCATCCTAAATGGAATAACTGAAATAGAAATAGAATTGGCAAAGAAAATAAAATCAAACAATCTTTATTTTGGTGACATTTCTACAAATAAAAGAGGTGTTGGCATTCAGAGTAATATTCTTTCTAAAGGCAAATTTACAGTTATTGGTGGTATTGACATTGAAAGAAATTACCTTAAAAATTCAAATCGTGGCTACTTTGATGATATTTCTCAAATTGAAAAAATTGGTATAATTCAAGAAAACTCAGTTCTTGTTCAAAATATTGTTGCTCATCTTACTAATCCTGTCGGTCATGTAAAAATTATTGCAGCTATTCCCCCAGTCAAAAAGAGTGACTATATAATACTTGACACAATTAACCAATTTACATTTAACGATAATGTGTTAAATATTTTTGGATGTCACTTGCTTAATAGCAGACTAATCAATTGGTATGTTTATAATTTTATATACGCAAAGGCTATTAGAACAATGCACTTTGACAATGTAGTTTCCAATAGAATTCCATTTCCCAAAAAATATTTTGAAAACAAAACTTCTATAGATAAAAACATTCACGCTTTATCTGATAACGACATTTACAAATTATATGACTTAACAGATACAGAAATAAGACTGATAGAGTCAACATTTAATAAATAACATTTAAGAAATTTAACTATGCCAAAAATCACTGGAATCTCTCCACAAAAAAGCAACTCAGAAAGACTTAGCATTTATATAGATGGCTCGTTTTGCACAGGTGTAAGAAAAAGAACTTTTCAAGCAATGAATTTAAATATAGGTGATGAAATAAGTTGTGAGAAATTAAAGGAGCAGGAAAATTTCTTTTGGAAACAAGCTTATCAAGATGTCTGGAAAAATGAAAAGGTTAGAATTGCGAAAGTTGCAAAGCTTGTTGAAAGTATTGATGAAAGTGTTCTTGTAAAAATTGTTGGCTTTGGTGCTGATACGGAAGTTTTAATCAAAGAACATCCAGATGAAAAAGGGAAACCTGACATTGATGTAACCCACAAGCTAAAATCTGAAATTACAATTTTAAAAATCGAAGTTACTGGAACTGAAAGAATGAGAGGTTCAGACTTTTGGGTTCGACCTGATAAAATTGAGTATGCAGAAAATCATCCTGAAGAAGATGTTTGGATTATTCTTCACTTTTCTGAACCGAAAGAAATATTCAAATTTATTCAACCTGTAAAGGGTAAAAAATATGAACGACATAAAATTACGATTCGTGAAGCAGGTGAAATATTTTGCATATTTAAGGAAGGTGATGAAGAGATAAAAACATTGGACGAATTTGCTGGACATCTAAAAGAACGATTAGACGAGTTAAGTTAATTATTGTATTTAACATAGAAAAATCATTTCGTTTATCACTTTGATGACTTGACAGGATAACAAATACTAATTATTTAAAAAAGAGAACAGAATGGCTAAAAATAGAATTCCTGAAAACCAGTTTAAATTTTCTTTTGGTGATGACTTTTTAAAGCATCATGCAGGACAAATAGTAACAGACCAAAATTATGCAATCATTGAACTTGTTGCAAACTGCTGGGACGCTGGTTCTACAGATGTAAAGATTAGTTGGCCAGAAACCAGTGGCATATTATCAATTTCAGACAATGGAATTGGTATGACAAAAAATGAATTGTTATATCGTTGGGGAAAGTTTAACTACAATCGAGTTGTTGAGCAAGGCGGTAAAGATGCTAAGTTTCCTAAAAATGTTTCTCATGGAAGTCGTAAAGTATTTGGGAGAAATGGCGTTGGTCGTCACGCCATGTTTTGCTTCAATAAAGAATATGAATTTAAAACATATAAAGATGGTGAATTCACTCATATTAGGGTTGTAAAATCCATCTCAGGTGAAAAACCTTATGATGTAATTTTGATTGAATCAAAACCGATTGCAAACTCCGAACACGGAACTGAAATTTCTACTCTTATTGATTCTGATGAAATAACTTTAATTGATACCACTAAACTTATTGAACTTATTGGCTCAAGATTTATATCTGATCCACAATTTAATGTTTATGTAAATAATCATTCAGTTGCTATGACAGATTTGTCGCATTTAACAGAAGATTTTAGTATCGATTTTAACGGTACCAAAATAAAGATTAAAAGAATTTATGGCGAAAAAGGAAAAAACACCAAACAAAATGGTATTGCATGGTGGTATAATAGAAGACTAGTTGGAATTCCAAATTGGGGCACATTTGATGCTCAAATTATTGACGGTCGTCACCCAATTGCTAAACGTCTTTTATATATCGCAAATGCAGATATAATTGACCAAAGAAACTTGAAGAAGGATTGGTCAGGTTTTTATATAACAGATGAAGTAATTAAGCTACAAAACGCTGTTTACGAATTTGTGAGAGACGATTTAAGAAAATTATTGTATGAGACTCGAAAAGAAAGGAGATTGCATGTTTATGAATCCAATAGATTGCAATTAGCTTCCTTACCATCGGAAGCAAAAGAAAAGATTGTGAATTTCTTAGAAGAAGTTCAATCTAAATGCCCAACAATTGGTGTTCAAGAATTAGAAACGACTGTTGAAGTTTTAGCAAAAATGGAAAAATCTAGGTCAGGTTATGCCCTACTTGAAAAAATTGCTGCATATAATCCTGATGAAATAGATTCTCTTAATCAAATTTTGGAAGAATGGACAATAGATGATGCTAAAAAAGTTTTAAGTGAGTTACGGTGGCGTTTAGAGTTGGTATCAAAACTGGAAAAGCTATTAGAAGATACCAAAGCAGATGAGTTGCACGATTTACAGCCTTTATTTGAACATGGTCTTTGGATATTCGGTCCTGAATTTGAGTCAATTTCATTCATATCTAATCGTTCGTTAGCTACTGTCATTAAAAATTTATTGAATGATACAGCAGTGGACAACGAAAGAAAACGTCCTGATTTTGTTATTCTGCCAAACTCATCTATAGGTGTTTACTCATGTGAAAGTTTTAATGAAAGCCATGAACCAAATGATTTCAGTAAAATTATTATTGTAGAATTGAAAAGAGCAGGTATTCCAATTGACACAACACAAAAAGACCAAGCGTTACTTTATGCTAGAGAATTAAGAAAGTCAAAAAAGGTAAGTTTAAATACTCCGATTATTGCCTATGTTCTTGGTTCAGAAATAGAGCCAGATGCAAATGAAACCTTTACAGAAGGAAGTGTGAATATTATTCCATGCCGTTATAATATAATTTTAGCAAAAGCACATTCAAGGACATTTAATCTCATAAAGAAGATTGAAGAAGTTAAGAGTATTACATATACTTCTGAAATGGACGAAGTGTTTGGAAGCAGTCAAGGAGTATTGTTTGTGCAGAACTAATAATCAGTAAATCTATTATGACAACACAGCCAACGCTTCACAGTAAGACACATTGCCAAATTGCACAAGCCAATACGCAAGCCATAACTTGGCAAAGAGTGTGTCTGTCCTTACGCACAACCGACAGACAATCAGGACGAAAGACAGAAGGGTAGCAGCTAACATGAACTGTGTAGTACATGAAAAATGCACCTATTTTATGTAACTAGAATATGATTTAACTGACAATCCTGGCGAGCACGCTATACCACCCCAGACCCACCCGCCCCCCACAATTGAGAAAAAAATCTCTCCCCATCCACACAAACACATTTGATAATTGTATAGCTTAGGTTCACCTAAACGATTATAACCTAGCTGTATGAATGCATTGCAACAAACCGATTACCTGGTATTCCTGTTTTATTTCATCCTCGTAGCCGGATATGGTATCTGGGTATACCGCAGAAAAAAGGCAAAGGAGGCCAGTTCCAAAGATTATTTTTTAGCAGAAGGATCGCTAACCTGGTGGGCAATCGGCGCATCCTTAATTGCATCAAATATTTCCACTGAGCAATTCATTGGTATGAGTGGAAGTGGATTTAAAATGGGATTAGCCATTGCCAGTTACGAATGGATGGCAGCGGTAACGCTAATTGTAGTGGCCATTTTCTTTATGCCGGTGTATCTGAAAAATAAGATTTTCACCATGCCGCAATTTTTGCAGGTACGATACAACGATACAGTAGCCATGATCATGGCAGTTTTCTGGTTATTACTTTATGTATTTGTAAATCTTACTTCAATCTTGTTCTTAGGCGCATTGGCCATCAGTAGTATCTCAGGAATTTCCTTCACCGTTTGTATGATTGCACTGGGCTTTTTTGCGGTGCTGATTACATTGGGGGGCATGAAAGTAATTGGTTATACCGATGTAATTCAGGTATTCTTTTTAATACTCGGAGGGCTTGCAGCTACTTATATAGCTTTGAATCTGGTGGCAGAACAAAATGGAACCACTGGATTAATCAACGGATTTAAAGTATTAACCCAAAAAGCCGACGATCATTTTCATATGATTTTGAAACCGGATAATCCTAGCTTTTCAGACTTGCCCGGTTTAACAGTTTTAATAGGCGGATTATGGATTGCCAATTTAAATTATTGGGGGTGTAATCAGTACATTACACAACGTGCACTAGGAGCAGATTTGCCTACAGCAAGAAATGGTTTATTGTTTGCAGGATTCTTAAAATTAATCATGCCTATAATTGTTGTATTGCCAGGTATTGCAGCTTATGTAATGCATCAGCAGGGATATTTTCAAACTGAATTATTACAGGATGGAGAAGTAAACCCAGACCGTGCTTATCCTGTGTTGTTGAATTTATTACCGGTGGGATTAAAGGGGCTCTCTTTTGCTGCTCTAACTGCAGCAGTAGTTGCCTCTCTGGCTGGTAAGGCAAACAGTATAGCAACCATTTTCACACTGGATATATATAAAAAGAAAATCAATGCAGCAGCAGGCGAACAGCAAATGGTTAATATTGGTCGTATTTCAATTGTAGCAGCCATGATTCTAGCTATGGTAGTTGCACCGTTTATGGGCATTGATAAAAAAGGAGGTTTCCAATACATTCAGGAATATACAGGCTTTGTATCCCCTGGTGTATTTGCGATGTTCTTTCTAGGTTTCTTCTGGAAAAAAACAACTTCCAATGCAGCACTGTTTGCAACCATCGGAGGATTTGTTTTGTCTATTTTATTCAAGTTCATGCCCGCATATATAGATCTTTCCTGGCTGGCTTCATCTGGTTATGCAGTAGCCAATGCAGAAGGGGTTTTTGAAATTCCATTCTTAGACAGAATGGGTATAGTCTTCTTGATCTGTCTGGTCTTTATGTATTTCATTAGTATTTGGGATGCCAAACGGGGTATTCAAACCAATGGCCTGGAGGTAGATCGCAGTATGTTTAAACTGCATCCTTCCTTTGTGGTAGGAGTATTGGTTTTATTCGGAATTATTACCGCTTTGTATACAGTGCTTTGGTAAGCCTACTTACCAAAAGCTGCAATATTGGTACTGAAGATTTTTACGGCAATGGCAATCAGGATTACTCCAAAGAATTTTCTTACTGCGAGTAATCCTGATTCACCTAAAGCCCTTTCAATTACTTTAAGCAATCGTAAAGTAATATAGACAACCACCAGATTGATGATGATTCCAAGTAATATATAGAGTTCTTCAAAATTCGCTTTCAAAGACATGATGGTGGTAAGGGTTCCGGAGCCTGCAATGATAGGAAAAGCAATGGGTACAACGCTACTACTTTTTGCATTGTTGTCTCCTTTAAAAATTTCATGACCCAAAACCATTTCAAGGCCCAATAAAAAAATCACGATAGAGCCGCCCACCGCAAAGGATCGGATATCTAGTCCTAATATTTTAAGAAAAGGTTTACCCGCAAATAAAAACAAGATCATTAATGCCCCTGAAATCAGGGTTACCTGGATAGATCGGATACCTCCCATTTTTTCTTTTAAAGAAATTAATAGGGGAATAGAACCTACAATATCAATTACCGCAAATAGTGTAAACGTTACTGTTAGCAGTTGATCAATTTGAAATTCCATAAACTTGTTTTTTTAAAGATACAATTTAAGAAACAGTTGGGCGATGCCATTCTTTACCCTGGCGCGAATGATTGTATAAAAGCTCGTATTTCATTCCGTTATCTGATAAGCTGATTTTTACTACACAGCCATAATGCAAAGTGAATACATCAAAGGATTCCTTTAAAGGAGTATTGGTAATATGCGATAGAATACTTCTTAAAACACCTCCGTGCGCAACAATAACAGCTGGTTCCTTACGCAATGCTATTTCAGTAAAACGACTCACTACTCTTTCATGTAAATCCACATAACTTTCGCCATTGGGCACGCGAACATTTACGAAATCATCCATCCATGGCTGAATTTCCTCTTTGGGAATATCATCCCAGCGCTGCAGTTCCCAATTGCCGCAATTGAGTTCCATCAGGTCTTCATGAACATCTATTTCCATACCTTCAAAGAGGGCATCGGCCAGTTTTTTACAACGTTGTAATGGGCTACTATAAACCTTTACTTCTTTTTGTGGTAAATGCGGTTTAATGGATGCTACTTCTTCTAAAAAAGTTTCCGTTATATCTAAATCTGCCTGACCATAGCAGAATCCCTTTTCTATATTCGGGGTAGTATGTCTAATCAAATAAATTTCCATAGACATAAACATCCTAAATAAAAAGCAATTTCACAAACTTGTTGTGTAGCCCCCAAACAATCACCGGTATAGCCCCCAATCCATTTTTTAAAATACCGAACTGCAAATAACTGAACTACAAAGGGAGGAACCTGAACCCAGAATAAGAAAGCTAAAAACCAGGAGGTGAAAGTGATATCAAGGTGTAAATGATTCAATTCACTTAAGGGTGAGTATAGTAAGGTAAAAAATAAAGCAAGCGGAACAAAGCTGCCTAAAGCGAGAATATTTGTTTCAGATTTGGTCAGTTTTCTGTCTGCAAGTGGTTTTGATTTACTGGCATCAATATCTTGTACATACACCAGTTTTTGCATAAGGGTAGTGGCCCAGAATCGACTATTGGCATGTGCGGCTACTATAACCCAAAGTACAATACTAGAAGGAAAATTTTCTGTAAGCTCTAGGAGCAACAGATACTTGGTAAACAAAATTCCAATCAGACCAATTACTCCATAAGTACCTAGTCTGCTGTCCTTCATGATGGTCAGTATTTTTTCTACTGTCCATCCACCGCCAAATGCATCGCAACAATCTGCAAAGCCGTCTTCATGAAAAGCGCAGGTTAATAGGATGGTACTTAGCATCGAAAATAATACGGATAAAGCAGGAGAGAACACAAAGCTGCTTGCCCACAATGCCAATCCTCCTGTTAGCCCAACAATCACCCCAACCCAGCTGAAATAACGTGCAGACGCCTGAAGGTTTTCCTTGCTATAGGGAAGCTTACCCACATTGATGCGGGTGAAAAACATGATGGCTGTTTTAAACAAAATCCATTGCTGGCCCATTCCTGAAATTTAACGGAAGATAATTATTCTGAGGCAGTACTAACACCTGCCTGTTCAAAGGATGCCATCTGATTCATGAATGCGACGGCTGACTGAATAATCGGAATGGCCAATGAAGCCCCTGTTCCTTCGCCCAATCTCAATCCTAATTGCAGTAAAGGTCTGGCCTTCAGGTATTCCAGCATTTTTGTATGACCCTGTTCCATGCTATTATGGGCAAACAGACAATAGGATAAAATGTCTGGGAATAATTTTGCAGCAATCAATAAGCTTGCAGTTGCAATGAATCCATCTACAACAATAACCATCTTGTTTTCTGCAGCCGATAAATAGGCACCCGTCATCATTGCTATTTCAAAACCACCTACAGCGGCTAATAGCTTCAATGGATCATTTACCAGCTGAGCTACCTGGTGCAGTTCTGCAACTTTTTCTAAAGTGGCTAATTTGGTTTTGTACTGTTCTTCATTGGTGCCTGTTCCATTTCCTACACAAGAACTAAGCGGTAATCCGGTTATTGCATGCATTATCAATGCTGCAGCGGATGTGTTGCCAATGCCCATTTCTCCAAAGCCAATGCAATTGCATCCTTCAGTAGCAATCTTTAAAACCAGTTGCTTGCCAACAGCAATGCTATTCTCAACGTCATTTTGGGTAAGGGCTTCGCCATCTAAATAATTCCTGCTGCCCATTCCCTGCTTGGCATGAATAAAATTTTCTTTTTGTAAGTTACTCAGGTCTGCATTTACACCAGCATCAACTACAATCAGATTTTGATTGTGCAATTGGGTAAAAACATTAATGGCAGCACCTCCTTGTAAAAAGTTCAAGACCATTTGTGCCGTTACTGCCTGGGGATAAGGATTTACCAATCCCGTTTCTGCAATGCCATGATCAGCTGCAAAAACAAGAATCGTTGGTTGTTTTATTGAAGGGGCAACAGAAGATTGAATTATTCCTACCTGTAGGGCAATCTCCTCCAATGTTCCCAAAGCGCCTAATGGTTTGGTTTTACCATTGATTTTGTTTTGCAGTTGATCTTTTAGCATTTTTTATTAGTTTGTACTTTCATCTATATAATGTAGATGACATTAGAGTTGAAGCGTAATACCGCTGTTCACTAAAAACGGAATTCCATTAAAGCCTCTCAAATCGGTAAAACGATTGCCTGTAATATTTTGTGTGTCTATAAATATTTTCAACTTCTCATTATACCTGTATTCCGCATAAGCTCCCAATAAAAAATAAGCAGGCAGCAAAACATCCGCTCTTCGGAATCCACCAATATCTGATCTGCTACCCACATATTTTCCGGATATGGTAACACTCCATTTTGGCTGGCTGTATTGTAGTACTATATTGCTCTGGAAGCCAGGTCTTCTAAGTCCATACACATAGCCTGTATCCTTGAAGTTAACGCGACTTTGTGTAGAATCAGTCATGCTGAGGTAAGTAAAATTCATTTTTAGTTGCAGGGCCTTACTTAGCTGTATATTGGTTTCATATTCTACACCCAATGCAACCTGTTTTACAAAATTGTAGTACTTGTTGCGAACATAATCGTAATCAATACCATTGTTGGTATTTCTGTAAAATGCCACCAGGCGACTATTGAATCCTGTATATTGATGCGCCATTCCCACTTCAATACTTGTACTGGTTTCTGCTTTCAGATCTCTTCTGCCACTGAATGTGTCGAAGAGTTGAAATAGGGAAGGGGTTTTAAAAGCCGTTGCTACACTACCAAATAAACGTAATTGCTCATTCACAGCATAAGAAGGGTTAAAAGTAAACGTGGTGCTATTGCCGTAGATGGAATGTTTATTCAATCTGAATCCTGCATCTGCAAAGAAACCTTTTAAGCTATTAAACTGAAGAGAACTGTAAATTGATGTCTGATGAACACTGGTGTCTTTAAAACCAGAATTAAAAGGTCCGAAACTACTAACCGATTTGTACTGGTTATTCATGCTAGCATAGCGATATTCTATTCCCTGTAGTAAAGACCAATATTGATTGATTTTGAAATTGGCATACAACTCGGCAAACTGAGTTTTGCCATAATATTGGTTTCGCTGAAAATAACTGAAGACACGTTTATCAAGGCTATCCCTTTCATATCCTCTGTTGGTTTCACTGTACTGATAATTGGCAGTTAGCTGAAATCCTTTCGTCTTATAAATAGCGCCCCATCCTGTATTCAGCAAATTGTTTTTTAGCTGATAATGTTTGTCATCACTAAAAACACCTGCATCAATACCAGCGCGGTACTGGCTGTACAGACCATATCCTTTTAACAACAGTTTTTCTGTAACTGCATACTGAATGGCTGCCGTAGTAGTATTTCCATGATATCCATCGCGGTCATAATCCCGGTTGCCCAAAGTATCAGCTGCAGCGCTGAATCCATTGGTATTAATGGCTGCATTGCGCAAGGTGTACGTTAGTTTCTTCCATTTGCCAAATACCTGAAGATTGCTTTTAAAGCTGTTTAAATTTCCTCCTGTTAGGGTGGCTTTTATATTTACAGGTTTGTTTACATTTTGCTTAACCGTTATAATATTGATTACACCGGCAACGGCATCACTTCCGTAAACAGTACTTTGTGCACCCCTGCATACTTCTATTCTTTCCACATCATTTATTGAAAATATATTCAAATCAAATTCATTTCCAATTTGAGAAGGATCATATACAGGTATGCCATCCATTAATATCAGGGTTCGGCCACTATTGGCTCCACGCATGAATACAGTCTGGTTGGTACCTGCATTGTTCAAAGCCCCATTGATGGTTAGGCCAACTGTTTCGTTTAATACCTGACCCAGTGATTTACCGGCACTCTTGGAAAGTTCAGCAGGTCCAATCACTGTAATTACTTTACCGGTAGTACTTTGTTTTTGTTCCTGCTTATTGGCAGTTACCACAACTTCGTCCAGCACACTGGTGCGTAGACTGTCTTTTTGTGCATACAGGTTTGCGCCTGATAGCAAGGTTAGGAAGAGCGTTAATTTTTTGCTCATTGTCCATTTTATTTAAGGTTAACAATGAGCTTCCAGGAAAATAAAAAAACGGCGAAAAATAAACTACTGCTGCAGCAGCACTTTAGATTCCATGCTTTTCACCCGAAAGCCGTGAATACTTGTTTGCTATTGGCAGGTCTTCTGGCTTCCCACCTTTTGAATGTCCTTCCCATTCCTCTTTCAGAACAGTGGTTGTAGTGATTCAAAAGTTTGCCCGAAGGCATGGGTTACAGCTACGGGGATAGCGCCGGAATTGCACCGGACTTCCCTTTTAATCATCTGGCTGAGGCAGATGAACCAGTAACGCAGCAAATGTATATATTTATCCTTATGAAAGGGAATCAACAACTAAATGTTTTTAGTTTCACCATGATTGTGGTGGGTCTGGTAATTGGTATGGGAATTTTCAGATCGGCTGCAACCAGCGCGCAGCATGCTATTGAGCCTTCTGTTTATTTTGCGGCCTGGTTAATGGGGGGCTTTGTGGCTTTGTGTGGGGCACTTACCTATGCAGAAATTGGTAGCCGGTTTCCGGCAACGGGTGGTTACTATAAAGTGTTCTCTTATGCCTATCATCCCAGTATTGCCTTTGCTATCAACTGTATTATTTTGATCAGTAATGCGGCAAGTTTAAGTGTGGTAGCTATAATAGGCAGTGGATATATTGCCAAACTTTTTCCGGGAACTCCCTGGACAGATGTAGACAAGGCTTTGCTAAGTGCAGGTGCTATTATTTTATTTTATCTCATTAATCTGAGAGGATTAAAAATGAGTTCCCGTGCCCAGAATATTTTGATGATTATCAAGATTGGAATGATCCTGGTATTGATTGCGGCACTCTTATTTCCGTACGATACAAGCTCAGCTGCGGCAATTGCCGAGTCTGCTACAGCTGCAATCCCCTCAACGCCCGAAATGAGCTGGATACAAAGTCTGGGATATAGTTTAATTGCTGTGTCATTTACTTACGGGGGCTATCAGCAAACTATCAATTTTGGTTCTGAAGTAAAGAACCCTGCGCGTAATATTCCCAAAGGGATTTTCTTTGGTATTGCCATTATTATCGTGCTGTATTTGCTTGTGAATTACAGCTATTATCAGATTGTCGGCTTTGAGCAAATGAAAGGGGAAAGAGAAATTGCATATGCAGTCATTAATAAAGTATTTGGTCCGAAGGGTGCAGCAGTCTTTTCCTTCTTTTTATTTTTCGGTGTACTAGCCTATGTGAATGCCTTGTTGATGAGTAACCCAAGGGTTATGTTTGCCATGAGTGATGAAGGGTCTATTCCTAAAATATTCTCAAAACAAAATGAAAAAAACGGTGTGCTTGTAGTTTCACTAACTGTATTTGCTGCCACCTGTCTGATCATTTTATTTTTTGCGCAAACCTTTGATGCAATTCTAAATTTTACCATATTCCTGGATTGCTTTGGTATGGTGGCTTCCAGTGCAACCATTTTTAAGCTCAGGAAACAGACCAAACATCTCGACGGTACAGGAATTTATAAAATGAAACTATTCCCCTTGTTGCCACTGATATTCATGGCTACTTATTGTTTTGTTGGGGTTAGCATTGCCATTCAAACCCCCCAGACTGCATTGGTTGGAACAGGAGTACTGGCCGCGTTTATGGCTATCTATTTTATTAGTCAGCGGGTGAAAAATGGCACTAAACAGGCATAAACTGCCTTTCATACGAGTTTAAACACAAAACTATCCCTTTCCTTTCCGTCTGTCTAAATTCTGTAAAAGCCTCGCCGAATAACTTATTTTTGTTCTATGAGGAATTTACTTTTAACCGTGTTCGGTTGTTTTACGTTGGGAGGGCAGTTAATGGCCCAGCCTTCAACAGACAAATGGAACCTGCAGCGTTGTGTGGAATACGCAGCCAAAAACAATATATCAGTAAAGCAGGCCGATGTTCAGGCTCGTTTGGCAGCTTTGGAGGTAGAGCGAACCAAATTGGCCCAATATCCTTCGGCCAGTGCCAATACCAATGTGGGTACGCAGTTTGGTAGATCTATCGATCCTACCACCAACTTATTTACCACAACACAGCTATTATTTCAGCAGTTAAACCTGAATGTGAACGCAACCGTTTTTAACTGGGGTGCGTTAAAGGCAGACAGACAAATTGCCGGATTTAACGCTCAGGCTGCTTTAACAGATATAGAAAGAATCACCAATGATGTTTCTTTAAGTATTGCTACTTTTTATTTACAGGTAGTAGCAGCCAAGCAGCAAATCGCCATTGCAGAAGTGCAGTTAGGTCAATCTGCTTCTCAGCTTGGTTTTACCCGTAAGCGGGTAGAAGCAGGAACCCTTCCAGAACTGAGTGCAGCTGAAATTGAGGCACAGCTTGCCAGGGATAGCAGTACACTAGTAAGCGCTAAAGCTACTTTTCAGCAGGCAGTTATTCAGTTGAAAGCCGCTATCAATTTGGATATGGCTGTTCCATTCGATGTAGAAATTCCTGTAGTTAATACAATACCACTACAACCATTGGCTGAATTAGATCCTGCTATGTTGTATCAACTGGCATTGAATAATCAGCCCGCACAAAAAGTAAGTGACCTTAGAATTAAGTCGGCTGAAGCTTCTATCAAGAGAGCCAAATCTGCTTTCTATCCCACTATTTCTGCTTTCGGTGGTATGGGTTCCAACTTCGCTAATGCCGCAACAACGGTTACTGGAGCAAATGTTATTGGTGTAAAACCAACCACAAATTTTGTTACGGTGAATAACCAGAATTATCAAGTGTTTCAACCAGATATTCAGTTGACATCGAGTAAGAGAAATTTCTTTCAGATGTGGAATGGTTGGGGTGGTCAGATTGAGCAGAACTTCAGACAGAATTTTGGATTTAATATTCAGATTCCCATATTTAATGCAGGGTCTGCGCGTTTGGGATACGAACGTTCCAAGTTGAATTTAAGATCGGCTCAAATCAACAGACAGCAAGCAGATCTTACCTTACAACAAAATATATATCAGGCTCATACCAATGCTACTGCAGCCATGCAACGTTTTCTGGCCAGTGAAAAATCTGTGGAAGCTTCTCAGAAAGCGTATGATTATGCAAAAAAACGTTTTGAAGAAGGACTATCTACCACACTGGATTTACTTACCAGTCAGAATAATTTATTAAGAGCAAAGCTGGATCGTTTGAACAACCAGTTCGATTATATTTTTAGAATCAAACTTTTAGAATTTTACAAAGGCCAAGGAATCAAATTATAAAAAGAAATTTATGAGTAAGAAGTTAATCTGGATTATTGTAGGACTGGTGGTAACGATTGGAGTTATCATTGGACTGAAGAAAGCAGGAGTTATAGGAAAGGAAGAGGGCATTAAAGTAACTGTGGAAGCTGTTCAGCGTAGAACAATTATTGAAACTGTGAATGCCAGCGGAAAGGTATATCCTGAAATTGAAGTAAAAATTAGCCCTGACGTGAGTGGGGAAATTGTAGAATTAACAGTTGCAGAAGGCGATACAGTAAAGCGTGGTCAGGTGCTGGCAAGAATTTATGCAGATATCCTGAACTCTCAGAGAGACCAGGTAGCTGCAGGAGTAAGTCAGCAAATGGCTCAGGTGTCTAATACAACAGCTCAGTCTGCGGCTATTAAAGCCACATTAGATCAGGCCGAAATTCAATACAATCGTCAGAAAAAATTATTAGAAGAAAAAGTAATCAGCCGTCTGGAATTTGAGCAGGCTGATCAGGCAGTAAAAACTGCACGTGCCAATTATAATGCTGCAATGGAAGGCATTAAAAGTGCTAAAGCAGGGGTTCAGAGTGTGCAGGCACAATTAAACAGGGCCAATAAAGATATCGGTAGAACTTTGATTACTTCTCCAATGGATGGTGTTATCAGTTTACTTGCTATTAAAAAAGGAGAGCGTGTAGCTGGTAATAGCTTTAACGTAGGTACTGAAATGATGCGTGTTGCCGATATGCGCAGTTTTGAAGTTCGGGTTGATGTTGGTGAAAATGATATTCCGAAAGTAAAGATTGGAGATACCGCAATTGTTGAAGTGGATGCATATACCTCCAGAAAATTTAAAGGTATTGTGTATAAAATTGCCAACCCTAGTACAGGTAATACCTTGGCTGCAAATGCTACTGCAGAAGTTACCAATTATAAAGTACATATCCGTTTATTGCCTGAAAGCTACAATGACCTTGTAGTTCCTGGCCGTTCTTTCCCTTTCCGTCCAGGTATGACAGCCAGTGCGGATATTCAGACCAGAAGCAAATACAACGTTTTGTCTGTTCCTTTGAATGCAGTTACAACCAGAGATGCTAAGGAAGATCAGAAAGAAAAGAAAGAGGAGAAAAAGTCTGATGGTAAAGTTGCTCAAGTAGAAAAGACAGAGCAGAAATCAGTTACTTCTGATGATACAATTGAAGAAGTGGTATTTGTGTTGCAAGCGGATAACAAAGTGAAGAAAGTGAAAGTGAAAACTGCCATTCAAGATCTGAATAATATTGAAGTAACAGAGGGCTTAAAAGAAGGAGACAAAGTAATTACCGGTCCTTATTCTATCGTAAGCAAAATGCTAAAGGATGGCAATTTGGTAACTGTGGTTGAGAAGGATAAATTATTTGAAGAGAAGAAAAAAGACTAATGTTTTTTAAAAATACATGCAAATGGACGGCTTAGACCGTCCATTTGTTTTTCTGTATGTTTGCTGAATTAATAGCGATAAATCAGCCATATGCAGTTTGGAATTATAGGAGGTGGTAGCTGGGCAACCGCTTTAGCAAAAATCCTCACCGATAACGGTAATACCATTCACTGGTATATCAGAAATGAAGAAAGCATTCATTATTTTAAGAAGCGCAGACATAATCCCCATTATTTAAGTTCAGCCTATTTTAATCCCGCACAATTATACCTGGATGCAGATATCAATGCAGTGATTGAAGCATCTGAAGTGGTAGTGGTTGCTGTTCCTTCAGCTTATGTAGAGGAAGCTTTATTACAGGTAGCTCCCGAAAAATGGGAGGGAAAGAAAATTGTTTCCGCCGTTAAAGGCATCACACCTACAAAGAATCAACTCTTGCATGAATTTCTTTCAGAGCATTTTCAGATATCATTAAGTCAGTATTTCACTTTATTAGGTCCTTGTCATGCAGAAGAAGTGGCTGCTGAAAAATTATCCTATCTTACTTTCTCCGGAATTGATGCCTTACAGACAGCCGAAATTGCCAAATACTTTACTACGGATTATATTAATACAGTTGTGAATACAGATGTGGTAGGAGTGCAATATGCCGCAGTTATGAAGAATATTTATGCCTTAGGTGCAGGTATAGCTCATGGTCTTGAATACGGAGATAATTTTCTGAGTGTATATATTGCCAACTGTGCTCATGAAATGGGAGCGTTTTTAGAAAAAATTGCCCCTGGTTCCTGTCAGAACAACAATTATACGGCTTCTGTTTACTTGGGAGATTTGCTAGTAACCTGTTACTCTTTGTATAGTAGAAATCGTACTTTCGGAAATATGCTAGGTAAAGGGTATTCTGTAAAAGCTGCCCAATTGGAACTCAATATGTTGCCTGAAGGATATTTTGCTAGCAAGTGTGTGTACAAGACCAATATTACTGTCCAGGCTGCTCTTCCAATTGCCTCTACTATTCATGCTATTTTATGGGAAAACCTGCCTGCGGAAGAAGGTTTTAAACAAATTGAGCGTTTTTTACAATAATTTTTAAACAAAATGTGGCTTAAAGATGTATTAAAAAGATAATAACATCATCAACCCCCTTAAATGTTTAAAAGTGCCAGAAACCATCATTCGTAAAGTAAGAGAGCAAAGGAATTACACACAGGAATTTGTAGCCAAACAAATGGGAATTTCTCAGAATGCCTACAGCAAAATTGAGAATGGATACACCCAGTTAACAGTGAGGCATATCAAAGATTTATCCAAAATTCTGGAAGTATCCATCATGGAATTACTCAGGGACGATTTCGAAATACATCGCCCTAATAATATTCAGAAGGAAAGTGTAAACAAGGAGAATTTGTTGATGTCTTTAGACAAAATTTCTGATAAAATCAATTCTAAACACCCTCAGAAGCATGATTTTTATCCAATTGTGATGAGCCTATTGCAAACCATTGATACTACAGTAGACAATATTCATTAATCACGGAACAAATCGGCTGCAATGCCATCGGCCATAAATTTTCCGGCCGGGGTAATTAGCAGTTGATGATGGTTACATTCCATTAATCCCCGATGAATATGCTTTTGCGCGTCTTTAACCAGTTCAGTAAAAATGGGTTGTTGCGCAATTCTGTCAATCGTTTCAGCGGAAATACCCTCAACTGTTCTTAAAGCAGTCATGATGTATTCATTAATTTGCTGAATGGGCGTTAATACCTCAATTTCAAAAGGAACTGCCCCTTTTAGAATGGATTGAATGTAGAGTGAATTATTGCTGATATTCCATTGTCGGCTAAACCCATTAAAGGAATGGGCAGAGGGGCCGATTCCTAAGTAATGTGCGCCAGACCAATAACTGGAATTATGTTTGCTTCTTTTTCCAGGCAACGCAAAATTGGATATTTCATATTGTTCATAACCTGCATTTGCAGTGATGGATTGTAGCATGGAAAAATGTTCTGATTGGTGAAGAGAATCTATTTCGGGCAATTCCTGACGATTAATTTTAAGAGCAAGAGCGGTTTTGGGTTCAACCGTTAGTGCGTAACAGGATAAATGGGAAACACCTGATTCAATCGCCGTTTTTAAATTCTGTTCCCAGTTTTCATGAGGCAAAGTAGGCCCGCCATAAATCAGGTCAATGGATAAATTGGTAATGCCGGCCTCCTGTGCCATACGAATGCAATCCTTTGCCTGTAAAGCGTTGTGAGCCCTTCCCATCCATTGTAAATCTGCTTCCTGAAAGGATTGAATGCCGATACTTAGTCGGTTGATTCGTGCAGTTATCCATGTTTTTAAAACGGTGGGTTCTATATCATCTGGATTGGCCTCTAGGGTAATTTCAGCATCGGCTTTTACTGTAAAAAACTGGTGAATTGTTTCCAGTAATAAGGTTAAATGTGCTGGTTTCAATAATGATGGTGTACCACCTCCAAAATAAATGGTTTCAACCGTATCAGTAAGGTAGTGTTGTTGTATTGTTATTTCTTGTACCAATGCATTCACCAAATCATCCATTTTCTGCTGATTGGTAGAAAAATGAAAGTTGCAGTAATTGCATGCTTTTTTGCAGAATGGAATATGTAGATAGATGCCTGCCATGAGTATTTAAAAATTAAAATTAGCATTGTTCTGTCAACCTGAACGTTTAATAAACTGCAATCAATATTTTTGTACGGATGCGCAATCGTTTATTTCTGATAATGATCTGTTTTTTTTGCATGCAGTGGATGGCTGCGCAGCAGGATTCAAACCGCCGCATTCAACAACCTGCTGAAATTTTGCCAGACACTTTGCGGATTCCTTTGGACAGTGCATCCATTGCTGATAGCCTGGCTGCAGACAGTATTAATCGGGAGCAGATGGCATTTGAAAAGCCAGTTCAATTGATTGATACCAGCACTTACAAAAGCATTGCACAAAATCCATATCTGCCATTGAATCAACCACCTTTATTTATGTTGGTAGATTACAAGGATAAACAGACTAAAGACGCATTGTTTTATACGGTCATCTTTCTTGTGTTTATTCTAGGCTTTATTAAAAATGTATTTCCAAAGTATTTTCAAAACCTCTTCCGATTGTTTTTTCAGACCTCATTAAGACAAAAACAAACAAAAGATCAACTGGAGCAGGATGGGCAAGCTTCTTTGCTCATCAATTTGTTTTTTCTACTGTCTGCAGGCTTATTTATCACATTAATGATTCAGCAATACCAGTGGGTAGATATGCCATATTGGAAACTATATGCATATGCAACCGCAGTATTAGCCATTATTTATCTGGGCAAATATTTATTTGTGTCTTTTGCAGGATGGGTATTCAACAATAGTCAGTCTGCCTCTTCCTATTTATTCCTTGTGGCCGTGGTAAACCGGATTATGGGCGTGGTTTTACTTCCCCTGACGGTAATCATGGCTTTTGCGGAAGCACCCATTGCAATTGTTGCCCTCACGATTTCATTCGGTGTTGTAACATTGTTATTTTTTTACCGATATATTGTCTCATTTGGCTTACTTAGGTCTGAGTTGCAAGTCAATCCTTTTCATTTTTTCCTTTACCTTTGCGCAGTAGAAATTTTGCCAATGGCCTTGATTTATAAGCTGTTGGTTGAAAATTTAGGCTGATATTTTACATTTGCAAAACACAAGAGCAAGCAATGAGCAAAAACGGGGCTAAGCAAGGGGCAAATTCTAAACCAGCCAGGAAGATTCTGATTTCGCAACCAAAACCGGAGAGTGAGCGTTCTCCTTACTTCGATTTGGAGCGCAAATACAATGTTGAACTGGTATTTCATCCCTTTATTGTTCTGGAAGGTATTCCTGCCAGAGAATTCAGGAAACAAAAAATAGATGTGCAGCAATACACTGCTATCATTTTCACTAGCCGAAATGCCATTGATCATTTTTTCAGAATGTCTGAAGAGATGAAGTTGAGCATTGCACAGGATACAAAGTATTTCTGCATTACAGAAGCAGTTGCCTTGTATTTGCAAAAATTCATCCTGTACAGAAAGCGGAAAGTTTTTTATGGTGCCGATGGTACCAACAAAAGCATGCTTGATGTAATTAATAAGCACAAGGAAGCCGAAAAATTTTTATATGTATGTAGCGAGAACCAGCAGGATAATGAAATTTGCGGTTGGTTAAAAAACAATCACTGCGATTTTCAGCTGGCATATATGTACAGAAGCATCAGTAACGATATCAAACCAGTACTGCAGAAGAACGACTACGATATGATTTGCTTGTTTACCCCCAGTGGCGTAAAAAGCTTATTGGATAATTTTCCAGACTTCAAACAAAACGGAACCATTTTAACTGCTTTTGGTAATAACACTTCTAAAGCTGTGATTGATGCTGGGTTTGAATTGCAGATTCAGGTTCCTAGTCCGCAAAGACCAAGTATGGTTGCGGCTCTTGACTTGTTTTTAGCAAACCCGCCTGCTGAAAAAACAGCACCGAAAGTGTCCGGAAAAACCTCTGTTAAATCCGCTGCAAGACCAGCAGGTAAAGCTATTGACAAGCCCGCTGATAAAGTAGCCAAACCTACAGCAAAAAAGAGTGTGGTTAAATCGCCACTGAAATCTGTGAAGAAATAAATAGTTAACCCCTCGTAAGAGGGGTTTTTTATTGGTTAGTCAGGCAACATTTAGCCTTTTTTTTCGTTCTAAATTATCTTTAGCAATTATGTAACAACTTTATAAGTAATTTGCCATTGACAGGCCCTATGAACAAAACCTATTTAGTTGAACTTAATTAGTTATTATTGATTGTAAAATTTACTTAAAAACCAACTGATACAGTACATTTTAATGGTACTCAGTCATTTGAAACAATATATTTGCTCCTGTCAAAATCAATTGTGGTCATGAATAGACATTTTTATTTGGTTGTAACGGCGATATGTGCGTTAACGGTCACTTCCTGTAACCTTTTTAACAAGGGAAAGAAGGGAGGAAAAGGCTTGCCAGACGATGGCCAACTTCACGGTGTGGCTCCTACGGCCAAGCAAAATATGAATGCACCAAGAAATATGGTGTATATCCAGCCTGGTACATTTCATATGGGCCCAAGCGATGAAGATATCAGCTACCAATATACTACCCGAAACAGACAGGTCTCCATTCCGGGATTCTGGATGGATGCCACAGAAATTACAAACGATCAATATCGTCAGTTTGTAAACTGGGTTCGTGACTCTTTATCATTCAAAATCTTATTTGGCCAGGGTATTAACAAAGAAGATGATACCATGGCGGTAGATTGGGCAAAGGTGAAAACCATTAAGTGGGACAGAAAAACAGTTGAACAACTGAATGAACTGAATCTTGCTCCGGATAATAGATTGTATGGGAAGCCGGAAATTGATCCTGACAAATTGATATACAGAGTTGAATATTTTGACCTGGCTGAAGCAGCAAAAAGAGAAAATGCAGGTCAGCCTAGAAAGAATTTTATTGTAAAAAGAAACCAGAAAGTATATCCAGATACTTTGGTATGGATGAGAGACTTCTCTTATTCTTACAATGAGCCCATGACCAAGCGTTATTTCTCTCACCCATCTTTTGGAAACTATCCGGTGGTTGGCGTTACCTGGAAACAGGCGATGGCTTTCTGTAGCTGGAGAACACATTACCAAAATGCTTTCCTTGCTAAGAAGAATTTAGCATATGACGGAGACTACCGTTTGCCTTCTGAAGCAGAATGGGAATATGCTGCCAGAGGAGGCAGAACCAATTCTATGTTCCCTTGGGGTAACTACTACACCCGTAATAAAAAAGGTTGTCTGTTAGCCAACTTTAAGCCAGGCAGAGGAAATTATGCAGAAGACGGAGGTTTTTATACAGTTAAAGCAGATGCCTACTGGCCGAATGATTATGGCTTATACAATATGAGTGGTAACGTTGCTGAATGGACGGGTTCTTATTTCTATGAAGGTTCTTACAACTTCTTGTCTGATATGAGTCCTGATGTTCGTTACGACGCAAAAGATTCAGATCGTCCTCGTGAAAAACGCAAAGTAATCAGAGGTGGTTCCTGGAAAGATACTCAGTACCAGATTCAGGTTAGTACACGTAACTATGAATACCAGGACACAGCAAAATCTTATATCGGTTTCCGTTGTGTAATTGACTTGGCTCCTAAAATGAAAAAATAAAATAAACTACAAAAAATACAATTATGGCTTCAGGTGTTTCTCCTACAGTTAATCGCGCGGTAAACGTTGTTGTTTCTCTTGGTGCTGCCGTGGTGATTTTTGGTGCAATGGCAAAAATTCTTCACCTTTCTTGGGCCGATTGGGCACTAAAAATCGGTTTGACAACTGAGGCATTGATTTTCATTATTTATGCCATTTTACCACCTCCGGATATGGGGGCACCTACAGTAGTTGCAGACGCTGGTAACCCTGCGCTAAAGAGCATGGAAAAAATGTTAGCAGAAGCGGATATTACTCCCGCTAATTTGGGAAAATTAAGCGAAGGCTTTAAGAAGTTGGGAACAACCGTAGAAAAAATGGGTGAAATCAGCGATGTAGTAAAGTCTACAGGTGATTTCAGTGCCAATTCAAAAGCTGCTGCTACTGCATTAGGATCTGTAGCTACAGCAGTGAATGGTGCCGTTCATTCCTTATCCAGTTTTGAGGCTGCTGCTGAGAGCAACAAACAGTTTCATGTGCAGGTTCAGGGATTAACCAAGAATCTTGCCTCTTTAAACACAATCTACGAATTGGAATTACAGGAAAGCAATAATCATTTAAAAGCGTTGAATCAGTTCTACGGTAAATTGTCTGCCGCTTCAGAAGCAATGAACAGCACTGCCGAAGATGCACAGAGAGCTAAAGAACAAATTGCAGCATTGGCTACCAACCTGAGCAAATTGAATCAGATATATGGCAATATGCTAACTGCAATGCAAGGCAGATAATTAGCGCAAAAGAAATAATTGAACAACGCTTTAGATAAATAAAAATAGTATGTCATTACCCAAGGAACCGCGGCAGAAGATGATTAACATGATGTATCTCGTGTTAACCGCTTTGCTTGCTTTGAACGTTTCTTCCGAAATATTGAATGCTTTTAAAACCGTTGACAAAAGCCTTATGACGGCTACTGGCGTTGCGGAAAAAAAGAATTCGGATATATTTAAATCATTCCAGAAAAAAATTGAAGATCCTACCACCAGAGAGAAAGCCGAAATCTGGTTGCCCAAAGCACAGAAAGCAAAAGCCATTTCTGACGAAGTGTACAATTACATTGAGGCGCTTAAGCAAGAGTTGAAGAAAGAAGCTGGATTAAAACTAGTTGAAGGAAAAGAAGATTTTAAAGAAGACGACTTAGACGCTGCTACCCGTTTGTTCATTTCTGCACCTCCAACTGGTAAGGGTAAAGGCAAAGAGTTGTTTGATAAGTTAAAGAATTTTAAAGATCAGTTATTGACAATTGATCCTGACTTGAAAGCAGCTATTGGAGCGAATCTTCCTTTGAGTCTTCCAGAAGTTAAGTCAGAAAAAGACAAAGAAGAGTGGGCATATACATTCTTTCATATGACCCCTACAGTGGCTGCCATTACGATGTTGAGCAAGTTTCAGAACGACATTAAAAATAGCGAATCTCAAGCGGTTGAATATTGCCATAAAGAAATTGGTGAAGTTGAACTAGTGTATGATCAGTTCCAGGCAATTGCTAATGCCAATGCCAGTTATGTAATGCCTGGTGAAGAAATTGTAATTAATGCAGGAGTAGGAGCGTTCAACAGTGCATCTCAACCCAAGGTTTCAGTAGACGGAGCAACAGCGACTCCCACTCCAGACGGTTCATTTGAATATAAGTTCAGACCCAATGCAAGCGGGTCAAAGAATGTAACTATCTCATTTGTGAAGCCAGACGGAACAACAGCCTCGGTTACCAAAGAAATTAAATACACGGTAGGGGTTCCTTCAGGATTAGTTGTATCAACAGATAAGACAAGAGTATTTTATCAGGGATTAGAAAATCCTTTGAGTGTTACCGGTGGAAGTGGAGACGAAAAAGTAAACGTTAGTGTGGAAGGAGCGGGCATCAGCTATCGCAAAGCCGGTCCCGGTCAATATATTGTTACTGCCACTAATTTAGGTTCTGCTACTGTTGTTGCAACCGACGGAAAAAACAGTCAGCGCATTGTGATACCCATCAAGCGTGTTCCCAATCCTTTGGCAACCGTTGGTGGTAAAGCTGGTGGACCTATTGGTGCCAATAATTTTAGAGTGCAAAAAGGAGTAGTAGCAGATTTGAAAGACTTTGTATTTGAAGGAGTAAAATATGAAGTAGTTTCTTTTACCCTTATTTGCACTGGCCGCGGATTTGAAGAGAGTGGATTTGGTATTGCAGAGGTTTCCGGTGCTTATTTTAATGCAGAAGCCAAAGCCTTATTGAACAGATGTCAGGCGGGATCTACTGTAGTAATTGACGAAATTAAAGTGAGCGGACCAGGCGGTACTCGCTTATTAGATCAAAATATTTCATTTACCTTACAATAAGTGTGTGTATGAAAAAGATGGTATATACAGGTTGTTTATTGGGATTGGTAATGGTTGCCTCTACTGGTGCCATGGCTCAATCGAAGTATAAGAAACCTGCCCCCAAAAAACCGGCTACTACAACCAATAAGGCTGCAGCAGCTAAGAATCAAGGTGCACAGGTGAATCCTGCAGCGGATACTACTATTACGCCCAGCAATAATATAAGCGGAACATCCCGTTACAGAAACAGCAACAACACGGCACTTGGTACAGGCAATACAACTGTAGCGCCTACCACCAATAATCCTTCAGCACCTGTAACCATCAGTTATGATACAACCGTACAAGGTGGGTTCAATGCCAAGCCTGAAGTTTCTTTAAGAAACAATTATGCAATGCTGAGAACACAGGTAAGAGACCGTAAGCCCCTGGAATACGAAGATCTTCGGGAAGATGATGCGGTATTCAGTCACTTTATCTGGAGAGAGATTGATGGCAGAGAAAAAATGAATCAGTCTTTCATGTATCCCGGACAGGATGATAATGGAGACATGCGTTTCTTCTCTCTATTGTTAAGCGCTATTAAAAACGATAGCGTTGTCGCTTTCTCTTCTGATAACGATCGCTTTACCAAGCCACTCACTACTTCACAGGTATTAGCCATGGTAGAAGGTGCCTTGGATACAGTTGATGTAACAGACCCAGCTACTGGCACTGTTGAAAAAGTAATTACCAAAAAGCCTAAGTTCAGTCCTGATAGTGTTTATACTTTCAGAATAAAAGAGCAAGTAGTATTTGACAAAGAAGCAAGCCGCATGTTTACCAGAATTCTGGGAATTGCTCCAATAGCTAAACAAGTGGTTGCCGGAAAATCAATGCCAAGAGTTTTGTTCTGGGTATATTATCCTGATATCAGAGCTTCTCTGACCAAATTTGACGTGTACAATCCAAAAAATATTGCAGCAAGAATGACATGGGAAGAATTGTTCGAAAGTCGTTTCTTCAGCAGCTATATTATTAAAAGTACCATTAACAACCCGGGCGACAAATCCTTAAATGCCCTTATTAAAGACCCTTTATTCAGATTATTGGAAGGCGAGAATATCAAAACCAAAATCATGAATTATGAGCAGGATCTATGGGCTTACTAAGTCAGAAACATCTTCTGTAAATAATTTCTATCAATTTGGGGGCTTCAAGCCCCCATTTTTATGTATGGTGGGGGTAGAATTGCTTATTCACATTTGTTGAATAAAGTTTTTTTTATATTTTCTGTGGGAAACTGTAATTTCACTTCGGTTTTTCATAGGATATTGGATTTTAAAAACGGGGCTGGATTTCTATCCTGGCCCTTTTTTTATGCCATTATGAATCTCCAAAAACCATATTAATTGATTTTCATAAGAATTAATGGCCTACATCTTCTCCTTAAAATATTTCGTTAGAATTGCTGCTCTACTAGCACCTATAATTGTAGATAAAGCTTGTTCGCTCTGAAGTTTTATATTCTTTACCGATTTGAATGTTCTAAGTAGTTCTTCTATGGTTGCTTTGCCAATACCTGGAATTTGTTCCAATTCATTTTTAAAAGTTCCTTTAGAACGTTGGTTTCTATGAAATGTAATACCGAATCGGTGCACTTCATCTCTGATACGACGAACCAGTTTTAGTGCATCACTATCCCAGGGTAGTTTAATAGAAGCTTTGTCTCCGGGGAAAAAGATTTCTTCTTCATTTTTAGCTAACCCTACAACAGTTGTTGTGCCAATTAAATCCAAAGAACGAAATGCATCCATTGCCGCCCCTAGCTGGCCCTTTCCACCGTCTATAATGACCAGTTGAGGAAATGGCTCTCCGGACTCTTTGAGTCTCTTGTATCGCCTGTTAACCACTTCATTCATAGTGGCAAAATCATTGATCCCTTCAACAGTCTTTACATTAAAACGTCGATAGTCATTTTTTGATGGTACCCCATTTTTAAAACAAACCATGGCACTTACCGGATATGCTCCCTGAAAATTTGAATTGTCAAAACATTCAATATGCAAGGGGGCTTCGCTCAATTGTAAATATTGCTGTAATTCATACAAGACTTTTTTCTGTTCCTGATCTGTCTTTCCTTCTAAATGGAGAATTTTCTTCTTACGTAGTTCGGCTTGATAGTAGGCAATATTTTTTAAAGATAGCTCCAGTAGTTTTCTTTTGTCACCTGCTTTGGGAACAGTAATAATTAGTGAGGGGTCAGGATATTCAATAGGGAAAGGAACAATGATTTCTTTCGCCATACTATTAAAAGTATTTCTTAATTCACCAACTACCCAAACCATTACTTCCTCTTCTGTTTCTTCTAGTTTGGTTTCAATAGGCACAGAGTGCGTCTGAACTATGGTACCATTTTGAACCATTAGGTAATTCACATAAGCTTTATTGTCTTCTTTAGCAATACTGAACACATCTAAGTTGGTTAAATGCTTGCTTACAACAACGGAAGAAGACTGATAATTTTCAAGATGCTCAATTTTTTTACGAATCATTTCTGCCTTCTCAAATTCCAGATTCATTGCATATTGCTGCATTTCATCTTTGAATTGCGAAATGACGGATCCTAAATTACCCTTTAAAATATTTCTCATCTGCAATATTCCATTCTGATAATCTTCTAGGCTTTGTAGTCCTTCGCATGGCCCTTTGCAATTTCCTAAATGGTATTCCAGGCAGACTTTAAATTTTCCTGCTGCAATATTTTCTTTACTCAAATTGAGCTTGCAAGATCGCAAAGGAATATACTGTTTTACAAACTCTATCAATTCTCTGACTTTTCCGGCCGAAGTAAATGGGCCAATATATTCTGAGCCGTCATTGATTTTTCTTCTCGTTAAAAAAATACGAGGAAAGGGTTCTCTTTTTACTACAATGAAAGGATAGGTTTTATCATCCTTAAGCTCAATGTTATATTTGGGTTTGTATTCTTTAATCAGTGCATTTTCCAGTAAAAAAGCATCCTGTTCAGAACCTACAATTGTGAATTCAATGCTGTGTATTCTTTTAACCAATTCATGTGTTTTGTAACCTACAAAGGATTTACTGAAATAAGAACTTACTCTTTTACGTAAACTTTTTGCTTTGCCAACATAGATTAATTCATGATCCCTATCAAAGTATTTATATACCCCAGGGTCTTGTGGTATCGTATGTGCTATTTTCTGAAATTCCTCCTGGGTCATTTTAAGGCTTGTTATTCCACTCAATGGTTTTACTGCTTTGCCAAATTAGCGTCTTTCCATTTTTCATAGACTTAGAAATAGTAAACTGTTTTCCCGCTATCCAACTGTACTGAACAGTCATGGTATTTCCCTCTTCTCTTGTTATTTCTCTAATGAACAATCTTTTGGGAAGATTGGTTTGTTCATTCAAAAGCAAATCAATGTTTTTTATATCTGCTTCGTCAGATTGATAGTTGATGGTATAGCTTTCCGTGCCCAAATCCTGGAAAACAGTCTCTTTATACAAGTACTTATTTTTTGAAAACCATACAGCCGCATTTTTTATTTCTCTGGCTGCAGATATAAATTCATCCTTGGTTAGCTGACTGGAAGTATGGTCTTCCTTTGCAAATGCAGTATCTCCGGATTCATTCAATTTAGTCTCAGTTATATTAAAATCCCTGAGGTCTACATATTGTATTTCATCCTGAATAAATTTTTCAATGGGATAGAACTTAGCTGTATCTGCAATTGCAATATCAGTAACCAACTTTGTCTTTTGGTTAGATTGGCAAGCAAATAATAAACTTAAAAGAAAAAATAGCCCTAGCCGAAGTACGAACTTTTGTATAGAAAATAGCCGCGAGAATTCGAATCGAAAATTCATGCTGTAAAGCTACCCAAAATCAGCAACTCTATCGTTGTTTGGTGTAAGCGAGGCGAATACCATAATCCATTAAGTATTCTTTTATTGGATATCTGTTGGTGTAAGTAGGTAAATGCTGGTACCTGATTTGAGGACCCAGCTGCCATTGGTTAGATCCGGATTTAAAGTTGATATGTATACCGGCACTGGTATTTACATTCCATCTTCTTACGAAATCATTCCCGTCGGTGTAGTTCTTGTAATCAGTTGACAATAAAAATACGCTGGAGTTAAAGGAATAAGTTGGCTGTACAGTTGCTTCTGCGCTGATGCCAAATTGTTTGCCTTTGAATATATCCCATTGTACGCCCAAAGGCACAGCTACCTGATAGCTTTTGTTGTTTAATTGCTCTTGTTTGTAGCCTACAGTATTGTTGTAGCTGGAGAACATGTTCAGATTTTCAATGCTGCCATTATTCAGTAAAGAAATAGTAGCTATGCCATTTGCACTTCTGAAAGTTTCAATATGGTATTGGCGAATATTTAATTGTACTCCTGCTTTGAATTTAAGACGGGTATTGATGTTGTATAATGCTGCCAGTCCTACTTCCAATCCCATGGCAGGCCTATGTCTTACAACTTCATTTACACCAGCAGTGTAACTTAAAGCCAGTGGAAGATTCTGAGCTGGGGATATGGCATTGTTATTTGGCTGAACAATTTCTTTTACTTCTGCATCTGATAAAGAACGATAGCTGGTAGAAGGTGTGATGTAAAACTGGAATCCGATTCTTTTATTGGTTATCGGAAACTGCAAAGAGCGATTTACAGCCGGTATTAATTTCTCATCAGATAAATTAATATGTAAAGGCGTTTTTTCCGGTGCAGCAGCTAATGCAATCTTAGTGATATTTCCAGACCATGCTTTTTCTGCAACTGTTTCCAAATCTGTTTTTTCAGCAACAACAGCTGGTGTATTTTCTTCCTTAACAACTGGAATTAATTGCTGGGCTGTAATGGTATTCTTCATATTTACACCAGCCATCTGCCATTCATTTTTAATCCCGGTTTCAATGGTTGGTATAGCAGCATTTGCTGTGGCATCCCTGGCTTCTGTAGCCATTGATTGTTTAATAGCATGCTGGGTTAAATGCTGTGGCTCAATTGCATGATAATACGCTTCCTTAGGAGATGGCGCATGCATCCTTTGCTCAACCATTTGTTTTTCAATCTTATTCAGATTGCTCGTATCAAAATTAAATTGGCGGGCGGTTGGGGTTATTAACAGGGTAGAAACAGTAAGTCCAACTATGATCAGTAAGGAAATAACAGTTAACGCAGGCCAGGCAGGATTTCCATGAATATCTGTACGGATCTTCTTCCATACATTATCCGCAGGATACATGCGATGGTCCTGTAGCTCTTCCCGCAGGAATTGCTCAAATGCGTTGTCTTGGTTGTACTTACGATCCATATCCTAATAGCTACTGCTTAAAAGCAGCTGCCCATGAGAATTTCTCTCTTGGCTGCTCAATAATTCTTTTCTTAATCAAAATAGCTTCCAGCATAGACTTTGCACGGGTATACTGACTCCTGCTTGTGCTCTCTTCAATGTCTAACATGTCAGCTATCTCTTTATGACTATATCCTTCCATTGCATATAGATTCAAAACCGTTCTATATCCAAGTGGCAGGAGTCTAATACATTCAATGATCTGTCGGGCTTGCATTACAGATGGCATCGTTTCCTCTCTCACTTCCAGATAGTCTGCCTGATCTAGATCAATGCTGTTGCTGAACTTTTTATTTTTCTTTAAAAAGTTAATACAGGTATGAACAATGATCCTTCTGATCCATCCTTCAAATGCTCCTTTATTTTGGAACGTATGCATTTGTGTAAAGACCTTAATGAATCCCTCTTGCAGCATATCTTCTGCATCTTCCCGGCTGTTGGCAAAACGATAACACACGCTCAGCATCTTGGGACTGTAGCGATTGTACAGTTCTCTTTGTGCAGAGGGGTCATTGTTTAAACAGCCTGCAAGAATAGATTGCTCTGTCATTGAGGGATTTATTTCCCTAAATATAAGACATTTTTAATGTTAAAAGGCTGCATAATTCGCTTACTTAGCGTCATATAAGTACCAATCCTGCGTATGGACAATCTTTACAACCCACCCCCACTAACTGGTTTGAATCCCTATACGGGACCATTCACTCAGACGGAATTACAGCATTTATTGAAGCGAACCCTGTTTGGAGCCAGTAAATCCGATCTGGATTATTTTGCAGGAAAAGCGCTTCCTGTGGTGCTCAGCGAGTTATTGAATCCGGCGGCTGTAATCCCCCCGCCCCCCATAAAAGAATATACCACTTCTACAACAGCAACTACACCCGATACGGCCATAGCTGTTGGCTCCACTTGGGTGGGCGCTTTAAACAACGATGGTACGGTACAAAGTCAGCGACGCGCTTCATTTAAAAAATGGTGGATGGGGTTAATGATTAATCAGGACCGTTCTGTGTTAGAAAAAATGACCTTATTCTGGCACAATCATTTTGCCACAGAAACCAATGATGTAAGCAATGCACAATATGTATATAGACATCATCAATTGTTGCGGTCAAATGCATTGGGAAATTTTAAAACACTAACCCGGGCTGTTACAGTTGACTCCGCCATGTTGGTTTATCTAAATGGTCAGTTGAATACTAGAACAGCACCTGATGAAAACTATGGAAGAGAGTTACAGGAATTATTTTGCTGTGGTAAAGGACCTGATTCCTTGTATACAGAAGCTGATGTAAAAGCAGCTGCAAGAGTATTAACAGGGTGGAGGAATAATAATACCACCATGACTGCGTACTTTGATTCAACCAGGCACGATACCAATCCCAAAGCCTTTTCATCTTTTTATAATAATACGGTGATTGCAGGTAGAACGGGTGCTACCGCTGGTGATATAGAACTGGATGAGTTGCTGACAATGATTTTTAATGTGCAGGAAGTAGCTAAATATGTTTGTCGCAGAATTTATCGATGGTTTGTTTACTATGATATAGATGCATCGGTGGAAACCAATATCATTACTCCGCTGGCCAATATTTTCAGAACTAATAATTATGAAATAAAGCCTGTGTTGCAGGCACTCTTGCAAAGTGAACATTTTTTTGATGTATTGTCTAGAGGATGTCAGATCAAGAGCCCGGTAGATTTAGTAGTAGGTATGTGCAGAGAGTTTCCCATGGCGTTTCCGCCAGCCAGTGATTATATTACTAACTATGCACACTGGAATTATATGGTAACCTGGGTAAGTAATATGCAACAAAACATTGGAGATCCACCAGATGTGAGTGGATGGAAAGCCTATTACCAGGAGCCACAGTTTTATCAAATCTGGATCAACAGTGATACTTTGCCTAAGCGTAATCAATTTACTGATACCATGATTGTAACGGGTTATAGTTTTGGTGGTAAAAGAATTCAGGTAGATGGATTGGCACTGGTTCAACAACTCAACACGCCCGCAGATCCGAATGCACTAATCAATCAATTGACCAGTTATTTGTACCGGATAGATTTATCAGGTGCTTCAAAGACACAACTTAAACAAGATATATTATTAAGTGGACAAACCAGTGATCATTACTGGACAGATGCCTGGAATTTATACATCAGCAATCCAGGTAATACTGCTAATACCACAACGGTAAGAAACAAAATCAGGGACTTGCTCAAATATTTACTGAACCTGGCAGAATACCAACTCGCCTAAAACCCAAACTATGAAAAGGAGAGACTTTTTAAAAAATACAGTGCCTGCAGGCATTTTACTGCCATCATTGGTGAGTGGGTTTTCGTTTAAAGTATTTGGTGCTTCTTCTGTTTTTGCGGCGGCACTGCAGATGCAGGCTGAAGAGAACGATCATATCCTGGTCATTATTCAGTTGAATGGCGGCAATGATGGATTAAATATGGTGGTTCCTCTTGAGAACTTTGCCAACTATGCCAATGCAAGACCCAATATTTTTATCCCTGAAAACAAAGTATTGAAATTAACTGGTGTAGACAAAGCAGGGTTACATCCTTCTATGACTGGTTTACAAAGTTTATACAACGAAGGGAAATTAAATATTATTCAATCAGTTGGATATCCACAGCCTAGTTTTTCGCATTTCAGGGCTACGGATATCTGGATGAGTGCCAGTGATTCCAACACAGTAGTCAATAGCGGATGGGCAGGAAGATATTTGGATTATCAGTATCCGAATTTTCCAACCGGCTATCCCAATGCAACCATGAAAGATCCATTGGCCATCCAAATTGGATCGGCTACTTCTTTAACGATGCAAGGTCCGGCTGTTAACATGGCCATGAGCATTAGCAATACTAGTAATTTTTATAACCTGATTAACGGAGTGCAGGATCCTGCACCAGCAACTCCTGCAGGCAAAGAGCTAACATATATCAGACAGATAACGCAGCAAACACAACAGTATGCCAATGTAATTAAAGATGCTGCCAGTAAAGTACCTACGCAGTCTACCTATCCAGCGAATAACAGTTTGGCTGATCAGTTAAAAATTGTAGCCAGATTAATTAAGGGGGGGCTTCAAACAAGGGTATACATGGTAAGTACCGGTGGGTTTGATACACATGCAGCCCAAGTAAACAATGGCGATACAACTACTGGTGCGCATGCTACTTTATTAGGAAGAGTAAGTGATGCCATCAAAGCTTTTCAAACGGATCTGGCTTTTTTAGGCGTGGATGATAAAGTGGTAGGTATGACTTTCTCAGAATTTGGCCGACGAATCAGAAGCAATGCCAGCAGTGGTACAGACCATGGTGCAGCCGCCCCTGTATTTGTTTTTGGAAAGCAGGTGATTGGTGGCGTAACGGGCAATACCCCCAATTTCGGGGCAAGTGTAGGAGTAGGAGATAATGTACCATTTCAATATGATTTTCGATCTGTTTATTCAACCTTGTTAAGCAATTGGCTATGCGTGGATGATGCTGATTTGCAACAGATCATGTTGAAGAATTATCAGAATCTTCCTTTGGTAAGCGGCGCAGCCTGTAAACGTCCTCAGCCATTGGCCACAGAACAATTGATCAGTAATTATCCGAATCCATTTACTTCTAGTACGGTTATTACCTTCAAAACTGCAGGCGGACATACCCTTATTCAGATTATTGATACCAGTGGAAGAGTTATTGCCGTATTAACAGATAAAGAGTATCCGGCAGGCACTTATACGGTTACTTTCAATAGCGGATTTTTGCCAACAGGTGTGTATTATGCCCGTTTTCAGAACCTTTCTGTACAACAAGTACGACCCATGCTGAAAGTCCGATAAAAATCCCCCAGAAAAAAAATTGCAACAATGATGTAAAAATATCATTGACTCTCTTATATTTGCAACAAAGTAGCAAAAAAATAAGAATATGAAGTCATTGGTATTGAGTTTGTTTTTATGCAGTTGGATTACAGCTGCCGCTTTTGCAAATGGTTCAATTAAAGGTAGAGTTACTGACGCGCAAAGCGGAAAGCCATTGGTTGGAGCATCTGTTTATTTACATGAGTTAAGAACAGGAACAGTTACGGGAGCCGATGGAACGTTCCAGACTGCAGAAATTCCCTCAGGAACTTATTTAATGGAAGTAAGTTTTATGGGGTATAGTGCATTTTTGAAATCGGTTCGTGTAGATAAAACACTGGAAATTAATATTG
>Ga0208492_1000183_pt1 | contig 61812 bp, 57 predicted proteins | sample Subbioar_CSW14AB_FD_184820 | JGI IMG/M metagenome (GOLD analysis project Ga0208492, IMG submission 184820) | Serpentinite rock and fluid subsurface biosphere microbial communities from McLaughlin Reserve, California, USA - CR12Mar_CSW14AB (SPAdes) | ecosystem: Environmental > Terrestrial > Deep... | reverse complement strand
CCGCCGAGGTTTTGAGCTTGTGGACCACCGCATCGTGCGGCTCGCACGATGCGGCTTTCCGACACGCACGGCCAGGTATCCGAACCCGGACGGTTACGTCCTCGCAATCCGCGAGTCGAAGTTCGGCAAGTCCCGCTTCGTTCCCATCGAGGAGTCGGCCCGCGCCGCGTTGGCGGCCTACGGCACGTTCCGTGACGCCGTTTGGCCCCATCGGCGGACACCGGCGTTCCTCGTCACGGCGAGAGGAATGCGCCTCGGGGGCCAGTTGGTCACGGCGGTACGCAGCAGAGACTTCGTGAGTGACGCGTCGTCGAAGACTCTGTGGTCGAGAAGATCGAGGAAGTGGATGTCGCGCCGTCTCACGATCGCGAAGAGCAGCTCATCCCGCCCGCCGCACATCGAGTGCCTCCGCGTCGCTCCCGTGCATCGCCGGCCGGTCCAAGGTGGAGGTGGTGGATGCCGAAGTTGTTGAACAAGAAGTCGTTGAAGGAAGACTTGTAGAACTTGCGCGTCATCCGATGCGTAAGGTCCTCGCCGCGTAGGCACTCACTCTCGATGGTGCTCATCGCTGCATGCACGTCCGTCGGGAGGATGCGGCCACGCGGGCTGTCAGCGCGCGTCGATAGTGCCCTTGCTGGGATCGAATGGAGCTGCCCGACGACCACGATGCGCAGGCGCTCGAGCACTTCCGGGATCGTTGAGATTGTGACGGTCATGACCTTCGCTCCTCCGCGCGATCTCGCGAACACATCACCTGTAGCGTTCCTGCACCGGACGCCACGAGTCGTTCAGTCCATCTCGTCGTTTCCGATAGACGTACTCCGGGATCGGTGCCGTTCTCGCGACCGCGGCGTTGTACAGTTCGAGCACGGGAACGACATCGGCAAGCTTCGGCACGGTGCGCTCGACGAGCGGTGCACAACGCCTCGTCACCTCGGCGGCCGTCGATGCCAGCGAGTGGTAGTTGCGGGCGAGCTCGCCCAGCGTGCCCACGCCGAACAATGAGAACAGGGAGACACCGGCCGCTGCGTATCCGGCCGTCGTCGCCGTTGCGATCGTGCCAGACAGCAGCAGCACGAATCCGACCAACACGGCGACGACTCCGGCGCCGGCCGCAACGCCGGCGTGTCGAGCGGCATCGCCCGCGAGCTGCGTCGTGAAGTGCGCCGACTGCCACAGCACGTGCGCCAATCGTCGGGTGCCGGCGGGGAGATCGGAGTCGTAGTAGTCACCCGGAGCGGAGAGCGTCTTCCCCGGAGGTGGTGGTCGGGTTTCGGCCAGCAGCCTCGCGACATCGCCAGCGTCCGGCGTCGTTCCGAGTCCGTCGGCGAGCAACGTGAGACGCCGGATGTACTCCGCCCGTTCGTAATCGGAATCGGCGCTCCAACGGAGAGCGAACTGGACGACCGTGGCGAGGAAGCCCGCGATCACGCCCGCCACAGTCACGGAAGGCGCAGGAACGAGGTAAACGACGACTGCGACAACGGCGAGCCCGACTTGTACAAGGAGCAGCCATCGCCACCTCGCCTTGGCCGAAGCGAAGTCGTTGCGCGCGTGCTCGGGGTCGAGCTTGCTCACGACGGAAACCCGCCGTTGAACGCCATGCTCCAGTACCTGCGAGCGTTCTGAGCGTCGTAGCCAGCCTCGTAGTTGACGGCAGTCGCCGCCCAGTTCGCCGATTGGCGCGCGGCCGCGAGAAGCTTCTCTCTCTTCGCGTCCGTCGGCGCCGCCGAGATCAAGCCGGACAAACGGGAGGGATCCTGCAGCGCGCGGCAGTCGCGGCGGGCGAGCAGCGTCAGGGCATCGGCTACGCACGCCGACAGCGAGCGACCAGGCGCGCAGGTTTCCGCCTGCGTCAGCAGGAGCTCGAGGTGGAACCCGCTGAGGGGGAGTGCAGGCGAACGACATCCGGCCCAGTACTTCAGGATGCGAGTCACGCTCTTCAGCTTGTTCCCCGATGCGGTCTCACCGTCGGCGATGTACTTCCCATGCGTCTCGGGTGCGGTCGGCATCCAACCGTCCTTCCCGTCTGGGATCCAATAGAGTGGACGCCCGTTGTTTTTCTGCGGGCCGCCGTACGCGGCAGGTACGACGTCTACGGTTCGATCATCTCCGAAGAACACGACGACCGCTTGGCCATCGCGGCCGATGTCGGTCTGTCGGAAGCGGGCGGCGAGGCTCGCACGCACGTTCTGCATCACCGTGCCCGACCTCTTGAAGTTTTCGCCCCACATGATCTCGTCACGGGTCAACACCACCAGCAGATCGAGATCGCTCGAACCGCGCACGGCCGAACCGCGGGAGAAGCTTCCCATCCGTACGATCTTCACGACGTCGAAGTCACTCCTCAGACGAGCGACGACCTGCTCCTCGTGAGTGTTGAACGCGTCGATATCCGCCGCGCTCAACTGCGTGCGCCAGACGATCTTGCTGAAGCTCTCCGCGATGCTCGTCATGTCTCCCTCAACTTCCCTTCCCTGTCGACCGTACTCCGTGTCGCCGGACCCGGTGGTGCCGAGCAAACGTCTATGGACAAACAATGTCCGTCGACATCGGGCCTGGAGAGCCATCATCCGTGACGCCGCATGAAAGCTCCCTGCTCGCGAGAAATGGTCCACCTCCGTCCGACGTTAACCGACCTCGTCGCGTACGATCGTGATCGCCCTGCGCGCTCCAGCGTTGCTGCCCCCCGGGGGCTGACCGAGACCGTCCAAACGAGACGCTGCGCTGCGTACGCGCAGTGCGACGCGCGAGCGTCGACTGCTCGCGTCGCTCGCCGACATCGGACAGCAGATGCCGATTAGCGTCGTCCGCGACGACACGCCTCTAGTCGTGGTCGACGGGTCCGTACGCTCGCGCGCCTCGGGCATGACGCGGCCCACGCGATCGAGTGGACGCTCGACGAAGCCGAGGCGTTGCTGCTCGAGCACCAACTGCGCGGGCGCGACGCCGACAGCTCGATCGAAGAGGACTGCTCGGCGAACGTCGCGAGCGGCTTGCTCGCCGCGGGCTCGTCGCTCCACCAAATCCAACCGCCTCGTCCAACTTCGGTCGGGACTCCGGGGGATCCTGCTGGGAGGGCAGGTCGCCCGGCAAGCTGGGGTTCCGGCCATCGCCGCGCCGAGCCTGCCAATCCCCGATCTCGGAGAGCCTGTTTACATACGGTTCGGCCACTCGGGCGCCTTTTACCTGGGGTCAAGGGTGGCCTTCGGCGTCGGTCCTCCCGACGCTTGGGTGGTCGCGCCCGCGAAGGCGGCGCGGAACAGGCGGGGCCCGTGCGAAACTCTCGCGCCCTCGGTGAGCTCCAGGCAGGACGGAGCTCGCCTGCGACTCGACCGGAACGGCGGAGTAGTCGCGGCTCCCGATGCCCTGCGATGGGTCGGTGAGCAGCCGTCCGCGAATCGCGCATCACCGAGCGGCAGAGCTGCCGCCGGGCATGACGATCCGCATCGGCGTGGAGCACGTCATGGCCGCGCTGTCGGTGCCGGAGAGCACCGCCTACGAGCACCTCCGGATGGCCGCCGGCCGACCGAGGGGATCTCGCGGTCTGTTGAGAGTACCCTTGGAGGTGTGGGAGGCGTACGCGGCCAAGACGTTCGACGCGCCCCACCAAAGGGAGCCGTGCCCACTTCCAGAACCGTCGACCCCGACACCCTCACGAAGCTCGGCTTCGAGCTCCGCGAGCCGTACCTCTACGCCGTTTGGTACGACGACGCCGGCAGACGCTTCCGGCGCTCGACCAAGTGCGGCCCCCACGACCTCAAGCGAGCCGTCGAGGTCCGCGCACAGCTCATCGCCTCGGGTGGCAAGACGCATCGCGACGATCCCGATCATCATCCCAAAGGCGCGACGCTCGGCCACGTCTTAGGGGCGTTCATCGGTGCCCGCGAGGGTCTGGCGGAGCGTGGCATTCGGTCGACGGCCACCGTCGACTACTACCTGAAGAAGGCCGGCGTCTTGAGGGGCTACTTCGAGCCCGACGGGTCCGGATTCCCGATCGCGCGCCTGACGGGTGACCTCATCGAGCAGTACATCGAGACCCGGCGACACGAGGCCGACGACACGACGATCGGCAAGGAGCTGGCGCTGCTCAAGGGTGCCCTCAAGGCCGCCAAGAAGCGCCACGAGTACGAGGGCGACATCGACATGGTCTTCGTGACGCCCGACGACTTCGACAGCGGCTACAAGCCCCGCAAGACCTTCTTGTCTCGTGAGCAGCTCGCGACCCTCATCGAGCAGCTGCCCGCCCAACGTGCCGCCGTCGTGGCGTTCATCGTCGCCACGACGTGCGAGCTGCGGGCCCTCGGGTTCGCGATGCGCACTGACGTGACGTACGACGGCAAGCGGCCCACCGAGGTCCAAGTCCACGGCACCAAGCGTGAGACTCGCGAGCGAGCCGTGCCGATCGTCACCGACGACCAAGAGCGCCTCCTTCGGTTCGCGCTCCAGCACGCGGACGGCACCGACGGCCGGTTGTTCTCGTCGTGGAGCAACATCCGACGTGATCTCCGTGAAGCCGTCGACCGAGCCAACGAGATCGAACGCAAGGCCGGTCGCAGGCCCCTGCCCTACGTGAGCCCCAACGATCTCCGACGGACGGCAGGGTCGTGGCTCCGCGCCTCCGGAATCGCCCTCGACCACGTCGGCAAGGTGATGGGTCACAAGGACTCGAAGATGGTGGAGCTGGTGTACGGCCAGCTCACGACCAACGAGCTGGCGAACCTCATGAGGCAAGCGGTCGGCAAGGCCCCGAAGAAGGCGCCCAAGGCGACGGCGAAGCCCGTGCCGCTGAAGCCGCGACCGGCGACGAAGCCCCGCGTCAGGAGGGCCTCGAAAATCCCCGTGTCTACCAAGAGTCTACCAAACCCTACCGATTTGGGCGCACTCGATGGACTCCCGAGGGAGGCTCGTGGCCTCGGAAACCTCGGGGAATCGGTGCCCAGGGACAGAATCGAACTGTCGACACGTGGATTTTCAGTCCACTGCTCTACCAACTGAGCTACCTGGGCAGGTCGGCTCGGGGGTTGGGACACTAGTCGGCCAGGGGGGGCTGTCAACACTGGTTTGCAGCCCCGCCGTCGTCCGGTCAGAACGGGGCGATGCGCCGCTTGCTGCTCGCTCTCTTCGCCTCCTCCGCCCTCGCCGCTTGTGGCTCCGATGACGCCGCCAGCACTGCCAGCGACACCGGCGCCGACGTGGACTACGGCGACGGACCGATCACCACGCGCCCCGACGACGGCGTCGATACCGCGATCACCGATTCGGGCACCGATTCGGGCACCGACACGGGAGGAGCCGACGGGGCCGGGAGCGACAGTGCGGTCACCGACTCCGCCACGACGGATTCGGCCAGCACCGACACGGGCAGCTCCGACACGGGCGCGGCGAGCGCCGCGCACATCCACGAGGTCTACGTCGATCGCAACCTCGAGGGCGACAAGGTCGAGTTCGTCGAGATCGCCGCGCCGTCCGGCGCGCCGATCGACGGGTTGTGGCTGCGCGTGTTCGACAAGACCGGGGCGCCGGTGTTCAACCTCCGCGTCGCCGACGCGGGCGTGAAGATGAAGTCGTCCGGCTACTGGGTGGTCGGCACGAGTTGGGTCTCGCCCGACAAGACCTATTCGTTGAGCGAGTGGGGCCTGCCCAACGACGGCGGCTCGATCCAGCTGAATCGCCTCGACGGCGCGACCAATGTCCTGGTCGACGTCGTGGGCTTCGGCACCGCACCGACGAGCACGACCGCCAGCGATCCGAAGACGCTCGTCGAGGGCACCGCCGCGGCGCTCCCCGGAAGCGGGAGCACCAACAAGACCATCGGGCGCAAGTCGGTTCCGGGCGACACCGGCAACAACGCGACCGACTTCTGCGTCATGACTGCGACGCCTGGTGCCGCCAACGGCGCCTGCTTGTGATCTCTTCGCTTTCGCGGGCGGGCGGCCGTACGATCGGAGCGTGAATCGGCTCGCGCTCGCGTTCGTGCTGCTCTCGGCCTGTGAGCCGACGGGATCGAAGGGTCTCGAGCGCGGCCAGTCCGCGACCGCGATCGCGGTCGGCGCGAGTCACGCGTGTCTCCGCGTCGTCGACGGCACGCTCCGCTGTTTCGGCAGCGACGCCTCGGGGCAGCTCGGTGTGGGCTCCGAGGCGGATGCAGGCAGCGAGGCACCGCCGAGCAAGCCGCTCCTCGTGCCCGGGCTCAACGGCGTGACCGACGTGACCTGCGGCGGTGCGCACACCTGCGCGCGCCTCGACGACGGCAGCGTGCGGTGCTGGGGCGCCAACGACTATGGTCAGGTCGGCGACGCGACCACCATCACCCGACGCGGCCCGGTCATTCTTCCCGCGCTCCGCGGCGCACGCGCGCTCTCGGCCGGCGGCGCGCACACCTGCGCGATCCTCGTCGACAAGAGCGTCTCGTGCTGGGGCCGCAACGACGATGGTCAGCTCGGCGACGGCAGCACCACGTCACGCTCCACGCCGGTGAAGGCCTCGGGCATCGAGGACGTCGAGCAAATCGCGGCAGGCACGTTCCACACGTGCGCACGCCGCGCCGACGGCGCGGTCCTCTGTTGGGGCCGCAACGACGTCGGGCAGATCGGCGACGGCACCGTGGGCCCCGCGCGCCCCCGTGCCACCCTCGCCCTCGGCGCCGGTCCCGCCTCGGCGATCGCGGTCGGTCTCTCCGACTCGTGCGCGCTGTTGCCCGATCGGACGCTGCGTTGCTGGGGCAAAGCCGTGGGCCGACCGAGCGCGACTCCCTGGAACGGCCTCGTATCGATCGCCGGAATCGCCCTCGGAGCGTCGCCGACCTCGTTTCAGCTCTGCGCGCGGCTCACCGATGGCTCCATTCGTTGCACCGAGAGCACCTCGATGGCGCCCGCGCTCGTCCCCGGGATCGTCAACGCGGCGGAGATCGCCGCCGGCGCTTCCATCACCTGCGCGCGCCTGACGGATGGCGCCGCACGCTGCTGGGCTCCGCGTGGAGAGCCCTTTCCGGTGATCCCATGACACAGCCTGCATCCACGGAGGTCCGAGCCCCGCTCGGCATCTGGTGGCTCGCGTTCGGGTATTTCGCCTGTTACGCGCCCTACGCCGCGTTGACCAAGGCTGTGACCAAGGGTTTGCTCTCGGGGCAGCCCGCAAGCCTCTCGGGGTTCGAGATCCTCCCGGTGAGCGTCGCCGCGTCTCTCGTCGGCATGTTCGTCTTCCTCACCTTCAAGGGGTGGTGGCGCTACGCCACGCAGTGGAAGCTCGGCGCGCTGTCGTTGCCGCGCCCCACCAGGTGGACCGCGCTCTCGGGCGTGTTCACCGCGCTCGTCGTCATCACGACCACGCTGGCGTACACGTTCACCGGCGTCTCCATCGTCTTCATCATGTTGCTGATGCGCGGCGGCGTGCTGATCATCGCCCCGATCACCGATGCCGTGGCACGCCGCAAGGTCAAGACGCCGTCGTGGATCGGGCTCGGCTTGAGCCTCGCCGCTCTGGTGGTCGCCGAGCACGGCGGCGACTACCGCATGACCGTCGTCACGGCGGCCAACGTCAGCGCCTACCTGCTCGCCTACTTCGTGCGCCTGCGGCTGATGAGCCGCCTCGCCAAAGGCGACGACGAGACGACGAACACGCGCTACTTCGTCGAGGAGCAGATGGTGGGGACACCCTTCCTGCTCATGGTGCTCTCGGTGTTGGCGCTCACGGCCCCCGCAGAGCTCGGCGCGCACCCCGGCGACTGGGTGCGCTTCACCTCCGGTCTCCGCGACGGGTTCACCGTGTTCTTCACGCGCGGGACCGGCATCGTCGCCGCGGTGATCACCATCGGCGTGCTCTCGCAGGGCACGGGCATCTTCGGCGGGCTCATCCTGCTCGACAAACGCGAGAACACCTTCTGCGTTCCGGTGAACCGGGCTTCGAGCATCCTCGCCGGTGTGGTCGCGTCGTTCTCGCTCGCGTTGTTCGCCCGCCAGCCGTTCCCCAACCGCTGGGAGCTCGCCGGGGCGACGCTGGTCGTGCTCGCGATCGCCGCGCTCAGCGCCCCCGCCGTGCTCGCGAAGAAGAAGGCTCCGGAGCCGGCGACCGAGACCGCGGAGTGATCAACCCGTGATGATCGCGCGCGGGCAGGACGTGTCCTTGCCCTTCTTGCCGCACACGAACACCTTGTCGACGGCGTCGCCCTGCGCCTCGATGCGCACGCGAATCTCCACGCCGTAGGGCGCGAGCTCCGAAGCCTCGACCGGACGGGCACCGACCACGCGCATCGACTCGGGCTTCTCGGACGCGGCTCCACGCACCACGGCGACCTCGGCGGCGAGCTCCCACCCGCGGTCGGTGCGCAGGGCGATCACCGAGTACCGTGCGTCTTCCGGTTCGTGCGTCGAGAGGTCGACGATCATCGCGTCGCGCACCGCCGCATCGTCACGCGTCGGCAGGCCGAGGGGGCCTTGCGTCTTGCACGTGACCTTCGCGCCGAGCACATCGCGGGTCTTGGCCACGAGCGCGTCGCAGAACCCTTCGACCGTGGTCGCGACCACCTGCACGTCGCAGATCTTCTCGCACTTGGCGGCGGTGCCCGTGACTTCCGACGGCGGGTACACGGGACGTTGGCCGGGCGCGTTCGTCGAGGACGCGCAACCGGTGAGGAGCGCAAAGAACAACAGATAAGAAGTGGAGGTCATGCCCCACCGAGAGCGAAACGCGCGCCAAGCGCGCGGGCTCGGCCCGAAGCAAAGAAATCGCGAGCACTCCCGAGGAGTTGTCCGAGTGCGATGGTGGCGCCGCACGTGCGCGGCACCTGTGCGTGGGCATGATCGCTAGACCGCACCCAAGCCGGAAGGCTGCAGACGCCAGACCTCAGCCGACGTCTTCGTCTTCTTCGTCGGGATCGCCGGGCTCGTCGGAGTCGAAGAGCATCAGCTCGAGCTCGTCGGCGACCTCGGCCACCTCTTGGATGACGCTGGCGAGGAGCTCCGCGTCGACGTGCTCGGCGATCTGCGCCGACTCGACGACCAGCTGCTCGACCTCGTCCTCGGTCGCCTCGCTCAGGTACACGCGCGAGAACAAGGCATCGCGCATGAGGCGGAGGACCTCGCCGACATCGTGGTCCTCGGACCACGGGCCGACGTCGGTCGACACGAGCACGACCTCACCCTCGGGGTCGAGCTCGACGCGAACGAGCTGCGTACGGTCGTCCTCTTCCTCGTCCTCCGTCTCGGTCACGGTGACCGTGAGGAAAAACGCACGCTCCTCCTCTTCGAAGGAGACGTCGAGCAACTGCGCGGCCTGCTTGACGACGTTGCGGAGGTCCATCGGACCGAGGAGGGTACATCCGATCGCGCCTCGGGGTACGATCGATCGCGCATGAGCGAAGCACTACCCAGGATCGTGCAGGCAGGGGATCCCGTGCTCCGGCGGCTCGCGCAGGCGGTCCCGGAGGAGGATTTCGGCAAGCCAGAGCTGCGCGCCTTGGTCGATACCATGATCGAGGTGATGCACGCAGCGCCCGGGGTCGGCCTCGCCGCGCCCCAAATCGGGGTTCCGCTGCGGGTGATCGTGCTCGAGGACGAAGAGGGCCGCATGGCGCGCCTCACCAAGCAGCAACGCGTCGAGCGCGGCCGCGTCCCGTTCGGGGTCAAGACGATCGTCAATCCGACCTTGCGCGTCGTCGGTGACGAACAAGCAACGTTCTTCGAGGGTTGCCTCAGCGTCGCCGGCTGGGCCGCGCTGGTCCCCCGCGCGCAGACCGTCGAGGTGACCGGCTTCGACGTCGAAGGTGCCCCGGTGCACTGGGAGGTGTCGGGCTGGCCCGCCCGCATCCTCCAGCACGAGGTCGATCACATCCTCGGCACGCTCTACATCGACCGGATGATCAGCCGGACCTTCTGCGCGAGCGACGAGATGCAGCGCCATTGGGCCGACTCGACCCCCGCCGAAATCCGCGCCGCCCTCGGCGCTTAGCGCGCGCAACCGAATCGAGAGATTTGCACCACGGAGACACGGAGACGAGGAGCGAGAACGAGAGAGTGAGAGAAGGTCTGCCGGCGCTGCGGCCATGCGTATCGCTTGGCGAGCGCGCGCAGGTTCCGTTGACAAAGGGTCCCGAAAATGAGGCCGTGGTGGTGCGTCATTAGCGTCGTAGTCGCCTGTCACAGCGGGGAGCCCGGTCCAGTCACGCCCGTCGTCGTGGATTCTGCACCGCACAGCAAGAGCATTACGTCACGCTGTCGCACGGCGGAACATTGCCGGTGCCCAGCCGGCATGAGGTTCATTCCCGAGGGCGACGTGGCGTCGTTTTGCTTGGATACTCGAGAGACTAGGGTTTCGGATTATCGTCAGTGTGTCGCCGCGAAATCGTGTCGCGTCCCATCGCCAAAACCCGATGAGTGGAAGAAATGCACCGTCCTCACCCTGCCCGAGCCGCTAGCCGGCAGCTCTCCGGCCAGTTGCCTCAGCTTCTCCATGGCAGGGGCGTTCTGCGAGTGGGCGGGCAAGCGTCTGCCTCATGCCGCCGAATGGCAGTGGGCCGCTGCAGGGCGTGAGGAAGCGCGCCAGTATCCATGGGGACCAGATGAGATCCGTTCTCCCTGCTCCACAGCCTCGGGCTGCTACGAGCTTCAGCCGATTGATGCGGACGTGAGCCGGGACGGCATTCGCGACATGGCTGGCGGAATCGTCGAGTGGACCATCAGGGAAGATGGGCATCCCATGCGCTGTGGTGGGCATTACCAATCACCGTTGCCTGCCAAGTCGTGTCGTGAGTCGCAGGAACCAGACCTCCGAAGTCGCGTGTCTAACGGTGTCCGATGCGCTGCAGAGCCGATCCCAATACCCTGAAAGCGCTGCTCGGATTCTCGCTGCGCTGGGCAAGCGTACTCTCGGGCGCGTTTACCGTAACCTCGAGCGCCGACGCCGAACAGCCCGTGGCGGTGTCTGCGGGCGCACATGCGGGCTATGGGTTCCCCGTTGGGCCACAGCCATCGGAACGCGACGAGGGGGTCAACCCTTACGGCTTCAGTCTTGGATTGGAGGGTCTACTTTGGCTGGGACTCGGGCGCGGAGAACATTCGGAAACCTCATTCGTCTGCGGCGGACGACTGACGGGAGGATATGGTTCTCTCTCCCGCCAGGCTGACACTGCATATCGGTCGCTGATCTATGGCCTTGTGGCAGGGGTGAATGTCGACGCGCGGGTGGTGTTGTTGCGGCCAACGGTTCTGCTCGGCGAGTTTCGCGAGCTTGCATGGTGGTGCCCTGGTGGGACATGCACGGGGAGCCCAAGTGTTCGCACTGCGGGTGCAGTCGAGATCGGACTGCTCATCGGTCGTCGTTGGCGCGCCTGGAATATCGGTGTCGAAGGACGACTGATCGCGCCGATTGATATTGGCTGGTGGTACCAACCTCACAGCCCACCGCACGCGATCCGCGGGAGCTCGTTGAGCCTGCTCATCGAGCGCCGGTTCGACCTGTAAAGCTCCGGTCACGAGCGAGCGCGCGGCAGCACACTCTCGACCTCCTGTTCTCCGTGTCTCCGCGGTGAATCTTCTTGTCTCGCTCACCTGCGGGCGAGCAAGGGCCGCAATGCCTGCCCGGTGTACGAGGCCTTGGTGCGGGCGATGACCTCGGGCGGTCCTTCGGCGACGATGAGACCGCCGCCGCCGCCGCCTTCGGGGCCGAGGTCGATGACCCAGTCGGCGCAGCGGACGACGTCGAGGTTGTGCTCGATGACGACCACGCTGTTGCCGGCGTCGACCAGGGCTTGGAGCACGCCGAGGAGCTTGCGGACGTCCTCGAAGTGCAGGCCGGTCGTGGGCTCGTCGAGCACGTAGAGCGTCTTGCCGGTCGCGTGCTTGCCGAGCTCGCGCGAGAGCTTGACGCGCTGGGCCTCGCCGCCGCTCATGGTCGTCGCCGTCTGACCGAGCTTCATGTAGCCGAGGCCGACGGAGACCAGCGTCTCGAGCACGCGGCGCACCGGCGGGTGCGCGTGGAACAGCTCGACGCATTCGTCGATCGACGTGTCGAGCAGGTCGGCGATGCTCTTGCCCTTGTAGCGGACCGACAGCGTCTGCGCGTCGTACCGGCGGCCGCCGCACACGTCGCAAGGGACGTACACGTCGGCGAGGAAGTGCATCTCGACCTTGACCGACCCGTCACCGTGGCACGCCTCGCAGCGGCCGCCCTTCACGTTGAAGCTGAAGCGCCCCGACGTCCAACCGCGCGTACGCGAATCAGGGAGCTCGGCGTAGAACTCGCGGATCGCGTCGAACACCTTGGTGTAGGTGCCCGGGTTGCTGCGGGGCGTGCGGCCGATGGGCTTCTGGTCGATGGCGATCGCGCGGTCGACGGCGTCGAGCCCCTTGATCGCCTGGTGCTTGCCGACGTGACCGGTCGAGTCGTGGAGCGCACGCGCGAGCGCGGGGAGGAGGATGCCGTTGACCAGCGACGATTTGCCTGCGCCGCTCACCCCGGTCACCGCCGTGAGCACGCCGAGCGGAATCTTCACGTCGATGCCGCGGAGGTTGTGCTCGGCGGCGCCGACGACCTCGATCGAGCCCTTGGGCGTGCGACGCGCGCGGGGCGGATCGATCGAGCGCCGGCCCGAGAGGTACTCTGCGGTCAACGTGTTCTCTCGCAGCAGCGCCTCGGGCGTTCCGGTGAACAGCACCTTGCCGCCGAGGTGTCCTGCGCCCGGTCCGAAGTCGACGACGTGATCGGCCGCGAGGATGGTCTCTTCGTCGTGCTCGACGACGAGGACGGTGTTGCCCAGATCGCGCAGCCGGTGGAGGGTGGCGATCAGTCGACCGTTGTCACGCGGGTGCAGACCGATGCTCGGCTCGTCGAGCACGTACATCACGCCCGAGAGCTCGCTCCCGAGCTGGCTGGCGAGCCGGATGCGCTGCGCCTCGCCGCCGCTCAAGGTGGGGCCTCCGCGGTCGAGCGTGAGGTAGTCGAGCCCGACGTTGAGGAGGAAGCCCAGGCGAGCCTCGATCTCTCGGAGCGCGCCCTCGGCGATCTGCTTCTGCGACGGCGTGAGCTCGAGCGAGCGCGCGTGGGCGCGCGCGTCCTTCACGGTCATCGACGTGACGTCGGCGATGCTCTTGCCATTGACCTCGACGAACAGCGTGTCGCGCCTCAGGCGCTTGCCGCCGCAGGAGTCGCACGGCATCTCGTTCATGAACTTGCGGTACTGCTCTCGGACCGCGTCCGAGCTCGACGCCTGGTAGCGGCGCATCAGGTCCGGGATGACGCCCGAGAACCGCATGTCCCACGTGCCGTGCGAGGCGGTCTTGCCCTTCTGGCCCCAGGAGACGGTGACCCGCTTGCCCTCGACGCCGAAGAGCACCGCGTCGCGCTTGGACTTGGCGAGCTTGGACCAAGGCGTGTCGAGATCGACGCCGAACGTCTTGGCGACGGCTTGGGCGATGCGGAAGGTCCAGCCCTCGCCGCGGCCCATCGCGGTGCGCCAGGGGGCGATCGCTCCGTCGCGGAGGCTGAGCGACCGGTCAGGGACGATCAGGTCGGGATCGACGGCCAGGCGCGTGCCCAGGCCGTTGCACGCCTCGCACATGCCGAGCGGGCTGTTGAACGAGAACGCCGGCGGCGTCAGCTCGGGGAACGAGCGCCCACAGCACGCGCGGTTGGCGCTGAACGAGACCGGGTCTCCGCCCTCGGGCGTGACCACGAGCTCGCCCTTGCCCTCCTTGAGCCCGAGCTCGATCGCCTCGGCCAACCGGCCGCGGTCCTTGGGGTCGACGGTGATGCGGTCAATCACCAGCGAGACGCTGTGCTTCTTCTTCTTGTCGATCGGCGGCACCGCCTCGAGCTTGACGAGCGCTCCATCGAGCTCGACGCGGACGAACCCGCGCGCCCGCAGCTCGTCGAACAGCTCGCGAAACTCGCCCTTGCGGTGGATGACGAGCGGGGCGGTGAGCGTGATGCGGGTGCCGGTGCGATTGCCCGCGACGATCTCGCGGACGATCTCCTCGGTGCTGCGCCCGCGCACGGGCTTGCCGCAGGTCGGGCAGCGCTGCACCCCGCAGCGCGCGTAGAGCACGCGGAGGTAGTCGTAGATCTCGGTGATCGTGCCGACGGTCGAACGCGGGTTGCCGGCGCCGCTCTTCTGCTCGATCGCAATCGTGGGCGAGAGGCCGCGCAGAGCCTCGACCTTGGGCCGCTCGAGCTGCCCGAGGAACTGACGTGCATAGGCACTCAATGTTTCGACGTAGCGGCGTTGCCCTTCCGCATAGAGCGTGTCGAATGCGAGCGACGATTTTCCCGAGCCGCTCGGTCCGGTGAACACGACCAGCTTGCGCTTGGGGATCTCGAGGTGGTCGACGTCGAGGTTGTGCTCGCGTGCTCCGACGATCTCGATGAAGTCGGGCTCTTTGGCGGCCGGATGATCCATTTCGGAGCGATCGGGGGTCGCCCTGGAACGCCCCGTCGTCAAGCGCAGCGCGGGCTTGATCCTGACCAACAGTCGTCACGCCAGCGCGTTTGGCGCGACTAGAGCATCAATCTTTTCGTTGCGTGCGAAATCTCCACCCCGCTCGCCCGAGATGCTGTGGTAGTCCACGCCCGAGAAATTCCATGGGAACAGATAGTGTAGTCAAAAGCCTCCACGAAAACCTCCTCGCCATCCCCAGCGAGGAGCTGATGCCGCCGCACGTCGACCCACGGACCGCCGCGTTGGTCGCGCTCGGAGTCGTCGACTTCGTCCGCCATGACGGCAAGGCCAGGTTCGCCGAGCTCGCGGCGATGGACGGCATCGATCTCGAGGCCTTCGACGACCTCGCCCGCCTGGCGGAGGCACTCTTGCGTGTCGTCGACGTCTTCGACGACGCACCCCGCACGCCGAAGCCGGTCGTGATCCCACCCGATCTCGACGCGACATGTCGGGCGAAGCGGAGCGCGATGCAGAGCGCGCTCTCTTCCTTCACCGATCCGATGGTGGTGCGCGCGCTGCAGCGGCAACGACTGTCCTACGGCGCGATCGACCTCGCGCTCGATCTCCGCGCCTCCGCGGCCTTGGTCGCACGGCACGCACCGGCGATGATGGAGCTCGCCGACAGCGGCCGGGCGCTCGCCAAGGATCTCGAGGCGCACCTCTGGGTGCACGACACGCCGGAGCTGAGGCAGGCGCGCGCCGCGCTGCACCGCGTGTGGACCGCGTTCGAGCCGGCCTACCACGGCCTTGCCGAGCTCGGGCGCGAGCTGTTCACGCAATCCGACAACATCTTCCCGACGCTCGAGGCGATCGCCGACGTCGAGCGGAACGCGCGGAACGAATCGTCGTCGCGACATCACGCCGCGGACTTGATCGAGGCGGAGCTCCCATCTTCGCGTCGCAGCGGGCCGCCGTCGCGACGGGTGCGTTCTTCCCCGCCCGTGCTCGATGACCCGCGCGCGCTCATCGAGGTGGTGTTGCACGCGTCGAGCGAGTCGAACGTGTGGCTCGGGTTCAGCCAGGACATCGCCGAGGGTGGCGTCTTCGTCGCGAGCTACGTCGCGCATCCGCTCGGCGCGAGGCTCGAGCTCGATCTCCACGTGCACGATCGCGACGAGCCGGTGCGTGTCTCCGGACACGTCACCTGGCTCCGACCCGCATCCGCGGGCGACGATCTCCCCGCAGGCTACGGCGTACGCCTGACCGATGCGTCGCACGAGGCGACCAAGCTGCTCACCAAGTTCGCCAGCCGACGGACGCCGATCTTCTACGACGACTGAAGATCTGTCGAAAAAATCCCCCGGACTGAAGTCCGGGGCACCGACTGCAAGACGAAGCCCTTCGGGCTGGCGGAGTTACGTGCCGACGATGAACGCCCTTGTGGACAAGCGTTGCTTCGTTCTGCTCGAAGTCGGGTTCGAGCAAGCCGGAGCCGTGGCGGGTTCGTTGATCGCGCAGGTACGGCAGTAGGCGAGCGAGCGACTCGATTTGGATGGAGCGCGCCCAATTGCCCGACTGCCATCGCAACGGCCTGGAAGGGTTCTGTAGGTTTCGTTCGCGGCCAGCGTCTGCACACCGACCGGCGCCGACACGCACCCGAAGTCACGCGCCGAGCGCGACTACCGCGGGCGCCTGCCGGCTTGCTGCCTTGCGGTCGCCGCGCTCGCTGTTGCGAGCCGTTCCTCGCCAGCCCGGAGGGCTTCGTCTTGCCGTCGGTGCCCCGGACTTCAGTCCGGGGGGAATTCTCGACGGCTCTTGAAGATCAACTCGCGAGGGCCGCGAGCACGCGTTTGGCGAGCTCGTCGGGCGCGAAGGTGCGGCGCCCTTCGTCGGCGTGCGCTGCGGCCCAGGCGAGCGCGCGTGGGAGCGGAATCGAAGCAGGCTTGCCGCCGATGAGGTCGGCGGCGACCCGCGCGAGCGCGTCGGAGAGGCGCCAGGGAATCGGCACGCGGCGCACCGGTCGCGCGGGGGTGGGCATCGTGCAGTGCTCTCTGGGCGTGGTGACGACGTACTCGCGGCACGCGGCGGGGCGACCTTCGTAGACCGAGCACTCCTCGTTCTCCAAGAACGGACAAGCGAGCTGCAAGCGCGGGTACGCGAGCGCGATCTCGAGCGCGCGCGCCTCGTCGATCGCCGGCGCGTTCAGCGCGCGACCGAGCGGCGACGAATCGAGTCGCTCGCGAGCCGACTCGAACCGCGCGGTCCACTCCTCGCGGCGCTCCGAGGCCTCGACGAGCTCGGCGAGGTGGAACGCCTCGGGCGGCGAGACCGCGACGAGCTGCCTGCAACATGCGGCGCAGCCACGTCTGCAGGAGACACTCGCGCCTACGCGCGACGAACCCAGGACGGCGAGGTCGGTCACCCGATCGTCGAGCGAGACGAACGCCGGCACCAACTCCGCGAGGCGCATCGGTCGCGACGGCAGCGCGAGCTCGGCGGTCAACGCGCCGTCGGGAGTGTCGAGGGAGATGCGCATCAGCTCACTTCGAGAGCAGCGCCTGAAGCCTTGCGAGCGTGGCTGGCTCGGCGCGGACCTTGAGCTGTGCGCCGCTCTCGCCCCACTCCTCGCCGACCACGCGCGCGTGGGTATGGATCTCGTTCATCACCGACTGCTTGTCGTAGGGGACGAAGATGTCGCCTTCACTCAGTTGTGCGTCGAAGAAGTCGATGATCGTCTGCCGAACGCGCGCCACGTCTTCCGGCGCCTTGGCCGAGATGAAGATGGCGTCGGGGTGCTTGCGACGGAGCTTCTTAACCTCGTCTTCGTCGAGGCGGTCGCACTTGTTCATCACCAGCATGCTCGGCGCCTCGAGCGCGCCGATCTCGCCGAGGACGTCCTTGGTGACCTGCAACTGGCTCTCGTGGGTCGGGTCGGACGCGTCGACCACGAACAACAGCAGCGAGGCCTCGTGCGCCTCGTCGAGCGTCGACTTGAACGACGCGACCAGGTCGTGGGGGAGCTTCTTGATGAAGCCGACGGTGTCGCTCACGAGCACGCGCGGGCGCGTCTCGGGGTGGAGCGCGCGCACCGTGGTGTCGAGCGTCGCGAACAGCTTGTCGGCGATGTAGACGTCGCTGCCGGTGAGCGCGCGCATCAGCGAGGACTTGCCGGCGTTCGTATAACCAACCAATGCAACGCGACGGGCCTCGCGGCGGAGCGAGCGGCGGCGGTCCTGGTCGCGCTGGATGGCGGCGAGCTCCTGGCGCAGCTCGGCGATCCGATCGCGGATGCGGCGACGATCTAGCTCGAGCGCGGACTCGCCCGCGCCCTTGCCACCGACGCCGCCCCGCACGCGGTCGCCGCCGCCGCCGGTCTCGCGCATGCGGGGTGCGACGTACATCAGCCGCGCGATCTCGACCTGCAGCTTGGCCTCGCGGCTGTGGGCGTGGCGGTGGAAGATCTCGACGATGACGTTGGTGCGGTCGCGCACCTCGCAGCCGGTGGCGCCCTCGAGGTGTTTGGCCTGGCTGGGCGTGATCTCGTGGTCGACGACCACCACCGTGGGCTTGCGCGCAGGGCGGGCGATCGGGTCGTCGTCCTCGTATTCGTCGAGCTCGTCGTCGCCCTCGTAGACGTCGTCGTCGCCCTCGGCGGCCTCGCGTCGCTGGCGCGCCTTGTCCTTGGGCTGTTTGGCGGCGCTCTCGATGACGCCCGAGCCACCGGTGATCTCGCCGAGCTGGCGGAGCTTGCCCTTGCCGACGACCGCGCCCTTGGCGAGGTGGCTCTTGCGCTGGGTGCAGGTGGCGACGACGTCGAGACCGAGCGTGTGGCAGAGGCGCCCGAGCTCCGCGAGGCTCGCGGCGTGCTCGTCGTCGGTGACCGACGGCAGTTGCACCGCGACCAACACCGCGGCGGGACGCTCGTCTTTGCTCGACATCGTCCCGCCTTGTAGTCGGCGGTCAGTTGTTCGACAACAGCCCCTTCAGGCTCTCGGGCGCGATCTTGTACTGCTTGCCGCAATAATCGCAGCCGATCTCGAGCACCTCGTCGGCCGCGATCAGCTCCGCGAGATCGTGCGGCGGGAGCGTGGCAAGGCTCGTGATCACCCGCTCCTGCGAGCAGTTGCACCCGAAGCGCAGGTCGGTCTGCGCGGTCTGCTTGTGCGGCACGCCCTCGAGGAGCCGCTCGAGCACCTTCTTCGGGTGGGCGGCTGCATCGGCGAGCAGCTTGCCGATCGGCTCGAATCGGTCGAGTCGCTCGGTCATCATGTGGAGCGGCTCTTCGGTGACCTCGGGCAGCAGCTGGACGACGTAACCCGCCGAGCTCTGGACCTTCGTGTCGCCGTCGAACAACGATCCGATCGCGACGAACGACGCGGTCTGCTCCGACATGCGGAAGTACTCCATGAGCGCGTCGGCCACCGAGCGGCCCGGCTCGAGGAGCACCTGCCCTTGTTGCAGCGCGCCGTTGTGCAGCGAGCGCATCACCGTGAGGTGGCGCATGGTGTCGAGGATGGCCGGGGTCGCGCCCTGCCCGATCTGCGAGAGGCCACGGCTGACCCCCGCGGGCATGGCATCGGCGGAGAAGCGGGTGCGGCGACCGTCCGAGAGAATGACCTGCACGCGCAGGTCGGGCGACATCGTCTCGCGGACGAGCACCGCGGCCGTGACGAGATCGGCGAGGCGCTGGGCGAACGGGCCGCGCACGTGCTGAGCGTCGACGACGCCTTGGACCGTCTGGGTGGTGAGCGCCGCGATGACGCGGAACGCGCCGTCCTCGCTCACCGCACGGAGGACGTGGTCAGAGGGCATTCCCTAGACGATTCCGCATCGAGAGCCGCGTGTCGAGATACCTCTACGCCTGAGGTGTGATCACTCCCACACGCCCCTGTCCGCCAGCGCGTGATCGAACATGTCGTCGCCGGCGTAGGCGAGCGGGCGGGGAATCTCGTCGGGTCGAAACAGACGGACGTCGAGGATTTCGACCGGATTGACAGCGGGACGCAACGGCGCGGTGACCGTCGCCGTCACCACGATCGTCACGGCGTGGAAGCGCAGATCGCGATCGGGCCGGGAGTAGACCGAGGGGCGATCGCCGAGCGCGAGCACGTCGACGCCGGCCTCTTCGAGCAGCTCTCGCACGATCGAATCTCGCAGGGTCTCGCCCCATTCGAGCGTCCCCCCGGGCATCGCCCACTCGCCCGTGTCGCCGCGCCGAATGAGCACCACCCGCCCGTCCTCGGTCTTCGCCAGCGCGGCGATGCCGATGACCGGACGCCTCAGGACGTGGCGCGCCGCCTCACGCACGATGGTGAACAGGCCACGGGGGATGCGCATTCGCGAGCGCCTACCACGTCCGCCGCGGCGCGGTACGCTCAGGCCCATGCGGCGCTGGCTCGTCCTGCTCACCCTGGCCCTGGCGGCGTGCGAGCAGGCCGAGGGCGGAGCAGAAGACCTCTCGAAGGCCGACGCGGGATGGGACGTCGTCACGTTCGACGGCTTCGAGCCCGCGGACGGCGCGTCGTCCGATACGACCATCGCGACGGACGTCGCCGAGACCTCGCCCGCCGAGGTCGCGGTGGACACGATGCCCGCGGACACGTCACCGCACGTCTGTCCGACGAGCGCCACCGCGATGAACTGCTCCAAGGGAACGGGCACCGGTGAGGGCGACCAATGCCACGACGCGCCCTCCTGCTACGTGGCGATGGTCCAGAAGGCGGTGAACAACCAGGTCGCGACGCACCCCGAGTGGTTCGACACGAGCGGGACCTGTCCGATCATCTTGAACGTGAACGCGTTCCTCGACGGTGTCGTCGCCGAGATCGTGGCCAAGGGCTACTGCGCCATTCGCGACCCGAACGCCCCGAATGAAGAGATCACGATCAAGCGGAACAACGCGTTCACCGAGAACTTCGACATCGTGGCCTCGACCGGGTGCGCGCGATCCGGCGCGGCGATCTACACGGGATTCTGCGCACCTGCGTGGTGGTAGGACCACTCGGGACTGGCTCAGCCGATCGGCGAGTGCGTAACCGCCTACGCGATCGGCGGCACTGGGTATGAAAATACGCACCGGGCGCGAGCTTGACCAAGCCGGGTTCGTGCTTTCAAGTTGTCGTAGTGGAGCTTCCCGACCTCCCGCGCCTCCCCTATCCCGCCATCGGTGCGATGAAGTTCGTCGCGCGCGAGCTCTCGGCCACGGTGCGCGTGGGGCTCGCTGCGCCGCGCGGCTGGGGTCTGCGCACGCATGCGGCGGAGGAGGACGGTCAGCCGGCCGAGGACATCGTCGTCCTCGTTCACGGATTGATGGCGACCGCGGGCGCGTTCGCGCCGATCGTGCGCCACCTCCGCGAGGACGTCGGGCTCGACGTCCGCACGTTCAGCTTCCTCCCGGGAGCCTCGCTCGATCGCATCGCGACGATGATCGCGCGCGCGGTCGACGAACACCCGCATGCGTGTCGCATCCACCTCGTCGGTCACTCGCTGGGCGGCCTCGCCATTCGCTGGTACGTCCAGGAGCGTGAGTACGACCCGCGCGTCGTGCAGACCATCAGCATCGCGAGCCCGTTCCGCGGCGTCGACCTCGCCGACGTGTTCCACCCTCGACTCCGCGCCCTCGCGTTCCCGCTCGAAGAGCAGCTCGAGCGGCTCGTCGATCGTGCGCCGATCTACATGCGCCGCGTGCCCCACCTGTCGATCGTCGCCGAGCGCGATCAACTGGTCACGCCCGTGAGCGGCATCCTGCCGGGCGCGCCGAGCTTCGTCTTGCACGACACCGGTCACAACGGTGCGCTGTTCCACCCCAAGCTCTTCGACGTGATCACGCACGAGATCGCGCGGCGCATCCCGGACGACGAGCTCGGAGGCTGATCGCCCTCCGCGTCGATCGGGCACCAATCTGGCACGCATCGCAGGCAGAAGGAGCCATGTGATGGGGAGCACCAGAGACCGGATCATCAGCAACAAGGGCGAAGGCAAGGTCGGCCGCGAGCACGCGAGTCCGAAGGACGAGCTCTCGATCGACAGGGAGATCGACAAACACGGTCACCACGTGACGGGCATGCAGCTCGGCAACGCGGCGAACGAGTCGGGCGAGCCCCCGCTGGCCGAGCAGGAGAGGCGCAACCGTGGCGAGGCACATCCCCCCGAAGGCGGCGAGGCCGCCTGGCGCGCGGGGCGACACCCACGGTGAGTAGGCGCGAGTCGGCCCTTGCGTTATGGATGAGCCATGACGACCGACGACGATCGGGCGCTGGCGAAGGTCGGGAGCCGGATGAACGACGAGCAGCGCTCGAAGCTGCTCGCGGCCATGGAAGTGGTCACGCTCTCGCCCGGTCAACCGCTGGCGCGTGAGGGTGAGCCGCTCGATTCGTTGTACGTGGTCGCCGCGGGCAAGCTCGCGCTGTCGCTCGTCGCGGCGGGCAAGGAGCTCGCGCTCGGCGAGCTCGGCGCCTCCGAGATGTTGGGAGAGCTCGCCGTCCTCGAGCCCACTGTCGCGAGCGTCGACGCGCGCGCCGGTGGACCGACCCGCCTGCTTCGACTCTCGCACACCGCGCTCGGCACCCTTCGTGACGGCGACGCGAAGCTCGCCTCGTTGCTCCTTCGAGCGCTGATCGAGGAGCTGTCGGGGCGCGTGCGCAACTGCAGCACGGTCCTCGAGCAGGGTGAGGCAGCCGGCAAGCTGAGGCTGGCCAAAGATCCCGAGAACACCTCGTGGCTCGCGCGTACGTTCGGTCGTCTGTTCGGCACCCGCTCGGAGGCTTCGTGATGGATCTCGCCCACGCCCTGTCGAGCATCCCGGCGTTCGCTTCGTTCAACGCCGAGGAGGTCGAGGCGCTCTCGCGCGCGATGGACGTGGCGGAGTTCCCCGACGGCCACGTGTTCATCCGCGAGGGCGACCCCTCGCGCGTGAGCGATGCGGCGTACGTGCTGCTGGACGGCCAGGTCCGCGTCACCCGGACCGCCGATTCCAAGGCGCTCGCCAAGGAGCTGAAGCCCGGCGAGATCTTCGGCCTGATCGCGCTCGTCGATCGCGGCGAACGGAGCGCGTCGTGCATCGCGAACGGTCCGGTTCGGGCCGCCTCGCTCGGCCGCGCCGCCTTCGATCACCTCATTCACTCGAACGCGTCGCTCGCGTGGAAGTTCCAGCGAGTCGTCGCCCGGCAGCTCGCGCGCGACTGGGAGCGCCTCCGCGAGACCCTGCGAGCCGCGCTCGCCGAACACTGAACTGAAGATCTGTCGGAAAAATCCCCCGGACTTAAGTCCGGGGGGATTCTCCGACGGTTCAGATCAGCAGACCCATCGCGGCGAGCGGAAGGCCAAGGTCGTCGGGGAGCGGGGACTCGAAGAGCAGGCTCACCCCCGTCACCGGGTGAATCAGCGAGAGCGTGCACGCGTGCAGCGCGAGCCTCGCGAGGCCGAAGCGCTCGCGGCACAGGTGGTTGTGCTCGCGCTTTCCGTAGCGCACGTCGCCCACGATCGGGTGGCTGAGGTGCTTCATGTGTCGACGAATCTGGTGCAACCGGCCCGTCTCCGGTCTCGCCTCGATCCACGCGTAGCGCAGCGGGCGCTCTCCCTCGCGCGGGTGCTCGCAGGTCGACAGCCGGGTGAAGGCGGTTCGCGCGGGCACCCGGGGCGAGTCGCGCTCTTCTCCGCGACGCACCGGGTGATCGACGAGCCCCTCGACAGGCGGGTGACCACGAACGATCGCGCGATAGGTCTTCTGCGCCTCGTTGGCGGTGAAGATCTCGCCGAGGCGCGCGGCCACCTTCGACGAGAGTGCGAACAAGAGCACACCGCTGGTCCCACGGTCGAGGCGGTGGGCGGGGAACACCTGGGTGTTGGCGATCACTCGCGCGCGATCGACCGCAGTGTCCGCGTCGTCGACCCACCCGCGGTGCACCGCGAGGCCCGATGGTTTGTCCACCGCGAGGAGGTGCTCGTCGCGGTAGACGATTCTCACGAGCCGTCGTCCACGAGGAAGTGCGCGTTGGCCGTGGCGACCGGTTTGTTCCGGTCCTCCTGCCAGGCGACGGCCCGCACGCTGGTGACCCGCCGGCCCTGCTTGGTGATGATGCCGGTGGCGAACGTGTCGACCGCGCGCGCCGAGCGCAGGTAGTCGACGGTGACGTTGATGATCTTCGGCAGGACGATCGACTCGTGCTCGAAGAGCAGCTGGAACGCCGCGGCCGACTCGAGGAGGCCGCCGAGCGCGCCGCCGTGCAACGCCGGGATGGTGTAGTTGCCGACGAGCATGTCCTGGAAGCGCATGTGGCAGACGAGCTCGCCGTCCTTCGGCTCGAGCAACAGACCGAGCCATCGCGCGTAGGGCACCGCGTCGACGAGCGGCTGCCAGTTGCCCGTGGTGCGGGCCGCCTCGAGCAGCGGACGCATCTGGCTCGGCTTGCTCACTTGCCACCTCGCGACACGACCGGCTTGCCCTTGGTCGAGAGCATGAACGTGGCCGCGCACGACGCGATCGGGTCGTCGGGAGTGTCGTGGTAAGCGACGCCGCGGACGAACGCGACGTTGCGGCCGAGCTTGTAGCACTCGCACCGGGCGATGACGTCCCGGCGAGGGCTCGCCATCTTGAGGTAGTCGATGCGCAGATCGAGCGTGGCGATCGGCACCGGCTTGCTGAGCTTGAGGAACACGGAGGCTCCCCCACACGCATCGAGCAGGGTCGTGATCGGCCCGCCGTGGAGCACCCCCGAGTCGGGGTTGCCGACCAGGTGCTCGGCCCAGGGCAGGATCAACACGCACACTCCGGGGTCGCAGTCGATCGCCCGCAGGCCGAGGGCCGCATTGTGCGGGACCATCTGGCGGAAGCCCTGATCGAGCAGCGGCAACACGCGCTCCTTGTCGAACGGCCGATCCGTCTTTGTGTCCACCGGTACCTCGCGAGCCGGGCATAGCACGGTATCCTCCCGTCGTGCCGACTGCGCTGACCCACGCCATCCGTGCGGTCGAACTGGTGCTGCGCCTGGTCTACTTCGCCGTCGCGCCGGCGCTCCTGGTCCTGCTGGCGACCCAGTACCCGATCGCGGGCGTAATCGTGAACGTCGCCTTCGCGGTGGCGGTCTTCGCGTTCGCGTCCGGCGTTCGTCCTTGGGTCGAGCGCTATCCGCTCCTCGGCAAGGTGCTCGGTGCGCAGCTGCGGTTCGAGGCGTTCTACAAGGAGCACCCGCCCAAGCCGTTCGTCTACTACGCGTTCTATCCGCTGCTCTTCCCCTACTGGCTGTCGCAGCCGGTCCCCCGGCGGGAGCTCGGGCTGTATCGAGGGTTGACCGCGGTCGGCTTGATCATCCTCTTCGGCGGCGCTGCGTGGGACTTCTTCCGCAAGTGGTACCCGGAGATCCCCTTCGCTCCCTTCGCCCAGAGCTGGGCCCTCGTCTTCGCCATCCAGGCGCTCGTCGCGATCGTGTTCGTGATGCCGCTCGCGACCACGGTGGTCACGCTCAAGCTGCAGGGGCGCTCGGGCGCGCTCGGCGCGCTCTTCGCGGTGGCCACGGCGTCGATGACGCTCGCCGTGGCGGTCGCCGCGCAACGACGTCACGAGATCGTGCAGCGTCCGACGGGCGAGCGCATGATCCTCCGCACCCAGTACGCCAAGAAGGCGGCCCGCAAGCTCCGCGAAGAGGCCCTCAAGCGCGCGTTCGTGTCGATCCTCCGCGGCGACGCCAGCCGGGTGAAGGAGCCACGCTCGGTCGAGATTCTCGAGGGTCCGATCATCGACGCCCGCGACACGCTGGCGAAGCTCTACCGCGAGGACGAGCTCCCGTGTTTCCACCTCGTGGCGTTCAAGGCCCGCAAGGGGGGCCACATCCTGGTGCTGTTCGGTACGCGCAGCGGCAAGTCGCCGCTCACCGCGCGGAACCTCGTATGGCTGGGCCTGCACGATGGCCACACGTTCGTCGACGATCCGAAGGACCTCCCCGACGGCGCGCTCAACGAGATGCGACGGATCGCCAGCCGGTAAGAGTCGCCAATCGGGAGCGGGAGCGGGATATCAAGGCGCGAGGCAGTGGCAGGTGACGGTGGTGCCGCTCACGCTCTCACAGGGGCATCCGCCCGAGCAAACCGCCGGACCACAGGTACCACCGCACGCGAGCGACGAAGCGCACCCGCTGGGGAGCGACTTGCACGCGTACCCGTACGACGGCGTGTCTGCGACGCAGCATCCTCCGCTGCAGTGGCGACCGGCGCCGCACGTGGGGTCGCTGTCGCAGGAAAAACACGCGCCGCCGGTGGTGTACGTGCGGGTGCAGATCTCGCCGGCGACGCAGGTCTTGTCGCCGCAGGTCGTGCCCGCGGCGTCGCTGCTGGTCTCGGCCATGGCGCTGTCGACCAGGGCGGTGTCGGCAGCGGCGCTGTCGACCACCTTGGTGTCCGAACCGCCGGAGTCCGCAACTGCCGAGTCCGTCGGGGCCGGGCCGTCGGTGGTCGTCGCGCCGCAGCCACACAGCACCGAGGCAAGAGCCGTCGCGATCAGCGAGGAGCGAAACATGGGGACGAGCATACCCAGCGGACCGTTCCCGACCTAGGGTCCGGCCATGCGCTGGTCCGTGCTCGCCGCCTTCGTGGGTCTCGCCCTCACCGCGTCGTCCGCGCGGGCCGCCGAGCAGTCTCCGCTCCCGCCGGAGCTGATCGGCCTCGACACCCCCGAAGGCGCCCGGCTGCTCTCGGAGTCCAACGCGAAGGCCGACTTCACCAAGCTCGTGTCCACGTTCGTCACGCAGGAGCAGTCGTCGTTCTGTGGCATCGCGAGCGCGGTGACCGTGCTCAACGCCCTGCCCGTCCCCGCGCCGAGCACCCCCGCGGCCCTCCAGTTCAACCAGGAAAACTTCTTCTCGCCTGCGACCCGCGCGGTGATGACCTCGGAGGACGTGCAGAAGACCGGGGTCACCCTCGCCCAGCTCGCGAACCTCCTCTCGACCCACCCGACCAAGGTCGAGCTCACGTACGCGAGCGACATCAGCCTCGACGACATGCGCGCGCGCCTTTCGAAGAACGTCGCCAACGGCAACGACTTCGCGATCGTCAACTACCAGCGGGGCGAGCTGCAGCAGGAGTCGCTCGGCCACGTCTCGCCCGTGGGCGCGTACCACGCTCCGAGCGATCGGTTCCTCGTGCTCGACGTCGCCCGGTACAAGTACCCGCCCACGTGGATCCCGGCCGAGGCGCTGTACCGCGCCATGAAGTCGGGCGACCTCATCTCCGGAAAGTCGCGAGGCTTCCTCGAGATTGCGCCCGCCAGCGTGCCGCGCGGTCCGCTGTTCGCGGCGCGGGGGCGCAGGCCGACGATGATCCTCGGAGGAATCATCGCCGCGGCGTTCTTCGTCGGCGTCGGGGTCGGCCTGTTGCTCGGCCGCCTCAAGGTCAAGGTCCCTCCGCCGGACGCCTGAACGCACGCCGCTGAATCGAGAACAGATTCACAGGGAGGCGCGGGGACACGGAGAAGAATTGGGCTGCCGCTCGGGGCCGACACTCCGTCGCCGCCATGTGCAGCCTCCGCGCTCACGCCTGCGGCGGAGCACAAAAACACCCCCGTGCCTCCGTGCCTCCCTGTGAATCTCTCGTCTCCTTGCAATTATCGACTCTTGCATCCACTTTCGTTTGCGGGCGAGCCGGCGTTGCGGCATGGTGTGCGGCCGTGCGTCTGGCCTTCGCTCTGCTGTGCATCGGCGTAGCCTCGTGTCGGGGTGAAGACGAGCCGGTGGAGTGGAACGGGCCGTTCGACTCCGAGATTCCGCTGCGTGCACCGGTCGATCGCAACCCCGATCCCAAGGTGCTCGAGGTCGATCTCGAGGCGCGGATCGCCGAGGTCGAGATCGTCCCCGGCAAGAAGACGAAGATGTGGACCTACGACGGCGGGGTCCCGGGGCCGCTGCTCCGCGCGAAGGTCGGCGACACGCTCGTCGTGCACTTCAAGAACTCGCTGCCGGAAGCCACGTCCATCCACTGGCACGGCCTCCGGGTGCCCGCGGCGATGGACGGCAACGGCATGCCGTCGATTCCGCCGGGCGGCACGTTCGAGTACCGGTTCACGCTGCCCGATGCGGGCACGTTCTGGTACCACCCGCACGTCAACAGCGCCGCGCAGCTCGGCTTCGGGTTGTACGGTGCATTGGTCGTCGACGAGCCGGGGGTGCCGCTGGTCGCCGACGAGTCCACGGTCGTGTTGTCCGACGCGAGCATCGACGACGATGGCGTGCTCGTGGACGCCAAGAGCGGGGGCGCGATCGCCGACCTGTTCGGCCGCGAAGGCGCGTGGATCCTCGTCAACGGCAAGGTTCGCCCGACGCTCCACGGGCACGCAGGCGTTCCGCTGCGGCTTCGGCTGATCAACGCCGCCCGCTCGCGCTACTTCCAGCTGAAGCTCGACGATCACGTGTTCACCACGATCGGCGGCGACGGAGGCCTGCGCGAGACGCCGCGCACCGGCGCGGTGCTCCTGCTCGCACCGGGTGAGCGCTACGACGTGGTCGTGGTCCCGCGCAACGCACCGAACAGCACCGCGAAGATGATGTGGGTTCCCTTCGAGCGCGGCTTCGGGACCGCGTTCGCGCGCGATCCCGAGCTGGTGATGTCGCTCGCCATCGACGGCCGCAAAGCGGTGACCGCCCCTGCCCTACCCGCACGACTCCGCACCATCGCCCCCGTCGACCCGGCCGGCGCGAAGCTGCAGCGCATCGAGCTCACACAGACGACCGACGCAGCCAAGACGACCACCCTCGGGATCAACGGCAAGGCCTTCCCCGACGCCATGCCGGTGATGGCCAAGGTCGGCGAGACGAACGTGTGGGAGATCGTCAACACGACCGACGCCCACCACCCGTTCCACCTCCACGGCTTCTTCTTCCAGGTGCTCGACGCTGCAGGCGCCCCGCTCACGTCCGAGTGGAAGGACACGCTCGACATCCCGAAGAAAGAGTCCCGCAAGGTCGTCGTCCGGTACGACGATCGCCCGGGGATGTGGATGTTCCACTGTCACATCCTCGACCACGCAGAGCTCGGGATGATGGGCATGCTCGAGCTAACGCCATAGTCCGCTGGCGCGGAGCACGCATCGCCCTGGTGCATGAACCGAGCAGCGCGCAAGCGGGGGGCAACGTGGTGGTCGAGTCGAGCAAGGATCGCGGCTCTGTCGAGCTCGTTCGTGCTCGTCGCCGCGTGCACGACTCATCCGGCGCCTGCGCCCGCTCCGCCCGTCATCCGGGCCCCCGCACGCGGGGGTGGGCCGCTGTCTCTGGTGACGGCGGTCGATGCACTGACGACCGAGTTCTGCGCGCACGAGAACGCGTGCGATCGGGTCGGTCCGGGGCGGCGCTTCGCGACCGCCGATGACTGTCACGACGCCTTCGTCACTTCCACGCGCAAGCAGCTGAACGCAGACCTGTGCATGACGGGGTACGTCGAGTCCGAGGAGCTCGACACCTGTCTCGACTCGATCCGCAAGGCGGCCTGCATCGCGGACATCGAGACCGTGTGCAAACCCGCCAAGCTGTGCTCACCGTGAGCTCAAACGCGCGCGGTGACCCTGCACCCAAGGCGAGAGCCGCGCGCCACGCTCTTCGGCGGCCGCCTCGCTCTGCCCCGCCTGTCGCTCCAGGCGAGCCGCAGCGATCGCCACGGCTGCAGCGAGCTGCTTGCGATCGTCGTCCGCCGTCTTTGCATAACCCATCAATGCATCGCGGTGACGACCGATGAAGCCGGTGTCGTAGTCGCCTTCGACGAACTCCGGGTGCGCGAAGAGCTTCTCGTGGAACGCGAGGTTGGTGCGGATGCCGGTGACCACGTACTCGGCGAGCGCACGGCGCATCTTCTCGATGGCGCGCTCGCGCGTGGGCGCCCAGACCGAGAGCTTCGAGACGAGCGGATCGTAATAGCTCGAGATGACGCACCCGGGATACGCGCCGCCGTCGTCACGCACGCCGGGGCCGCTCGGGGTGCGGAGCGCCACGATCTTGCCCGGCGACGGGAGGAAATCGGCCGAAGGATCTTCGGCGTACACCCGGCACTCGATCGCAGCGCCGCGGCGGACGATCTGCTCCTGGGTGAACGGCAGCGGATGGCCGGCCGCCACCATGATCATCTCGCGGACCAGATCGGTGCCGGTGACGAGCTCGGTGATCGGGTGCTCGACCTGGAGCCGCGTGTTCATCTCGAGGAAGTAGAAGCTCCCCGAGCGATCGAGGAGGAACTCGAAGGTGCCCGCGCTGAAGTAACCGACCGCCTTCGCGCCTGCGACCGCGACCGCGCCCATCTGCGCGACGAGCTCCTCGCTCGCCACCGGGCACGGCGTCTCTTCGACGACCTTCTGGTGGCGACGCTGGATGGAGCAGTCGCGCTCGAAGAGGTGGACCACGTTGCCGTGTTTGTCGCCGAGGACCTGGATCTCGACGTGGCGCGGTTTGATGATCGCCTTCTCGAGGTAGACGTGGTCGTTGCCGAACGCCTTCTGCGCCTCGCTGCGGGCACGCTCCCACGCGCTCGCGAGGTCGCCCTCGCTCTCGACCAGGCGCATGCCCTTGCCGCCGCCGCCGGCCGAGGCCTTGAGCATGACCGGGTACCCGATGCGGGCCGCTTCGCGCCGGGCCTGCTCGAAGTCGTCGGCCGTGCCTCCGGGAACCACCGGCACGCCCGCCTTCTCCATGATGGCGCGTGCACCGGTCTTGCTGCCCATCGCCTCGATGGCGTGCGAGGGCGGGCCGATGAAGACGATGCCCGCGTCTTCGCAGGCCTTGGCGAACTTCGCGTTCTCCGAGAGGAAGCCGTAGCCCGGGTGGATGGCCTGGGCGCCGCTCTTCTTGGCCGCGTCGAGGACCTTGTCGATGCGGAGGTAGCTCTCGGCCGCGACCGCGGGACCGACGCACCACGCCTCGTCGGCCATGCGCACGTGCAATGAGGCGCGGTCGGCCTCGCTGTAGATGGCGACCGAGCGGATGCCCATCTCGCGAAGGGTGCGGATCACGCGGATGGCGATCTCGCCGCGGTTGGCGACCAGGACCTTGCGGAAGGGGGGCGTCGGCATGAAAGCCGGCAGTAGCGAAGCCGCCCCCGCGCGGGAAGGGTTGCGTGCTTCAGCGACGGCGCCGGCGGGCCGTTGCGCCGAGTGCGGCGAGCAGGGCGGCGAATGCGAGACCGCCGGCACCAACCTGGCCGGCGCGCGGGGAGGCCGTGCACCCGGACGAGTCCGCCTCGCTGGTCGGTGCGGCGACGCACTGCTTGTTCCCGCAGAGGAACCCGGGCGCGCAGTCGACCGAGGAGACGCACTGCTTGGCGCAGACGCCGACGCTGTTGTCGCAGCTGTACGGCGCGCACGTGCTGGCCTTGCCGTCCTTGTCGACGACCGAGAGCCGATCGGCCGAGCAGGTGGTACCCGCGCTCGGAACGCACTCGTTCTGGATACAGGTGTTGCCCGGTGCGCAGTGGTTGAACGCGCCGCTGACCGCGGTGCAGGTACCCCGCGCGCCGCTCGTGTCGCAGCGTTCGCACGCGCCCGTGCACGCGGCGTTGCAGCACACGCCGTCGACGCAGAAACCCGAGGCGCAGTCGGGACCACGGCTGCACTCGGTGGCGGGTGCGAGCTGGCTGAACAGCTCCGCCGCGGCGCTCCCGACGACGAGCATGTCGTTGTTGGGAAACAGCGTCGCGGTGTGCAACGCGTGCGGCAGGATCATCGGCGTCGCGCTGCGCCACGCATTGGTCGGCTCGTCGTAGACGTCGACGTAGTTGAGGGGCGTGAGCTCGACGCGCCCTCCTGCGACCAGGACGGTGCCGTTGGGAAACACGGTGGCCGTCGCGTTGCCTCGCGGGGTCGGCATCGGCGGGAGCTTGGTGAACGCCTTGGTCGCCGGATCGTAGACCTCTGCGCTCGGCGTGACCGCGGCGCTCGAAGGCCCGGCGAGCTCGGTGAACCCACCCGCGATCAACACCTTGCCGCTGGGGAGCAGCGCCGCGACGTGACCGATGCGGTTCTCGGTCAGATCGCCGACGCGCGTCCAGGTCTTGCTCGCCGGATCGAACAGGTCGGCGCTCTTGCGCGTGCCTCCGACGACCAGGATCTTGCCGTCCTTCAGCTCCGTCGCGGTCGGGTACACGCGCCCGTTGGTCATCGGAGGAAGGTCGGACCAGGTGCCCGATGCAGGGTCGTAGAGCTCGGCCGACGAGAGCTCCAGAACGGCGGCCTTGCCGCCGACGACCATCACTTTGCCGTCCGAGAGGCGAATCGCCGCGTGCTTGGTTCGACGGTCACGCATGGCGCCCGTGAGCGAGGCCTTGAGCATGGCGGGATCGATCAGCTCCGCGGTCGACCGTGCGTCGACCGCCTCGCCACCCGCGATGAGGATCTTGCCCGTGGCGAGCAGGGTCGCGGTGTGCGAGTGGCGCGGTTCGACGAGCTTGCCGGCGGGCTTCACGTCGAAGACGTGTTTGGCCGGGTTGTGCGTGAAGACGTAGGCGATGTCCTGCGGCGCATCGAGCGCGTTGAGCCCGCCGACGACCACGACCCTGGTCGTGTCGGCGGCGAGGAGCGTCGCGGTGTGCCCCGCGAGTTGCGGTGGCAGCGGGCTCGCCGACACCGACCACGGCCCCTGCGACAGCGCGCCCGTCGTGCGCGCGACCTCCAAGGGCTCGTTCGCGGTGTGTGCGGTGCACGCAAGCAGCGTCACGACAAGAGCGGCTCCCCACCTCTTCATGTGGCGCATTCTAGCGTGCGGGGCTTCCGAGTTTGTCCCAAAGTGATCACAGGCGCAGGCGGAGGGCGACAACGTGGCCCACGGTCAAGGCAGTCTCCGCGTCAAGGCCACTGTCGTCGCGACGTCAGCACCTCGATCAGGGACGCGAGCTCGGTCTCGTCGGCACGCGAGAGCCGTGCGCGCCGCTCTTCGTCGAGGGGAAGCTCGAGGAGCGCGCAGATGCGCTCGATGGCCAAACGCAGGCCCTCGACGCGTCCTTCGGCGTGCCCGACCGCGTGCCCCTCGGCGTGCCCCTCGGCGTGCACTGCGGCGAGCGACTCGAAGCCATGCCGCGCCAGGAGATTCGCTAGCGCGACCTCGCTCGCGCGATCGTGATCGAACAGCGCGTCGACCGGCACTGGCCGCGACAATACGCCCGGCGCCTCGAGCACCTCGCCCCCCGCGGCCGTGCGCAGCGCCCGCCCCTGCTCGTATACCTCTACCCGACGCGGGCCGACCAGGCGCACCACCCACACGAACCGCGTGCCGGCGCGCATCAACTCGGAGATCTTCGTCTGCAGATCCTCCTCATCGGTGCCCCGATCGGCGTACTCCACCGCCAGCGCCGGCGCGCCAACCGCCCAGCCGGGGCGATCGGGGACGTTGCCCACCGCGATGTCTGGCGCGCGCAGCGTGTCCTCGTCCGTCTTGTACCCGACGTCCAGCCCGACCTCCCGCACGGCCGGATCCGTCGCGAGGGGCAGCGCGCCGACGACGTGCTCACGACCGTGTCGTGCGCCGGCGGGCGAGACGTACACCGGATGCCCGCGCGAGATCTCGTAACGATCGCCGTCCTTCACGTGCTCAGGACGAAAAGGGCCGCGCGCGTCGGGCATGTCGATGGAGGGAGCGTACCACCTGGAGCTCGTCATGCCCGCCACCTCGCAAGCGCGATGCCGCACGCGAGCGCGTGTGATTGCAGTCACTTGCGCGTGCGCTCCGCCGGCGGTCGCACGCTTCCGCCGGCGGTCCGCCGGCGAACAGAACCGGAGACGCGCGCATACCCCCAAATTCGGCCGCGGCGATGAGCGCCTTCTCGCGCATCCCCGAGCGGCTCCGGCACGCGATCGCAAACCAACTCGGGTTCACCTTGCTGCGCGCGGTGCAGAGCTCGCCGGCGAGGCGAGGGAAGTACGTGGTGGTGCTGGCGCCGACCGCCGGCGGTAAGACCGAGGCGTCGATGTTCCCCGTGATCTCCGGCCTGCTGACGGCGCCACCGAGCGGCGTCGGCGCGCGGTACGTCGTCCTCGGGAACAGGGGTGATTCGGGCTCGGACGCGCACTCGGACTCGGACTGGACTCGGACTCGACTCGGACTCGAGCGTCGAGAGAAGCGCAGCCGGAAGCGGCTCCGCCCCCAGCCCGATCTCGGAGGTCCGCGAGGCAGCGGGGCGCAGTCCACGACATGGACGCGATCGTCCACGACGTGGACGCGATCCGTGCACCAATCGTGTTCTCGGGTTCGGAACGCACGAGGTCGGGATTCCTCACGAAGTGACCGGCGCAGAGCGTCACGCGACTCCGATCGTCGCCCGGGCGATCGTGCGGCCATCTTCGGACCACCGCCATTCGGCGTAGAATCCCTGGGCGTGCACGACGATGGTGAGCTCGATCGCGCAGCCCGGTGGCGTCAGGTCGGCCGATAACTCGAGCACGTGACGAGACTCGTCGAGGGTGAACCACCGCCACTCTCCGAGGCTTCGGTCCGATGTCACCTGAAGCCCGTCGCGGTGACGACCGCCGCCGCGGTAACGGGCTTGGGCACCTGTGTGGGAGGTTGCTGCATTCGCATTTCGGCCGACCGGAGTGCAACGTGTTGGCGGGTTGATTGGATGGACCGCGGCCGTCACACAGCGTGAGCTGCGGCGACCATGGACGCCGCCACGATCGCGACGCGCAGATCGCGCGCTGTGTACGGCTTCGCCAGGCAGGGCGCACCTGCCGGTAGGCCTGCGCGCGCGCTGGGGCTGACGAAGACCACCACGGCAGCTTGGTCGGGCACCTCCCTCGACAGCACGGCATGCAGAGCCTCGCCGCCCATGTCGCACAGCACGAGCTCGCACAAGATCGCGTCGAAGCGCGCGCCGGCGCGAATGATCGCCAGCGCGGACCGCGCATCTCCGACGGTCGCGATCTCGAACTCAGGCAACAAGCCGCGCATCGTGCGTGGCAGGTCGATGTCGTCGTCGACAACGAGGATGCGGAGGGCGCCCATGATGGTTCGTCTCGCCGAACCAGTATCCGCGACCCTCCCGTTACCGTCAACGCCATGCCGCGCCGGGAGGCACCCGATCCGCTGTCCGGACGAATCGGCGAGCGCATTCGGGAGCTGCGGCTCGAGGCGGGGCTGACGCTCGAGAAGCTCGCCTACGAGAGCGAGCTGGGCTCCAAGGGGCACCTCTCCGATCTGGAGCGCGGCCTCGTCCAACCGACGGTCGGCACGTTGCACGTCCTGGCGAAGCACCTCGGGGTGCACCTGTTCGAGTTCATGACCTTCCGCGAGGAGGGGCCGCGCGCGGAGCTCGCCGACCTCTCGCGACGCGCCTCCGCCCGGGCGATCGAGCGCGCACTCCGCGTTCTCACGTCGGATCGCGCGGCGACGGCCGAGCCGTTCGAGATCGTTCCGCGACCCCGCAAACAAGGCGCGGAGATCACCGCGGTGCCCCTCGTTGACCTGACTGCAGCGGCGGGCGCGTTCCGCGAAGGCCGGGCCGTCGAGACCCGATCGTGGGTGATTCCCCACTCAAACGCTCGCCTCCGCAAGGGCATGTTCGTCGCTGTCGTACGTGGCCATTCGATGGAGCCGAAGGTCCCGGATGGTTCCTACTGCTTGTTCGCGGGGCCCGTGCGCGGGATCGCAGCCGGGCGCACCGTTCTCGTCGAGCACCGTACAGCCGCAGATCCGGAGACTGGCGGCAGCTACAGCGTGAAGCGGTTGTCGGTCGAGACGCACCGCGGTCGTCGCCGGGTGCGCTTGCTCGCGCTGAACCCGGAATTCGCGCCGATCGAAGTCGCCGATCCCGACAGCATCCGCGTGGTCGCCGAGCTCGTGAGCGTCCTCGGCAGGCGCAAGACGGCGCGACGCCGCGGAGCCAGCCGGTCGGACTAGTGCCGCACGGCGGAAGAGCCGCGCGCCGGCGGCGAGGCCACCAGCGACGCCTCGGCGGAGACGGGCTACGCGTTCCCGGAATGGCTACGAAGCGCCGACGACGCCCATCTCCGCGGTCGGAAGATCGCTACATGACGCACGAGCAGCGCATGGCCGTGCGGACGTCCAAGCAGTGGATCGCGGGCCACCCGCATCTGGTCGCGGAGTGGCACCCGAAGAAGAACGTCGACGTCTACCCGTACGAGGTAAGCCGCGGTTCTGGTCGAATGATCTGGTGGAAGTGCGAGGCGGGTCGCGACCACGAGTGGAGATGCAGAGCCGTCGATCGGACGGTCCACGGCTCGGGGTGCCCTTTTTGCGCTGGCAGGCGCGCCTCGGTCACGAATTGCCTCGCGACGAGACAGCCCCAGATCGCACGCGAGTGGAACCCCACTCGGAACGGTGCCCTCACTGCGCGGGACGTCACCGCAAGCTCGAACCGACGAGTTTGGTGGCGATGCCGGCGCGATCCAGCACACGAGTGGCAGGCAACCATCTCGAATCGCACCAACCCGCAAGCTGGACTCTACTCGTCGGAGCGAAGCGGCGAGTCAGCAGCTCGACGCGCTGGAACGGGCTGTCCGATCTGCTCCGGCCGCCAACTGTCATCGCGAACGTCGCTCGCGGCGAAGCGCCCGTCGGTCGCCGCCGAATGGCACCCGACGCTCAACGGCAAGCTGACCCCGCGAAACGTGACGACCGGCCTGAACCGCGTGGTCTGGTGGCGGTGCCGAAGGGACGCCTCGCACGTGTGGCGCGCGTCGATCGCCAACCGTGCGAGGGGCCAGCGGCCGACGGCGTGCCCGCTCTGCACTACTCGGCGAGTGTCGGCGACGAACAACCTCGCGGCGACGCACCCCGACATCGCGGCCGAGTGGCATCCGACGCGGAACGGCAAGCTGACGCCACGGGACGTGATCCCTGGAACGCTGCGTGTTGTCTGGTGGAAGTGCAAGACCGATCCCGCTCGCGTCTGGCAGGCGTCGGTCTTCAATCGGACAAGGGCGGTGCGGGGCTGCCGATTCTGCGCGGGCGAGCAGTCGGCGAGCGTCCGTGCCAACAGAACGGCGACGACCAAGCCAGCGTCTGCGCGTGTTCGGAAGCACGGGCGCTCTGGTTCCAGCAATGCCTCGCGCGGCTCTGGGTCGGACTGATCAGGGCGATCTGCTTGCGAGCGGCGACGCCGACGCGACATTGTCGACCGCAGCGACGAGTGGCTGCGGGTCTAAGCCGTGGACGCAATCGTCCACGCGTGGACGTGACGGGTGATCCGTTGAGCGAATGGATCGTTCGCTGCACCCGAACGGCTCATCGGCGCGCCAAGACCGCGAGGACCTGCTCGACGCCGAACGGCTTTCGGAGGCAGGCCTCCACGAGATGCGGATCGTTGGCTTCGACCTCGGCCTCGAAGCCTTGGCGCCCCGACATCAAGAGCCGAGCCGCCGCTGGACGAAGCACACGCGCAGCGCAGAGCACCCAGAGACCGTCGCCCCGATCAGGCATCTCGTCGTCCGAAAGGACGATGTCGAGCTGCGTCGTCCTGAGCGCACGGATCGCGGGGCCGGGCCCCATCGCCACGCTTAACTGGAAGTGCCTGCGCAGACCGCGTTCCATGGCGCGAAGGAGCTCGGGACGATCATCGACGAGGAGGAGGCGCAGGTTGGTCACGATCGCCTCGTCGACCAGACCATCCCCGCGGTTGCGTGCGCGTGGTCGACATGTTCGCCGCACCTGGGGCCGCCGATGCGGGGGCCAGGCAGGCCACGCAAAAAGGCCTGGGCGGAGCCCACGTGGTAAGCTCTCGGCGTTTTGGAGGATCTGCGAGGAACGAACTACAAGCCAGTGCGCGCCCTCGGCGAGGGTTCGCACGGGGTCGTGATGCTGGTGGAGCACACGCGGCTGGCCAAGCCGTTCGTGATGAAGCTGATCCAGCAGAAGTTCCTCGCGAACAAGGACGTGGTGGCCAGGTTCATCGCCGAGGCGCAGCGCGGGGCGAAGCTGAACCACGAGGCGTTCGCGCCGATCGTCGATCTGGGCGAGACGCAGGACGGACGCACGTACTTCGTCATGGAGTACGTCGAGGGCATCACCCTTCAGCAAGCACTGCGTGACCGAGGCGCCTTTCCGCTGGATCGGGCGTTGGTGCTCGGCCTCCAGCTCCTCGACGGGCTCGCTGCCGCGCACGATGCGCACCTGATCCATCGCGACATCAAGCCTGCGAACCTGTTCCTCACGACGCGCGGCCGGCTGAAGATCCTCGACCTCGGCATCTCGAAGTCGATCATCGACTCGGGAACTGGCCCGAACACCGCCCACGGCGTTGCGATCGGTACCCCGAAGTACATGAGCCCCGAGCAGGCGAAGGGGCGGCCCGTGAGCTTCGCGACGGATCTGTACTCCGTCGCGCTCATCCTCTTCGAGCTGCTCACCGGCGTTGCCGCGTTCGAGTCGATGAGCGCGCAGGAGCTCTTGCGGCACCACATCTTCACGCCCGCGCCGACCCTGGCGGAACGGAGCGGCCGGACATTCCCGCCGGCGCTGGAGGCGCTGATTGCCTGTGCGCTGCGAAAGGAGCCCGCCGAGCGATTCCAGACCGCACGCGAAATGCAGGCGGCGCTCCACGCCATCCTCGAGTCGTCGCGCACCGAGCTGCCCGGCGAACAAACCCGCGACGAGAGCGCGCGTCCGACGGTGCGGGTCGTCGAGGCGCCGCCACCGCAGGCCTTCCCAACGGAGCACCGCCGCGTGCCGAGCAGCACCGACGCGTTGCGCCTGGGCGCAGCGTCGACTGAAAAGCAGGTGGTCGGTACCCAGCCAGCGAACGCAACCGCACCGACGACTGCGCTCGATGCGATGACCGGCGCACCACCCATCGAGACTGCGGGCGCGACCACGCGAACGCACGATGTCCAGGCATCGAAGCGGCCCGGAGGCGTCCTGGTTGCGGCCGCGGCGGCCGCCGGGCTCGCGCTGATCCTCGCGAGCGCCGCGGCCTTGATATGGGTGATCCGTGGTGGCCCTGTCGGCCACGCCTCGCTCCCGCCGCCGACCGGCGCTCCATCCATGACAGCCCCCACCGCAGCTCCGATCGCAAGCGGATCGGCGATCGCTTCAGTGCACGCACCGGTATCGGCGTCGGCGACCGCGTCGACCAGTGCGAGTGTGGCGGCGGTGGGCGCGAAGGCCGCGCCGCCGAAGCCGAAGGGCGCGAGCCACTACCAGGCCGCGGTCGAGGCGATGAACGCGGGCGATCTCGAGACCGCCGACACCGAGGCGAGGCTGGCGGTCGCTTCTGGTGGTGGCACGCAGGCACAGCTCCTTCACGCGCAGATCCTCGAGCAGCGGGGGAAGAAGGCCGCGGCGCGGGAGATCTACCATCAGATACTGGAGAAGGACCCCACGATGGCCACCGCGGTCGCAGGGCTCAAACGTTGCGGTGGTTAGGCGGGCCCAGCTTGCTGGACCTGCCAAGCGGAAGTATTCCGCCGACGACACGCAACCGGCGCTCGCTTCAAGTCGATACCACTCCGATGCACCAGCACAGCTTCCTCCCCGCACTGCTCGCGGTCGCGTTGGCGACGGCACCGACGCTCGCCGGCCCCGCCCCCAAGGGCGCCCCCTCGGGATACGAGGCCAAATTCAAGGCAGTGGTCGAGGCCGAGAAGGGCCAGGAATACGAGAAGGCGCTCGGACTGCTGGACGAGATCCCCGCCGACAAGCACAACGTCTACACGCGGTTGAAGCGCGCGACGTTGCTCGTGCGGCTTGGACGCTTCATCGAGGCCGAGGGGATGCTCTCTGAGCTGATGAAGGACCCGAAGGCGGAGGCAATCCGCGGGACCGTCCAGGGCGACCTCGACGATCTCCGCGCGCGCATGCCCAAGCTCACCATCCGCCTCGCGGCGACCGGAAACTCAGACGCCTGGGTCACCGTGGACGACAAGCCCGTGGGACCGCCCGTGACGATCCCGGTCAACCCGGGCACGCACGTCGTCATCGCGAAGCGCGCTGGCAAGGAGGTCTTCAAACAGAAGGTCACGCTGCAGGACTCGCAGACGCTGGAGCTCGAGATCGACACCTCCGTCGCGCCGCCAGAGACGCCTGTCGCAAGTGTCTCTGTTCCTCCATCGCCGATGGTCAAACGCACCGAGAGCCCACCGTCGGAGCCCGCGTCGACTTGGGGACGGGCGATGCCCGCGTTCGCCGTCGGACTGCTGTTCGCCGGCGGCTCGGCAGCGTCGTTCGTGTTGATGAAGGGCGCGCAGCGATCGACGGAGGCGAGCTGCGCCGCGCAGCACTCGCTGGACTGTGATCTGGATGCGGCTGGCGGCGGACGCATCGGCACGTTCGAGACGCTCGGCTGGCTGTCGGGCGGCTTGGCGGTGGCGTCCATCGGCGTCGGAGTGGTGCTCCTCGCCGGGCCGGCAGACAAGCCTGCGAAACGCGGCGGCTTCGTCGCCAAGCCGCTCGTCGCGAAAGGGACCTTCGGGTTCGGGTTCGAGGGGAGTTTCTGATCATGCGCCGCTCGCCCCTCCTGCCCGTGATCATCCTGCTGCTTCTGGCCTCGATCGGCTGCGCGGAACGTCGGTTCCCCGCCGAATGCGAGCTGTTCCCCGAACGCTGCTGCGATCTGCTGCCCGATCAGCCGATCTGTGCGGTCGACAGCTCCACCGACGGTGCGTTCGACACGTCCATCCCGGACTTCGGCCCGGATGCGCCGGAGGAAGTCTCGCCAGACGTGATGACCGATTCCGATTCGGCGGCCGCGGACACGACGACGGACGCGCCGGAGGAGGTCTCGCCCGACGTCACGACGGATTCTGATTCGGCCGCTGCGGACACGACCATGGACTCTCCCATGGACATGACCGTCGACGCCAAGATCTGCACCGCCGACACGAAGTCGTGCGCGGGCGACCAGTTGCGACAATGCGCGTCGGATGGGAACTCGTGGACGCCCCTGGTCACGTGCCCGACCGGCACGTGCAGCGAGTCGCTCAGTAGGTGCAACTTCTGCCTGCCCGGCGCGTACTCCTGCGCCGGCGTCGAACGCCGAGTGTGTGACTCCCTTGGTCAGGCGACGACCGCGACCGCGACATGCGTAACGCCAGAGCTCTGCGCCGCCAGCAGCGGCGGCAGCTGTGCTCCGCCCGTCTGCGCCGCAGGCGAGATGAAGTGCGATGGGAAGTCGGCGCAGGTCTGCAACACCGGACGAACGGCGTTCGCCGCCACGGCATGCGTCATTGGCTGTTCCGCGGGAGCGTGCGTGACGACTGTCGAGATCGCCATTGGCGGAGCTCACAGCTGCGCGCGGCTCAGCGACGGTACCGTGCGTTGCTGGGGGGACAACCAACGCGGCGGACTCGGCGACGGATCGAACATCGATCGACAGCAGCCGGTACCAGTCAGCGGGTTGACCAACGCAGTGGAGATCGCCGCTGGTGCCAGCCACACATGCGCGCGACTCGCGGACGCGACCGTGAAGTGCTGGGGTTCGAACGTCAGCGGACAGCTCGGCGACGGGACGAACACGGATCGCCTGACGCCGATCACGGTGAGCGGTTTGACCGGCGTCGCGCAGATTGCGGCCGGTACGTCACACACCTGCGCGCGTTTCCCGACGGGCGCCGTGAAGTGCTGGGGGCTCAATCTCACCGGACAGCTCGGTGACGGAACGACCACCGATCGCAACATCCCTGTTGCCGTCAGCGGGCTACCAGGCGTGGCGACCATCACGCTCGGAGGAGGTCACAGCTGTGCAGTGACCGGGTCCGGCTATCCGTATTGCTGGGGAGCGAACGGAAGGGGGCAGCTGGGCGACGGCACGACGACCGGTCGTACGGCTCCTACGGCCGTCGCCGGCCTGTCGAGCGTGACGACGGTCGCCGCAGGTTCCTCGTTCACATGCGCGCGGCTCGGCGACGGATCCGTCAAGTGCTGGGGCTTCAATCTTGCCGGACAGCTCGGCGACGGATCGACGACGGACCGCCTCACGCCTGTGTCGAACGGGATCCTGGACGCGCTCGAGATCGAAGCCGGTAGCGACCACGCGTGCGCGCGGCTCACGTCGAGTAACCTCAAATGCTGGGGTTACAACATCAAAGGCCAGATAGGAGACGGCACCACGGTCAACCGCACGTCCCCAGTGCTGGTGCCCATCAGCGCGGTGCTTCAGATCGCCGCCGCCGACCTTCACACGTGCGCGCGGCTTTCGTCCGAGGTCCGGTGCTGGGGCAGCAACAGCGTGGGGCAACTCGGAGACTCCACGACAACCGATCGCGTCCTCTCGACACCAGTGGCCTGGTGACACCTCGACCCGCTTCGGCGGCGATCGAGGTCTGGGTCACACGAGTCCACGGCGTGGACGCGATCGTCCACGCGTGGACGTTGAACGGCTCATCGGCACGCCAAGACCGCGAGCGCCTGCTCGACGAGCGAGCCTCACTTGCAGCGGTAGGTGCCGTAGGTCGAGTCGTAGGTGCAGTAGTAGGGGCTCGCGCAGTCGGTCGAGGACGAGCCGGAGCAGCGGTAGCCGTACGAGAGCTTGGTCGAGCGGCAGTACATCGTTCCGGTCGCGCTCGTCGAGCCGCAGTACGGGTAGCTGGTACAACAGCTACTCGCGCTGGAGCAGACGGTGCTGCTCGTACACGTCGACGACGAGGTGCAGTATCCGCCCGAGCACGTGTAGCCCGAAGCGCAATCGCTGGTCGCCTCGCACAGGTACCCCGATACGCCGCCCGAGCTGGCGCACGCCTTGTAGGACGATCCGGTGCAGTAGGGATAGCTCGTGCTGCAATCGAGGCCGGAGGTGCAGCCGTAGCCGTAACTGCCCTTGCCCGACGAGCAGTACTTGGTGCCGGTGCTCGAGGTCGCGATGCAGTTCGGGTAGGTGGTGCAGCAGCTCGAACGCGCCGTGCAGGTGGTGCTCGTGGTGCACGTCGAAGACAGCGTGCAGTAGCCGCTCAGGCAGGTGTAGCCGGTGGTGCAGTCCGAATCGATGCCACACGCGTAGCTCGAGTACCCGGGCGTGCTCCGGCAGCTCTTGTAAGACGACGAGGTGCTGCCCGAGTGGCAGTACGGGTAGCTCGTGCTGCAGTCCTCACCCGTGGTGCAGCCGTAGCCGCTCGAGCCCTTGCTCGACGAGCAGTACTTGGTGCCGGTGCTCGAGGTCGCGATGCAGTTCGGCTCGGTGGTGCAGCAGCTCGAACGCGACGAGCAGGTCGTGGAGCTGCACCCCGGCGTGGAGCAATACCCGCTGGTGCAGGTCAGCCCCGAGGTGCAGTCGCTCGACGAGGTGCACGACTCGCCGCTGGTTCCTGCCGTGCTGCGGCAGTAGTGGTAGCTGGTGGAGCTGCCGACGCAGTAGGGACTCGAGCTGCAGCACGACGAGCTCGAGGTGCACGACGTGCCGGAACAACTCGCGGGCGCGCAGTAGCCGCTGCTGCAGGTGAGGCCGCTCTGGCAGTCGGTGGTGCTGCCGCACGCGGAGCCCTCGTAGCCGCGCGACGAGGAGCACGCCTTCGACGAGCTCGAGCTGCCGGTGCAGTACGGCGCCGCCGAACAACACGTGGAGCTCGAGCTGCAGGTCGTTCCGCTGCAGGAGCCCGGCGTCTCGCAGCGACCGCTGGTCGTGTTGCAGGTCTGGCCCGACTTGCAGAAGCCCGGCGACGTGTTGCAGTTCGGCAGGCAGATGCCATCGGCGCAGGTGCTGCCGTCGGCGCAGGGTTTGGAAGACGAGCAGGAGGGGGCGCAGACCTTGGAGGTGCCGATGGTCGCGCAGGTGGCGCCTTCGCCGCAGGTCGCAGAGGTCGAACACGGCTTGCTGCACGTGCCGACCGTCGAACCCGAGGGGATGCTGCACGACAGCGACGGATCGACGATGCAGTCGGCGATCGACTTGCACGGCTTGCCGAGCAGCGCGCTCGCGGTCCCTCCGCCGTCGGTGCCTCCGCCGTCGCTCTCGACCGCGCTGTCCTTGGGACAGGGGGAGCCGTCTCCGCAGGGGGCGAAGCCGCTGCTCGTCGTGCTCGAACACCCGCTGGCGAAAGAGAGGAGACCGATGGCGAACCCGATCAAGCGCTTGGCGAACATCTCTTGCCTTCCCCGTCCTGCTGGTGTGGTCCCGAGCGTACCCGCAAAACGGACCTCGGCACGCACGAGACGGCCGCCCGACCTCTGCGATTCAACAGGGTCTGAAGAAAGTCACGCGCCGTCCGTCCAAGGCGCGCCCTCGGCTGCGGCCTCCCCGCCTCACCCCCACGGTGGGCCCCGTGCTACACGCGACGCGTGCTGCGCACGTCCGATTACGTGAGTTGGGGGCTCATCGCGGGCGCCGTCGCCCTCGGCGTCGTCTACGTGCTCGATCGGGACGCTCCGACCACCAAGGAGCAGGCCTCGCGCGCCGGGCTGCTTTTGCGCGTGTTTCGGCCGGACGAGATCACCCGGATCACCGTTGAACGTCGGACCGAGAAAGGCGGCGAAAAGGTAGAGCTCGTTCGCGAGGGCGACGCGTGGAAGATGACCTCTCCCCGCATCGCCAAGACCGACTATCTCGCGGTGACGAGCTTCCTCCAAGCGCTCCAGGGTGCGCGCAGCGAGCGGGCCCTCGGCAAGGTCACCGGTGGCGAGCGGGCCCAACTCGGACTGGACGCACCGCGGGCGAAGATCGAAATCGCGATGAAGGGCGTCACCCTCCACCTCGCACTCGGGGCGGCGGCGCCAGGCACGAGCACCGACGGCGGGGTCGCGCCCGCTTACGTCGAGGTCGCGCCCTACGGCGACGAGAAGGGGGGCGTGTTCGTCGTCGAGCCGGACGTCGCCGCCGCGCTCAGTCGTTCCGCCGACGCCTTCCGCGAGCCCTCGCTGTTGTCCAATCAGTCGTCGACCACCTTCACCAGGATCGAGGTCAAGAACGGGTTGATCCTCGATCGTTCGCCGCACGGCGCGTGGCGAATCCCGACCGGCGTCCCCGGCGCTCCGGTGCGGGCGGGCGCCGACGCGGTCGACGGTCTGTTGCGCGCGTTCTACGAGCTCAAGGCCGATCCGTTCGTGCCCGACACCACCCCGGTCGATCTCTCCAAGGGTGGCACGGTGGAGATCACCCAGCTCGATGGCGTGAAGCTGGTCGTGGTGTTCGGCGGCGCATGTCCGACCGATTCCCGTCTCGTCGTCGCGCAGGCGAAGACGACGCCGCCCTCCACCGGCTGCGTGCCCCCCGTCGTGGCCGATCGCATCACCGCCCCCGCGGCGATGTACGTCGACGGTCGCGCCTTCGGCCTCTTGCCCGGCTCCGAGAGCGCGAAGATCTCCGAGATCGAGTCGATCGTCGTCGAGGCCGGCGGTGCCAAGATCATCGATGCCGAACGTCGCGGCGACGGCCTGCACCTCCGAGTGCCGAGCGACGAACAGGTCGAGAAGGAGGCGACCGATCGCTTCCTCGCGCGCGTCGCCGCCGTCTCCGGGTTCGTGGTGCCGACCCCCGATCTCGCCGCGCTCGGCCTCGCGCCGGCCGCGGGCAAGGTCACCATTCGACGACGGGTCGACAAGCTCACCCTCGGCGCCTCGGCGACCGACGCCGGCTCGGAGGTCTGGGACCAGGTCGTGGAGCTCGGCGCGCCCATGCCCGCCGATCCTGCCAAGAAGGACGGCCCGCAGGTCGTGCACCTTCGACGCCTCGACGACGGCGCCGTGCTTCGCGTGCCGCTCGAGCTCGCACAGCCGATCCGCATCACCGCCGCACAGGAGCTGAGGAACCCGAACCTCCTCTCCATCCAGGCCGACACCATCGTGCGGGTCGCGGTGAAGCACCCTGGGGATCCCGGCTTCGAGGTCGCGAAGAAGAGCGGCTCGTGGGAGCTGGTGTCGCCCAAGGGCCTCGGCGCAGACGGGTCCGCGGTGTCGACGCTCACGAGCACGTTGTCGACGCTGCTCTGTCAGCGCTGGGCGGCCGAGAAGGACGACGGCAGCTTCGGGTTCGCGGCGCCCTCGCTCACGATCGAGCTCGAGCGCACGGCTCCGGCGGCGAGCGACGCGTCGCCCGACCAGAGCTCCTTCACCCTCGAGCTCGGCAAGGAGTCGAACGACTCGAGCGGCGGTGTGTACGCGCGTGTGAAGGGTCGCGATCCGATCTGCGTTCTGCCGCTCGGCAAGCGCGACATCCTGCTCAAGCCACCGGTCGACTTCCGCAACGTCGGCTTCGATCCGCTGCAGACCCCGCGGATCACCGCGCTCCGCGGCAATCGCTCGCGCACCGTCGTCTACAACGACGTGAGCAAGTCTTGGAGCGACGCGTCCGACGCCGGCTCCGAGCTCATCGCGCGCAAGCTCGCCGACGCGTTCCGCGGCTTGCGCGCCGAGGGTCTCCTGCACCTCGGCCCGGCGCGGCCGGACGAAGGCCTCGACACCCCCGCGCTGGTGATCGAAGGCGTCTCGGAGTCGAGCGGCGCGCCCGCGAGCTCCAAGAAGAAGCGACTGGTGATCGGTGGGGTGGGCAAGCTCGCGGACCTGCCCGTGTACTTCGTGCGCGTGGACGGCGTGGATGCCACGTGGGCGGTCCTCCGCAGCGACATCGACACCATCCTGTCGCTGCTCTGATCCCACGGGAGGTGATGAGAATTCGTAGCCGCCGCGAGCTGGCGGCCAGCTCGCGCCGACGTGCACGGGAGCACGGACACGCGCGTCGTCGTTGGTTCGCGCCATGCAAACGAGCGCGTGCATGACGCGTCTCGCTCTCGCTTCCGCCCTCGTCCTGTTCGCGTCGACCGCCGCAGCGCAGGTCGAGCCGACCCCGACGACGCCAGCCCCGACGACGCCGGCCCCGACGGCGCCACCGATAGAAGCGACAACGACGGTCTCGACTCCCCCTCCCGAGATCGCCCCCGCGCACGACGAGAAGCGCGGTTTCGAGATCGGCCTCCGCGCCGGCATCGGGCTCGGGATCGGCGCGGCGTTGCACTCCGCCCGGACCAACGAAGACATCAAGCTGGTGGACCAGGGCAACATCGACGTGCCGTTCACCCTGGAGGCGGGCTTCCGCCTCGACCCGCGCCTCTACCTCGGTGCTTGGGGCAACTGGACGTGGATCTCACCGCGCAAGGACAGCAAGAGCTTCTGCACCGAGCAGGCCGACTCGTGCTCGGCGTCGCTGATGGTGCTCGGCGCACAGGTCCGGTTCCACCCGATGCCCGAGATGAAGTTCGATCCGTGGATCAGCCTCGGTGCCGGTTACGAATGGGCCTTCGACAAGGCGACCGCCGGCCCGGTGGAGGCCAAATCGAGCTTCCGCGGCTTTCAGTGGATGAACCTCTCGGTGGGGGGCGACTACATGGTGGCGTCGCGGTTCACCTTGGGGCCCTACCTGAGCGGCTCGATCGGGCAATGGGCGAACTACAACCGCGACGTCACCGGCGCGGGTCCGCTCTCCGTCTCGAGCCACGGCTCGGTCGAGGACATCGGCGAGAAGCGCATCCACAGCTGGATCAGCGTCGGCATCCGTGGTGCGTACACGCTCTAGACGACCTTCGCGACGTGTTCGGCTGCGACGTAGCTGAATGCCATGATGGTGAGGCTCGGGTCGACGCTGGGCCCGTTGGGGAACACACTCGGGTCGGCGACGAAGAGGTTGTCGGTCCCGTGGACGCGGTGGTCGAAGCCGACGACGGAGGTCTTCGGGTCGCGGCCCATGCGTGCGCCACCCGCCGGGTGCGGCGCGGCCAGCACCAGGCGTCCGGGGCCGAGATCGAGCGCGCCTACGGCGGCGTCGATCTGATCGAGACGCGTGATGCGGGTGTCGCGAAGGTCTCCGAAGAGGATCTCCTTCGCGCCCACGGTCAGCAGGAGGCGCGCTTGCTTCTTCAGGGCATCGCGGATGCGTAGGCCGTTCTGACCGTCGATCGGCACCTTGTACTTGGGCCGCTCGCCGTCGAGCGAGATGGAGCCGAAGTCGACGTCGTCGATCCAGGCGATGGTGCCCCCGAGCCGCCGCAGGCTGCGCATCAGCGCGCGGTGCCGTTCGCCGATGCCCGGAAGCACCGCCGCGAGGGTCGCCGGCTGCAGCTGGTTCGGCATCAACAAGTACCCGCCCTCGCGGTAACTCGCGCCGTCCGTCTTCGCGAGCCGGAAGTGCTCGACCCCGAACGCTGCCGGGATGTTGCGGAACTGGATGATCTCCTCGTCGAAGACCGCGTGCACCATCGGGCACGGGTTGCAGATGGTGTACTGGCCGACCGCGGGCAGCTCCCGTTGGAAGCCGTTGCGGAGGAGGAACACCGGCGTGCCGTAGCCGCCAGCGGCGAGCACGTAGGCCTTGGCCTTCACCCGCAAGAGCGGGCCCATCGGCTTGTTGCGCGCGCGGTCGATCACCCGGGCGGTGAGCGACGTCACCCGCCCGCCCGAGCGCTCGAGCTTCCAGGCCTCGGTGTCTGCGTAGAGGATCGCGCCGGCGACGAGCGCGCGTGGGATGTGCGTGACGAGCTGCGACTGCTTGGCGTCGTACGCGCAGCCCTGCATGCAGTAACCGCTCTTCTGACAGAACTTGCGCGCCTGCGGCACGGGGTGCCCCGTCCACCCGAGCGCCTTGGCGCCCTGCTCGACGAGCAGGTTCATCTTGTTCCAGTACTGCGGCTCGGGGAGGTGGACGTTCAGGTCCTTCTCGAGGCGCTCGAAGTACGGATCGAGCTTGGCCTGGTCGTGCCCTTCGATCCCGTAGCTCTCCTGCCAGAGCTTCAGACGATCCGGAGGGGTGCGGTAGCTATCGGCCCAGTAGTGCACGCTCGCTCCGCCGACGTTGTTGCCGTACGTGAGCTGCACCGAGAGGTCGTCGGAGGCATCGAGCCCGCGACCGCCGTCGATCTTCGCGAGCATGTCCTCCTCGCGCTGATCGAAGTCGACGCGCGTGTACGCGCCGCCGCGCTCGAGGATGACGACCTTCTTGCCGGCCTCGGCGAGCACGTGCGCGAGGGTCGCGCCACCGCAGCCGCTGCCGACGACGCACACGTCGGCCGTCTCGTCCCGATCGGCGCCGAGCTCCGAGCTCTGATAGCCGAAGAGGGTCACGAACCGCTCCCGATCAGCGTCAGGTACTTCTTGTGCGAGTCGGGCGGGACGGCCTGCGAGATGAGCGGACCGTCGTAGCCGATGGCCTTCCACGTGGCCGCGTTGGCGTAGTAGAGCAACGTGACGAGCTGGCGGATCGCGATGGCGACCTGACGCAGCGACTCGCGCGGACCGAGCAGGACCTTCTCGAGGTAGAGGCGTGCGTCGTCCGGGGTCATGGCCGTCAATCGACCCCGCATGCCGTAGAAGCGCGGTGCGTGCTCGAGCAGCTGCAGGCCCCAGGCGAGGTCGCGCGCGACGTCCGGATCGGCCGCCCACACCTCCTCGTCGACGCGTTGAGCGAGCCCGAGCGAGTCGCCCGACGGGAGCTCGCCGTCGGCCGGGCACAGTGCGCGGACGATCGCGCGAACGATGACGAACTCCTTGCTCGTCAGGGCCACGGGCCGCTCGTGCGACTCGAGCGCGTAGCCGGCACGAAACCACGCGAGCCCGAGACCGCCGGTTGCGAACAACGCGCCAGACACGATGCCGAGCCCGAGGAAGCGACGGCGAGGAAGCGTCACGGGTCGAGCCTACCAAATACCGTGGACGCGACGAGCAACACTCGGCGACTCCTACCCATCGCACTCGCGGAACATGAGACTCGCGATCGTCAGCGCGTTGCTCATCGGCGCGATCTTCTCGATCAGCGCGTGCCCCTCCGAGCGAACCGCGACCCCTCTCGAGAGGCGGAACGCCCGATTCGCCGGCACTGTGTCCGACGAGCTCGACAAGCCGGCCCCGGGCGTCGAGGTACGGGTGGGGGGCCAGGCGCTCTTTACGGACGAACACGGCCGCTTCGTCGCGGAGAACGTGCCGGAGGGCTCGCTGCTCGTCGAGGTGCGCGGCGCCGGGCGTGCGCCACGAGTCTTCGCCGCGCGCGCGCCGAACGACTCGTTCGCGCTCAAGCTCGGGGCGGCCGGCGATACCCAGCTGTTGTTCACCGGCGACGTGATGTTCGCGCGGCGGTACCTCGATCCCTCGGGCGACGGCAGCGGCAGGGGCGCGCTCGCCGACGCTCGCGATCCCTCTTCGTTCGCGGCGCTGGTCCGCCACGTGGCCCCGCTCACGACGAGCGCGGACGTGACGGCACCGAACGTGGAGACCGCGTTTGGTTGGGGAGGCACCGCACACCCGAGCAAGCCGTTCGTGTTCATCAGCCCCCCTGCGGCCGTGGCCGCGTTGCACGCGCTCGGCGCCGACGTCGCCCTGCTCGCGAACAACCACACCTACGACTACTTCGACGAGGGAATGCGCTCCACGCTCGACGTGCTGCATGGCGCGACCGTCCAGACGGTCGGAGCCGGCATGAACGAAGGCGAGGCGTATCGACCGCTGATCGTGACCCAAGGGAAGTTCCGGCTCGGCATCGCACCGTTCTGTGGTCTGCGCATCTGCGGTGTCCCCACCGGCGACGGCATGCTCCCCGACGAGCCGCCTTACCAGGACGCGATCGGAGAGAAGGCCGGCGTGGCAAGGCTCTCGGAGGCCAAGCTCGTCTCGGCGGTGAACGCGTTGCGCCCCGGGTCCGATCGCGTCGCAGTCGTGCTGCACTCCGGCAACGAGTACCAGCGCTTTCCCACCGTCGGGCAGCAGAACGCCGCGCACCGCGCCCTCGACCTCGGCGCCGACTTCGTGGTCGGTCACCACCCACACGTGCTGCAGCCGCTCGAGGTGTATCGAGGGAAGCTGATCGCCTACAGCCTCGGCAACCTGGTGTTCGATCAGGACTTCCGGGAGACGTGGTCGAGCGGGCTGCTGCGGATCGACGCGGGCGCATCGCTCTCGTACCGTGTCGACCCGATCTGGCTCGAGGACTTCGTGCCTCACGCCGCCACGGGCCGGCTGGCCCGGTGGATCCTGCGCGACCTCGCGGAGCGGAGCGCCCCCCTCGGCGCCACGGTGCTCGACGACGGGCGCGTGCTCTTGTCGCCTCCCGAGCTCGACGAAGAGACCGTCGTCCGCGACGCGATCGCGGATAGCGATGGCCATGGCGCGACCCTCTCGCTCGAGGCCGAGTTGACGGCCCGTCGCTATCTGGCGTCGGCCGGCCCCTCGTCCTCCCTCGCGATCGGCCGCGACGTCCTCGGGGTCGGGAACTTCGAGCACGACCTCGCCGGTGCGCCTTATGAGCGAATCATCGGCTGGAATCCGGTCTCGTCGTCGCAGCAACTCGTCAGCGACACGCCCCACGAGGGCGCACGCGCGCTGCGTATCTGTCGCGACGTCACGTCGAGCACACCCTCGGGGCTCTACTCGGCGGGTCGACAGCGCGTGCTCCCGGGCCGCACGTACTCGTTCTGCGGGTGCGCGCGCGGACACTCGATGAGCCGGGCACACGCGTCGATCGTCTACTGGTCCGAGGTCGCAGCCGATGCGGCACCTCTGGCGTCGATCTCGGTGCTCGATGCGGCGCCCTCCGAGGACTGGTCGTGCTTCTGCGCCGAATCGACGCCTCCTCAAGGTGCGCAGTTCGTCAACGTGCGCCTCGAGACGATCGACGAGTCCCGCTCGGACGGCTGCAAGGGTCCCGACATCGATGCACACTGCGTGGACTGGGATGGCGTCCGGCTCGTCGAGTGGACGCGGTGGGACGGCACCCGCATGCAAGTGCCCAACGCGATCGAGTTTCTGCGGACCGAGGGAGCCGGGCCTGTCGCCGTCACCGTGGCGCGCACGCGCACGACGCCGAAGGAGGGCCCATGAAGGCGCTTGCGCCGCTGCTGCTCTTGCTCGGCTGCTCCCACGCGGCCGAGGCGCCCGATCGAATGACCGTGACCTTCTGGCTGGAGGGGACTCTGACGGGCGTACGCACCTTCGTGGTCCATGATGAGCAGGCGAGCTCCGGACCACGAATCGCCTGCACGCAATCGCGCGGTCGCCTGGTCGTCTCCGCGGTGACCAATTACGGTGAGGTCCACGGCGCCGGCGTGTACCTCCGCATCGCGCAGTTCGGGGGCCCCGCGCGCTACGACTTCGGCGACGAGGACCGCGCATGGGTGTTCGACGACGGCCACATCCAGCTCTGCACGCGGCCGGACGATCGCGCCTGCTTCCAGGGCAGTAAGGGCTGTTCGGTCGTCGTCGACTCGTGGACGCTCGCACCCGGCGGACCTGACTACCCTCGGGGCGTGCTCGTCGGCGAAGCCACCGGCAGCTTCACGTGCTCGTCGCTGAGCAACGCGAACACGGGCGCGACGGTCGGAATGCGGAACGGAACGTTCCGTTGTCGCGCCGAGGACTGGACCGGCGCGGGCCTGTGAATCACTTCGGCGTTGGCTTGCATGCGTAGAGCGGCGCCTTCATCCCGAGCAGGCTGAACGTGGTGCCTTCGTCTCCGCTCCGCCAGCCGTAGCCGGGGATCCCCGAGCTCGGCGAGTTGCAGTTGCGCAGCCCATCCTGCGATCCCTTGAACACGGCGCCATCGGGGCAGGTGAGCGTGACCTGAGCCCCGGCGGTGTCGAGACGCAACGCGCTCCCAGCGAAGGACACGGTGAGCACCCAGTTGCTCTCCTGCACGTGCACGCACTGCGTGCCTGTCGCGGTCGTCACGGTGAAGTCGCGGGACGGAGGGGCCGCAGCGTCTTGGTCCGTCGGCGGGATGAGGGAGATGGTCGCGGTGATCGTCCGCCCCGTGCCGTACTGACAAGTCAGCCCGTTCGTCGAGAGCTCTCCGGTCGCGGTCGGATCGGTGCCGAGACACGCGTCGAGGGCCTTGGCCATCGTCGTCCAACAGTTCTTGTCGCTCTTGACCCACTCGCAGTCGAGCGCGTCGGGCGCGCGTGGAACGGCTTCTTCCGCAGAGGGGCAGCCGCCCACGACGAACACCACCAGCGCGAACGGCAGGAGAAGGAGCCCCGCTCGCATGTAGCGCACGGCGCCGCGCAGGAGGTGGTGGCCGAGGGCGTCACGACGCGACATGGAGCGAGGATACCCGACCTCCGGCGGTCAGCCGCGGCGATAACGCTCCGGAGCCTGTCACCCATCGCCCGCAACAATCGGAAGACGAACCTTGCCCGTCGAACCGGGCGTCGTCTCTGCAACGACGGTCTGGCGCACCTCGTAGCCGGCCCGCTTCGGATCGCCGAGCCTGCCAGTCCGCTTCCGAACGAAACGCACCTCGCCCTGCAGTTGTTCGACCTTCTGCTTCACCTTTTTTGCAAACAGCTCAGGGTCCTGCGACGCCTCGTAGACATACTTGTGCGCCAGTGCGAGGCGCGTCGGGTTCGCGTTGTCGACGCAGGATGGCGAGCACCAGATGTAGTCGCCTTTCTCCATCTTGTGACGGAACCGGCGCGCCTTCTCGGCCTGGAAGACCTCCTGAAGCGAGCTCTGGTGAAGATTTCCGATCTTGACCCAGGTGTTGCAGCACACGCGCACGTCGCCGTTCCAATCGATCACCAGGTTCCGGAAGGGCGCAGTGCACATCGGCTTCGCCCCGAGGTCTGCCTTCGGCAGCGAGACCGGCAGCGCGAAGCGCTCGCTGAAGTTCGAAAGCCCTGAGACCTCGAGGTTCCACCTCGCCTGGGCGTTCCGGCAAAGCTCGAGCTCGCGCACCATGGCGGCGCGGTCTGGAAGGCCCGAGAAGCTGAGCAGCGGATCGATGACGATCTCGAGGTAGTCGACGCCCATTCGACCACAGAGCTCGATCAAGTCGTGCAGCGTGTGAAAGTTCTCCTTGAGGATGACGATGTTGAGGCCGACGGACGGCGTCTTGCCCCGGCGGTCCCTCAGGATGCGCTCGAGGTTGCGGATCACGCGTTCCCACTCGCCGTGAATGACGATCTTGTCGTACGCCTCCTTGGTTCCGGCATTGATCGAGATGCTGACGTTGCCAGCCTGCTCGACGATCGTCTCGTGCCAGAACTCGTCGATCAGCACGCCATTCGTGATGAGCGTGATTTTGGCCTGCGGGAACTCGCGAAGGACGAGCGCCGCCTCGCGACAGTTCTTCATGACGGTCGGCTCGCCTCCCTGCAGCTTGACCGACTTCACACGACTCCACGCAGGCTGGAGCCTCTCCCTGTATATCTCCGCAGGCATGTTGAACTTCGGACTGAAGTCAGTCTGGTAGCACATCGTGCATCGCACATTGCACTGCAGCCCCATGATTAGATGAAGGCGCTCCAGCCCGTCGAGCGAATCGGCGTCATTGGCGATTGACATGACACCGAATATGCGGCCGAAACCCCATCAATCAAGCTCGACACAGCTCACCACGCACTGGAGCTGCCACTCGTTGCGCAGCGCCAGCGATGTGGGCGATACGCAAGCGCGCAACCGGCGATATCGACCCGTATGCGCGCAATGACGCAATCGATTTGCACGGCGAGTCCGCGTTGCGCCAGAACTCGAAGAGTCAAATCAGAGACGACAAGACCGCTCGTGCCGGCAGGTCGGCGAGGCCGAGGGAAAGCGCCATGCGTCTCAGGTGACCAAAGCAGGCGCCGTTAGGACGGGGTCGCTGGACGCGACGACGGGTGAGAGATGGCTCTGGCGGAGGGGAGGGATGGAGCGCCCTGGTCGTTTGGAGCTCCTAACCGCCCCAATCGACCTTGCGCCCGACGAAGCTCACACTGGTGATCGCGAGTTGAGCGGTCGTGTATCTGGAGAACTGCGGGTGGACGCGGACCTTCGCAAGCTCATCGAGCCGTTTGGGGTGCGGTCGCGAGGTGTCGATCTCGATCACGAATCCAGCGGCTCGCGCCATGTTGGTGAAGTCGACGGCTCGCAAGCGGTTCTGATAGAGGAACGCGTTGTCATATTTCGCCCACTCGGCGTCGGAGTAGCTCAAGTAGTTGAGCTGGCTGATCGAGGGGTCGGTGTACGCGTAGTGGTCGCCGCAATTGACCGAATGGAAGACGATTCCGCCGGGCCGCAGGATTCGTCTGGCTTCGACATGGAGCCGCTCGATCACCGAGCCGGGGACGTGCTCGAGGACGTCGTTGGAGAAGACGACGTCGATGCTTGCATCTGGGAGGCCCGTCGCGCTCGCATCGGCGGGAGCGCGATAGTGGATCACGCCCTCGGTTGCCTCTTCGAGGTCAGCGCCGCGCTCGAGCGCATGCACGGTAGCGCGCAGCGTCGCGAGGATCGCGTCGGCTTCGCGCCCGGTTGCGCTTGCCAGATCGGGCACGCGCTTCTCGATTCCGGCTGCGCAGCGCGCCGCAAGGTCGAGACGGATGTGGCGGTTCAGATCGACGGTGTGGATCGACTTCGCGCCGCCAAAGTATAGGAGCAGCGGTAGGGTCGGGTACCAGCCGCTGCCCGTCTCGAAGAAGCGGCTGCTCTCGATGGGCATCGACGCGGCACGCACGTGCTCGATCATGAGGAGCCCGTCATCGATTTTGATGCGCAGCTCAGCGTCGAAGTCCTTCAGGCCGCCTGCGCGCCGCTGCAAGACGTAATGCAGCTCTGCGCCGCGCGGCACGGCGCCCAGAACTGCTTGGATCGCACCTTTTAGACGCCAGTGCATGGAGAACCTCCTCCGTGGCGCGGGTGCTGGTTAGGAGCCATCAACACGATTGGGTTTCGATGCCGACTCTCGTTTTGGCCGGCACCGCTTGTGATGGCTCGTTCCTCGGCAGTCCAGTCGCCCTCTGCTCTTCGCTTGTGTCGCCGGATCCGCTGGCCGATCCTCGAGCTCCGTGGGATCTGCTACCGAATATCGAGGAGCGCAGACGTGCGCGCGCTGCGGCATCGGGCTCGATCCGGATGACACGCACATCACGTCCACCGGCGCCGCGGTCTGCCGTTCGTGCAACGCGAAGCATCAGCTCGCGCAGCTGCCCCGAGCCACCATGTCGTCGACCGACGGGAGCCTGCTCCTCGGCCTGCGTCACGTCCTCGGGCGCGTGACCCGCGGTCGGGTGCGATCGACGGCGTGCGTTCTCGCGGTCGCGGTGCCGGCGTTCGCAGTCGCCGAGGGCGATTGGCCGGCGCGCATGATGGGCATCGCGTGGCTCACGGCCCTGGCGGCGGTCCTCTTCGTCGCCGCACGAAAGTACCGCCACGTCGTCGATTGACTCGTACCCTGGGAGGGCTCCCCCTGAGGGAAGCGCGGCGACCGCTCCCGTCCCACTTCAGGCCGTCCCCACCGAACTGCGCCACATGCCATATGCGGCACTGGGATCCGCCGAGAACGTCTAGAATCCCTATCCGACATGCCTTACGAGATCGTGCAGGACGAGATCATCGACGCCAACGACATCGTCGACCCGAGCGCGCTCGAGGACGGCGAATGAGGCTCGCGGGGCTGCTCTTACTGACCCTGAGCTTGCTCGCCTGCAAGAGCAGCGAGCCCGCCGCGACGAACGCTGACCAGACGCCCGACGGCGCGATCGGTTCGGACGCGGCGTCGACCGACGCGGGCGGCGACGACACGAGCACCGCGGGGACCGACGGCGGTCCCAGCGCCGACTCGGGACCGCCGCCGACGTACGTCGAGCCAACGGGCAAGAGCTCCGATCCGTTCCTCGGCGGCAGCGCAGCGAGCACCGGCATCAGCCTCGGTCCGAGCGACTCGGTCACCATCGCCGGCACCATCGCGAGCGGTGGCGGCAACCCCGCGTGGGCGGACTCCGACGCGTACACGTTCAAGGTGACGGCCGAGACCAACGTCCAGGCCGAGTTGCTGTTCGCGCCCACCGGAAACGTGTGGTCGGTGGCGATCCATCGCGCCGATCGCACCCTCGTCGCGTGGTGGGGCATGGCCACCGAAGGGCGCGCGCTGACCCACCCGAAGAAGCTCCCCCCGGGCGACTACTTCGTGCACGTCGCCGCGGCCCCGCCCGCGCCGGCCACGCCCGCGCCCTACACGGTTCGGCTCCGCTCCGGTGATCTCGGCGACTGCGCCACGGGCAAGGCCGTCTTGTAAACTCCGCCCTTGGAACCCGCCGAGAACGTTTGGAGTTCCTAGCCGCTCGCAAGATCATCGACGTATATCGGAACGCGGGCGCATACTTCGGCGCAACAACGTTCGACGCCATAATGAAACATGGCCTTCAACAGGAGTGGTACCAGGGCGTCGAGGATCCGAGCGGTTACGTTGAAGCCGTTCTCAAGAACCTCTATGATATGGAGCTTAAATAAGGATACGGGCTGACTGATTAAGCGTGGTGAACGATGGGAGTGCGGTGAATGACCTCAGGAGTTCGCTCAACATTTCTCGCGGTTCTGTTGATCGTGCTGGTCCCGCACCCGCCGAAGGCGGATTCGTCCTGCCGCGGAAGGCAAGCTGAGGCTGAGATTGCCTCGAACACGGTGTACGCTGAAGCTGGAGGCCCCGGCCTCCAGTACTCCGTCAATTACGAGAGTCATTTCGCTTGCCGCGTGTTCGGGCGCGTTGGTGTCTCGCCGTTTGTGCCTTTGCCGACGGCGACGGTCGTGGCGATGCACTTTCAGGTTGGTGCGCTGATCGGTGGAGAGTCGAGTAACCTTGAGTTGGGCATTGGGGCGTCGCCCGCGTACAGTGTGCGTGAAGGCAACGATCCATTTTTTCACGTTCTTGGCACGGCTACGATCGGATTCCGCTACATGCCTACGTCCTCAGGCATGCTCTTCAGGGTCGGCTTCACGCCATATTTTGCGGCCAGACGTGTCGGACAAGATGGTGCCATCCGCCTAATCCTTCCGTGGGGAGGCGTGAGCATGGGGTACGTGTTCTGGACAACCCTCGCCTAGAGCGACAAACGGTTTGAATCACCAGTAATTGGGCGGCAGCGGCCAGCAGGCGGTGAATCGTTTCGAGGTTCACGACGGTCGCTGCGCGCCGCGCGTCGTACCGGTTCCTGCGTACGCCGAGGTACCGGGCGCGCCGGCCCTGTTTGCGTCCGAGGTGAGCCAGCAGGTGTTCGACGGCGACGCGCTCACGCAAGCTATGCCGGCCTTTGCGGGTCGCGATGAGTTTGCGTAGGCATGCTGTAGCCGCTCGTCCTCCGCGATGCTGACGGTGCGGCCCGCATCGAGCGACGCCATCGTGCAGCGTGAGCGCAGGCGGCATCGACGGCAGGCTTCGGGGTCGAATTCGACGATCGCCCCGGGCTCGAAGTACTCGACCTCGCCGGCAGGGCACCGAGTTGATTTTCGGCGCATGTCGATCACGAAGTCCGATTTGCTGAAGAGCTTCCCGTTGCGCGCCCGCTGATGGCTTACAAAGGACCGAGCCTCGGCGCTCACCTGAGACGTTCCGCTGGCTCCGAGCTGCCTGCAGCCCGTCCACGGCCGTCCCCATCGAACTGCGTCTAAGCAGTATCTTGTAACTCCGCCCCTGGAATTCGCCGAGAACGTTTGGACTTCCTAGCCGCTCAGTTCGCGGCGCACGACATCGATTTCAGGCGCGCCTTCGCGGCTTCGACCGTGAGCGAGCGGAGTGACGGCGAGCTCCAGCGCGTGACGACGGCGCGATAGGCCGCGCATGCTCCGGCGGTGTCGTGCGTCGCTTCGAGGGCACGACCGAGCAAGAGGCTGGCGCGTACGAAGCGAACGGGGTCGTGAAGGATGACGCAACTCCGGACGTGTCTCTGCAAGCGGGGCGCGGCCTCCGCGTATCGTTCTGCGCCGAGCTCGATCATCGCCACGTCGAGCCCGCCGGTCGGAAAGAAGGGAAGCTCCTTGGGCAGCCCATGCGGAGGCAGCGCGGCGAGCGCCGCGTCGGCCTGCGCCTTCGAGGAGACCGCAGCGGGCGCGAAGGTGGTCGCCCACACGATTCCGGGCTCGATCGGATTTGCCAAAAGGAACTCGTTTCGGAGCGCGTCATGCTTCGCGAGGGTCACGGTCCCCGCGCGCAACTCCGCGTGGAGCATCGAACCCATGGGCTCGAGGTAGGCGATCGAGGCCCAGGTGCTTCGCCGCGAGAGGTACGACTCCGCGTGTTTCGCGGCCTCCGCGTCGCGCCCGAGCTCCTGATCGATTTCGATGGCGAGCAGCAGCGGCAACGCGTGGCCTCGCCCGCTCTTGTCCGCCGAAGCGGCGTGCTCGGATTCGAGCGCGAGGGCGTGGGCTCTCTCGAAGTCGCCGGCGACGACGGCGAGCCGGGCTTCGTCGAGTGCCTTCTCGCTCGCTCGCGTCGCCTCGTCGCTCCCTTCCCATTTCGCGCGCAGCGCCTCGTCGATCGCCTCGTTCGTTCGCCCGAGCGCGACGAGCGCCGCGGGGCGAATCGCGAGGAGGCCGCGGTGCTTCGGCGCCCAGGCGAGTCCCTTGCGGGCCGAGTCCTCGGCCGCGACGCAGTCACCCGAGGCCTCGAGCATCCGTGCGCGGTCGGCGTAGCAATCGGCGGCACCGGGCGAGACCTCGTTGCAGCGATCGAGCGCCTTGAGCGCCTCGGGTCTACGGCCCGCGCGAGCAAGCAGCCGCCCCTGCGCCTGGAGCGCGTCCGCGTACGCCGGGTCGAGCTCGACCGCGCGCGTGATGTGGCGGAGCGCGGCGACGTCGTCACCCCGCATCGACTCGAGGTAGCCGGCGAAGACCCGCAGCTCCGCGTCGTCGGGGTACGCCTCTGCGAGCGCCACCGCACGCTTGGAGGCCTCGACGAGATCGGGAGGCTCTCGCATGATCTTTGGCTCGAAGGCGAGGAGGAAGCCGCGGTCGCGAGGCCCGAGCTTGTCGCGAGTGTTGAACGCGCGCTGGTAGATCGCCCGAAGTCGAGCATCGGTGGCGCTGCCGAACGCGCTGTAGATCGCGACGTAGGTGGCCGCCTCCGCCGAGGCCGGATCGAGCTCGAGCGCACGTTCGAAGTCCTGCAGGGCGCCCGCCCAATTCGCGTCCCTCGCTGCTCGGAGGCCGCTCCCGAACGCAGCGAGCGCGTCCGCACGCGACGAGGCCGGCAGAGGGTGATCGATGACGCGCTTCCAGCTCGAGGGCGTTACGGAGCTCGCAGCGATCGGGGGAGGCGACCCCTTCTGCGCGCGCGCCATTCCGCGGATTCCGAACGCGGCCGCGGTGAGGAGGAACGCACCGGCTCCGAGGAGGACGAGGGTCCTCGGCGTCCGCGCATTCGCGGGCGGCAGCGGAGCAGGCCTCTCGGGCGGTGCCTCGGCCTCGAGCGACGGCTGCAGTTGATCGATGATCGCTCGCATCGACGGCCACCGCGCCTCGGGAGACTTCTCGAGCGCACGCATGACGATGGTCTCGACCGACGGCTCGACCTCTCCGGCGCGAGAGCGCAGAGACGGCGCCGGATCTCCCACGATGGCAGCGGTGAGCGCCAACGCACCGCGCGCGCCGCTCCAGGGAGTGACGCCAGAGAGCAGCTCGTAGGCCATCACCCCCCACGCAAACTGATCCGCGCGCGCATCGACGTCTCCGCCCCGGAGCTGCTCGGGCGGCATGTACAAGGGCGTTCCGATGGCAACGCCCGCGGCTGTCAGTGTGGGGAGCGCGCCCACCGCCGTCTTGGCGTTCACGTCGACCTCGCGGATCGAGCGCGCAATGCCGAAGTCGAGCACTTTGACGGCCCCGTCCTCTGCTCCGATCATGACGTTGTCCGGCTTCACGTCGCGATGCACCAACCCCGCTCGATGGGCCGCGTCGAGCGCGCGAGCGACCTCGACCAGCCAGCGGATGCGGACCGCGATCGGAACCGTCGCGTCACCCACGTACGCTCGGAGCGTGCGGCCCGAGACGAGCTCCATGGAAATGAACGGAACGCCCTCGTGCTCGCCGACATCGTGAACGCCGACCGCGTTGGGATGATGGAGGGCGGCGGCCGCGCGCGCCTCTCGGAGCAGGCGCGCCTTGGCTTCCGTGTCGGCCCCTTCGCCGAGCAGGACGATCTTCAGCGCGACGCGCCGATTCAGCCGCGTGTCGAGGGCGCGATACACCGCCCCCATACCGCCCTGGCCGAGCGACGCCTCGACCACGTACCGATCGAACACATCGCCCGGGCGGAGCATCCGGGGATGGTAGGGGATCCGGCGATAGGTCGCGATGAAGGGGCGACGACCCTATCGGGGAGTGGCGATGGGCGACTGGTCCCATGCGCTACCGATGTCGAGGGCGCGTCGCTGGACCGTCGCGATCTCCGCGGACAGAGCGCCCGCGGCGTGCAGTGGAGCGAGCGACGGGCAGTACCTCAGCCACGCGAGGTCCTCGAGGCCCGCGGCGACCGAGCGGCGCACGTAATCGAGCCCCGCATCCCGGTCGCCGAAGGCGAGGCAGCACTCCGCCGCGACCTGGCAGCAGAAGCGCACGGGTCGCGAATGGGCACGCAGCGAGACGACGAACCCTTCGAGCACCTCTCGGTCCGAAGCTGTGAGCGACGCGCCAGACACGGCGCGCTGCGCGCACCGAATGAGCGGCTCCTCCTCGCCGAGCGTGAGCTGCCTCCCCTCGAACAGATCGCGACCGAGCCAGAGCGACAGACGGAAGCCGGCCATGACCTCGAACTCGGGCGTGTCGGCGAGCCCGCGAAGTAGACCAAAGGCGTGCTCCCAGTCGCCGCGGAACACCGCGATGCGAATGAGGTCGGTCGTCGCGAATCCGAGGGATGGATCGATCGCGAGGGCTCGATCGAGGAACGACTGCGGCTCGTCGAGGCGGTCGATCTCCGTGAGGATTCGCCCGGCGAGATCGTGGGCGTTCGCCGCGCTCGGCCCGTTGACGAGAGAGCGTCGGAGAGCTCGCGCCGCGCCGCCGGTATCGCCGCCGTTGTACCGCACGCGGGCCACCGCGAACCACGGCTCGGCAAGGTGCGGCGCCATGTCGAGCGCTCGTTCGGCTGCGCGTCTCGCCGTGCCGAGGCGATCCTCTCCGGGCTCCTGCGGGTCGAAGATACCGGCGCTCAGTACGTCGGCGTAGTAGGCGGCGATGGTGGGGTCGTCGGGCGCGATGCTGTGCGCGCGCGCGAGGAGGGAAGCCGCCTCCCGCCAGCTGAACGCGAGGCGACGCTGCACTTCCCGCGCGCGCAGATAGAGCTCGACGGCGCCCGACTCGACGGCCGCACGCGCTTGCCCCACGGGTCCGCTTCGACCCACCGCGTCGGCAACCGCGCTCGCCACGGTGTCGCTCACGGTCAGCAGATCGCCGAGCCGACATTCGATGCGGTCCGCCCAGACCTGGAAGCCGTCGTCCACCGAGGTCAGGCGGAGGACGAGACGGACTCGCTCGCCGAAACGTCGCACCGATCCTTCGAGCAGGAGCTCGACACCACACCGCCGCGCAAAATCGTGGGGCGTCTCACCCGCCACGATCGCCGTCTGCGCCTTCATCCGCAGGCCGCGGACAGTACACAGCGCGTCGAACATGTCGGCCGTCAGCCCTTCGCCGATCCACCGGTCCTCTTCCGGACCGGCGTTCCTGAGCGGGTACGCGGCCAACGTCCGGCCCCCTTGCGCCATCCGCGGCGGCGAGCGCAGCTCCGCGGAGCGCACCGCCGAACCGGTCGGCCGGCGTGCAGGTAGCACGCCGGCACTTCCTCCCTCCGAGTCGGTCGGCCGGCGTGCAGGTAGCACGCCGGCACTTCCT
>Ga0208492_1000182_pt1 | contig 61883 bp, 45 predicted proteins | sample Subbioar_CSW14AB_FD_184820 | JGI IMG/M metagenome (GOLD analysis project Ga0208492, IMG submission 184820) | Serpentinite rock and fluid subsurface biosphere microbial communities from McLaughlin Reserve, California, USA - CR12Mar_CSW14AB (SPAdes) | ecosystem: Environmental > Terrestrial > Deep... | reverse complement strand
CTGCGAGGGACGATATTCGATATGCATGTGTACATGATCTTTGGATATCACTCCCTTTAATATCTGAATACCTTCGGCCTCACATATTTGTATTAGTAGGGTTCGGCATCTTTGCTTAATTTCTCCATCTAATACTGCGTATACTGCGTAACGATATTTCGTGGACCAAACTACATGAACTGTCATTCTTGAAATTGTATGTCCATTGGTTCGCTGATAATTCATGAAACGAAGATACAACCATTTTTAGAAGCTAAAGCTAAATGCACTAAAGTGCATAGCTTGAACTATTTTTGAGACCAGTCAAGTGTCGATCAAAATTTTGTGGACCCGAATGGCAGAAATTTAGGGAACGAAAATATTTTGTCCGTCGTAAAATTGTCACTTACCCCTGTATATCAGTTCAATTTCTCTGTAGACAGTTGTCCGTTGCCCAGTAGTCTACTTATATTGACCTTTGTCGACATGGATATAAAGAAAAAATTTGGCAAACAAGTCAAAAAGTTTCGGCTTGAAAAGGGATTGTCGCAAGAAACACTTGCCCTTATGGCAGACCTTGACAGAACATATATTCCAAGCATTGAAAAAGGCGAAAGAAATGTATCAATTACTGTTATTGAAAAAATTGCAAAAGCACTTAAGATCAAAATATCTGTCCTTTTTGATGAATAAACCACAACAATTATATAATGAGAAAAGAAATTTTAATTACAAATTATTATCCAGCTAAACTAAAAGAAGCTAGAGAGTTGTCTGGTTTATCAATCGAAGATGTTGAGAATGAAGGGACAATTGAAGGAGAACAATTGTTATTATTTGAAACAGAAAAACCAGTAGCGCCAATTGATATTTTTATTTTGGGCTATTTGCTAAACTTATATGAGGAAAAATCAATTGAAAATGGCAAGGAAAAACTAGAAATAAGTTTAACCTCAGATATAATGTTTCCTCACCCAAATGGATTGAAATATCAAGAGGACATAGTTGCACATCCAAATTATAAAGGTTTGCCTTTCGATAGAAACGCTCAGGGAAATATTAATTGGATGACTACAATAAAAACTCAGCAAGGTCAGGCAAGAATGAAGTTCTGGGAAGAAAAATTAAAATATTTCAGGCTCAAAGCTACTAGCGTAATGGAGGCTGGATTTCGTCAAAAAGTTGCATTTCTAAATCATCCATCTAAACAACATGTTTGCCTCTTTACAGGAAATGTTTTATTCATTGATTACCGATACCCTGCACCAAGCAGGATAGATTTAGTCAATAAGGGATATGATGAAGCATTCAAATATTATGATTTGGATATTCTTCAGTTAGCATCAGTTTTATATGAGAATGATGAATGTAAAATATTTTCCGATGTATTCAATGTTTCTGTTGATTTTAGTTCATTGCCTGAATTAATAGAACATTTACAAAAAGAATATATAGATAAAGAAAAAAGAGGTTATGTTTCACCCGGTGTAATGAGTAATTCTCCTGACCGACTTGATGGATTTCACTCGTATAATTCTGATGTAAGGGACGTTTGTGATACAGGAAGACGAAAGGAAAATCTTAAGCGTTACACCCAAGATAGACGTGTATATGAAAAATGGTCAGATGGTGATTGGAAAATGGCCGATAGGTTATATGCTGAATTTGTAAAGAATGGAGTGAGCCCAGACCATATTGGGCCAATGTCATTAGGTTTCGCACACAGGCCTAAATTTCATCCAATGACTTCTGGTCAAAATAGTTCCAAAGGAAATCGCATGACTTTGAATGATGTTAAAGTTTTAATTGCTGATGAGGAAAAGGGTGAGGTCGTAGTTTCTTGGCATTCAAAGTTTATATGGGATAAATTAAAGCACAACGTAAAAGTTGATGAAGACGCATTAAAACTAAGTTCTTTAATGAGAAAGAATTTACACCATGTTTTAATTCTATTGTCTATAATTTACGAGAAAGGTTATCAAAAATTTCTTGAAAGCTATCTAAATCCAAAATATTCTTATTTTGATTATAAATTTGAGGGCTTTGACCCACTAACAGGAAATTACAAAAAGGCTATACAAAAAGAGCTATCAGGAAAAAACCAACAAAATAATGTAGATCGATATTTCAGAATTGCATTTGAAACTCTTGTGGAATATATGACCAAAGAAAATAGAAAAGGCAAAATATGGAATAGCGAAGAGATTGATAAGGAGGTGGCTATGATATTAGAACCATTAGCCTCTAATAAAATTGATGAGGCTAAAGAACAAGTTAATAAGGTTTTAAGATTATTAGCTGATTTAGCTGCAAACAACTGGTAGTTTTTGTAAACAACTTTCATAGAAAGTCGCAAAGTCAATTTCTCCAAGCATAAGTTTTTCGTAAGCAGAGGTAGCCTTGTAGTTACAAATCATTTCAAAATCACCTGAACCCGTTTCTAAAACTGGTAGACCACCTATGGCTTGTTTCACAGTAATAGGTTTTGGAAAATTTTCATCTGTTGCGGAAAATAAAATTTTAGGTGGATTTATTTTTTCTTTTTTTAGTGAACCAACAATAATTACTCTTTTTCTTTTTTGGGGAACTCCGAAGTTTTCGGCACTCAATTTAAACGGAGTATTTACATAATAGCCGATTTCTTCGAAAGAAGAAATGATTTCCTTCATTGCTTCGCCTTTTCTCATTGTTAAAATTCCTGGAACATTTTCCATTACAAATATTTCAGGTCGGACTTCATTCACAACATGAACAAACTCTTTGAATAATTGATTTCTTTTATCTTCAGGATTTCTCCAGCCTGCATTTGAAAAACCTTGACAAGGAGGTCCACCAATCACAACGCCAATTTTCTTTTGTTTTTTTGAAGCATTAATAATTTGATCCTTTATATCAGGCAAAGTAATATCGCCTAAAATCAAATTGTCACCCTTGTCATATTCTGAATGGTTTTGCTTATATGTTTCAAAATAATTTTTCTCAATTTCATTAGCTGCAATTAACTTAAAACCTTCAGATAAAAAACCTTCAGACATTCCACCTGCACCTGCAAATAAGTCAACGAATGTTTGGTTTTTTAAATGGTCTTTAAGTGTTTCTGCAATTGCTCTGGCAAGTAGTGTTGGAACAGCATTTCCAATTTGTTTGTATTGCGAAGTCTTACTGCCAAAAAAAACAAAACTATCTTTAAATGATTGTAATCTTGCCCCTTCACGTGTTGAAATAATTCTGTCCTGTGAAGGATGTAAATTACAGCCATTGCCTAAGCGATTAAAATAGGTCGTAATTGTATAACTTGGTTTATTAAATTCTAAACGACCGTAGTATGTTGTTCTTCCTCCTGAACGTCTTATTTGTTCAAGTCTTTGAGAAGGAATTGTATCAGGAATGTTCTGCCAATTACCACCGGCCGGAATATGCTTTACCATTTCCCATTCAAGTTTACTTAGTCCTGGTGCAATGTGGTTATACAGTTTCTTGCTCATATTCGATAACGGTTTCTAATTTTTTCCTTGTTCCTAATAAGTAATTTGTTTCTGTCTTTGTTAAGCCATAAAGCTTACAGATAATTTCATTATTCTTGATTTCATCATTTGAAAATTCGTTCAAGTCAATACTATCTAAATCAACTATTGGCAACTCGTCCAATTCATAATTATTAATATGGTTATTGCTACTTGTAATTTTGAAACGCCAATTCAATAAATCGCTGTTTAAAATATAATACAACTTCTTAATGTCTGATTGTTTCCTTGTTGAAACAATATAATTACATGAATTGCCAAGTATGTCTGTTTTTTCAGAGAACGCAAACTTTAATCTTCGTTGTAAATCAACATTTGAAATCTGCTGACAAATTAATCGTTCCTTATTATAATCATTTGTTTTAAAATCATCAGATTTCTTATTCAGAAAACCTTCAATTTCAACATATTCTCCGTTTTTATCAATTACACTTTTATCAGAAATCATATTGCCCCTAACAAGCCTCCATCCAGTATTCCTTGAAGTAATGAAAGTTTTAAAGAGGGTTAAATCCAATTCACCTCTTCTGTTTCTGATAAAGGAATAATCTTTTATTTTTTTTTGCTTTGAAATTTTTGAAAGAATTGACCAACCTGTTTTATCAATTAATGGAATTTCAACGTTGGAAGGAAAAATATCTTTAATTGTTGAATAATCAATTTCAAATGTGTTTTCTGAAATTTCAATTCCTATTTTATCAGTCTTTCCGTATTTCTCTATGTAAAAAATAACAGTTGATTGAGAAACATTCTCAAATAATTTTGATGCTTCGGAATAGTAACGTATAAAATGAAGTTTATGTGAATTAAGTAAATGTTTACGAAGTTTAGAAGAAGTTAAATCAGCAAACAAAGAAGAAGGACAGATAATTCCAATTTGTCCTTTGGACTTTGTCAAGCGAATTATCATCTCAATTGAAAGCTGATAGTAATTCAACATACCTTCAATAGAGTATTGATATATACCCGATGTTCTGAAAAAATTAATTTCATTCTGAATTTTACCTTGAAGATTTACGTAGTATCCGTTTAATTTTTGTTCGTCTTCTTTTTTGTTTACTTTAAGTAAGCAATATGGAGGGTTTGAAAATACAACGTCAAAGCCCCCACTATCAAAAACTTTCTTAAAATCATTTGAAAGGTCAATACTTTTTTCATTTTCTTCTAACAAGGTTGCTTTCGGAATTAGTGCATTCCTATTTAATATATTAATAGATAGAGCATTGATAATTTCAGAGTTAAGTTTTTCAAATTTTGAAATTATTTTGCAACGCAAAACAGTCAATGCTGTATCGTCTACATCAACAGCGAATAAGTTTTTGCAAACAATATTTTGAAGAGACAAACAATATTTTTGTTTAAGAATTTCAATAGCTTCAAAATAAAACCTACCTGTACCTGAAGCAAAATCAAGACAAGTAATTGCGTCAGCAATTACATTTTCTTGAATTGCTTTTTGAATTGTGTTGTCTACAATTTCATTTGTAATTTGTTTTAGTGTATAAACTGCTCCAGTTTCCTTTAGGTGATGCTTTGATTTCTTTCTTGTTAGTTTTCCATTCCCAAGCACAAACTCTGAATTCAAAAAAGAAACATGAAGTTCTTCTATCAGCTGTGGAATTTCTTCAATATTCTTTTCAATTATACTTTCAATACTTGAAATTTTATCAAAACAAAAAACAGATTTCAATTCTTCCGAATGCTTCTTAAACTTTGCATTTATAAATGAAGTTATTAAGGAATTGATAAGCTGTTGATGAACTTTGTAAGCAACATTTGTATTATCAGTTAGAAGCAAATTGGCATTTATCAAATGTATTTCCTTTTGAGAAATTGGTTTGATTTCATTTGATTGTGAAAGAAAATTCTTTTGAATTTCGAGAGCAATCAATTGCTCTTCTTTTATCAGAAAATAATTGATATGGCAGCTCATTTTGATTTTTTTGATTTAGTTCGTTTATACTCAATTTTAGCTTCTGCTACTTGTAATATTTCAGAAAACGAATTTTCTTCTTGGATTTCATAAGCTACAATATCACTATAAAAAGTAACAAGTAAAGCTGTCTTGTCAGCCCTGAAAATTTTTGCAATCTGTTCAATTATTTGTGCATTGGGTTTGCGTTCATCTCTCTCTATCTTACTTAAAGTTGATTGGTCAATGTCAAGTAATGCAGCAAGTTTTCTTAGTGGCATTTCTGCCGTTTCTCTAAGATTTCTGATTTGAGTACCGATACTGTTTAAATTTTGCATAGAGATAAATGTTCTTGACAAATAATGTCCAAATATAAGTAGTGATTTAATTTTCAAGAATAGGTCTGATTAAAAGTTATTAACAAGGCAGTTGACAGGATTGACTCTTGCAAATGGGTCAGGTTTTGTGTCAAGTCACAGCGAAATTTTCAGTTGGGTTTAGGTGTCAGTTAGCGGTTGTGTCGTTCCCTAAGCTTGCTTATAACAACCCGTTAAGCCAAAAACAACAACCCTCGTTTTTACGCATTTGTAACCACTTACATGGGATCATATCAAAGATAAAACAAAAAACCCTCAAGAGCCAATACACAAAAAACCCCTTCTTGTTTAGAAAAGGGGTTAAGGTTTTTGGGAGCCGTTATTCCGGCAAGCCGAGAGCTATCGGCTCAGCATCTATCTATGGTTTATTTACCCAGGGCTTTTTTCAAATTTGTATCCAAAGCATCTAAAAATTCTTCGGTGTACAAATAATGCTCGCCATGTTTTACATTGTTGCCAAATGCACACACCGCTAAGTCCTTGGTCATTTTACCGCTTTCAACTGTTTCCACACATACCTTTTCCAGGGTCTGGCAGAAATTGATGAGTTCTTTGTTGCCATCCAGTTTTCCACGGAACTCCAAACCACGTGTCCATGCAAAGATCGATGCAATAGGATTGGTAGAGGTTGGTTTTCCTGCCTGGTGGTCACGGTAATGACGGGTCACGGTGCCATGCGCCGCTTCCGCTTCCATGATCTTGCCGTCCGGAGTGATCAATACTGAGGTCATTAATCCTAAAGAACCAAAACCTTGTGCAACGGTATCCGACTGAACGTCGCCATCGTAATTTTTACAGGCCCATACAAAGTTCCCGTTCCATTTTAAAGCAGAGGCAACCATGTCGTCGATCAAACGGTGTTCGTAAACAATTCCTGCCGCTTCAAATTTAGATTTGAATTCTGCCTGATAGATCTCTTCAAAAATATCTTTAAAACGTCCATCGTATTTTTTTAAGATGGTATTTTTTGTAGATAAATATAAAGGCCATTTTTTAGTCAAAGCCACGTTAAAACAAGAGTGTGCAAAACCACGGATCGAATCTTCCAGGTTATACATGCCCATCGCCACACCAGGACCGGTGAATTTAAACACTTCGTGCTCGATCACTTTTCCATCTTCACCTTCAAACTTCATGGTTAATCTTCCTTTTCCAGGCACCACGAAGTCCGTTGCGCGGTACTGGTCACCAAATGCGTGACGGCCAACAATAATAGGCGCTGTCCAGTTGGTAACCAAACGCGGTACATTTTTACAAACGATCGGCTCACGGAAAACAGTGCCATCTAAAATATTCCGGATGGTCCCGTTCGGTGATTTCCACATTTGTTTCAGGTTAAATTCTTTTACACGCGCCTCATCAGGAGTAATGGTAGCGCATTTAATTCCCACCTGGTATTTTTTAATCGCTTCCGCAGCGTCAACCGTCACTTGGTCAGCAGTAGCGTCCCTGTGCTCAACACCCAGGTCGTAATATTTTATATCCAGGTCCAGATATGGAACGATCAATTTATCTTTAATGAACTTCCAGATAATTCGGGTCATTTCGTCCCCGTCTAATTCAACAACAGGGTTCGCTACTTTAATTTTGCTCATTTTTATGGCGTTTTAGGTTTTTTTTTAAATAGAGCACAAATTTAGGAAACCCCCAACAACAGGCAAGCCTTTTTACGGTATTTTTTAAAGGGTTTTAATTAAATTTTGTCTGCCGTGCTCCAATCTTTCTGTCACTCACGCTCATACCCTGCAAGACAGAAAGGATTTCCGCTGCAATCCCTTTGACGGAGTTGTGCAGATCCCCGCAAATAGTACAAAATATCTACTATGTGTCCTCCAAATCTCTGTTGCCTGTGTTAAAACGGCCTCCGGTGTTTTAAACCAAAAACTGCTATATTTGAGCAAAATTTAGAACTCCTCACACTATGAAATTTCACAAAGAAGGCTGGCCCAGTTTATTGATAGTTCTTGTTTTCAGCGCCATTCTCATTTTTATTGCCCGTTACTTTTTCCCTGAATATTCCATCGCTCACTGGTTCGCGTATGTGTTAAGCGGCTTTTTAACTCTTACCATCATTCAGTTCTTCAGGCATCCCAGCCGTAAACATACCTTAGGTGAAAAGCTGATCATTGCCCCGGCTGACGGAAAGGTTGTTGTGATCGAGGAAACCACCGAGCATGAATATTTTAAAAACAAACGCCTGCAGGTAAGTATTTTTATGAGTCCCGTAAATGTGCATGTGAACCGCTACCCTATTGCAGGGATCGTGAGTTTTTTTAAATACCATCCCGGTAAATTCCTCGCCGCCTGGGAACCAAAAAGCAGCACCGATAATGAACGTACTACTATTGTGGTGAAACACAAAAACGGCACCGAGATCCTGTTCCGCCAGATCGCGGGAGCATTGGCCCGCAGGATCGTGTGGTATTGTAAAGAAGGTGATGTAGCCGAACAATGCGGCGAAATGGGCTTTATTAAATTCGGATCACGCGTAGATCTTTTTCTTCCGGTCGGAACTAAAATAAATGTAAAGATCGGTGATGTGGTGAAGGGAGCGCAGAGTGTTATCGCGGAGTTTGATAAGTAAGCTTTGGCAGTTTTCAGACAGCAGTATTAAGACCACTCAGACACTAAGAACACAAGAAACACTAAGAGCCTGTTTAATTATTAGTATCTTAACTAATAAACAGAAAAGAGACACGAATTACACCAATTTCACAAAGCTGAGATGGCTCATTATCAAAGATGCTTCTTTCGCGGATTATACAGGATCAAACTAATCTGCTGATTAAATTCGCATCACGTGTAGATCTTTTTCTCCCGATCGGAACTAAAATAAATGTAAAGATCGGTGATATGACGAAGGGAGCTCAGAGTGTTAACGCTGAGCTTGATAAGTAAGCTTTGGCAGTTTTCAGTCAGCAGGTATTAAGACCACTCAGACACCAAGAACACAAGAAACACTAAGTTGGTTCAATTGTGAAATTCGTGTTTCCGGTATTTTAGAAATAAGCTCTGATCTGCGCGCCACCAATATGCACCGTAGGCGAATTGGGCGTTTTCCTTCCTGAATAATTGATACTGATCTGGATATTGCTGCTCAGGTTGCGCTGATAATTTAATTCCCATGTATAATTATCTCCTTTGCTCAAACCATTCAGCATCTCATAAGCAACCGCCGAATTTTCAGCGTCGTTATACATGATCCGGATCAGGTCCACTCTTCCCGTGAGACTTCCTTTTTCGGTTTGATTGTATTTGATCTCAAGGGCGTAAGTATGTAAAAACGCCAGCTGGAGACCGTCTGCGATCTTGTTACTTTTCTCCGTGTACTTATAAATGAGGCTGATCCTGAAAGTTGTGTTTGGCTGAAAGAGTAATTTCTGTTCTGTTTCGTAAGATCTTATTTTATAATCCCGGCTTGAAAAATAATCGGAGCTGTTTCCTTTTTTGCTGACGATGTTATCACTGTTAATGGCCCAGGATCTCAAAAAATTAAGGCGCCATTTAATTTCATCCGTGAAAATAGTTTTTTCTTCTATGCCATTTGTCAGAAGCTGCCTCGATTTATTATCGATGTGTGTATAATCGGCTCCGAACACCGCTGAGCTTTGGTTAAAGAAAACGCTGTAACGGCTGTTGTTGTTAGCGGCGAGGAGAAGGCTGTCCGGAACCACCACCACGGGATTATAATTATTGATCACTTTATTGTCGCGGATCTTATTGTCAAACCTCAGCGCGGCCTGCAATACCCATCGGTTCACAAAACGGTTCACGGCTTTTTTCTGGTTCTTCAAAATAGAAGAAGGCCGGATACTCACGGAAATACTCAGCTGGTTCTGCAATACTTTTACGTACTCATTGGTTGGGGTATAAAAGCGGATAAAGCGCTGCCTGTCGGGAAAGGCGCTCAGTTCAAATTCGTCTTTCTCTTTTAAACCATTGTTGTTGTAATCGATCCAGGCATATTGTCCCTGGCCGGGCGCCACTTCCAGGTAATAATAATCCCGTTTGTTCTCCTGGCCGTAACCCGTTTCATAAAAAATACTGGAAGTAAACAACCCTTTAAAGTAGCGGGGATTGTATTCCAGCCTGTTCAGAAGGGTATTATCGGGTTTTAGTCCGCTGTTTGGCGTCACGTTGCCTTTCAATTCCAGCTTGCGGTAAGTGACCAAAACGGTTAAAGGATTATTTTTGATGGAGAAGATGGAAGCCTGCAATCCTATGTTGGTGGCGAAGGTGCTGTCTTTTAAACCCAGGTCGTTATTGGTTCCGCGGTAAGCCAGTTTGTCCCTGCGCTCTTTATAAAAAATCCGCACATTGTTTTTCGAGCTGTCAGCGTTTGTGATACTCCCCTCCCATTCCCAGAACTGGTATGATCGCGGTAAAAGTACATTTCCAACGGAATTGCGGAATAAATTATTTTCAAACACATCGGTATATGCAAATTTTAATTTATCAACGCGTTTTGACAAGAGGCTTTTGTGCCGGTAAAATTCTGTGGTCTGCACATTCATTTTATCGGTAGTGGTTAAATAAGCGCCGTTATAATTCCCGGTAATTGTCTTTGTCTTATAATCGCCGTTTACATTGTGCCGGATGCCTTCGTAATTTTTTCCCTCGGTAAACACATTAAACATGTACCCTAATGAACCACGTGTGTCATGCGCAATAGCAAGCTCGGCGCTCCCGATCGTCTGGTCGTTAAACAGCAGGCTGGTCAAAGACCTGTTCCAATCCCTTTCAAATTCTATGCTCCTGAAACGTTCTACCTGTGTAAATTCTTTCTGCACAAATTCGTAATTCGCGTTGTAAATTAATTTTGTCCCGCCTTTTATAGAATCTCTTTTCAAAATACTCTGGTTTCGGCTCATAACTTTTACGCCGCCGGCTTCGTCATTTCCCTTGTCTTTTGAACTAAAGCGGTTTATATCATACTTCGTGTACACACCCTCCACGGCCAGTACATTGTTTGCAGTCAGTGAATGTGTAAAGCCTCCGGTGAGCATTTGATTTTGTTTGGGCGTTACCAGCGGGATCACCGGCTCATAACTTCCCTGTAAAGAATCACCCACCGGGGCGACCCAGATGAATACTTTCCCATTGGCGCTGGTATTTAACTGCACATAATTTCCTTTGCCTGCGCCCACAAAACTAAATTTCAGGGTATATTTCGCGCTGTCCGGATCTGTGCTGTATACATAGACATCCGGATATCCAAGTGTATCCAGCTTCCTGTACATAATATTCGCCACATTAAACGTATCGAGAGTCGCACCCGTGAAAACAGCTTTATCAAGATCGTCGCCAATATCGATCATTACGTTTTTCTGAGCTTGGTTCAGATTTTGCTGCAGCGGCCTGTTCTTATTGTCCTGTTCGCTAAAAAAATTAAAAAATATCTTTGATCTTTTAGTGTGTACTTCTTCCCCGAAGAAAAACAGGGAGCGCGCGTAATTGCGCTCCGCATACTGGAACTCCGCCACCACCCGTTTATCCTTGGTCATTTGCTGTTTGGCGGTAAACGTAAGTTCGCCGGTATTATAATCAATGATGTAATCGTTCTCCTGCCCCCGCTGTAACAATCTCCCATCGACGTAAATTTTTTCTGTACCACTGAGCACAATAATAAAGGGTTCATTGTCCGCTCCTTTTAAACGGTAAGGTCCCTGGTTATTCTCAATTCCAAAAAACACCTGGCGTGAAAATTTTCCGCGGGAAACAGCGCCGGAAACCTGGGTCTTAAAGACAAGTGGTTTTTTCGCCGTTGAGTCACGGTAAGAATTTTCAAGATAAAATCCCTGCGCTCTTTTGTAGAAGTTCATAAAATAACTGTTCTGCGGACGCGATAGCTGGTAATCACCGACGATCATTTTTGTATTGTAATTGCTCAGCTGGATAAATACTTTGTCAAACTCCTGCAACTGCGCCGTAGTGCCATCCGCCTGGAAAGGGATGTTGTTGTCCGTAGCCGCCATCACCAGGTCTATTTCGGGTGTTAGTTTTCCGCTGACCTGCAGGTTCAGGTTGGAATTAACCACCACATCCTGGTTGTTACCGAAAGAGATCCCGCGGCTTATATTTCCATTCTTATTCAGCCCATCGTTTTGAAATAAATTCTCAGACTTGCTGGAATAATTTATAGTAAAGGGATTACCCCGCCGGGTCATATCGTAATAAAGATCATCGGCACTTTTGTGATAAAACAGTTTTTCAAAATTGTAAGGGAAACGTTTATAACTTACATAAAGGCTGTCGGGTTTCCCGCTTTTAAAAATCAACGCGTGAAATTTATAATTGATCTCCGGAATTAAAGAGGAATCTCCTTGCGGGTAGACTTTAAAATAAATACTGCCGGGAACCAGGCTGAGGCTATCGAGAAAAAGTGTGTCTTTGAAAACCTTAAACAATTTTACCTGCCTGGGATTAAATGTCTGGGCAGCTCCTTTTACGAGTATAAAAGAAAACACCAGGAGTAAGCCGAATCGCCGCAAATTCACCATTGGATAACGTTTTTAAAGATAGTAAATTGTGTGGAAAACCAGGCGGCCAGGCGGTGAACCACTATAGGGGCACGAAGAAACACTAAGTTGATTGACGGTTTGCAAGAGAGGGAAATGGGCAGTTGGCAGTAGGCAGTAATATGCTATAAATTATTTTATCCCTAAGGCATGCAGTGCCAGGCTGGCCATGATTCCCATGCCGGTTTCGAGTGCGCGCTCGTCTATGTCGAATGTAGCGGTATGCACACCGGAAGTAATTCCTTTTTCTTTGTTGCCTGTTCCCAGCCTGAAAAAACAACTGGGGACCTTTTGTGTGATAAAAGCAAAGTCTTCCGCGGTCATCCGCAGGGGAAGTTCTTCTACATTTTCGGCGCCCAGGTAATTCTGCGCGGCTGCCACGCAGGTTTCTGTAAGGTTCTTGTCATTCACCAGGAAGGGATATCCTTTTTCTATCCTTAACGTCGACACGGTTTTATATTTCTCCGAAATTGTTTTTACCAGCCTGTTTAATTCGTTGTGGACTTTTTCCCTCCAATTTTCGTTCATGGTGCGGAAAGTACCCGCGATTTCAACAGTCTCGGGAATCACATTGGTGGCGCCTTTACCCTCTATTTTTCCAAAGGCGACCACGGTGGGAATATTTTCGCCACCCAATTCTTTTAAAGAAACCGGGTCTGTAAAACGTTTATTTATCTCCAGTAAAATTTCGGAAGCAATGATCAGGGGGTTGATATACTCAGCCGGCATAGCCGCGTGTCCCCCTTTTCCCTTCACTGTTAAATACAATTCATCGGTACTGGCCATGTACATGCCGCTTTTAAAACCGACCTTACCTGTTTCCATGCCAGGGAAAACATGCAGGGCGATAGCCTGCTCCACTTCCGGATTTTCAAGCACGCCTTCTTTGATCATCAGGCTGGCGCCTCCGGGTAATACTTCCTCACCCGGCTGAAACATTATTTTTACGGTCCCTTCCCAGTTTTCTTTCAGATCGTTAAGGATAAAGGCGGCGCCCAGGGCACAGGACGAATGTACATCGTGCCCGCAGGCATGCATAACACCCGGGTTACAGGACTTATACGACACGTCATTTTTTTCCTCTATCGGCAAAGCGTCCATATCCGCGCGAAGCAGAATTGTTTTTTTTGCCTGGTTTTTCCCTTTTATCAACGCGATGATGCCCGTACCTACATGACCGGTTGTATATGGAATTCCCGCTTCCTTCAGCTGTTGCTGTATAAATTCAGAGGTTTTAAATTCTTTAAACGAGAGCTCGGGGTTACTGTGCAGATGCCGGCGGATGCCGCGAACTTTTTCAAAATATTTTTTTGAAAGTGTTTTTATTTTATCCTCATCCAACATTGCCGGTGTAAACTTTAAAGCTATGAAAATAACGGTTTAAAAATCAACCTGCAATAAGGTTCAGGATACATGCTCAGAAATCTGTTGTAAGAGATATGGCCACAACACGTTTTTGGATCACCCAGTTGTCTATGCCCCAGCCAAAATCAAGACGCACAAAATAGCCCAGAAGGCGCGAACGAAGTCCGAACCCCATGCCGCCTACCAGTGGATTTTTGTCATCCTTAACCGTAATGATAATTCCGGTTCCACCACTACCCAGCTGCGGATCATTGTCGATAAATGTTTTTACGTTCTCGGTATTATCGCGGCTCAGAGGATTTGTTCCATACCAGGCCATGCCTATATCAGTAAACCCGATGATCTGGAAGTTATTGATAAAATCAGAGCGTACCGGCTGATCAAGGAAATACCGCACGATCGGGAAACGCAATTCTGAATTAAACAACACAAAATTATTTCCGTTCCGGATGTTCTGGTTAAATCCCCTCATGTTGGTTGCCACGGTCTGAAAGCCGTATTGTTCGGGGTTTACAATATTCACATTGTTATTGAATTTGGGAAGCACCCAGTTATCCACGCCTCCCATATAAAAGATCAGGCGGTCGGTTCCCAGTGAATTGCCACCTGCGAGGCGGTTACACCAGGTGATCTGCCGGTGCACCTTCTGGTAATGCCTTACATCAAATCCGGAAGTAAACAGGTCACGCGGCTCGTCACTTTTAAATTTCCAGTATTCTGTCCAGATCTTAAAACGGAACCCATTTAAAATATTGAGCATCACCTTCCGGGTGTTATCATAGATATACTCGATCCTCGCTCCACCCATGTTCTCATAAGCCGGGCGCACATAAAGACCCCAGGGATAATCCAGCTGCGATAATGGCATGTATCTGTCATTACGGTATAACAGCGATAAACGAACGGCGGCAACCGGGCTGAACGGGTATTTTACAGAATACTTTACCGTACTGGTATTAACCCTTGCATTAAAATAAACCACGTTATTCGAACCAATGGGAACACTATTAAATGTTTGCCTGTCGAGCACCACCTGGTAGTCAAAAAGACGCTTGCGTTGTTCCCACGACAACATAAACTCGTTGTCGAGATTCGGGTTGATCCTGAAACCACCCGTGATGCGCATGTCTTCAAAAAGATCGCTGATAGATACTTTGGTTAAAAAATTAAAACCAGGGTTGATGTATACAGGAGAACCGCCACCGGCGAATACCTGATAGTTATTGGCAAGAAAGGAATTATCGAATTGTGTGACAATTTTATCGGTGTAAAAAGACGTATAATAATTCCGCTGGATCGGGAAACGGAAAGGCGCAGGGCCCGATTTTTTCAAGCTGTCTGCGGCAGGACTTTTTGCTATGTTAGGGTTGGGATTTTGTTTCTGATCCGGGTTTTGTTTCTCGTTCTCAAACTTATAATTTTCAAAATCTATTCCTTTTGAGTCATCCTCTGTTTTTTGCGGAGAGACATTCTCGGCAGGTTTTATTTCCTTATAATTTGCAGGGTCGGTCACGGCAGGACTAATATAACTTCTTTCCCAGGTCCTCAGCGGCTCATACATTTCCAGCGTATTTAATTTCGGCAGGGGTGAAACCAGCATCATATCCCTTCCGTTCGCGTAGAGTACCTCCGCAACATAATTTCCATCGGTGCTGATATTTTGTTCAAGGAGGTTGCGGTCGTAATTGCTAACAGGTTTTGATTTAAAAAAATAACGGTAGTGTTCTGTTGTATCTACAAACGCAATGCTGCTGTCGTATTCCGCAAGGAAACGGTTATAAATCCCATTCCTGTCACTCAGGTAACTTACGTAATTATTTGTATATGCCTGGGGCTGGGTTTCATTCACATCAGGCGTGTTGCTCATTCTCACCAGGACTTTTGAAGTAAAAGGATAAGGCGACATAAAAAGATCCATATTCCGGTTTGGCTTACTAAAATAGAGCCCGTCGTCTGTTGCCTTGATCGTGTCATTCACCCTGTTGCTTTCAAATACAATTTGTTTGTTGCCCTTTACAAATACCGGATTATTATCATCCCAGGTGTCGTTGGTAAGTTGTTCCAGGGCACTGGTATTGATCCCGAACACAAAAATATCGCTGTGTCCCTTTCCGCGCTTTACACCACTGATGGCCAGTTTTTTGCCATCGGGGCTGTAAGAAAAACTGTTGATCTTTTCAAAGCCCGTCAGGTTGCGTTTTATTACTTCGTTGCTTTCGAGATCCACGATCTGCAGGAGAAGCTGGTCTTTGTGCTCGTATATAATGGAAACTACTTTTCCATTCGGGTGCCAGGCCAGCAGGGGATAATTAAAATCTTCCAGCTGTTCTACCTTAGGTCCGTATTTCAATAAACGCTTTTCCTTTCCGCTTTCCAACGTTCTCAGATACACACGCATCTGGCTTAGCTGGGTGCGCGCATATACCACCTGGCTGCCATCGGGGCTTACCTTTAACTGGAAATAATGGCGGTTGGCTTTATATTTTTTAAGAACACTGTTATTGTTGATCGGTGATTTGCGCAAGGTATCCCTCAGCATGTACAAGTGCCTCTGATAGGCCTCAGTAAAATCGTAAATTAAATTCGGGAGTGTGATCCCCAGGGCAAAGATAAAGGCGTTCTCCGGACTCCTCGAAACCCTGGTCATGTATAACAAATTCGGGATCATGCCATCGCCAAACGTGGAGGCAATGTAATACCAGATCGCGTGACCGGCCTGCGCCGCCTGTTTCCCGCTTAAACGATTAAAGGAACTGAAATTATCGTTTTTAAGATCGTCGTAAAGAATATTGTCGTTGTAGGTTGTCCAGCCTTCAGATAAATATTTGATCAATCCCTGCGAATACCAGGCCGGAATATTTAAAAGCGTTGAATTCCTGACTACTTCGCGGGCATTGCCACCATACAGAATTTTATTGATGAGCAGTTCGGCCAGCGCGGCGCGGATCTGCTGGTCAAGCTCGGCCAGCGACCCATTAAAAAACACGCTGATCTTATCGCCGATGATGCGTGTAACCCCGCCAATATTGGTCTGCTCATCGCTGCTCAGGCCCAGGTTGCTTTGTTTAAAATCGTTCTGCGTATTGTAAACCAGTACGCTGATCTTGTCCTCGCTCTGATAATCGAGCCTCTTTTCGATCATGGCGAGCTGCTTGCCAACGCTCACCGACACATATTTGCTGAGCTCGTTCCCGCCCTGGTAGGAATACACACGGTAGCGCTCGTAATCGAGATAGGTCCAGATAAAATCTTTGTATTGAATGCGGTTCTTCCCAAAATCCATCTGGTGCCCGTAATTGAACTGGGCCTTAAGACAGGAGGCGGTAAAGATTAGGAGATATGCAAGGGTACGTTTGATCAAGGTGCCAGGTAATTAAGAATCTTAAAAGTACGGAAATTGTTTTAATTTATTGTGTGGAAAAGCTATTAAAAAAGGTGAAAAAGCGATTTTTAGGCTATAGGATCGACAAATAAAAAACCTCTATATTCACTTTTTTTTGGTTGGGTCTCAAATTAGAAGTTTTATGAAGACAAAAACTCTGTGTTCCTCATTTATTTTTTTTATTATTTGCCATCTGACTTCCCTGGCTCAGGTTACTACCTCCGGGCCACGCCTTATTGATTCATTAAAAAAAGCATTTATTACCGCAAAAGAAGACACTACAAAAATTAAATTACGTCTTGAAATTGGTCAGGAAAGTTGGTTGGTGCGGGTTGGGTATTGGGATAGCCTGGCTAAAGATGCGAAAGCTCATAATTTGTATTTGACAGAATGCACAGCGATTAGCAACCTGTCATATATTTATCTGTTACAAAATGACACTTCTAACTTTATTAAGTGCTTAAACAAAAGTCTGAAAATAGCCGAAGAACACTCTTACAGTCCTATGCTGCTTGTTTTATTGACAAACTTAGGGAACCATTACATTATAACACTCCAGTTACGAAAGGGATTGAACACGTGTTTTAAAGGTTTAAAGCTGGCTGAGAAACTAAAGGATAAAAAAGCAATGGCTAATTTTAACAGCTTAATTTCAAAGGGATACTGGACCATAGGGGATTTTCATAAGGCACTCGGGAAGCGGCTTGAAAATTTGAAAATTTATACCGAATTGAAGGACAGTATTAATATTTGCGGAAGTTTGCTTGCTCTTGGAGACACCTACGAAATGCTTGGCGATTTAGACAAGACGAGTGAACATTACCTGGAAGGATTAAAATTCTACCGATCATCAGACAACCCCCGTTTTGGGAGCCTGGTTTACAATGCTGTTGGAGCAGCCTACAAAATAAAACATCAATACGATTCCGCTTCATTTTATTTCGATAAAGCTTATAAAATTGCCGAATCTTTAGGCCATAAAAGTGGTATGGCAGGCTCATTAACGCAAATGGCCGACAATAATTATTTAAAAGGAAATAACGACGAAGCGAAAAAACAAGCAGTAAAAGCCATGGAATTGTGTAAAACCACCAACTTCAGGGTTCAAATCCCGACACTTGCCCTTATTCTGAAAAAAATTTATTTAAAAGACAAAAATTATATCGAAGCTTTAAATGCATATGAAATCTATGTCACAGCTAAAGACAGTATTTCCAACGAAAAAAACAGGAAACTTGCTTCGCAAAAAGAATTCGATTATGAATTTGAAAAGAAAACGAATGAGAATAAATTATTGGCTCAGCAAAACCAAATACAATCTTTGGAACTAAGTCAGAATAAGTACTTCCTCTGGGGCATGGGAGTACTTTTGTTACTTGTATTTGTCATTGGTTATTTGTTTATGAGGCAAAGCAGGTTCAAAGCGGAACAGCAAAGCTCGCGGTTGGAACAAAAACTATTGCGCTCGCAAATGAACCCTCATTTTATTTTTAATTCTTTACAGGCGATTCAAAATTTTATTCTGAAACATGATGAAAAAGAAGCCGTGAGGTATCTGAGTTCTTTTGCGACCATAACACGCAATGTTTTGGAAAATTCGAGAATGGAGCTTATTCCTTTAATAAAAGAAATTACTCTTCTTGAAAATTACCTGCAATTGCAGAAGCTTCGCTTTAAAAATCGTTTTGATTATGAAATTAAAGTAGATGAAACCATTGATACGGAAAACACCAACATTCCACCAATGCTGGCACAACCCTTTATTGAAAACGCGGTTGAGCATGGGTTTCATGATATTGGAGGTGGGAGAATTACCATATTGTACACGCTTAAAAATGAGGCATTGATAATAGAGATTAGTGATAACGGAACCGGTATGAAAGATGGTTACTCAGAAAGCAAACAACATCAGTCTCTGGCGCTGGAAATAACAAAGGAACGTGTAGTATTGATGAATAAAAAGGCAAAAGACAAAGTCGTCTTTACAATCAGCGAAGCTTTTCCTTTTGAAAAGGAAAGAAAAGGCGTGAAGGTTAATTTCCATTTGCCATTAAACCTGCAATCTTAGTGTTTCTTTAAGATAGAGCCGCTTCACTACAAATGCGTAGTTTAACTAAGAAAACCGATTCTTGGTATACCGGATAAGCAGATACGTCGAGATTTTTTAATATAATTTATACAGGCACATATAATTCCTAAATTGCATTAGAAATTATAAATGCCATGCTGAAAGTAATACTTGTTGATGACGAAGAAAATGTGAGAGAGGCTTTAAGCCAGTTACTTGAACTTTATCATCCGGAGATGAGAGTATGTGCATCCTGTAATTCTGTTACATCGGCGATAACAGCTATCAAAGAGTATCAGCCGGACATCTTGTTACTCGACATTGAAATAGGAAATGAAAATGGCTTCGCTATTTTTAAACAGTTTCCAAAACCTGATTTCAGAGTTATATTTATAACCGCTTACCAGCAGTATGCATTACAGGCTTTTCGTTTTGCGGTGTTGGATTATTTACTAAAACCCATTGATCCCGCTCTTTTGTCAGAAGCTCTTAAGAAAGCAGCAGATTTGTTTGACAAGGAAAAAATATCGGTTAAAATCGATTCTTTTTTACACAATATAAGCGATCTCTCAAAAGACTCTAAAAAAATTGTGCTTAAAACATCGGATAATATTCACCTTGTAAACCTGCGTGATATTATATACTGTGAAGCCGACAGGAGCTACACCACTTTTCATCTGGTGGACAAAAGCCGTATCCTGGTCTCCACTACTATGGGAGATTATGAGGAGATGTTCAAGGATTACAGGTTTTTTCGCATCCACCAATCCTTCCTTTTAAACCTGAATTACTTTAAACGCTACGAAAAAAGTGAGGGAGGTAAGGCAGTTCTGACCGACAATACCAGTTTACCTGTGGCTACCCGCAAAAAAGAACAGCTCTTACAGCGCCTTGCTAATCTTTAGCCCAAAGCACTTGTTGTTTTAATTCCAGCGTTAAACAAATGACCACCAGCGCGTAACAATCTTTCAGGATTTCTGGCTCTTCCCTCTATAATTTAGGCCCATGTTGCTAAAAATATATCCTTTTAGTTTCAAAAGCGGCCGCCGAAAAGCTTTAAAAGAGTAGGAAATCCTAACAAAAACCAAATGAAAAAAATAACTTTCCTTTTTGCAGTAGCTGTATGCTTCAGCAAATTAAATTCACAGCCTTATTACGGAGAGGTTCTGCACAACCAGTTTCAAACCACTGAGCTAACGACTGGAACCCAGGTAGCACTCCCTGCAAATGCCGGGTTCATTATCGGAGGTAATGTTCCGCTAAGTGCAAGCGGTGTACCCAATTTTATCATCAATAAACTTTCCCGGGACGGGACTTTAACCGGCGGTAATAATGCCTTTGCCAGGAATTATTTTTTCTTAGGTGGCGCTAGTTGTGGTGTCGGTTCTCCACAAGCTAATAATTGTGCAGGAATTGCAATTAAAGAGTTTAATGGTGTTAGTGGAATGGCATACGCAGTGGCAGGCGCATTTAATGATGGTGTTTTCTTTGCGAGCCTGGATAATGCGGGAAATGTTCTTAACAAATGTTTCTATTTATTCCCTGCAATATCCAGCCAGGCTTCGAAACCTATTTTAGTTGTAGCAAACGGACAATTTAACATTATTGGTTCTTTTGTGTCAAGTTCCCTGGCTGCAAGACAATTGTATATTCTTAAAGTAAGCCAGATAGGATCTTTTGTGCAAAGTGCAACCTATAATATGGCCGCAGTATGTCAATTTCCGGGTCAGTGTCCTTGCGGAGCTTATGGTTTTGATGTAACACCAAACGATGCCATATTTTCTCCTTTTCCATCATCTTACCCTTATAATGGTGAAATTATTGTGGTAGGAGAAGCTAAAAAATATGGCAACTGGGGCGGGGGCTGTACACCATTAAATGAGAGTTCCGGTTTCTTCCTGAGGTTAGGCAACAGTAATCTGGCGGCTCTGTCGAGCAATCTTTATGATTATAATGGTGGAATTAATGGATTTACATCCATAGCACCTGCAGTAACTACTCCTGGCGCCGAAAACTACATTGTTGGAGGTTATTCAGATCTTAACATGGGCTTTGGACAATCCTGGATGATAAATTTAGATCACGCAGCCAGCAATGTTATCTGGTCCAGCCTGGTTAGTTCCACTTTTGGCACGCCTTCATCAATGGTATCGGGAGTGGCCTACAGGTACAGTGCTTCATATGGCGACACCTATTATGGAGTTCTAAGTAAAGGTACTGGTGCGGTAGTAGCAAAACTGGATGGGTTTGGTTCTCCTTTTGCCTGTACTTTGTGTGGCACTGACAATAACAATGAGTTTAATTACCTTATTAATTCCCTCGCCCCTATTAACTCAACAAAAATGAGCTTCGATAGTAACCTTGGAGCGGCCAACGAAGGAATTCATGTTTACGGCACAGGCGGCACTACCCGGTACTTTTTAGGTTTAGCAACTTTTAATGGCGTGAGTAATTTTTCCGGATGTACCTCGAGTTCTCACCTTAACTCGTTAACTACTATGGCAGGACCAACAAACGTCCAGTTCAGAGCGTTTAATCCGACTCCTCCTGGCATGTTAGTGAATTGTTCAAATTTCAATATCACAAGCAGTGCTTTTGCTCCGGCTTCTGCAACTCCTTGTCAGCATAACAACGGGAGTTTACCTACCAGTGGAACAAATAACAAACCTTCAGAAGTTACCAGCCTGAATAAATATCTAACAGAAGCAGGAAGCACGTTTAACTTTCTACCTAACCCAACTTCAGGTAAATTATCTGTAGAGTTTTCAGGAAATAATACTGAGGTGGATATTACGCTTTATGATTGTATGGGGAAAAAGGTAATGGATGTATTTCACTCCGATAATTCTTTAAACCAAACGCAAAATATAGAAGTAGACCTTTCCGGCTTAGCCGAAGGAATTTACTTTGCAAAAGTGAATGCAAATAATAAAGTAACATCCCACAAAATAGTGTATACCAAAGACTAGGTTGCAAATAATTGACTTAACCTGATTAACCCAAAAAAAAGAAAGCAAAAAAATCCGCCTCTTATAGGGCGGATTTTTTCTTTTAAGATAGTTGCAGCAAAACTACTCCAGCAACTTGATATCCCCAATCGCATTACCGGCAATTCCCTTAATAGAACCGTAAAACTGCGTGGTATTCAACAGCACCTTATCCAGCTGCTTTTCACGCTCCTTCCAGATCTTCTCCATCTGCATCTTTTCGCGGGTGATACTGTCCTTTAATGAAACAAAGCCTTCCATTACCGCTTCAATATTTTGGCGGAATTCGGTACCCGTAAGATAATCGTATAAAAGGTGCATTTTATCGCCTTTGTTCTCCTGGCTTACAAGGGCGCTGGAGATTTTTACCAAGCTATCACGCAATAAAAAAGAAAGCGCCTTCACTTCTGAAAAGCGGCAGATCCAAACACCTTCTTTAAATCCGAAGGAATCCATGTCTTTAGGCAATACCTCCGTTACAATTACTGCAATATCTGCCTGCTGGGCGCGCATGTCCATTTTCAATTTCTCGATCCATTCGTTGGTAAAAGCTTTGGTGCGTTTGCTTTCATAAATGATCTTTCCGCAAAGCTGTGCCAGATTATTCCTCACCAATTGCACACAATCTGCACCTTTGGTTCCTTTTGCAACTTCTTCAATTGTGTCAAAAGGAAAAGCACTGCGTAATAACTCCTCCAATGCCAGTTCCATAACCTCCCCCTGCAACTGCATGCTTCCCTGCTCAGCCTTGCGACGCATTGTTTCTGCAAGGTCCACCTGATCGGCAAGCTTTTTTTCAAGCTCTTTTATTTTAAGATCCGTGCGCTCAGACTCCATTTTTTTTACCCGGTCCTCGATCTCCTTTTGGCGCTCGAGCATTTGTTTCTCCATGTCGAGTTTCATGCTCTCCTCACGTTCCTTTATCTGCTTTTCCTTTTGCATGAGCTCCAGTTCCTTTACCTGGCTTTCTTTCAGCTTTTGCGACTTTTCTGTTAATTCTTTGTTAAGCATTTCCATCTGCACCTGCATCTCAGAAGCTGCTTTTTTGATCGCTTCCTCCTGCAACTGGCTTTTGGCTAAACGTAATTTATCTTCCAGCAACCTGTCCTGGTTCTCTGCCAGGAGTTTTAACTGCTCCGATTCCCTTGCCAATTGCGCCTTTTCAGACTCCAACTTTTGTTTGTCCTCGTTATAACGTTTCAGGTACTTCCCGCGGATATCATCCTCGATCTTCTGTGAGAGCGCATTTTCTATGGGAAACTCATGCTTACAATTGGGACATTGAATTGTTGAATTATTGCTCATAATAAAGTCTGTTTTGTTGTAAATTTATGACTTAAAGTAGTTTAATTTGAATTGTTTTTTAACTGTTTATCCAGTGAAAATAAATGTCACTAATGTAACCACATAGAAGCTTAGAAAGAGATAGATGGGTTTATTTTTCCACGTAAGGTAAATAGGCAGACATAGTTTATGAATACAAAGACAAAATATAAAAAACACACAGGATTTGAAGGAAAGCCTCTAGCATATGTGGATCTATGTTTGCCGGGTCCAGTTGATCCTCTGTTTCTATGTGGTTAAACATTGAATTACATGCTGAGTAAAATATGTAATTTAACAACCGTCGTCAAAGAATATACATTAACGAATGTTTTTGATTATTAAAATAAATCTCTAATTAGAATCTAATGAAAGAAATAATACTGGTGAGGCACGCCAAAAGCGATTGGGGGACTGAGTTTCTAAAGGATGTGGACAGGCATCTGAACGAAAGAGGATACCGGGACGCGTATTCACTGAGCGAATGGTACGCCAAAAACAAGAACAAGCCTCATCTCATTTTGTCAAGTACTGCCACCAGGGCATTAAGTACCGCCCTTATTTTTGCGCGGAATCTTAACCTGGACATGAAAAAATTTAAACTCGAAGAAAAAATCTATGAAGCCAACACCGACAAGCTCCTTTCGGTGATCCGGGAACAGGATAACTCTCTTGATACCCTGATGCTTTTTGGTCACAACCCTTCGCTCTCAAACATGTGCAACGTTCTCTCCGACGACCTTTTTTTTGACGATATTCCTACCTGTGGTATTCTGTCCTACTCCTTCAATATTAAGACATGGTCGGCTTTGGAGGCAAAAAAAGGAAAGTTGAATTATTACCAGTTCCCAAAAGATTTTAAAAACAAGGATTAAAGTATGAAGAGCAAAGAATTTCCCTATATAAATCGCGAGATCAGCTGGTTATCCTTCAATGAACGGGTATTACAGGAGGCCGCTGATAAAACCACACCCCTCATCGAGCGCCTGAAATTTCTCGGTATTTTCAGCAACAACCGCGATGAGTTTTACCGTGTACGTGTGGCAACAGTAAAACGCCTCGCTAAACTTGGCAAAAAGGCCCTATCCGTGTACGGTGAAGATCCAAAAGAATTATTGACACGTTTACAGCGCAAGGTAATTGAGCAGCAAAATAATTTCGAGAATATCTACCAGGAGATCCTGGTGGAGCTGGCCGCGAAAAATGTTTTTATCATCAATGAAAAACAGCTCACACACACACAGCGTATCTTTGTTTCGGAATATTTCAACAGCGAGCTTGCTTCGAATCTTTTTCCGGTAATGATCGATGATAACAAACCCTTTCCCTATATGAAGGACAAAGCCAGTTATATGTATCTGAGACTGGAATCCATTACCCAGAATAAAAAAAACAAATACGCCCTCATTGAAATTCCTTCACAAAATGTTTCACGCTTTGTGATCCTTCCGCAACATGGCAAAAAACATTACATCATGCTGGTCGACGATGTGATCCGTTATAATACCGACCAGATCTTTGAAGTATTTGGATACCGTACCGCAGACGCCTACAACATAAAGCTCACACGTGACGCCGAGCTTGAAATGGATAATGACGTGAGTAAGAGTATGATCGAAAAAATCTCTAAAAGTGTAAAAGCGCGGAAACAAGGCCAGCCTGTCCGTTTTGTATATGACGCGGCGATGCCTGACGACATGCTCAAGTACATTATGAAAAAATTAGGCATGGCCAAAAAGGATAATGCCATTCCAGGGGGACGTTATCACAATTTTAAAAATTTCATCAATTTTCCGGATCTCGGCGAAAAAGAACTTATTTACAACCATCCGCCGGCTTTACAGCATAAGGACCTTGAAACAAATCCATTCACAGCTCTCAGGGCCATCAAACAAAAAGACATTCTTTTACATTATCCGTATCACACCTACAATCATATCATCTCTTTATTAAGAGAAGCCTCCATTGATCCCAGCGTGGAAAGCATCAAGATCACACTTTACCGCGTGGCAGATTCTTCAAAAATTGCGAACGCGCTCATCAATGCGATTAAGAACGGGAAAAAGGTTACGGTGCTGGTTGAGCTCCAGGCACGTTTTGACGAAGAGAATAATATTTACTGGGCCAATAAAATGCAGGAAGAGGGCGCCCGCGTTATTTATGGCGTGCCCGGCTTAAAAGTTCATTCCAAATTATTCGTAGTTACTACCCGTGAAAATGGCAAAGAGGTGCATTATGCGCATATCGGAACCGGTAACTTTAATGAAAAAACCTCTCGTATTTATACCGACTTTTCTCTGCTTACAGCCAATAAAGAGATTGCGGAAGACCTGAACAAAATGTTTGATTTCTACGAAAACAATTTTAAAGTGCAGTCCTTTAAACATTTATTGGTAGCTCCTTTTTTTATGCGCAAAGATTTTATACAGCTCATAAATAACGAGATCCGTTTCGCCAAAAATAAAAAAGAGGCTGAGATCATATTAAAAATGAACAGCCTGGTAGATAAGGAAATGATCTCCAAGCTTTACGAAGCAAGCCAGGCAGGCGTTAAAATTACGCTGATCATTCGGGGGGCCTGTTCTCTGGTTACAGAAATGGAAGGCTGGAGCGATAATATAAAAGCGTACAGTATTGTGGATAAGTACCTTGAACACTCGCGCGTGTTTATTTTTCATAACAAGGGCAACGAGAAGATATTCATTTCGTCGGCCGACTGGATGAGCCGTAATCTTGATAACCGCAGTGAAGTAGCCGTACCTATTTACAGCGCAGAAATAAGGAAACAACTGAAAGATATCATCAACATTCAGCTTTCGGGCAATACCAAGGTTCGGATACTCGACAGGAGGCAGGAGAACGTTTATAAAAAAGCCAAACCCGGGGAGAAAAAAGTGCGTGTGCAGGATGAAATTTATAATTATTTAAAGAACGAGAAGGAAAATACCCCTTCCCGTCCAGTCAAATCTAAAACATTAATACATAGCTAAATGGTTTTTGCCGCTATCGATATTGGAAGTAACGCCATGCGTTTATTATTTTGCAGAGTCTATACCGTTGACGGGAAACCTCATTTCAGCAAGGAAGAACTGATCCGCATGCCCATACGCCTGGGAGAAGACGTGTTCCTCCAGGGAAAAATTTCCGAAACAAAAGCTAACCGCCTGATCATGGCTCTTAAGGGATTTTCTGAACTCATAAAAGCTTATGGCGTGGAAGGCCACCGTGCAGTGGCCACCAGCGCGATGCGCGATGCCAGCAACGGCGCTGAAATCATTGCCCGTGTAAAAGCCGAAACAGGCATGACCGTTGAGATCATTGACGGGAAAAATGAAGCGGCCCTGGTCTTTTCCAACCACATTGAAGAACTTCTGAACCCTAAACACGCTTATTTATATATTGACGTTGGTGGAGGAAGCACCGAACTTACTTTATACTATGACAACAAGGTAATTGCGGCCAGGTCCTTTAATATCGGCACCGTGCGGATGTTACTCGACAAAGTGGATAAAGAAGAATGGGAAGAAATGAAATCCTGGTTAAAACGTAATACTGTTGGTATCCACCCATTATCGGCGATTGGTTCCGGTGGTAACATCAACAAGATCTTTAAGATGAGCGGTAAAAAGGAAACCAAACATCTGAGCTACGAAAAACTGAAGAATATTTACGACATGCTTTGCTCCTATACCTACCAGGAGCGGATTGAACGGCTGGACCTTAAACCCGACAGGGCTGACGTGATCATTCCAGCCGCGAAAATATTTTTAAGCGTCATGAAAAATGCCGATATTGAAAAAGTGTTTGTGCCGCAGGTAGGACTTTCGGATGGACTTGTGCACCAGATGTATGACATGCACAGGAAAAGCCAGAAAGTATAAACCCGTTAACGCGCTCACCCTTTAATAAAGAACCGAAAATTGAATTTACCCTGCTTCATAAATTTTATTACATTCAGCGTTAACGATGCTGTAGACATTCTGCTGGTGGCTATTATCCTTTACCTGGCCTACAACCTGGTAAAAGGAACCTCGGCGATCAATATTTTTATTGGACTCGCGCTGATCTATTTTGCTTACATCGTGATCAAGGCCTTCGATCTGCAGCTCCTCTCCTCCATTCTCGGAAAGTTTGTGAATGTCGGAGTAATAGCCATTATGATCGTATTCCAGCAGGAGATCAGGAAATTCCTGCTTTATATAGGGTCCAATGAATTTTTACGGAACAGGAACTGGAAAGGTCTTTTCAGATTCACGTCATCCGCTGAAACCAACATTATCCTGGATTTGGATGCCCTGGCGGAGGCCTGTTACAATATGAGTTTTACAAAAACCGGCGCCCTTATTGTCATTGCCAGGAAATCAGATCTTAAATTTTTTATCGCAACCGGCGAACTTGTGGATTCGGGGATCAGCAGCCGTATGCTTGAGAACATCTTTTTTAAAAACTCGCCCCTCCACGATGGCGCTGTGATCATACAGGACAACCGGATTGTTGCCGCCAGGTGTGTTTTGCCGGTTACCGAAAAAGAGAATTTTCCTGCCCATTTTGGCATGCGGCACCGTGCCGCGGTTGGCGTTACTGAAAATACCGACGCGCTTGCCATTGCCGTAAGCGAACAAACCGGGGCTGTTTCCTTAACAATACACGGCGAGATCAAGCCCGATCTTTCCCGCGAAAAACTGCTATATCTGTTAGAAAAAAACACAAAGCATCTCAATTAATTTTGCCTCAGATTGGTTTAATTTCCCTAAATTCAAAGCCTATTTAAAAACAGCAAACATGACTATTTCAGAAGACAAGGCAGTTTCGGTAAACTACTATTTAACTGCAAGTAAAAATAATGAGCCTGAACAACTCATCGAAGAAACTACAAAGGAACATCCATTTGTGTTTTTATTCGGGTATGGAAGCGTTCTGCCGGACTTTGAAACAAGTCTTAACGGTAAACAAAAAGGAGATAAATTCGATTTCAGGATCAGCGCGAAGAATGGGTATGGCGATTACGAAAAAGATTACGTGGTTAAAATTGACCGGGCCGCTTTTGTTGTGGACGGAAAATTTGACGATGTGCGCGTAAAAGTCGGACAGGATCTCGAAATGAGTGATGCAGAAGGAAACCCTTTAATGGGAAGGGTTTTAAGCATTACTGATAAAGAAGTTGAAATGGACTTTAACCATCCTTTAGCGGGTCACGATCTGCATTTTATAGGAGAAGTACTGGATGTGAGGGAAGCTACCCAGGAAGAACTGGATCACGGCCATGTACACGGGCCGGGCGGACACCACCATCATTAATAACGAATGCTTACAGAGATGTAAGCATTTTTTTGCGACGTGTGTAATTTTTCTTCCGATAACTATCGCTGTACGTTAAGATAAGAACACCATTATTAACCATTGTACATTGATAATTAGGCGATTAGAAGGAAATAAAGACCTTCGATTACAGAATTATATTGCCCACAAAACAAACACGAAGGATTCTCACAAAAATAAATCAATTTCTTTAAAAAAGAAGTTTGCCAAATCAAAAGTTAATGCCGTTGCTAAACAAATCGGCTTCAAGATTCGCAAACCTAAAAAATTATCTGATTTTTGTTTGATAACGCTTACTATAATGACTTAGGGGTTTTAATGTTATACTTTGAGCATCACTTCCAAAATCAATACACCATTTAAGTCAGTTAATTATGCTATATTTTATAGCAATTCTATGTTCTTAATTAAATAAAACGTCTCTAATTACTATAAAATATAGCATTTCTTGCGTATTTAACACTGCTTTAACAAACTAATGTTTAGTTTAGAGTTATATATTTTATAACGTACAACTAAAAAAAGAACTCATGACAAACAAATTAGTAAAAGAAAATTTGGTTGTTTATAATAAAACTATTAAGAGGAATACCGAACAACTTAATAGTATTGATAAAAAACACAAATTAGGTTTAATACTTTTTTTTCTTTACTTCATGTCTAAGTATAAAAGCCTAATGAGTGAATTGTCGCATGAATGAATTCCAGCAAGTAACTTACGCTGAATTTGTATGGCTTTTAACTCGGACCCAAAAACAACACATTGATGTCGGAGAGCCCATACCAGAAATAAATTCTCAAGGTCAACATAAGATACAATACTGCTTACAAGCTCCCTTTATGGGGTTTGGTGATATTGAATTCCATAAAACGTTTGATGAAAAAGCTGCCATACTATTTTACGACCTATGTAAATTACATTGTTTGATGAACGGCAATAAAAGAATGGCGATCGAAACAACTATTTTTTTTGCCTTTAAGAATCAGCGATACTGTTATATTGATAAAAGAGTTTTTATTGATATGGCAAAAAAAGTTGTTGAATCAGACGCAAATAATAAAGACGAAATCGTATGGTGGGTTAGTAGAGTATTTTACGGGGGCATTAGGAAAATGACTAAACTCATGCAGATAAAATTAATTTTACACTACATCCCAAGATTGGTATTATACATTATATCAAGTTACTCAAATCGTCTATCAAATTTTTTCAGACAAAAATAACTATCTTTAATTATCACAGTTTAACTTGATCTTTAATTCTATCTGTTAAGTCGTTGGTGGTGATATATAATGAGCGCTTACACCTCATCTTACTACGAGTTCACATTAATCGTTCGTCCATTTTTTATATTTAGAGCGGTTAATTTGAAAAAAATCTCTCACGAAAATATATTTTGCCCGATTTTGTATAGGTGCCAGAATTCTACTGCCTGTTCCTCCCGATCATCCCAAAATCATATTTGAGCTTGATGATGCGGATGCTTTTATTGGCGGGATCGCGGATAACAATGGAATTTAATAAACTATCCGCCTTACTTGTAACGTAACTGATCTCCCGCAGCAGAATATCATTCTTGTATTGTTTTTCCGTATACAGCTCGTCCAGTTCATCATACTCATAGGTGTTCTTAATGAGAACTTTATTACCGGTATTTCCTTCAAACTGAGCCATTACCAAATGGTTACCACTATACTCAAATCTATTCTCCTGCTGGATCCAGGATGCTGCCGTGTAATTTTCATTTTCCTTCTTTTTTCGCCCAAGGCTATCGTAATTGGTAATACGTTCCTTGTAAGGCCTGTTTTCATTATTTAAAAATGTACACTTTAACTGGCCGGAACTGAATTTTTTATACTGAAAACTGTCTTCGCTTAACAACACCTGGTTTCCCAAAATAAACACTGTCCTGTCGGGACTGTTATTGGTTTCCTTAAAACGCAGCTCTTTGGTTAGATTTCCAAGGCCGTCGTAACGGTAATAACGGCTTTCGTAATAATTTAAACCATCGTGATATCTTTTGCAGATCAGATTATTCCCCGAATAAAAATAAGTTGTGCTCACCGTATCGTATACATAATCATTTACGGTGTAAGATACCTTGTGACCCCTGCGATCGGTTTTAGTGATCTGCCGCTCATTCGTTTTTACGATCGTTGTAAAATAAAAACGTGAAATTTTCCCATCTGCGTTAAACTCATAGGTTTCGGTGAGGCTTTTATCCACGGCCACTTCAAAATCTTTTTTATCCATGATCTCAAAAGTGATCTTCCTGATACCCTTGGTTTTTATAATCCGGGGATTAAAATTATGCTGGGTTTCAAAAGCGGTTTCGGTGGTAGGCAACAACACCTGCGCCCTGGAAACAAAGGCAGATAAAAGCAGGACTATGAAAAATGATCTAAGCAAGTAATTCTACTGTTTCTTCAACCGAACTTACCGGTAACTTACAGGCTTTGTCTTCGCAGACATAAAACAATGTCTTACCAGCCACAAACCTGTCTTTTATCAATGGCAGCTCAGATGCTTCAGCATGTACAGCGAAAATCGTATTTGTAAGGCCATGTTTGTAAAGGCCTGCCAACTTTTCATTAACATTGTTACCAACAATAGCTATTTCTTTGAACGGATATGTTAAATACAGCGCCAGGCAGCCCCAGTTACTATATCCGGCGCCATAACTTTTCAGTTCCTTAATGAACCCGGAAAGCATTTTTTCCGCGCGGTCCTTCCATTCGGCTTTATCAAAATAAATACCGAGCTGAAAGAGATTTAAAGCCATCTGAGAATTGGAAGCCGGGATCACATTATCACTTGTTTCCGTGGTTTTAGCGATCAGTCCGGAAGAATTGTTATTAGCATAATACAACAGGTCGTTGGCAGGATTTGCAAATTCTTTAAGACTGAGCTCACACATACTTTTCGCCTTCAGCAGGTAATTTTCATCCTGGCTGATCAGGTAACAATTGATCAATGCTTCCATGGTAAAAGCATAATCCTCAAGAAAAGCATCTATTTTAGATGCCCCATTTTTATAGGTACGATAGAGCCTTCCATCGGGCCGGGCCAGTTTGTTTAAAATAAATGTGATAGAACGAATCGCAATTTCCTTGTGTTTATCATCGCCAAAAGAAAGCCAGGCCCTGGCATAGGCGCTGCACATCATCGCGTTCCAGGATGTGATTGTTTTATCATCTAATCCCGGTTTGATCCTGGATTCAGCCTCCTGTTTCAGAATTTTTTTGCAGTCGTTTATTTTTTTATCCAGCTCTTCCTTACTGAGGTTAAATTCAACTAATATCTTTGCCACATTTTCGGAACGCATCAAGATATAATTCCCGTGTTCCCAGTAACCAGTATCATTTATCTCGTAGTACCTGGAAAAAACAGCGTAGAGTTCTCCCAGAAGATCTTTCAGGTCCAGCTCATTCCACACGTAATACTTCCCCTCTTCACCATCGCTATCTGCATCATAGGCGGAAAAAAACGCGCCCTCCGAAGTAAGCCACTCGTCTTCCACAAATTTTAAGGTCTCAATGGCTGTTTCTTTGTAGAGCTCATTTTTAGTAAGAAGATAAGCTTCACAGTACAAGGTCGCCAGCTGAGAATTGTCATACAACATCTTTTCAAAATGCGGTACCTTCCATAACATATCGGTGCTGTAGCGTGAGAATCCACCCCTTAACTGATCGTTGATCCCGCCGAAAGCCATTTTCCGTAAGGTTAATTCCACATGATCCAGGAGGGCCTGGTCTTTCTCGAGAACCGCGTAACGCAATAAAAACTGGTAGTTTGAAGGAAGCGGAAACTTAGGGGCGCGGTTAGGGCCGCCCTGCTCATTATCCATACGCTCTTTCCATTTCGCGACACTTTCTTTCAGGATCTCTTTATTCAGCGCCGCAGCACTTTTGTTTGTTGTGGTCAGAAGTTCCGACTGCCTGATTCCCTCTGTGAGTTCAGCAGCATAGGCGTTAACTTTTTCCGGATCGTTTGTGTAAATAGAAGTCAGGTTCTGAAGAATATTTATCCATTGACTCTTGTTAAAATAAGTACCTCCATAAAAGGGCCTGCCATCGGGAAGCACAAAACAATTAAGCGGCCAGCCACCCTGGCCCGTCATTAATTGCACAGCCTGCATGTAAAGCATGTCCACATCGCTCCGCTCCTCCCTGTCTACCTTAATATTTACAAAATGTTTATTCATAAGCTCCGCTACCTGTTCATCTTCAAAGCTCTCATGCTCCATTACATGGCACCAGTGACAGGCGCTGTAACCAATACTGATCAACACAGGCTTGTTCTCTTTTTTAGCGATAGCGAACGCGTTTTCTGTGAACGGAAGCCAGTTTACCGGGTTATAGGCATGCTGCAGCAAATACGGACTGGTTTCGTTTATCAGGCTATTCGTGGGTCTATTTGTGGTTTCAGACATTAAAATTTTATAAGAGGTAATTATCCTGTACTAAGCTTGTAAAATTACGCATGGTTTTAATCTTTTACTTTTTTTAATAGTTAAATTTGGAGAAAATTAAACAACATTGCCACAGATTGTGCAGATTTCACAGATTTTAGTTATGTCGAAAACCCGGTAAACACTTTCGCGTAATCCGTATAATCTGTGGCTAAAAAAACGGAGTATTTTATTATGAAATAGTCATGTTTCCGAAACAGGGCAAATGTTTAGAAAACATTTGAGCCAGCCTGTGTGGACGACCAATGAAGTTAACATGGCTATACCATCCCGAGGCCAGTTCGGGACAAGTAATGACAATAAAAAAAAGAATAACTACATATGAAAAGAATACATTGGATCATTATTATTGGGGTGCTACTGGTTGCTTCGGTTATCACAGTGAATTTTCTGAAAGGGAACAAACCTGCTGAAGTATACACAGAACAGGCTGCGATACGCGATATTATTGAAATAGTATCCGCTACGGGGAAGGTCCAGCCGGAAACCGAACTGAAGATCAGCAGCGATGTAAGCGGCGAGATCACCGAAATGATGGTGAAAGAAGGCGACCAGGTTAAAAAGGGAGATCTGCTCTGCCGTATTAAACCAGACCTTTATGTAAGCGCGTTCGACAGGGTAAATGCATCTGTAAATACCACAAAAGCTAACCTGAAAAGTGCGCTGGCACAGCTCGAACAGGCAAAAGCCTCTCTTGCCAACAGCGAAGCCGTTTATAACAGGAATAAAAGATTATTTGAACAAAATGCGATTTCGCAACAAGAGTTTGACGCCCTGAAAGCTCAGTTTGAAGGAGCAAAAGCAAATGTTGCCGCACTTGAAGCAGGTGTTAATGCGGGGCAATACAACATCCAGAGCAGTGAAGCCTCCCTGAAAGAAGCGAATGCTAATCTTGAAAAAACATATATCTATTCGCCTGTAGATGCAACGATCTCAAAACTCAGCGTTGAAAAAGGGGAACGGGTCGTAGGTGTAAGCGGCATGACGGGTACGGAAATCATGCGCCTTGCCAATCTTAATGAAATGGAAGTGAGCGTGGAAGTAAATGAGAACGATATTATCAAGGTACATAAAAATGATACGGCTATTATTGAAGTGGATGCTTATATGGATAAAAAATTCAGGGGGATTGTTACCGAGATTGCCAATTCATCCAATGCTACCGGCATTTCGGTAGATCAGGTCACCAACTTTGTGGTGAAAATACGCATGCTTAGGGAGTCGTACAGTTACCTGGTAAATGATAAGAACCAGATCCCCTTTCGCCCGGGAATGAGCGCCAGCGTGGATATCCAGACAAGGAGGGTGAAAAAGGCCGTAAGTATCCCGATCCAGGCGGTCACTACTCGAAATAAAGATTCACTTGACCTGAAACCACAGGAAGAGGACGAGCACCAGGTTACCATACAAAACGACAACGAGGAAAAAGACAGGAAAAAAGCTGAAGAAAAAATAAAGGAATACGTATTTACACTCGAAAGCGGGAATGTAAAACAAACGGAAGTAAAAACCGGGATCCAGGACAATGATTATATTGAGATTATTTCAGGTGTCTCAAAAGGAGAGGTAATTATTTGCGGCCCTTACAGTGCGGTATCAAAAACCTTAAAGGACAAGGCCAAGGTTAAGGTCGTAAAAAAAGAAGATCTTTATAAAACGGATAAGTAGGTTTCAGGTAAAACCCAAAGGCATCCTGAAGCCCTGCGTCAAATATATCTGGCTTTTATCTTTTACATCCAGTTGATTCTACGTATCTATGTGGTTTAAATTTCAGGATAATTGAACTATATCTTAAATATTGAAACAACCACAACGGTTTGCTCTGTGTCGCTTTCAAAAAATGAAGAACTTCTTTTCTCGAAAGAATTAAATGAAGGTTTTACCCATGCGGAAAACCTTCATATTTTTATAGAACAGGGCCTTAAAGAAAGCGGCATCAGTGCAAAACAGTTATCTGCCGTAGCCGTTAGCAAAGGTCCGGGGTCCTATACCGGCCTTCGGATCGGGGTTAGCGCGGCAAAAGGATTGGCATATGCGTTAAACATTCCTTTGATCAGTATCGACACCCTTCAAATAATGGTACAGGCCGCGTTTTTACAGAAAAAAGAAATGGCTGCGTATTGTCCCATGATAGATGCGAGACGTATGGAAGTGTATACGGCCGTTTATGACGCCGGATTAAACCAGATAAAAGAAACGGAAGCGCTGATCGTGAACGCGGAAAGTATTGAAAAACTTGGCATCTATCCAAAAATCTATTATTTCGGCGATGGCATGCCAAAATGCAGGCCTCTTCTCAGTCAAATGCAAAACACAGGCTTCATCGAGGGAATTTATCCCTCCGCCATTCATATGGTAAGCCTTGTACATTCGAAGTACATGAACAAACAGTTTGAAAACCTGGCCTACTTCGAACCTTTCTATTTAAAGGATTTTATGGTCCTCAAGAAAAAAACAGGGATCTAAATAGTCGTCCCTCAAAAGTAATTTATTATTTGGACGCCCGGGCGGGCCGCTACAGGCTTCGTTTCACTTCGGCTTTTTGTGGCGATAAAAGAGGCATCGCCCCAAAAGAGCTTAACCTTTCGCGTCCCTGGCGCTACAACTCGTAATTTAAACCGTCGGTTTTATACTGCATTTTAACTAAAACGAATTTAACATTCCCACGAAAACCTTTCACAAGGTCAAACGTACATTTCACAAATCTAAACCTGCCATCCACAAATTAGCGGGAAATAACTCTTTGTTTATTGCTTACTTTGATCAGGCAGTGACCAACCAAATTATATGGTTTTGATATTTTACCCAAAACACAAAACCCCAAAAAGGAAGAAAAAGTGCCGGAGAAACACCGGCTTTTTTTTGCTATTGATCCTTATGACCTGAACATTCCAACCTCAAAATAGTCCGGTGAAGTTTAATATACCCAATTACTTCGTTTACAAGCGTATTAAGAATTGCGATTAGTGCCGTAAATGCATCAGTAGCCACCTTTGCAGCATCTTCCAGTAATTTTTTTACAGCATCCGAGAGTGCAGTTCCTGTTGGCTGATTTTTTACTATGTTCATAAAAGCATCAATAGCTTTGTTCGCAGATTCAACAGCTGCATTGATCTTGTCTTTGTTCTCCTTGCTCAGTATACCACCAAACCCCGCTTTTAGTACATAAGAAGCGTTGAGTGTCATCCTTCCAGGTCCAACCGTGAATGGTTCTTCAACACGATAATCCTGCCGCACAGCCGTAGACTTTGATAAAGAACCGAACATACTAAGCGTAGATTCCCGAAAGCTTTCTTTTCCTGGTATTAGCGGCTTATTCGGTTCGGTCTTATTCTCTTCGGGAATAATGGGCAGATCTGTGCCAGAATCGCTTTTATTACCGTCAATAAGAACTTTTGCGTCAAAGTTCCACAACCCGTCTCCCTGTGCATACCCCTCAATTCGCTGAAAATGAAAAACCTTTAGTGTGCAGCTTTCGTTTACTTCAAACCTCCAGTCAACTTCACCTACCAAAAGATCAAGGTCTTCTTTTCCATTTATCAGGGCATTCATTTCATCGCGAAAGGTTCGTATGATATCATCTACAGTCTTCAAACCATTTGACGTTATTGATGTTGGCAATGCCATCATCCGGCCCATAGCCCGCGTAATGGTATCAACAAATGCATCAAAGGTCTGTGTCTTAAAAAACGCACTCGCGTGACCATTTTGAATTGACTTATCTTTACTATAGGCCGGGCCGCTGTCATTGCTGTTTTTCCAATCTATTGTACAGGTAATAAGCTGTCTCCATGTTTGGTCGCAGTCAACCAAAAGGCTTAATCCGTCAGGCTTTATCTTGTTAGTCAGGTCTCCGGTTGGGACAGGATTTCCTAAACATCTAATACACCCTTCGAGTTTTTTGTCAGTAGTTAAATCAATATCGCCAGGTCTATTGGAGGGATGGTCTTCCGTCTCTTTTTTTCCTGGCACTTTGTTCTTTAATTTAATTAGTACGTGATCTGGTTTCCGGGCTTTTTGCAATTTTGCTTTATTCCCTTTTTGAGGTTTGCTAATCTTTGCCATGTTGGGATAGTTTAAATTAATAATTGAATAAAGTACACCAGGTAAAATGACCTGTACAAGAAACAAGAATAAAAATATTGAAGTTCTTTCTTAAATCCAAAAGATATAGGTTCGTTATTTTGTTAAATACTTTCTCCTTTTAAACCCGGTTCAGCACTTTCATTTATCAAAACACCTTCTTTGTCGCATAGCACCTTACCATTGAATTTATTTACTTTACTGTGTTACAACGCAGAGTAAGCCTCCTCTGCCCTTTTATCCAAAAAAAAGAAGGCGTGGAATCCTCCGCGCCTTTGTTTTTTAACTTAATATTTCTATTCTTTTAAATAGTTCTTTGCCTTCCCGGCATAAAACTCACCCTCCTCTGCAATCTTTCGGAACAACTCTTTAGCTTCTTCCTTCTTATCACTTTCTAATAAAGAAAGTGCTTTGTAATATAAGGCTTCCTGTAAAAAGGTATTGTTGAAACTAATGATACAGCGGTCAAATAGTTCGGCAGCCTGACTGTAGTTCTTCTTATAATAATAACACATGCCAAGGTAAAAATCGCAGTTCAGGTCTTTGTCGTTATAAGAAGCCACTGTTTTTAATGAGTTTATTGCCTGATCATACTTTCCCTTTTTAAAATAAAGCATGGCGCTGGCAATTTCCTCGTGCAGGTAATAGTCCGCATTTTGCTTTAAGGCTGACCCTGCAGGGTCGTTGTCATACGCATTCGCGTATGCTGCCGAAACACCGGTGAACTTTACAAAGCGATTCTTTTTAAAATACAGGGTGGTATAATTCGTGATCTTCATGTCGTGAAGAAAAAATACGGGCGAATTGATCATAAACCTGAGTTTTTCCTCTTTTATAGGTCCTTTGTTTAAGAGAGAAAGATCCAAAGGCTGTGTTATCATAACGTAGGCCGAATCCACACCGCTTTCTTCTGCCTTTTCTGCCGGTTCAGTTTTTGTAATTTTAGCTTTGGGGTTAACAAAATTTTCGGATGTCACCTGCACAGTATCTAACTCAATAATATTTACATCGGCCAATGTCGGCTCTACCGGAGCGCCTTGTGTGACCAGCTCATTAATGCCGGGCCTTTTTTCCGGCTCATCGTAAAGCCCGTAAAACAAGATCGCTCCAATTGCAATGCCCATCAACAAACTATCAAACATTAAGTAAGTATTCTTGAGAGAAAAACTCCGTCCCCTGATCCGTCTTTTAAGATCCTCCAGGTCGGCATCATTTATTTCTACCTGTGAAAACCCTTGTTCCGACAAGTATTCCAGATCATCCATATGGTTTTGTTCAGGCTGCATTTTGTTTGTTTTTTACTTTTTCCTCTATCAATAATCTTAAATTCCGTTTGCCATTCTGAATAAAGCTCTTTACTTCATTGATGGTAAATTCTGTCTCATCGCTGATCCGCTGGTACGACATGCCTTTCAAATAAAAACATTCCACGCAGACCCTTTGATTCTCTTTTAGTTGCGGCAAAGCCTCCTTCATATGCGTAAGCAGAAGCTCTTCATTTACGCGCGCAATTTTTTCCTCCTCCTCCAGGCTGGTTTCCCTCACTTCAAAATCAAGGTAGGTTTCCGGCAGAAAATGCCTGCCTTTGTTTTTCCTTAATTCGCTGATGCAATAGTTTCGCACCACAAAACCCAGCCAGGCCTTAAAATTTTTCACTTCCGTTTTGCGTAGATCTACAATGAGCTTTTCGAAGATCTGCATCACTATATCCTTTGCTGTATCCTTGTCGCGGAAATAAAACAGGCAGGCTCCAAAAACAGTCTTTACGTGTCTTTCGAAAAGGTCACCCAGCACTTTTTTATTCCCGGACTGAAAATAATCCTGTACCAGTTCCTCGTCAATTGTGCTATTTTTTTTACTAAACAACCACATATATCCGTCTGTCTAAGATAAGACGTTATACATTTATTATTCCATAAAAATAAATATTTAATAATTGGGCTCAATTCTACTGTTCCTGGCCGGTAATTTAATTGCAGTAAATTACCGCATACCCGCGCCAGGGATTGAGCCATTGTTTGAGCTCCTTTTTATTTATCCCGTAGGGTAAATAAAAAGAGCGAGTGGCGAAAGCCCGCCCGGGCGCCCAAATAAAAGAAAACCGTACACCGCCGAAACAATTTATGGAAAAAGGAAAGTACAACGCCTTAATAGCGAAAACCGGTTCATTTTAAACTTAAACTACCAATTATGAAATCAACGATTCACGAATACCTTAATTCAAGGCTGGAAAACATGCGTAAAACTTTAAACTATAAAAATGTGCTATGTGCACTTTATACAATTATCGCTTTACCCGGCATAAGTCAATCTATTGGCGAAATACGCGGGATCATTAAAGATAAAAACGATCTGCAGCCGGTTCCCTTTGCAACCGTAAAAATTCTGCAGGGAAATCAGCTGATGGGTGGGACACAAACGGACCTGGATGGGCGGTATAGCTATAAACCGCTGGTTCCTGGGATCTATGAAATACTGGTAATAGAACCTGGTCATATCACCCAGCCGGTAAACAAGATCAAAGTTATTCCAAATGAAGCCACTTACGTGGATATAAAGTTAAGCGCCAATTCATTTAGTACAGTGGAGGTAATTGCAAAACCTATCGAGTACACACCTCCTGGAATTGAGAAGACCATGTTCGCCCAGATAAGCATGGATGCTGACGAACTTAATCACAGTTCCGGGTATACACGGGGAGATATTACCGGCGCTTTGCAATACATGACCGCAGATGTAATTTCAACCGGCGACGGAAAGGTTCACTTCAGGGGAGCCAGGAGTGATGCGAGCGCCTTTTTTGTTGATGGCGTAAGAACATTATACCCAGGCACCATTCCCGGCCTGTCTATCGAGAACATCAGCGTTTTCCCGGGTGGCGTTCCGGCCATGTACGGAGATCTTTCAAGCGGCGTGGTGCTGGTAACAACCAGAGGTTACTTTAGCGGCATCCGTGAAAAAAATGTAAGGCTTGCCGCTAAAAAAGAAAAGGAGGAACAGGAAAAAGCGTCTAAAAAGGCGAAGGAAGATGAAGAGAAACGCGCCAAGGAAATAGAAGAGGAGAAAGCGAAGGAAAAAATTAAAATGGAAGAAAAAGCTAATTTGAAACAAAGTCAACAGTAGATGTCTTTTTGCTCAGTCATATTTTTTACTACTCATAAAGAAAGGAATATATTTCATCATGTATTTCTTTCTCTTTTTGTTTTTGCTTAAAGCCTCCACGATAAGCGTCCTTGAAGTAAGGTCTGTCTTCATTCATATCCAGGTAATAGCCTGTATAATTATTAAAAAACTCTTCGGAATCAGTTGCCTTGTGATAGTTATAAACAACCTGAACTACAAATACTCTGTCATACTTTCGCTCTTTCAGCCAGCCAAACAACTCAGGCTGATAGATGGTTAATAGTTTTTTATTCCTGACTGGTATTTCACGATCTTCTCCCGCGTAATGTGATTTTAATCTTATCTTTTTGCACATTTCTATGTCATCTTCATCATATAAAGAAGCCAGGGCCCAGCTTATTTTTTGCAGTTCACTTAGATACCTGGGATACGTTCCAAGCCATTCATTAGCTATAACAAGTTTTACCTTATTTGTATCCTTTCCAAATTTCTCCATCAAGGATGGATTGGATGCCTTGTGTTTCAGTGAGTGACTATAACTGAATTCCCTTGAAATAAACGCAGATAGATTGTCATATATAAATAGCATCCTTCCTTTTTGAGCAAAAGGTTTTTCCCTGCTCAATAAAGAACCCGCATATTCAGCATAAAGGCCGTTACCGCTGCTTATATACTTCTGAAGGTATTTACGTGCACTGTCATGCTTTGCCAGAGCCATGTAATACAAGCCCAAACTGAGGTTGGCTTCATTCATATTTAATTTCTGAGCCTGACTGATAAAATAAAACAAAGCCTGTTCATAGGTTTCAAACGGCTTTTTTTCATCAGTCAAAAATGGATGGCCTTTCAAATCTATGTATTCTTTATAAGTATCGAATAAATATTCCGGTTTATGCAATACGCTACGATTATTGTAAAACAGTTCATCATCGTTCACATACTCGGTAAGGAATCCCTTAGTCGCAAGGCCTGGATTAATATACAATGTGCGGCGCGTTGCTTCTATTAAAAAATATAAATTCCTGACGTTTTTAGGTTCATATAAATAATCAACAAAGGAATAATTGGAACAATAACTATAATTGCATCTTTCAAACGCGATCTTTTTTCTTTCCTCTCTTGCCATTCTCTTAAGCTTCATGAAGAACACTGAATCCACAAAAAATTTGGAACCGCAGCTTATGCAGCCATCCACAGATTGCCTTACATACGCGTATCGTTCCACTGAGGATGGATGCGTGGACGACGGATCGTAAACTTTAAGCCTTCGCTGATTGATTTCTTTAGTTGTTAATTGTGACGCTTTCAACATATTCAGATATGACTTGGAACGGATCCCGGAAAATTCTGACATTGAATTGTCCTCGTGATAAGCCATCAGCGGTTCTATCGACATCCCTGCTTTTACAAGAGCTCTTATAGCAAACGAATCTGCCTGGAGTTCCATGCGCCTGCTTTTCCGCCTAAAGCTATAAAATTTTTCGCCGGTTCTATCGCGCTGTTGTATGAACGTATTGTAGTCTTCAATTCCCCTGGTGTTATGATTCATTACGTAGTGTCCCACTTCATGGGCGAGGATAGCAGCGATATACGCTTCATTCTCCGCCTGGGAGAGAAGACCAACATTGAAAAAAATTCTGCCGGTAATATTAACATGCGCATTTGCAGAAATCCTACGGGCTAAAAAAAGATCTACCTTTTTAGCATCCGGGTTATTCGGGAGTATTTTGTTCAGAATCTTAAGGAGATAAACTTCGACTTCATGCCAGTCCATATAGACATAGTTGTAATCGAACTCAAATTGCTCGTTGTAAATACTTTCAGAAATTATTGAGTTAACCCGCTCTCCTTTTTCTCTTTGTTCCGGGGCATTATTTAGTTCCTTCACAACCTGATCTGGTTTAAAATTGTAGATCTGGTTAAAACTTTCCGGAAATTTGTAGGCCTTTTGCGCCAGGCCTTCCAGACCAAATAAGAGAAGCAATAACCTAATGTAATTTTTTGCCCTCATGCATTAGAATTTAATCAATTCCTCATACAGATCCTTCACCGGCAGACCCATGACATTATAAAAACTTCCGTCAATCTTATCAATTCCTATGTAACCGATCCAGTCCTGTACGCCATAACCTCCCGCCTTATCGTAAGGACTGAAATTTGTAAGATAATATTCGATCTCTGTTGATTTTAATTTCTTAAAATAGACTTTGCTCACATCAAAAAATGTGGTTTGTTTGTTTGCGCTTTTTAAACAAACGGCGGTAAACACTTCATGCATCTTTCCACTCAACGTTTCAAGCATTTGTTTGCCTTCGGCGAAATTAGCAGGTTTATTAAACACTTTTCCTTCGCACCATACTATGGTATCCGCGGTGATTAAAAGCTCGTCTTCCTTTAATTCTTCTTCATAGGCGTCCGCTTTCATTTCCGCCAGAAAAATCGGGATTTCCTGCGCCTGGAGGTCCTTTGGCCATTCTGTTTCGTCCACTTTTACCGGCTTATTTAAAAATTCAAAGCCAAGACTTCTGAGTAATTCTTGTCTGCGGGGGGATGCGGAGCCAAGGATCAGGCGATAAGGAAATTCTTTAAGAATGGTTTCTACTTTTTCCATAGAATTAAATCAGTTGTAATAAAATATAAAGGTATAACAGAGTCCGATGAGCATAATAAATTTAAGCAACAAGCTTGCTTTCTTAAATTGTTTGCTTTCGTTAGCTTTTAATATGTTAAAAGCAAGGGCTGCCAGGGGAATAATTAATCCCAGAATAATGTACAGGGTGCTGAGTGTGAAAAGCACCCGTTCTGAACGGATAGTATTATACACAACGAACAACAATAAAAGAACCGTTATCACAACCAGGAAAAACGCGTTTAACTTACTCACGCGGATTCCCCAGACAATAGGCATTGTATGCCCTCCCGTTTCCTTGTCGCCTTTATAATCCTCAATGTCCTTAATGATCTCCCGCGCCATGCTGGTTATAAAAGCAAAGAGAGAAAAAATAAAAGTGACCTTAAAAATGGCGAATACGGCATATTTATACGTCAGGATAAATTGATGATCGTGTTTTTGCATCACACCCAGCTCATATACAAAAGGCATAAAAGTAACCGCAGCGGTTAAAACTGATACCACCAGATTCCCTACCAGCAGGGTTTTCTTTAAATGTGTACTGTAAAACCATAAAAGAGTGGCGGCGGTTAAGTGAAAAATTGCAAGCCGCAGGTAACCTGTTTTTAAAGCAGTGTACATACCCAGCATAACTCCTATAAACGTAAACGTAATGTGCAGAATGATCGCCCAGCGCCTTTTAATTACTTTGTCAACTACCACGGTATCCGGGTGATTGATCAGGTCTGTTTTTACGTCAAAATAATCGTTGATAATATACCCGGCAGCCGCTATCAATACAGTGCTGATAACAAGTCCATAAAAAAGGGAGTTGTCCAACTCCGGCTGGATCCCATTTATCTTTAGAACTTTTTGCACCACCAGGTAACGCAGAGCTATTTGCGTAAAGGCGATCATTATCAGGTTTTCTATCCGGATAAGTTTTAAAAAAGCAAAAACTTTATTATTTAGTGTTTTTTTCAATTGTAGTTTACCATTTCGCAATTTCCCAGTTCCCCTGCACCCGGAGCACTTGTTCAATAATATCACGCACACATCCTTCGCCGCCATTCTTTGGGGAAATGTACTGGCAAATTTCTTTGATCTCAGCCACCGCGTCATTCGGACACACGGCCAATCCCACTCTGCTCATAATTTCATGATCCGGGAGATCATCTCCCATAAAAACCACTTCTTCGTTGCTTAACGCGTGTAAAGCGAGATAATCATTGTAACAGGCCAGTTTATCATGTTGCCGAATAAAAACATCTGTAACGCCGCTGCGACTCAAAGCGTTTTTTATGGCCAGGTTATTGCCTCCTGAAATAACTACAACCCTGTAACCTTTTTGCACAGCAAGATGCAGCGCATAACCGTCTTTAGAGTTCATATTCCGCACCATCTCCCCGCTTTCCATCACCAGCACTTTCCCGTCGGTCATAACTCCGTCCACATCAAACATAATGGTTGTTATTTTATTTAGTCGTTGTTTAAAATTCAGCATCTTACCTGTCCTGTTGTTTTACGATTAATTTACTGAGTTGTTTGTAGATCTTTTTCAGATCCGTTTGTTTTGAAATAAGCTCAAGGTGTTTTTTCATTACTACTTCGTCCTTTCTTTTGGCAGGACCTGTCTGGGCTGCACGCGGCTCCAGCATTTTTATTTTTTCAGTGGTTTGCTCTATCAGCGGAATCAACAAGTCAAAATTCAGGTCTTTACTTGTAGAATCCCTGTTAACCAGGTCAAAAGCGCTTACATAGAGAGCATTGGTGAAATTATTCACCAGCACCGCCGCCAGATGCAGCTTCAGGCGTTTTTTATAGTCCAGCGAGATCACCGTTCTGCTGAACTTATCTGCAAGATGCAGGATAACATGTTCGGAATCCCTGCTTCCGGATTCAATAATAATTGGTACCGAGGACCAGGTAATTTTTGCGTCACGTGAAAAAGTCTGCAGGGGATAAAATACGCCGGTCGGATGAATTCTTTTGCCAAGATCTTCCAGTTTTGCACTACCGGAAGTATGTACTAAAATTGCATTGGGATTTTTTATCACGACCTGTTCCGAAACTTCGGGAATGAATTTATCCGTTACACAAATAAAATAGACCGCTGCATCTGCGATCACATCGTCCAGTCCGATTTTAACAGCGCACCTTAATTTTGTCCTGAATTCGTTTAGCAGGGGATTCTGTTTGTGATTATACACAAGTACCTCAAACCCCTTTAAACCAACCAGGTGTTTCGCGATGTGCCAGGCCACATTGCCGCAACCTACTATCACGATCTTTTGCCTGGTCTGTGTTTTCATTAAAATTATTCTTTTAGCAACCTGAATTTACGAATTCTTTCTATAATCGCAAGTGCCGTGCCAATGGCCATAATCAGGCATCCCAGCCAAAGTACATTGATATACGGAAAGACATAGGCCTCCATCACTATAAAATCGCGGCTGTTGCCCTGTTTTTCACTGAGAGTAATTTCAATCGTGCCATCCTCGGGATTTACTTTCCAGAAAACCAGTTTTAAGCCCAGCTCCTCCACGATATCTTCTTTTGGAATAACTACGTTACGTTTGATGATGAACTGCGGATAGGCGTAGTATTCTCTGGAACGAACATCTACACAACGTAAAACAGCGGTTACCTCCAACAGGGAATCATTCTTTTCATATTCCGACTTGCTTAAGTTGCTGCGCAAAGAATCGATCACTATGATCGCATTACTCGAAAAAATAGTATCGCCCACATGACCGATATAATTTTTTGCTGAACTAAATGCGTTTCTTGCCTTAGCGCTGGTATCCATGTCCATAATGGCATAGGTAACATGTGTGTATATATCGCGGTCGAGATAATGGCGTGTATCCGGTTCCGGAGCCTTTTGGTTCATTCTTTTATTATCCTGGACTCTCGGTTCGAGGGAAAATTCATACTCCGGCTTCTGGTCCTTATTTAATTTCAGGTAATCTACTTTAAAATATACATCGATGCCTTCACGGCGCTGCCCCGAATAAGTTACCAGGTAAGGTCCCATCGGCAGCGTATCGCCCTGTGTCAGGAGGATGCTTTTTTTATCATCATAACCTTCTCCCAGGGATGAAACTTTTCTTTCCGCAGTGTTTTGCGACAGCACAACTTTTTTGGAAGTAGAGATCAGCGCTCCCAGCATTAATAAGGCAAAACCAACGTGGGCAATTGCGGCTCCGCTTTTGGAGATCTTACCCTTTAGGACCGTTATAAAGTAATCCGCGTTGGCAATTGCGGCGAACAAAGCAGTTATGAGCAGCAAGGCATAACTGACCAGGTTCCATTTCTCGGCTGAACCTGCATTCGAAAAATTACCAAGAAAATAAAACGGGATCGAACAAACGGTTCCAAATACCAGGGCCAGCAAAAAACTATAAGAAATCCGCTTCAGAAATTTCCTGGAATCCGTTTTTTTATATTTCAAAAACTGAGAAGCGCCGATAAGGATCATTAAAACAACGGTGAAAGGGATCATCCAGGTATTATATACCGGGACTTTAGGCGGCGCATAGTCCGTGTTAAATAATTTATTGATCACGGGGATGGAGGTAAAATAGGTAATGATCAAAGCAGAGAGGATCAATACCAAAGATCCCAGGAACATCCAGAATTCGCGTGAAAAAAGTTCTTCCTCCTCCTTTTCTTTTGGAAAATAAAAATAATACGAAAGACCTGTGACAATAGCCGAAGCACTGATCCAGCCCATCAGGATAATTTTTTTGTAGCCGTAAAATGTTGCGAAGGCCAGCAGTAAAAAAGAAATAACCAGGTAGGAGATCCGGTACAGATCATCGCGGATCAATAAAGCAACACTTATAAGAATAAACGTAAGTACATAAAGAACCAGCTGTCCGGTCATGCCAAGATCTGTGAATGCATGTACCGAAGCATTGCCCAGCACACCACTGCGGGTTAAAAACGTAGAATACAAAACAAGCAGGAAACTACTTATGGTTAAAAAGTGAGTCGTAAAAAGTGAGCCTCCTTTATTCTTATTGATGATCATCGTGTGACCAGCCGCCACCAATACCAGCCAGGGCACCAGCGAGGCATTCTCCACAGGATCCCAGGCCCAGAAGCCCCCGAAACTTAAAGCTTCGTATGCCCAGGCGCCTCCCATCAAAATGCCGACACCCAAAACCAGGATCCCGAAATACGTCCAGGGCAAAGCCATGGCCTGCCATTTGGTATACTGTTTGTTCCATAGCGCGGCAATTGAAAATGCAAACGGAACGAGGGTTGACGCAAAACCCAGAAATAATGTTGGTGGATGGATAGTCATCCAGTAGTTCATCAATAAAGGATTCAACCCGCGTCCATTTAATTTTGAAACATACGTTGCACTCTGAAGCATAGGAAGATTGTTATAATCGGGGTGTTCGCGCAGCAATAAAAAAGGATTACTGCCTACTTTATATTCCAGCACATACACACCGAGGATCATACTCGCGAGAAAAACCTGCACCAGCGAAAAAACAGTCATTACAGGAGATTCCCATTCCCCGTTTTTTAATTGTCTTTTTAAGATTAAACCCAGTACAACATTCCAGAATGTCCACAAAAGAAAACTTCCTTCCTGCCCCTCCCAGAAACAGGACAAGATGTACTTCATGTTCATTTCCTTATTGCTGTGCTGGAAGACGTATTGGTACTCAAAAAAATGGTTAAACAGCATGAAGAACAAGGTGCTGATGATACCAATGACGGCAAGACTGTGAAGGTTAAAGGCAAAACGGGCCAGTTGCAGAAGGGACCTGTCTTTCGAAGAAATGTAATAACTGAAAAAAGAAAGAAGAGCTGCAACAAATGACAGAACAACAAACGCGTTTCCTAAATTTCCTGCCCATAGCCGTTCGCCAACATACTCAATACTGTTCATATAGGTCTTAGTTTATCTGCGATTTGCCATCGTTATATTTACTCGGGCACTTCATCAGTATATCATTGGCGTGAAAATTATCTCCCTGCATTTTTCCAATTAAAACGATCTGTTCGCTTTTTTCAAAATCCTGAGGTTTGCTTTTATGAAGGACCACCTGCTTCATTACGCCCTTGTTGTCGATCATGCTAAACAGGAATTCATCAGGATTTACGCGAGGATCGTAGATCTGGGGCTGGGCTCTGTCGAGCTTTCCAACTACATGAAATTCCTTATCCGGATTAGAGATCGCTTCTGTAAAATCGGCGTAGGTGCTTGTGTTTTTTAAAGAAACAAAGATCACCCCGATAGCCACTGCGATAACGATAATGCCTACTATGTGTAATTTTTTCATTTTATTTTGAATTGGTCATTGTTCTCTTTAGTTATTTCTGTCCTGCTCCATTTAGTCCCTCCGGTCTGCCCTATCGGCCATTCATCTTGTCTTCGATCTTCTTTAATTTTCGTTCTATATATACAAGGAAACCTGCCAGGGATAAAAATATAAGCGCTATCACCGTGATAACGACATAGATCTTTCCTTCTTCCCTGAAATTATCCGCCATCTGCGTATCGGAGCTCATCACTATTTGTTGCGCCTGCGAAATCAAAGACAGGCCGATAAACATTAAAACAAGAACTTTCTTAATCATCTATTTTATTTTTAATAACACTGATGCGGTTTTTGATCTCAAATAACCAATAACTGAAAAAGACCCAGCCAATAACAGCGGGGTAAAAAACCATGCGCATGCTATCGTTGAGATCGTATTTCGCAAAAGCGGGATTTCCGCCGTTGCCGGGATGCAGGGAATCGGTAAGGCGTGGAAGGATCATGATAAAAACATTCATCATCACAAAAGCAAATACATTATAAACGGCCGAAATCCGCGCACGTTTTAACGGATCATCAATAGAGAACCTAAGAATAAAATAAGCTAAATAGATCAGAATACTTATTGCAACGCCATTTAATTTAGGATCCTGGAAGGTCCACCAGGTTCCCCAGGTAAATTTGGCCCATACACAACCGGTGGCAAGGCCGGGCAGGCTAAAGAAAAAACCGATCAAAGCGGCATTGTACGCTTTTGTATCGTTTGACAGATCTGTTTTGGAGAGCGCACGTATGCTTTGGATCAGCGATACTGTCATCATAAACAGCATGGCAAACCAGATCGGCACATGATAATATACGTTCCGGATAGTTTCGTTTAAAATATCGAGGCGGGGTACCGGATTCAACAAACCCCAAACCAGAGTGTAAAGAATAAGACCTACAGAAATTATTTTATACCAGTGCTTCATGGGAGAGTTTCGGGTTTCCGGTTCCGTGTTTCTAGTCAGGAGCATACCGCTTCAACTATAACTGCCACCTTCAACTGTCGATAAAAACCTTCTTTTTTAATCCCGCCAAAGATACGGAAATAATAGAAAAGAGAGTGCAATGGTTAAAACATTTAACGCCACTAAAATCACAATAAAATCAAAACCCACACCCGCCCATTCCAACCCATCCACAGCTTGTTTGCTCAGGCGGATCACTACCAGGATCAGAGGCATAATTACCGGGAAACTTAAGATGCTCATGATAGCGAAATTACCGCTGGCTTTGCTGGAAATAGCGCTCATCAGGCTTAAAACTCCCGCCAAACCTGTTGAGGCCAGCAACAGAACAATAAAAAACAGACCCAGGTTTTCCACAGCGTTCCTGATAAAAAAAGCGTAAAAGAAAAAGGTGATAAAGCTTAAACACAGCATAAAAACCATGTTGTAAAGGATCTTGGAAACAATAAACTGCTGCGGGCTGTAATGCAGGAAATTAAAAAGCGCCTGCCCACCGGTTTCTTTCAAAAAACTTTTACCGCTGATTGTCACCGAGGTGAAGAGGGTGATTACCCAGAAAAGCGCATTCCAGGTGGGTTTATCGAGTTGCCCCTTAAAACACAGGGCGCTCACAAAAATAGTTCCGATTACATAAACCAGTACCCCGGCAATAGTTGATTTCTGGCGGAATTCGAGTAAAAATTCTTTTTTTATTAATACGCTTAACATTTAATCATGCCTTAATACCAGAAAACCCGTTCTGTTTTCTTTGTTTCCATCCTGGAACTGGAGAACATAATAATATGTTCCTTCGGGGAGAAGTCCTTTTCCGAAGATCAGGCCGTTTACATTAACACTTCCATCCCAGGTGTTATCATAATTATCTCTTTCGTAAACTTTATTTCCCCAGCGGTTAAAGATACTAATATTCACGCTCCGGCCATTTAATCCTTTTATTACAAAAAAATCATAAATGCCATCTCCGTTCGGACTGAATCCTTCAGGAATAAACAATTCGATCAATTCAATTTCCAGAGGCGTTATTTCATTATTGTTGGTAGGATTCCCATCCTGGTCCGGATCCCAATCAAAGCCATTGTTGGAGGTATCCGTGAGCGTTTGGTTGTTTTGATCCCGTGCAAAACCAATCACTCTGTTTTTCAGGACCCCATAATAACCGTGAGGATCCAGAAGTACGCTGAATGAGATACGGTCTCTTTTTCCAGGCACCATCGTACTGAAATCGGGGTCGGTTAAGCTCAGATTGGATACTGAGCCGTCAAATAAAGAATTTATTTTAAGTCCACTTGCATGAGAAATTATTTTTGGCGCCTCTACAAGAGTATATGTACAAGGGTCGACAAATGTAGTTTCTAAATTATCATTAAGAATAACATTACCAAGATTTTGCAGCGAACTGTTTACAGCAGTCACAGTAAAGTTAATTTTGTACAGGTTGCCTGAAAGAACAGGCCCACCATCGGCATTAGTGACCCCAAAGGTGGTGCGAATACACTCCTGGACCTGCACGAAAACCGTTGTGTAGCTTTTACAGCCCAGGTTGTCTGCAACTACCGAATAATTTGTGGAAACAATTGGTGAGGCTATCACTACGCTGCCGGTTTGGTTTACCGGAAGCCATGTATAATTTACCGCGCCACTAACATTCAGCGTTACAGTTTCTTCACTACAGACAAGACTGGCAGAACCGGATGCAAAAATTGTCGGCCCTGCACCTACGTTTACTGACACTGGTACCGAATTAGAACAACCAAATGAATTTGTACTGATAGCTGTGAACGTTGCATTGCTGAAGGGACTAACTACGACTGATGTCCCCGGAACAATTGAGCTGCCGGTCAGCCATTGGATATTACCTTCGCCACTTGCCATAAAGGTGGATTGATCACCTACGCATATGCTCGGGGGAAAAACAGAGGCTGTTAGCATAGGAGATGACAATACGTTAACAGTTATGGTTGCTGCTGCATTACAATTATAATTTGAGCCGTTCACGGTGTATACGACAGTCGAAAAAGGACTGACAGTTACCGAAGAACCGCCCAGATTCGCGGGAATCCAGTAATAGTCATTAGCGCCACTTGCGGCAAGCAGAATACTTTTACCAGCACACAATGTAGTGCTGGCAACAGGTAATACAAGTGTCGGAGTAGCATTTACGGAAACTGTAATAGCAGCGCTTCCTGTACACATCCCCAGGGAGGCCAATACAGTGTATGTGCTGTTTACAGTTGGGCTTACGGAAACCAAAGGACCGTTAGAAGGAATGACCTGGGAAGATGGTAGCCAGGTGAAACTCGCGGAACTGCTCACAAGCAGATTTATTGGAGGCCCAGGGAAACACACGAGCGTAGTGGACGGAATAATGGATAAGGCTAAACTGCCAATGGTACTCACAACGCTGATCGTCTCGGTAGCAGAACAGTTCGCGATAACATCTGTCAGAACAACAGAATATACCCCTGGGGCGTTCGCAATGATCGCAGATGTAGTTGAAGGGCCTACAATACCAGGCCCGGTCCACGCCATTGAATAAGTGGCTGAATTCGCGGCAATAACCAGCTGCGCGCTGGCATTATTACAATCAATATTTCCCGAACTGCTGATTGTTGGGCTTAAAGGGTTAGCCACAATTACATTTGCTGTTGCGTAGCATCCGCCGCTTTCGCCGGTAACGGTATAAATTGTAGTGGAAAGAGGATTTACAGCGATAGTCTGTCCCGGAATACTTCCCGGCAACCAGGTATAATTAAATGCACCTGCAGCACTCAAAGTTGCGGAACCACCCGCGCAGACACTTAAAACATTTGAACTGGCAGTAATCGTTGGCGAAGGAGTAATAGTTAACGATTTAACAATACTCGCCGTACATCCCTGCGCTGTTGCACCGGTGAGTGTATAAACCGAGTTTACCAGGGGTGGTGAAACGGATAGCACGGCATTATTACTTCCGCCCGGGAACCACGTATAAGTCGAAGCTCCCGCAGCTGTAAAGGAAACGGGAGTGTTATCACAAAAAATATTGCCGGCCGGATTTATGTTAATAGTGGGAGAAGAACTAACAGAAATTGTTCCCGTCACCGAAGCGGTACACCCTCCCGAACTACTACCCGTCATGGTATAGATCGTAGTAGTTAAAGGCGATACTGTAAAGACGGTACCAGCGTTACCCATTAAACCCCAGGGTTGTAAAGTATAAGCAAGCGCACCCAAAGGAGCAACAGAGACTGAATATCCGTAACAAAGGGTAGGTGATTGTGGCGCAATGACGATAGTGGGTGATGAGTATAAAATAATTCCCGCTGTATTGGTTGCCTGACAACCCAGACTACTCGTGCCGGTCACAGTATATACAGTGCTGACAGCAGGGACTGAAGGAATTATGACAGAACCAGTAAGGTTGCCGGGTTGCCATGTGTAAGAGACCCCACCAGCCGACGTTAATGTCGGGCTAACAACAGGACATAGGCTAAGGCTGGAAGGTGTAACAGAAATGCTGGGAACCGGATAAACAGAAATTGTAATAAAAGCGTTTGCGGTGCATGTGTTACTTATTCCTGTTAACGTATAGATTGTCGTGGTCGTTGGGTTCGCCATGACTACTGAAGCGTTGACAGATGACAGTGATGAAGACGGGCTCCATGTATAACTGGTTCCACCAGTGGCAGTGAACGTAACTGGAGAACCTTGTACGCACATAGATGTTGAGGAAGTCGCGATTGCCATTGTGCAATTAGCAGGCGCCAAAACATCAACGTCATCCAAAAAATAATTCGCGTAGGCCGAAGCAGGCCCACCGGGATTTGTAAAGGATAACGTTGGATTATTGTTTGCATCGCTCTGAAAGGCTCCAATAGTCAAATAGTTCCAGCTTGATGTAGGATTAATTGTAAAAGTATATTGTGTCCATGTCGTTGAAGCAATATTCACGGTTACCTCACATTGCGCTGTGGCGCTTATCAGTCCCCACCCTGTTTGACTCAAGGGTCCGGAAGAAAAGCAGACCCCGATATTTTTAATTGTCCAGGGAGATTTTATGCCGGTACCATTCGACAGCCAGAATGAAAGAGTATAGGTTGTGCCTGGTTGCATAGTACTTGATAAAGCAGTAGCTAAATATTCCCTGTAATTCGGATAAGGTGTATTATAAAGAACAAGGGCCATCATTGCATTGCCAGTATGAGGATTGCAGGTCCCGGCAAAAGTCGCTGGTGGAGCGGCACCATTTATACCACAAGCGTTAAAATAATCCGGTGTACCCCAAAGGCCCGCTCCTGTGTTCATATTTACGTTGTTCCAATTTGAACAAACGTTCCATCCCGCACTAAAGTTTGGGCAACCAGTTGTGAACTCATAACTGGGATTGGGAACTAAATTTACCTGACTAAATAATGAGAAGCTCTGAATAATAATCAGTAAGGAAAGAATTCGCTTCATGCATCAAAAATAGGTAATTTTACCGGAATCTTTAACCTTTATTACATAATAACTAAAAATGAGTCTTGCAAAAACAATAGCCCGTCAAATTATTCTGCCTTTAAGTCTGAATCTAAAGGTTGATAAGTACTTTCTAAAAAAAACCAGTAAAAGTTGTTGCATTATCAATTTTCATGGTGTACGAAAAAACAATAACACTGTTTTTAACAATCGGCATTTACCAGTTTCCGAGTTCGAAAAAATTATTATATATCTCAAAAAAAACTATGACATTGTTCCACTCAGTGAGCTATTTGAGATTCATAGAACAAAACGGAAGGTTACAAGAAAAACGGTGGCACTTACCTTTGACGACGGATATCTAAACAATTTTGAAATTGCACTTCCTGTTCTTAAAAAATATAACGCACCTGCCACGTTTTATATCATTTCAAAAGGACTTTTGGTGGACAATTATTTATCCTGGCCCGATGCCATTGATCTGGTTATGAAAAATCACAAAGAGAACATTCATTTGGATGGTCATACTTTTAAACATCCGGCTTTTTACAACGAAGAGTTAAAGCTAGATCTTCCGGCTTATTTAAAGACCTGCGGTGACAGAACAGAAAAGCTTGCTTATGAGTTGGCGAATAAATTTAATTACCAAGTTGAGGAAATTAAAAAAAAACCAGAGCTGCTATTGATGATAAATGGTGAAGGCATTTCAAAATATGCGAACGAACCCCTGCTTGAATTCGGCGCCCATTCACATTCGCACTGTAACATGGAATTTCTTAACAAAGAAGTGGCAGAATTTGAATTAAAAACGTCCAAAGACCTGGTTGAGCAAAAAACCGGAAAAAAAGTGATCAGCTTTGCATTCCCAGATGGCAGTTACTCAGCGGAAACTATGAGTATCGCAAAAAAGGTGGGCTATGAAAATATGGCGGCAGTGTCCTATAAAAACAAAGAAAACAATTCGGATCCTAATTTATTATCGCGCTTTACCATTAGTAATTCCACTACATTTGAATCAAATGTATTAAGACTGTCGAGAGAATTTGAAACCTATGGATTTAATTAATAGGTGTCGAAATCCACTGCCTGGTAAGCAAATTCAGAAGCAGTATTCGTATTCCTTAGATCAAGGTAACCAATGGGGTTTTTGCTTTTAATTTCAAATTTTTTCTTCAGTATTTTGTCATAAAATGTTCCGTGTGTTACTGAAAAAATTATAGAGGAACAGCCCACTTTTTTTGCAAGTTGAACCAGACCTGCAATCACCATTATGAATTGTGCTTCCGTGCAGGATTCAACATCTCCGATCCACATTCTCCCATCTACTTTGATTAAACACCCCACTGAATTTATTTTTACCTTGTATGCTGTGTAATAGCTTTTATAGGCATAAAATTTTTCATCGTGAAGAATATAACCCCGTTCAGGATCCAGCTTCTCTAACGAATTTCGTATATCGGAAGAGCCCCGGAGGCTTTGCATTATTTTTGCCACAAACTTGTTGTACACATTTCCGAGGAGTGGAAATTTTTTAAAAAACTTGTCGAACGGCAGTGCTCCGGTTTTAATCGTATAATTATTTACATCATTTTCAAACTGCCAGTCCAGTTTTTTCTTGAAACCGGGATAGGAATTTTGATTTGGAAATCCGAAAATAAAATCTATTCCTTCGCTTTTAGCTAAATCATAGGTCATCCTAGCCAGTTGTATAAATAACCCCTTTCCCTGATGTTTAGAGTGGGTCATTGTATCGCCAGACTGTGCCAGTAGAACTTTTTTTCCTTTAATACAACCTTGAACAGGAAACACGCCGTAATATCCCGCCGGTTCATTGGTTTCTTTCTCAAAAGCAAGAAATCCGATATACCCTGCCCCAAAAGAAATCGTGTTATATTTTTTTTTTAAAAAATCAAGGTCGACTTTTAGATCAAAACAATCTTTATATAAATATACTAAATTGAAGAGATTATCTTCAGAAAGCCTTACAAATCTATATCCTTCCATTTTTTAATTTAAGAATCAATATTCAAGTTTACAATAAATTTTATCGTTAAATAAGCCTGTTCAAAAAAAAACTCCAAAACCTACCTGCCTTTAAGAAACTCTAAAATCTCACTTTTTTTCCTTCTGGGCACTTCTATAACTGTTTCGTCTGCCATGGTTAAAAAACATGCCATACCTTTCGAGTAGGACGAAACAAAATTAAGATTAATAAAAACGCTTTTGCTAGCCCGCACCATATGAGGATGATTTTCAAGTATAAACGTAAAATCAGACAGTTCTTTAGAAGATACATATTTTTCATCTGTCTTCATTTTAAAAACTGTATATCGCTCTTCGGATTTTATATGTATAATATCACTTATATTCAAAAGAACAACATTATTTCCGTTATGAACTGGTATTTTTGAAATAATCAGTTGTTTTGAATCATAGGATTTTAATATATCTTTTAGTGTCACAGACTTATAAACCTTGGCCTCAATTCTCATTTGCACCTTTGCAAGGGTCCTTGAAAATTTAACCGGATTGATCGGCTTGAGAACATAATCGAGGGCATTAAAGTCGAAGGCTTTCAGGGCATAACTATCAAAGCCTGAAATGAATACGACCTCAAAGTCGATTTTATTAAACCTTTCCAGCAGGTCAAAACCGGTTCCTGACGGCATTCTAATATCTAAGAATACGAGTTCAGGCTTAACGTCAATTATTAAATCATAAGCCGCGTTTATATTTTTTGCTTCTCCTGCTATTTCAAATCCTCCATTGAGTTGGGTGATTAGTTTGGTTATTAATCGTCGGTTAGAAGTTTCGTCGTCGATTACAACTGCTTTAATTTTATTCATCTTCTACAAGTTCAAAATTAAGGGGTAAATAAATAGTTACTTTTGTTCCAGAAGGTTTATTGTTTTCATCACACAAATCTGTATAGATAAGCCTAGAATCATTATGGTTATCCAAAAAATTAATGTTCGCAAGACGTTGCTCAGTAATTTTTATTCCGTGGGATTTATTATTATTGCTGCTTAAGACCTTTTCAGACAAGTCTCGCCCTTTTCCATTATCCTTGACCGAAAGAACTAGGCTTTTCTCAGTAGCACCAACTAAAATGAGCAACTCACCTCGCCTCTGCCCCTGAACCGGCAATAGTCCATGCCAGATCGCATTTTCAACAATGGGATTAAGAATGAGAGGTGGTACATAAGTTTTTTCTGTGGAGATGTCATCTTCAATATGAATTTTGAATATGAATTTATTTTCGAAACGCAATTGTTCCAACTCCATATAAATTGTTATCAGGTCCAATTCCTCTTTCAGGGTGATTAATTGTTTTGAAGAATATTCAAGAATTTGCCTTACCAGCAACCCAAATTGCGCTACATAAAAAGTTGCCTTATCTGGATTATCGCTCATAATAAGGTCCTGGATAGCAGATAAACAATTTGACATAAAGTGTGGGTTTATTTGTGCTTTTAGGGCAATGAGTTTATATTCTGATATCAATTGTTCGTTTTTAATCCTGACACTCTCCTTTTTTTGATTGTACTTGACCACAAGCCTTATAACTATTGAAATAAATAACAGTAAAAGAATTGTAACTGAAATTTGAAAAACGGTCGTTTGCCAAAAGGCTGGTGCAACAGAAAAAGGAATGGTTATTTGTTTATTTTCACCATCGATTATCTCCGGGAAAGCGATCAGTGTATAATTTCCTGGAGTTAATCGGTCAAACTTGATAACAGAGTTATTCGCAAAACCCGATTCTACTATCGGGCCGGTTAAGCTATATTTTATTTGCGACCTGAAAGCCGTAAAGGAGATAAGGTCGTATTTAAATTCTATTGAATTCTGATAACTACGCATACCTTTGAAGGTATTACAATCAATCTCATCACTGTCAATAATTATGGATGCCAGATTAAAGTAGAATTTTTTTAGTTTCTCTCTTTCATTTTCTATTTTAATAACAATTAACCCGGCACTGGTATGCACATAAATTTTGTTACCGGATTGTAGCGCATTTTGCACCTCACCTTCATAAATACATTCCCAGTGCTTAAACAAACTATCCTTTTTATCCCATTTTGAAATAAACAATCCATTATTACAAGATAAAAGGGCATTATCCTCTTCCGTAAAACTGATATTATTTATGATATTACTGGGTAAATTATTCTTAATGGTATATTGTGTGAGTTTACTACCTTTTAATTTAAATAATCCATTGCCCATTGAACAAAACCATAAATTATGAAAACTGTCTTCCACCATCTTCTCAATAATGGAATTTCTTGTAGGTTCAAGGTATGAGGCCTGGAATAAACTATCCTTATCTGGAATTAAAAGCTTACCAACCCTTTTGCCCTCTTTTGAAAAATTGGGCTTGTATTGGTAGACTCCATTCTCAGTCCCCAACCATAATAGATTGTTCATCAGTTGAGCCGAAAGAATTTTACGATTCAGGTCCAGCCTTTTTTTTTCAACACCTTTTATCCAAAAATTAATACCACGGCGCCAAATACAAATAAGAGTATCTTGGCTTTTAGGAATAAATCTCAAACAAGTCGGTTGGTCCAATTTAGAAATTTTCTTCCTTATGTTTTTACCCGGGTCATACTTTTCAATACCATATCTCAGCGAAAACAAATAAATGTCTTTCACTTTCACAACATCCAAAACTGTATTCCCTTCTCCATCCCTGATCTTGGTAACATGGTCTTCTTCTATCTTAAAAACCCACCCTCTTTCATTTCCCGCGAACAGGCTTGAGTCTCTTTTTTCTATGAAATGAATGGGAGATTCTAAAGCCTGGGTTTCCTTCAATACTTGGAAATTAACATTCTGAAAACGAAATAACCCAGCACCTGGAGTTGAAAACCATAAACCATTCTGAAAATCAACCAGCACATCATTAATTGTTGTGTTTACAAAATAATGATTAACAATAGAGTCTTTTTCATTTAACTCATATAATCCGTCATTATAACAACCAACCCAAAGATGGTTATTTTTGTCTCGGGTATAATTCACAATGGCAGAATTATTGACGTTTACGCACCTGGGGTTATCGTAATTATTGTATACTTTGTAAATCAGGCTGTGGCACGCGAAGTAAATGGTATCATTAAATTTTTTAATAACTCGGTTCGCGAATTTTAAATAATTAGTGGGAATCGGTATACGTATATCGTTTCCGTTTTTTGAAAACTCCGCATATGCATACCTACTATCGAATAGAGCCTTAAGTTCATCAGGTTTGGAGAGCGCGACTAATTGAAGTACATCGCTGCCAAGTTCAAGGGTCTTTATTAAAATACGCTCTGAAGTAAGGTCTCCGCAGAGATTCGTGGGAACATAACCCCCATTTTTCCTGGTGAGTTTATAGCTGCTACCCTTAGTGCCTATGTATATATTTAAACTGTCGTCCACAACGAGCTTTCCTATTTCACTGACCGTGTTTTTAAGTGAGACCGAAATTTTTTCGATGCCTTCAATGATGTACGCACTGTCATTTCTTACTTCGTATATTTTAGCGTTTGAATTGGCCACCCACATCCGGCCTTTTGCGTTTTCGTAGATGGAATAAATGAATGCGTCATTGATAGAAAGATTCTTAAGAACCGGTTTAAATTGAATGCCATTGTACTTTACTGTACCATATCTTGAAAACACCCATAGATAACCCTTTTTGTCCTGATGGAGATTATAGACCTCATTTGTGAGTAAGCCATCGGTTGTGCGAAAATTCTTAAGATCCGGCGTCTGTGAAACTAACCTCATGCCAAATAATAAAACAATAATAAAATATGCTAAGGTTCTTTCAGGCATATTTATTCACGATCCGGTATTTTCATGTGTCAGGCAAATATAGAAAAACAAGACAAAAAAAATCCGGCATTGTAAAAAAAAACGTTCTGTAGTAGCTGATTTAATTTTTCCCTAGCCTATCCATCTAAACCCGACATTTCTCCAATGTGCAAAATATCCGTTCTGTGGTAACATTTTCTGTTTGGGGCGGACTAAATTTGTATCACGTTTACATTACCAGCTGGCAATAACAGGCAGCGGTATAAACAAATTGATTTTGCTTAAAGATCATTTACCCGAAAAAAGAAAAGGCCCCTTCGTTTCTGAGGGGCCCTTTAAAATTAAGGGAGGTCTTTACATCCCCATCAGATCTCTGCCTATATCCTTGCGGTAATACTTCCCTTCGTATTTTATTTTTTCAGCGGTGGTAAAACTTCTTTTCACCGCATCCTCAATGCTTCTTCCAAAAGAAGTAATTGCAAATACCCGGCCGCCGTTAGTCAGCACCTTATCCTCTTCTTGTTTTGTGCCGGAATGAAAGACCAGCGAATCGCCTGCATCGTTCAAACCACTTACTGTTTTTCCCTTTTCAAACTCGCCAGGGTAACCGCCGCTTACCATCACAACTGTGGTGGCTGTTTCGGTTATGGTTTCGTAATTTTTTTTATCAAGTGTTTGCGTAGCCACACCCTGCAAAAGATCTAAAAGATCTGATTTAATGCGCGGAATTACCACTTCCGTTTCGGGATCACCCATCCTGCAATTATATTCAATCACCGAAGGTTCTCCGTTACAATTCATCAGACCAATAAAAATAAATCCCCTGTAGTCAATTCCTTCTTTGTTTAAACCGGCAATCGTTGGTTTCACTACTTTTTCCTCTACCTTTTTTATAAAAGCGTCATCCGCGAAAGGCACCGGGCTTACCGCTCCCATTCCACCTGTATTTAAACCGGTATCCCCTTCTCCAATACGTTTATAATCTTTTGCAGCCGGCAGGATCTTGTACGACTTTCCATCGGTAAGCACAAACACCGACAGTTCTATTCCTTTTAAAAATTCTTCTATAACTACCTTGCTGCTGGCCGCGCCGAACTTGGCATCCAGCAGCATGCTTTTTAATTCTGTTTTTGCCTCCTCCAATGAGTCAATAATCAAAACTCCTTTTCCGGCAGCAAGTCCATCTGCTTTTAATACATAAGGGGGGGGTAATGTTTCCAGGAAGGAATATCCTTCGTTAACAGTGTCTTTGGTAAATGTTGCATACCGCGCAGTGGGTACGCCGTACCTGAACATGAACTGTTTGCTGAAATCCTTGCTTCCCTCGAGCTGGGCGCCGTCTTTTTTAGGCCCAATCACCGGGATATCTTTCAGCACCTCATCATTCAGGAAATAGTCGTGAATGCCTTTTACCAGGGGATCTTCCGGCCCCACCAATACCAGATCGATGTCCTTTTCCCACACCAGATTCTTAATGCTTTCAAAATCATTTACGCCAATATTTACATTGGTGCCACAATGCGCGGTTCCCGCATTGCCTGGTGCAATAAACAGATTCTGAAGCTGTTTGCTCTGGGCAATTTTCCATGCAAAAGCATGTTCTCTTCCCCCCGATCCTAATACTAAAACGTTCATAAGGATGCAAAAATAAAAAATCCCTGCTTAACGGCGATTATATTTTTTAAAGCGGAACGCCCTGTTACCCTTGATCCTGGTTTTAGAGCGCATGCTGTTCTGCCTGTCCAGGATCTCAGCGTTCTCAATTTTACCTTTGGTCCGGCTGCGGGTCAGCAAAAATTGGTTGGCGCGATAGGTGCTTCGCCTCGAACCTGATGATTTATATACCCAGGATGAATGTTTTTTTCCAAATAAACGGGCCAAACGGCTGCGTCTACCACTGTTGCCCTTCGCAAACTTATCCGCATGTCCATGACTTTTGTACTGGGTCAGGATATGATTTCCTCGTTTTTTGGCTTTTATCCTTTTTTCGGTTTTCCTGCCTCCCGTTTGGGAATAAAACTGGTTGGAAACCGCTGTTCCAAATAAAAGAAAGAGTATGAATGTGATTTTTTTCAACCTTTATGGATACAAGATACGAAAATTTCCGGCCCGCACTCGTCTTTTGTCTGGTTCTTAATTTTGGGATATCCCGACAAAAGTACAAATAAAATACGAATTAGTCCTTGTTTAGCAGATACTTAATAACCTGAGTTCGGGTTAAGCGGCCAAAAATAACTGGTTGTTCATTGCTTTGAGCAGCGTAGGATTTGTTTCCGCGATGTTATTTTTAATAGAAGGCTTTT
>Ga0208492_1000181_pt1 | contig 62025 bp, 62 predicted proteins | sample Subbioar_CSW14AB_FD_184820 | JGI IMG/M metagenome (GOLD analysis project Ga0208492, IMG submission 184820) | Serpentinite rock and fluid subsurface biosphere microbial communities from McLaughlin Reserve, California, USA - CR12Mar_CSW14AB (SPAdes) | ecosystem: Environmental > Terrestrial > Deep... | reverse complement strand
GGGTCGCGCGAGCCTTCGATCAGATCGCCGACCGACATGACGAATTCGGGCTGCATCAGGTTAATTTGCTGGACCGCCTTGGAGAAGATTCCCGCGCGATGGCCGCCGGTGCGGTCGGAGACGATGGCGAATTGAAACTGCTCCGGCGAAGCATTCGGTTTGAGATGGGTCCAGGGATTTTTGTCTTCGATTTTCAGGCGGAATCCCTCCGCCATCGGGTTGTCCTTGACCGGATCGCCGATTCCGCGCGACAGGAGTAGGGCTCCCGCAACAAGCGAGACGACGGCAAGGGATAACAGGCTTCGGCGCATAGGAGAAACTCCCTTACGGTTGGGGGAATCGTTTACTGTCGAACAGGGCACAGGGAGATTGAGGTCATGATAAAACGCGACCGGCGCTTTCCAGCCGAGATCGCCGGTCATGGGGAAAATTCAAGGAATCTTCACCGCGGCATCATTGAGAACGATGCCATGGTTTTGGGCGGTTATGGGCGGTTTTGGGCGATGCCGGCAACCTGCGCGGCCGTGTCTTGAGGGTGGAGCCAGCGATGCCGCGATCTTAACGAGAAGCGTTGGAAAGCTTTTCGGGTTCATCGGGACCATTCTTGACCGCCATGGCGAGCATCACGAGCGAGAGCCCATTGAAGAACATGTCGATGCCTACAAACAGGCCGATCACCCAGTGGCCCGAATAGGGCCATTGCTGCCAGATCGAGAAGCCCAAGAACAAATTAATCAGGCCGTGCAGCACCAGCCACAGCCGGATTTGAAAAGGGGCCGTGAACCCGACCAGAAAACGAAACATTCCGCCCAGAATCAGGAACATCGAGATGAGCAAAGTCAGCGCCTCTTCGGCCGCAAGGGGATTGGCGATGATGATCAGGCCGCCCACCGCGGTCAGCACCCCGGCGAGAAGATCGATGAAGAATCCGCCCCAGATCCTCATGCTGAAGGCGTGGGCGATTTGCAATCCGCCGCCCACAATCATCAGCCAGCCAAAAACGAGCACACTGACCAGCGTCGTCACCGCGGCATAGGTGGTTGCCACCAAGCCGAAAACCATGAGCAGAATGCCCAGGGCCAGGATCTGTTTGAAGGCTCCCTTGAGGTTGGCAAAGCCGATGAGGTGAATCTCAGTGGAAGAGGGGAGCATGTTGACCAATCCTAAAGGTAGAGTCTTGTCAATCTATAAGCTCGTTCCCCGTTGCCACTCCGTCGGTCTTCGCTCGCTTGTTGGCGGCCTTCTTCTTGACGGGCGGGGCATGCTTCCAGCGCCGGTGCAGCCACAGGTATTGTTCCGGATGGCGGCGAATGATCCGCTCCAGCGCGCGGGTGAATCGTTCCGTGAGCGCCTTGCAGCCATCAGGGCGTTCGAGGTATTCGTCGGGATGGATGATATCTTCGATTTCGATGCGGTAATGCAAGGGCTTGCCGACGCGCGGCGTGCCGACCACGAGCATCGGCACCTTGTATTCCAGCGCAAGGAAGGCGACCGCCTTGTGGGTCGAGGCCGGCCGGCCAAAGAAATCGACGAAGACCCCTTTGGGACCTGCATCCTGGTCGGCGAGCGTGGCCAGCTTACCCCCCTTGGAAAGCACTTCTTCGATTAGTTCGAAATCGCCCTTTTTGGCGAGGATCTTTTGACCCGTGCGTTCGCGGAAATCGAGTAAGAACTTTTCCAGATAGGGATTGTCCAAAACCCGTGCGATCGCGTAGCTGGGGATGCCCACCAGACCCATTAAGTAACCGCCGATTTCCCAGTTTCCATGGTGCGAGGTGACCAGGATGAGCGGTTTGTCTTCCAGAAGCATGGGGATGACCGTATCGGGCCGGTCCAGTTCCAAATAGGTGCGCCAGTTGTGTGGGCGAAGGATCCGGGGAAGGAGGATGATCTCGACGAGCAGCAGGCAGAAATGGTTGTAGACGGCGCGGATATGTTCTTTCAGCTTGGCCGCTTGCTCGGGATTCGTTTCGTGGTGGGCGTAGAGCTCGGGAAAGGCAAACACCAAGTTTTCCGCGGCGACTTTGCGATGCCGTTTGTCGACGGCGTGCACGACCCAGGCGAGCGTGCCCGCAAAGGAGAAGGCCCATTCACGCGGCACCGCTTGAATCAAGGCGACCATGACCCTGACGATCAGGTAGATGAGGTAGTCAACGGTGCGATTGCGGGCTTTGGCCATAAGGGCGACATCCTGTGCGCGGCGAAATTCCATCCCATCGAATGCAACGCCTCAAGGCAATAGCGAATCGAGAGGCAGCGGAATGGACCAAAACTGGGGCAGGGAGGACGGAATTGGCACCAAATTGGTGCCGATTTGCCCTTTCTTGCCGATCCATCTACACTAATTACAGCTTCAACGATCCGTTTGCACAAGGAAAGCGCTGCTATGGCCGGGGTGAACCCCTATATCCAACCGACCAAATTCGAGTCGGCTCAAAAAAAATACCAGATCATCTTTTTACCGATGAGGAAGGTCATTGAAGTCGATCCGGCCAAGGTTCCCTACGGCCGCACCGGATTGCCTGGCAGCATCCTCGACATCGCCATGTCGCACGATTTGAGCGTCGACCACGCCTGCGGCGGCGTTTGCGCCTGCTCGACTTGCCATGTGATCGTGCGCAAGGGCCTCGAATTTTGCAACGAAGCCACCGACGACGAGCTGGACATGCTCGACGATGCCCGGGGCCTGACCATCGAATCGCGTCTCGCCTGCCAGTGCGTGCCCAACGGCAAGGGGGACATTGAAGTCGAAATCCCCGAATGGAACCGCAACCTGGTCAAGGAAGATCATTGATCGAGAGCCTGGGCGATTCGAATCGGTCTTCTCCGTTTTCTTCACTTGCGCAGACAGATGAAGGAAGGATGGTTCCCATGCAGGGAACCGGCCTCTTTGAAGTTGCCTGCGGTTGATTGCCGAATTTCATTTTTCGTCGTTTGCCTGCTCTGGGGTTTCCCTACAAACCCAAAAACCCCAGAGAGCCAACACCCATGCTCCCTTCCGCGAGTCACCCCTTTGCTCCGCGCGCTACCCGGCGTGGGTTTCTAGCAGCCGCTTTAGCTTCTGGTCTGGCTTCCGGATCGCTTTCCCTGCGTGCTGCCACAGCCGTGCCGCGCGCTGACGACGAACGAACTTTCGAACTTGATGAACTCACGCTGACCGACCTGCAAGCAGGAATGCAATCGGGGAAGTGGACCGCGCGCGGGCTCGCCGAAAAATACCTGGCGCGCATCGAGGCGATCGATCGCCGAGGGCCGCATCTCAACAGCGTGATCGAGGTCAATCCCGATGCGCTTGCCCTGGCCGAACAACTGGACAAGGAACGCAAGGAGAAGGGAACGCGAGGACCGTTGCATGGAATTCCCATCCTGATCAAGGACAATATCGACACCGCCGACAAGATGGCGACCACCGCCGGGTCGCTTGCCCTGGTCGGTTCCCGCCCCAAGAAAGATGCCTTTCTGGTCACGCAATTGCGTGGCGCGGGAGCGCTGATCCTGGGCAAAACCAATTTGAGTGAATGGGCCAACGCCCGTTCGACCAGTTCCACAAGCGGCTGGAGCGGTCGCGGCGGACTGACTAAAAATCCTTACGCGCTTGATCGCAATCCGTCGGGTTCAAGTTCCGGCTCGGGCGTTGCCGTCGCCGCTAACCTTTGCGCCGCGGCGATCGGCACCGAGACCGATGGCTCGATCTTGTCTCCCGCTTCCACCAACGGCATCGTCGGGCTGAAGCCGACCATCGGACTGGTCAGCCGCACCGGCGTGATCCCGATCTCTCATACCCAAGATACCGCCGGACCGATGACGCGCACCGTGAAGGATGCCGCCCTCCTTTTGACCGCGCTGGCGGGGATTGACCGGGAAGACAAGATATCTCCCTCAAGCGGCGACCAGGGGGCCAAAGACTATGCTCCGTTCTTGAAGGAGGACGGACTGAAAGGGGCGCGGATCGGCGTCGCGCGCAACTACTTTGGTTTTCACCCAGGCGTCGAGACCGTGATGGTGAATGCGCTCAAGGCGCTGAAAGATCAGGGGGCGATCCTGATCGAGACGACGGAGTTGCCCAAGTCCGATCAATTCTCAAGCGCCGAATTGACGGTATTCGAATACGAAATGAAGGCCGGGGTGAATGCGTACCTAGCCAAACTAGGCGATCGCGCCCCGGTGAAAACGCTGAAAGAGGTCATCGACTTCAACAAAACCCATGCGACCCAAGAACTTCCCTATTTTGGCCAGGAGTTGTTGATTCGCATGCAGGCCAAGGGTTCGCTTGAGAGCTACGAATACATCGAAGCGCTTGCCAAATGCCGCCGCTTGAGCCGCACCGAGGGGATCGACCCGGTGATGGAAAAGCATCATCTCGACGCGATCATCGCGCCCGGCTGTGGACCCGCTTGTGTCACCGATCTCTTGCTCGGAGACCGCGGCGCGGGCGGCGACATCATTTCGATCGCCGCGGTCGCCGGTTACCCAAGCATCACGGTCCCGGCCGGCGATTTCTATGGCTTGCCCATTGGTCTTTGCTTCATCGGAAAGCCGTGGAGCGAGCCCAAACTCTTGCAGCTCGCCTACGGCTTTGAACAGGCCACGAAAGCGCGTAGGCCCCCTCGATTTCTACCGACCGCCGACTTGGGAAAACCGAGTCAAAGTTAATTCCTTGATGCGCTTTTTGTAAGAAGATGAATTCCCCGGTCTGAGTTTTTCCCTTCCCCCTCCTCCCTCCTTCTTTCTTGTTTGGGGCTCATCATGGCAAGAATGGTTTTCAGTGCGCGTGCGGCGACTTTGTGTGCCCTTTTTCTGGGGTTGGCCCAAGGGCCCTTCATTGGCACTCTTGCAGCGCGGCCGCCTCAAGATGCCGATTGGGTCAAGGTGATTGAGGATAGCCGCGCCATCAAAATCGAAACGGACAAACTTGAAGCGGTCATCCCGAAGAACCACCCCAAGCAGTGGATGACGGGAATCGAAAAGCAATCTTTCGTCGACAAGGCGACCGGTTTTCGGGAGGTGGGGGATGGCTTGATGGTCATCGACTGGCTCATGGAACCCGGCAGCGATGAAGCCTGGGCCGATAAGGTCTTTGCCGCCGACGGCAACGGCGTGGGCCGCTACACCTGGCACACCAACCCCGCGGATGCGGCACGGCAGTCGTACGCGCTTATGGCGCATGGCAGCAGCAATCGCAAGCGGATGATCGAAGGTCCCCAGCTTTGCCACCGGATGAAACCGGTGCAGCCGGAGGTGATTCGCGGCAAGGATTTTGTCGCGGTCAAAACCCAGTACAAGTTCGAATACGCCGCACCGGGCCGCAAGGTCGGTTCTGGATGGACGCAATTGATCGTCTTTCCCAAGGGCCAGCGCTATTTCGTGCTCATGGACAAGATTGACAGTGTCAACGATTCGCCGGAAATGATCCTGCGCAACGACACTCCTGGATGCATCCGCCATGAAAAAGGGGATACCTTCAGCGAAATGTATTTGAGCTACCTGAGCGGTCCCAAGGGAGTGCGCATTCCCTCCAGCGAATTCTTCACGCCGTTTCCACCCGATCTGAAATTCGGCTACCGCCGCGACACGCACAAGACGCCGGAGACCTTCATTCGCGCCTATCACTTGAAGGACAAGGCGACGGGTAAGGATGGGCCGTGGCTGGCCGGTTTGACGCTCGATCCTTCGGTCGTCTACGAAGCCTGGGCCAGTCAGCGCCCCGGCGGCATCATCGTCATGATCGAGGAGATTCACGGCAAGCCGGTCAAGGCGGGAGATTCGTTCAGCGCGGCGCACATTGTCGGCTACTTCGACAACATCGACGAGATGCACAAGCTCTATGACCAGAATAAGGGCCACACCGCTCTCCAGGCCGATGCCTCGGGGTGGAAGTTGCTGAAATAACATGGTGAAGACCAATGCCTGGGCCAAGTCGTTGGGGATACCCAGCGAGGAACAGTTGCCGCTCGAGGATGGGTTTTCCCCAGTCTACAAGCGCACCGCACGGGAGGTTGCCGTCCGCTCATTGATCCTTCAAGGCGTCGTGGCGGTCGCTTCGGGAGTTGGTCCCGAGCCCATTGTAGCCTGGTTCAGAGATCAATTCATTTGGGACCAGGCGACCCCTAAGGAGAAGGCGTTTCTATCCAAGAAGAAACGATCGGCCGAACGACGCGCCATCATGGCCTGGCATATGGAGGCCGAGTGGACGCTGCTTTGGATGATGGGAAAGGTGCCGGCGTTGGGCTTACCCACCAAGCTCTGCGATTCCCGGCGGCTTGTCGAAGAGATCGTTCCACCGCTGGGTGCTGATCTTGGAGATTTTCTCGCGAGCGCTGAACTGAGGGAACCTGGACTCTTACTTGCCGAGGACGAGCGAACCTACAACCTTTGGTGCCATGCGCAAAAGGACAAGAAAACCCGAACACTGCCATCCGATTTGAATCTCGATGTTCTCTATGAGCGGCGTTACGCCTTCGAATGGCTGGACGGCAATCAGGATTGGGACGACGTGACTTGCGATGCTTGAGGTAAAACTGGGGACGCAACAAGGCGTGAGGAATATCGAGGCCGGGGCGAAAAAGCAGATTGCTTGTCCACGATCTCACTCACGAAACGATCCGGCTTCGCAAACATCAGTTGTGGTTCTGCTATTTTTTCGAATCGCTTTTGTCGCGCACGCAGCGAAACCCATTATGGCTTAACCCGGTGTCTGGCGCTCCATGCATGCGCCAGGCGACCCGGTATCGTTGACAGTAGTTTTCCGCACACAGAAATGAACCGCCTCGCTGAACGCGTACTGGTGTGCGATTGCCATGGGGATCGAGCGGTTCTTCCGGGCCCATGGGATTGCTAAACACCTGACCCGGTGGCGCGGACTTGACGCGCGTGTTGTAGGTGTCGGGCCGGTACCAGTCGCGGCACCACTCCCAGGCGTTTCCCGCCATGTCGTAAAGGCCGTAGCCGTTGGGCGGGTACGACTTGACTGGGGCCGTGCCGGTGTAGCCGTCCGTCGCCAAGTTTTCGTTGGGGAAATTCCCCTGCCAGATGTTTGCTCTCGGCGGCCCCTCAAAGGGAGATTCTTCACCCCAGGTGTAGGATTTGCCCTTTAAGCCGCCGCGGGCCGCGTATTCCCATTCCGCCTCGGTGGGCAACCGCTTATTCGCCCACTTGGCGTAAGCCACCGCATCGTCCCAGGCAATGTACACGACCGGATGATTGGCCCTGGCCTGCCAGGCGGATCCCGGACCTGCGGGGTGACGCCAGCTATAGCCAGGCTGAAAGACCCACCATTTCAGGCAGTCCTTGCAATCGACGACTTCACCTACCGGTGGCTTGAAGACGCCGGCCCCCGGTTCGAGGCTGGTCAAGTTGACCCCAGGAAAATCCCGTGGATTGAGAGGCCGCTCGGCAATCGTCTTGTAACCGGTTGCCGCAACGAAGCGGGCATATTCCGCGTTGGTAACTTCGGTGGCATCCATGTAGAAACCGGCCAGGCGCACGCGATGGGAAGGCGCGCAGCCGCCGCTCTGTTCGGAGTCCGTGCCTTCCCCCATTTCGAATTCACCACCTTCAATCCAGACCATATCCGGTTCGGGCGGCTCTTGCATCAGCCAGGCCAGGGCACCGAAGGCGCCAAGACCGGCGGCAAGAATGATCGTGGGGGGCAACCAGGAAGATGCTTTCATGTAACCAGTTTATGCCGCGACAACGGGAAGGTCTTCTCAAGGGAAGGAACGGATCGGCCATTCGCTTCGTCCATTTTCCTTATAGTGTCCCATATTCCCCCCCTCCTCGATTCCGGAAGCCTCCCCATGCTGGCCTACTTATTGTTGCTCTGCGCTCAGAACCCGCCACGGCCCGCGATCGTTTTGCAGGATTTCGAGGGGGCCGATTACGGCACCTGGACCACGACCGGCACTGCCTTCGGTAAGGGGCCGGCGCCGGGAACCTTACCCGGTCAGATGCAGGTGGAAGGGTTCCTGGGCAAGGGGCTGGTCAATTCGTTCCTGGGAGGCGATGGCGCGATCGGCACGCTGACCTCACCGGTCTTTCGCATCGACCGGCCGCATCTCAATTTCCTGATGGGCGGCGGCAGGGACCCGGAAAAATTGGCGCTGCGGGTTCTCGTTGACGGCAAGGTGGCCGGCAGTGCCAGTGGCCCCAACGATCAACCGGGCGGTTCGGAACGCCTCGCCTGGAACAGCATCGATCTTGGCGCGCATGTCGGCAAAGACGCCAGGATCGAGATCATCGATCTGGCCACGGGGGGCTGGGGCCACATCAATGTCGATCAGATCGAGTTGAGCGACAAGGCGCGGGGAGTGGTCGATGTCGTCAGGGAAGTGACCGCGGGAAGATACTTGCATTTGCCCGTCAAGACTGGCGCTCCTTCCCGGGTCATGAAAATCACCGATCCCCAGGGAAAGGTTTTGCGGGCGTTCGACATTGAATTGTGCCCGGCGACCGAGACCCCTTCGTTCTGGGCATTTTGCGATCTGGGAGCCAAGCCAGCCGGTGCGGTGCGCATTGTGACGCGGTTGGAACGCGAAGACGAGGCGCTGGCGAAAATCATCGCGGCGGACGAGGGGCCGGCCCGTAGCGACTGGTTTCAGGAGGCGGGAAGGCCGCTGATGCATTTCACCGCGCCACGCGGCTGGCTGAACGATCCCAACGGGCTCGTCTTCGACGGCAAGAACTTCCACCTTTTCTACCAGCACAATCCCTATGGCTGGAACTGGGGCAACATGCACTGGGGCCATGCCCAAAGCCGCGACCTGATCCGCTGGGACGATAAGCAGGAGGCGCTCTTTCCCCGCACCTACGGCGACATGGCCTTTTCCGGCAGCGCCATCATCGATGCGCAAAACACCTCGGGCTGGGGCAAGGGAGGCAAACCGCCCATGGTGTTGGCCTACACCTCGACGGGACGGGGCGAATGCATCGCCTGGTCGCTTGACGACGGCCTTACCTGGACCGAATACGAAGGCAACCCCGTCGTCAAGCATAACGGCCGCGATCCCCGCTTGCTTTGGCATGAAGCAAGCAAGAGATGGATCATGGCGGTCTATGACGAAACCAAGGGAAGAGTCATTCACTTCCACAGTTCGCCCGATTTGAAAAAATGGACATTTGAGAGTGAAATCAAGGATTTCTTCGAATGTCCCGACCTGGTCCGCTTTGCCGACCCTGCCAGCCCCAAGGGAGAAACCTGGATCCTCTATGGGGCCGACGGCCTTTACCTGGTGGGGGATTTCGATGGGAAGCGGTTCAAGCCGCGCGGCCCCAAGCAGCGGCTCTGGCATGGCAATTTTTACGCGGCACAAACTTTCTCGCAGGTGCCGGAGAACCGCATCATCCAGATCGGTTGGGCCAATGGGATCGTGTTTCCCGGCATGCCGTTCAATCAACAGATGGCGATTCCGGTCGATCTGAAGTTGGACAAGATTCCGACGGGCTACCGATTGAGTGCGCTTCCGGTCAAGGAGATCGCCGACTATCGCCAGAAGGCGACTCGTCTGGAGAGCGAAAAAGTGACGGGCGATCGCGCGGTCATGAGTTTGCCCAACGAAGCCCACGACCTGGAAATCACCTGGAAGCCGGGCCATGGGCCCACCGGCTTGGTGCTGCCCGACCTGGAGATCATTCATGATCCCGCGGCGGAAAAGTTGAAAGTGGGAAAAGTGGAATTGCCCGTACGCGCCGGCAGTGGGCCGATTGCCTTGCGCATCATTTTGGACCGGGGTTCGGCGGAGGTCTTCGCGGCAGACGGTAGTTCTGCCGTCTCCTTGCCGAGGAGGCCGGTCCAACCCGCCGGCCCCTTGCTTCTGCGTGCGGGCAACGAAACGATGGAACTGGAATCGCTGTCGGTTTGGCCGCTTAAGCCGGGCCGCATTCCCGTGAAAGGAAATGTGCCGTGATCTCCTACCTGCGTCTTGGCGGCGTTGGCCTGATTTTGAGTTTGCTCGTCGGACAGGCTCTTGTGGAAAGGCCTGTCCGGTCACAGGACTCAAGACAAAAAGACGGCGTCCAAAAAGGCGAAGGGAAGAAAAAAGCGGCCACGAAGGATCTGCCGCCGCTGATCGCGGGTTCAACTCTGGGAGCGGGAACGTTTCTGGGATTGGCCGTCGATACGCCGATGTCGGGGCGATTGCTGCTCGTCGATCCGCCAGTCGCCGCTTCTGCGCCACCTCCGGCCCCTAGCACGAAGGGTTTGACTGCCGCGCAAAGGAAAGTACTGCAGGCGGCCAGGCAAAAGGCGCTAGCACAGTTCAAGGAGCAAAAGAACAAGCCCAGAAACCAATACGAGTTTCAGGTTCCTTCCGATGCGGTGATCCGGTTCATTCCTTTGCCCGAGCCCTATGACGACAAGGGAAATATCGTGAAACCGAGCAAGGAAGAACTGGAGAAGATGCGCGGCCCCAACAAGCAACTGCCGGGCTTTTCCGGTAGGCTCGATCAGATCAAGGCCGGGCAGATCATTCGTGTCGATCAGACGAGCGATGGGAAAACGGCGACCGTGAAAATGGTGGTCGTGGTCGGCGACAGCAACGCGCCGGTGGAAAAAGCCAAAGAAGCGACCACCGGCAAGAAGAAGCAATAAGGCTGACGCACCGGGCAACGTCCGCGAAGGCGTTGTTTTCTAATGTCGTGCGAATTGCAGGAAGGCCGAGCAGGCGGCCTGCCGCACAAAGGACCTATTTCTTCGAAACGGCGACGGCCAAGGTCTGACTTTGCCCGCTCGCAGCCACCATCTGATTGCGCATTCTAGCTTGGTAAAGCAAAAGCTGGAGCTGCGCCTGCTCAAGTTGGGCTTTTTGGGCCGTGGTTTTGGGGGCGGGTTGGCCGCTTGGGTTGTAGTGGGTGCCGGGGCTTCGGTTGGGAACGCTACCGACGGCGGTGCCCCGAGATTGAACGAGAAACGGAACCAAGATCATACCGATGGTTGCGAATCCCAGCCATTTCATAGCGATTCCCTTGGGTTTCTAGAAATTCGAGGCGATCTGAAAATCTTGACACAACGGGGAAATCCCGTTTCCGGATCGGTGAATGTCTCTTAAGGATTGGGCGGAAACTCTGCCGAGAAGCCCAGTTATCCGGATTGGAAGGCGTTCATACCATGACTTTGTGAGCGATTCCAGACAGGAAAAAGGGTTGAATCGTCGAAGACATGCCCATAAACTGCTAACTGCCTGAAAACTCGGGCAGGAAAATCCACACGGGGCGTAGCTCAGCCTGGTAGAGCGCTTGGTTCGGGACCAAGAGGCCGTAGGTTCGAATCCTATCGCCCCGACTCAAAAATGCCTGGAAAACAAGGGGTTTGGTGAATCCCCCCCAACGGGGAATCCTCTTCTGGGCACGGTAAGGGCACGGTAAACGGTAGAAACTCAGGGAAGCATCCACTCCCTGGGCTAAGAGTAAGCCTCTCAATTCACCCGATCTGTCGGGAGGGAGTTACTCGATGCGTCAGCCCAAACCCTGGTTTCGCACGGCTAAGAACGCGTGGTATGTCGAAGTAAACCAGCAAAAGGTCCGCTTGGGGGCACACCCTGAAGGTGCACCAACTCCGAAGAAATCCAAAGCCGGCTGGAATGTCCCCAATTCAATACTGGAGGCGTTCTATCGTTTGATGGCTGAAGAGCCGGGCAGCCAACTCAAGCCTGCGACAATCCAGGTGGTCGCCCTTTGCGATCAATTCCTTGATTTTAGCCAAAATAGCCACAGCCAAGACACGTATCAAAGTTATCGTCATTTTCTCCAGTCTTTTTGCAATGACTTTGGCACTATTTTGGCCCCCAACCTCCTACCCCTGCATGTGACGCGATGGATAGCCTCCCACCCGAATTGGGATGGGGGTAAGCGTCACGCCATCATTGCCATTAAAAGGGCATTCAGTTGGGCAAAGCAACAGGGCATTCTTACATCGAACCCTTTGGCAGGGATCAAAGCCGGGAAGTCAAACGCCCGCACCCGAGTGTTGTCGAAGGCAGAGCAATCTCAAATACTGGGAGCGATACGCGACAAGCAATTCCGTGAATTCATGGAAGCAATGCTCACCACTGGCTGTCGGCCCTCGGAACTGAGTCGCCTTACTGCCGCCCAGGTGAATTTGGAAAAAGGCGTTTGGGAGTTTGAGGAGCACAAGACGGCTGACAAAACGGGCAAAGCAAGGATTGTATTTTTGACCCCCACTATGGTTGAGCTGAGCCGGAAGCTAATGGCCAAATTCCCGGAAGGTCCATTGTTTCGCGGACCCAGGCAGGATCGTCCTTTCAGTCGCGGCTCCATCGTCAGCCGTTTTGCGAGGCTTCGGGACAAACTACCTCATCTCAAACATTTCGTTTGCTACAACCTTCGTCACACCTATGCGACCCATGCTTTGGTAAATGGGGTAGGGGTGGCCCAGGTGGCCGAATTGCTCGGGCATACTAGCACTGAAATGGTCTCTAAAACATATGGCCATCTTGCGGATCAGATCGCCCACATGCTCGAAGCAGCAAAAAAGGCTGTGGAATAAAGATATGCGGTAGTACTTCGATCACGGCGATGCGAATTGCCATCAAGGATGGCCAGGTGTTTCCCTGAGGAACGTTGGGCCGTCCTTTTTTCAAGCCGGAAGTAGCAAGAGTTTCATGTTTTGTCGGAAGTTTAACGGCATAATAACGGCAGTTGGCATCGCCATGAGACGGAACAAGAACGGAGAATAACGGCGACCGATTCCCTTAAGACTCCTTGGTGCATCCTGCCCGCAAAACATCAACGCCCTAAAGTGGAAACGAAAAAACACACGACCCGGGTTAAAACCCTAGGTCGTGTGGTGATGTTGACCGTCAATGAAGCCGCAAGTGTTTAAGCGGCAGGTTGGTGGGTGCCGGGTTGGGGGCGGTTTGGGCCTCCACCATCTGACGCTGACGGTACGCTTCCACATCTTCCGGGTGAATCAGAATTTTCCCGGCCCTTGCGCCGACGCGGGTGTGGCGCAGAAGTTTCTTTTTGCACATGGTGTAGATGCTGCTGGTGCTCACAAACAGCCGGTTCGCAGCCTCTTGAACGGTGATCATGGAAACCCCCGTACTATCGTTCCAGCTCCGGCTCCTTCTGAACCGGGGCCTGGGACTTCGATTGATGAAATGCATCCTGCGACCTTGCATCAATTCCTTTGGTGCTTTGGATTTCCTGCGGGGTCAAATTGCCCGCAATGCCCGGCTCCTCTACAGGCCCTGGATTGTCAGGGAACGCGTACAGGTAGCGTGAAAGTTCCTTCAATCCGCTGCGAGCCATGCCTTGGGCGTGGCCGCTTCCCCACTTGGGTGAAGATTGCGTATCGTCCATGGCTTAGCTCACGATCTCGGCATAGATGGTTTTGGGACGGCCGCAGACGATGCAGTCCTCGCCCATGATGCGCCAGCCCTTGTAGCAGTTGGGGCAGAGCGAGGTGCTGCAGCACTGCGTCGTCGAACTATGGGCGGGCAACGGCCGATTGCAAATCTGGCAGCGCCAGTCGTTGTACCCAAGCAGGTCCTTGATCAGATGCCCCGCGATATGCGCCGCCCTGACTAACTCGAGTGAATGCATGGGAAACTCCTTCGATATCGATGAGGTCGCAAAAGAAGGGGTTGGCCTGAACGCCAGGCCAACCCCGCGGGCAGGCTACTTTTTGTGCTTGTAGCTCTCCCAAAGCCGATGCAAGGCATGTCCAAGATGGATCAAATGCCAGAGATGGTTCATATGGCTCACGAATTTCACCTCCTTTCTCGCATTTTCAAAAGACATCGATTTGGTAAAGGCCAGGACTCATGGCAGAGAGCAAACGAGTGGCTACTACTATTTCGCCGCTCGCTTAGCGATGGCGCTGACTTTCCGTCCAATCGGCTTCGATTTCCGCATTGGACATCATGTCCCTCAGGGTCTGGACCTCGACGATCATGACGAAATTTTTGATGGCGAGGCCAATGACGCTTGCAAGAAGGAACCCACCGATACTGCACGACAGGTAGAAGCCGACGCCGGCAAGGGCGAGCCCGGCGACAATTTCGCAAAGGAGGGCGCTGTTGCGATCCCGACCCTTGGTTTCGAAGATCGAGACGCCGACGAACTGGGTGTGCTCGTATTTCCGTTTGACGTACCTCTGAAAGAGCGATGTCAGCCGGTGCCCCCCGAAGAGAAGCAGGAATGATCCGTAGATCAGGAAAAACGACTCGGAGAAGGTAAGGAGGTTTTGGGCCCTCGGTGCCCAAAACTGAGCGAGGACATAAGGGTAGAGAAGCAGGGCGGCGAGGCCGTCCCAGCTCGTTGCATTTTTCCCTCGCGTGCCAAACTTCTTAAACAGCAGGACCAGGTACAAGGCGGCGGCATCCGCCACGAGCATGGTCCAGGCGTAGGCGGCCTTGTGGCGGGACATGGCCTCATCAGGCCGGGGTTGGGATTGTTGACTCATAGAAGCACCTGTGGGAATTGGGTGTGAAGGAAATTCTGACCGCTCAGAAACGGGTTGCCCTGGGTCAGGATCAGGGCATCCGAAGTGAAACCGTTCGCTTTACCTCCCTTCTTGTAAGCAACGAACGATTCAGGACGAACGAGGTATTCCATGACCTCGCTCCAGCCGCTCTGGACGGATGGCTTTTGCCCGGCGAATGTGTAGTCGAACAGGTTGAATCCGTTAAGGTTGACCGAGCCGCTGCGCATCCGCACCGGCACTTTGCCGATGCGGTCTGCGATGGCGTGGTTTGTGGTTGGATCACCGTTGGCATGGCACACCCAGGTGGCCATGTTGTTGATGATGGAATCGGCCTCCATCGTGCCCTGGTCGCCGCCGCCAAGCGATTTGCGCAGCAGTTGGAAATCCTGGACGATACGCACGGCGATGCATTTTGCCTGGCGGAATACGGACTGGACGCGGAAGTCATAGTCAGGCACGCAGAGATAGCTGTATTCGTCCGCCCAGAAGACGACGGCCGGCGATTCCTCGTCCGGCGGCCTGCGCAGGCATTCCTGGACGAGGGCCATGTAGGTCATGATCTGGATGGCCTTATTGCCGACGGGATCGGCCAGCACCGGATAATCGAGGATAAGAATGCAACGCCTTTCGGTGAGCAGGCGAGGGGAGAGATTGCTCTGCGCGGTGAAGGCGCCGATCGGCCCGGAAGTCAATCGTCCGAGTAAGTTTTGGATCATCGGCAGACAGGAGAATTTGGTCTTATCAGGGGTCTTGACCCATTCGCTGAATACGAAATCCAGATGAGCCTGGTGATCGCTCTGCTCGATCGGAGAAAGGCTTCGCTGCTCCGCCTCCCGCAACACCCGCGCCGGGTACGAGTCTCGCCACTGCGCGCTGCCCGCCTCCTCAAGATTGGCAGGCAATCCCAGGATGAACCGCTGCACAGCACGAAGCGAGGTGCGGCCTTCCCCCAGGAAGGTGGCGCCGATCGCCATTTCCAGGATGCGGTTGGCGAATTCCGCCCAGAACATGTCGCCGCCCTGGCCCTGGCCTTTACCCCGTTGTTGGATGTCAACGATGGCGCTCAGCATGCGTGCGGAAGCCGGGGCCGATCCGGACCGCGCCATTTCGAAGGCGATCGGGTCGAAGCCAAAGGGAGACCCTGGCGTGATCCGAAAGATCGGCTGTTGCACACCGGCCTGATGGAAGAGTGCCTCCATCCGCTTGCCTTCATCTGGCTTTACGCACATGACGAAGAAGGAGATGTTCGGTTGCCTGGCCAAGCCGAACGCCAGATGCGAAGCGGACGAAGTGGTTTTTCCGCTACCGGTCGATCCGGTGATCAGGATGCCGCTATAGGCATCCTGCAGGGTCAAGAAGTCGTTCGCACTAAGGCGCAGGACCTTCGGTTGCTTGCCAGGCCTGACATGCGGGCGCGGTTTTCTGCAGAACCAGTCAGTGAGCCCCATGGTGATGACCCCCCGCCCGAATCTTGCTGAACGGGCTCTCGCCGCGCCCTTTGAGCTTGCTCCAAATCCATCGCCTGCAACGGCCGCCGAGGTCGTAGTACAAAATCACCCCGCAGATCCCGCCGGTGATCAGCATGACCAGAATGCCCTTGTTTTGGTCTGCCTCGCGACGGGCCTTGTCGGCATCGGATTCCGGCAGATCATGGGCGAACCTCCAGTAGAGTTCGCCAGGATCGAAGGCGGAGCTAGACGACGGTTCAGGCGTGAGGGCGCCAAGCAGGATGCAGGTGAGGACACCGCTCATGGGTTTGCCCTCCACATCTGGTCCACCAGCTCCACGGGAACGCCGGTAGTCATCCATTTGCGAATCTGATCGAGCTTTTGCTGCAAAAGTTTTTGCAAGCCCTCCAGCCCGAGCGACGTGTCAAAGTTGACCGACAGTTTGATCGAGGTTTTTCGCGTCGACCTGACCTTACCTGACTCTTCCCGCACCCGGTTTTCAAGCTGGGAGCGGTTGAGAGTCCCGGCCATGAATTGCTCCGCGAGGAGGTTCTGCATGGCTCGGTTTTTGACAGTGGCAATGACATAGGCTTCGTGAGCCGGGAGGTGCCCGGAGTTCAGCTTTTCCTTGAGTTCCGGGGCAAGGCACCCGTTGACTGTCAAGGCCCGGGAAACCGTTCCCTCAGAAACATGAACCTTTTCGGCGATCTGTTTGTAGGTCAGACCTTCCTCCGACAGCTTTTGGAACGCGGCTGCCATCTCGATCAATGTCAGCCGCTTGTTGGTCAGGTTTTCCGTGAGCTGGTCGACGATCAGGTCGATCTCGGTTTGCTTACTGGCTTCGATTTGCACATAGAGAAGCGGGATTCCCTTGAGTTTGGCGGCGCGGAGCCTCCGCTCACCGCCGATCACCTGGTACCGGCCGTCCGGCAGGAGGTGAACCCGGATCGGATATTTTTGGCCTTCGAGAATCATCGAATTGGCGAGATCGAGGAGGTCTTTTTCGTCGAAGTTCTTCCTCGGTTGGCGAGAGTCGGGAATGATCTTGCTTGTCTCCACCTGAATCAGGCGAATGTCATTATGTTGAACCATGTCGAATTCACTCCCAAAACAAAAAAGGGTTATGAAGTGGAAATCACCTGGGCGCATAAAGGAATTCGCCTCCCGCCTAATTTTGGCCGGAAAAAAAATGGGAATTTCTCTCGCTTGCGCAAGCGCTTTTAGAATCGAACTCGCGATCTAAGGAATCGATGCTGAGAAATGGCCCCACCGAAAAGCAGGAGGAATCGACATGGCGCATTAAGAAACCGAAAGCATTTGCCTCGAATACCGCGGAAATCAACAAATTTGGCAAAATCCGAAAAATGATCTGGAAAAGCGCAATCGGAGAATTTACTATTTGGTCGTTCACTCATCCGACAGCTGAAGGCGCCGGCTTCTCCAACTGGCGCTTTTACTCCTGACCTCTGGCCCTGGGAACTCGAATTGCACTTGGCGGTTTGATGCCCCAGGCTGGGCTCTCCATCCCCAGCAAATTTACGTTAAAACGGACCCTCACCATTCCCCCTTTTATCAAAGGAGGCCCATCAAACTCTCACTCTAGAAACACGGTTAACAAATCTGATGCTTATCACATTTTGACCGCATTCACCTGGTTGTCCGGATTTCCATTTGCAATGGAGGCAAGACGATGGTGCTACAGGTAAGAAATCGATTCGAGTTCAAAGACTTCGAGGGGATCAACGACTATCTTGCTTCGTTGCTTCAGCGGATGTCGGGCAGAATCAATGGTTTTATCGGTCGTGCCGTTCGAAACCCGTCCGACCGGGATGATGTGCGGCAGGAAGCGTGCAAAAAGATTTTTGAGGATGCAGAAAAGTTCCTCGAATGCACCAGCGAAGATCACATGATCAATTTGATCATGAGGATCGTTCGTTTTGCCTGCATCAATCACCATCGTAATAACGGCCGGGGAATCAAGGTCGTTCACTCGATCAAACTGCTCGAGACAATCCTTGTTCCCGAGCAGGACATCGACCAGGAAGCCGCGGTCGAGGCGGTTTGCAAAGCTATGCAATTGCTACATCCGTACGACCGGGTGGTGCTGCGCCTGCGATATTTTGAACGATTGAAGCGAAGCGAAATGGCCCAGGTCCTTGACGTGAGCGAGAGCCGCGTCAAGAATCTCCTTAGGCGCGCCCTCGGGCGGCTGCGGACCCTCCTGGCGACGTTTTGGTAGTCGGGATCACGCAAGAGGCGACGTTGTTATCGTAGATCCTCTCGCGGGTACACTGTACCACGCGAGTGGATTTACTGAGAAAATAACCGGTGTTTGTCCCAATCGATTTTGACCTTAGACTGCGGAGCATTTATGGCGCCTGAAATTCCTTCAGGATTGGAATGGATTTCCATGCCTGACATGCAGTTCAGCGAATTAGTCGCTTTAGCTGCAAAAGATTTCCCCCTGCCGCCGAAAATACAGGCAGCGGTTGATGGCCTTCGACGAAGGCGCAGGCGATCGGGGGTAAAGAGGAAACTGGGAAAATCGAAAAATCGTCACATCGATTAGTCTTGCTGTTCAACTGTTTAGTGCATTTACTTTAATATCGACTCCCGCCCGTCTCGACCGGCGGTGTGGAGTTGACGGTGCTGACCGGCGGGAAAGAGCCAGTCGATTTACAAATCGGCCAGCATTGAGGCGAGTTCGCGCAAGGAAATCGCCTCAATGTTCTGGGCAAGGGGATAACGATCCGTCCCCCCATGCACCACAAAGACCTTGCTTGGTTTTATATCCTCGACCGAACGGTAGAACCCGCGTTCAGGCTTCGCAGAAAGCCCACGTTTGATCTCGATGGCCCAGGTGCCATGCGCTCCGCCGATCTCTAGGACCAGGTCCATTTCCGCCCCGGCCGCCGTTGCGTAAAAACTGGCCATGCTGCGCGGAGGTGCTGCAGCAAGCAGGGATTCGATGGCAAATCCCTCCCAGCTTTTGCCAACCACGGGATGCCCGGCAAGCTCCTCCATGCTCTCCAGTCGAAGGAGCCCATGGAGGAGGCCGCTATCGCGGATGTAAATCCGGGGCGATTTCACCAGCCGCTTGCCGACATTGGCCAAAAGCGGCGGCAGGCGGCGAACCAGCAGCAAATCGACAAGGAGCCCTACATAGTTGGCGACGGTCGGAGCGCTTACCGAAAGCCCGCCCGCCAGCTTTGAGGCGTTGAGTACCATGCCTTGATTGTGCGCCAACATAGTCCACAACCGTTCCAGCGTTTCGGCCGGGATGCGCGGGCCGAATTGCGGTACGTCGCGCTCCAGGTACGTGCGAATAAAGCCTTGCCTGAGCCGGAAGCTCTCATGGTCATCTGCGGCCAGGAAACTATCGGGGAAACCGCCGCGTAGCCAAAGGCGGTGCGATGAGTCGGAGTCGCCCGGAATTTCATTGATGTGCAGCGGCCCCATATCTACATACTCGATGCGGCCGGCCAAGCTTTCGCCGGACTGGCGCAAGAGCTCGATCGATGCCGATCCCAGGATGAGGAACCGGCCGGTGCGAAGCCCCGCCCGCCGTCCCTGATCGATCACGCCCCGCAAGGTTTGAAACAACTCCGGCGCGCGGTGGATCTCATCGAGAATGATAAGCTTGTCCTGATGATGGCTGAAAAACAACGCTGCATCATGCAGCTTGTTCCGGTCGACCGAGGATTCGAGATCGAGATACAGGGAAGGCCGGTTGGCGGCGATCGCATGGGCCAGGGTAGTCTTTCCCACCTGGCGCGGGCCGATCAGCCCCACTGCAGCCTGGCGGGCAAGCGCCTTCTCGACTTCCTGAAATGTGCGGCGTTGAATCATCCATGCAAATATAAAACTCTATTTTTAAAATGCAAGGTAAAAAAAATATCCTGATAAAATTTATTTCATTATTAATTTGGGTGTAAACCGAAAGCAACTTTCCCTGAAAATGAAGAATTTATGGAAAGGGCGCAGAAGTTTTGCACGCAAAACTAATTGTAAAAAGAAGATGATTTTCGCGTGTTGACTGTATAGCATAAGGCATGCTCCGAATCATTCCACAATCAAACTCCGCCGCCGCCAAGAGCTACTACAGCAAGGCAGATTACTATGTCGATGGTCCGGAATCCTCCGGCGTTTGGGGTGGTCGCGGCTCGGAAAAACTCGGCCTTCAAGGCGAAGTCGCCTGGAAGGACTTCGCTGCCCTGTGTGACAATCTACATCCCCAATCGGGTAAGCCGCTGACCCCGCGAAACCGCGAAGACCGCAGGGTGCTTTATGATTTTAATTTCCATGTTCCCAAATCCGTGTCACTGGCGTTCGAGATAAATGGGGACGAGCGCATCCTTAAGGCGTTTCAGGCGTCCGTGAAAGAGACCATGCGCGAAGCCGAAACAGAGATGAAGGTGAGGGTCAGGGCGAAAGGGGCCAATGAGGATCGGGTCAGCGGCAATATGGTTTATGCCACCTTTATTCACCGGACGTCCCGGCCTTCGAAGGAAGATAAGCTCCCGGACCCCCACCTGCATGCTCATGTCACCGTTTTCAACGCCAGTTACGACGAAATTGCCCACCAATGGAAGGCCGGGCAATTCGGCGATCTCAAGAAGGACGCGCCCTATTGGCAAGCGCAGTTCCAGAGTCGATTTGCCAGGCAACTGGCTGACCTGGGCTACGGCATCACCCGAAGAAAGGGTGGGTTTGAGCTTTCCGGCGTATCGGCAGCGCTGGCGAAAAAATTCTCCCGCCGTACCTCTGAAATTGAGGCGTTGGCTGCCGCTAAAGGAATCACCGATCCGGCCGAGAAGGATAAACTCGGGGCGCTAAGCCGCATGGCCAAATCGAATTTGACCATGCCTCATTTGCAAAACTACTGGCAAGGCCGGTTGACTCCGGCCGACGAAGTCGCCATGCGGCATATCAAGGGACAAGCGTCGAAGGACGTTTTTTCCGTGGGCGAGGCCGTCACCCTGGCGCTTGACCATTGCCTGGAGCGCGAATCGGTCGTGCCCGAACGGCAGTTTTACACTGAGGCCTTGAAGGCGGGATTAGGCAGCGCCAGTCTCAGCGAGTTGAAGAACGAGGCGCGCCGGCAGTCGATGATCGAGACCGATTGGGCGGGAAAGCCAGTCATTAGCACTCGGGCCGTCCTTCAACAGGAAAAGGAGATACTTTCCTTCGCACGCGATGGCCGTGGCACCAAGAAACCGCTGGCCCCTGACGCGGACCTCGCGCGGGATTATTTGCATGCCGATCAGGCACGCGCTGTCCGCCATGTATGGAATTCGCCGGACCGGGTCCAAATTATTCGGGGGGCAGCCGGCACCGGGAAAACAACGCTCACCCGCGAGGCATTCGACGGGCTTCGGGCCCGGCAGGTACGGGTCGTGATGTTGGCGCCTTCAGCGATCGCCAGCCGCGAAGTGCTGAAGGCGGAAGGATTCGACGCGGAAACCGTAGCCAAGTTTTTGTTGTCAGAGCCGGAGCAGGCCAAAGCCAAAGGCGGCGTGATTTGGGTCGACGAGGCCGGGCTTTTGGCCACCAAAGATATGCACAAGCTATTTCAAATTGCCGCAAAACAGGATGCGCGCGTGGTGCTGATGGGCGATACTAAACAGTTCGGCTCGATCAACCGTGGTCCTGCTATGTCCCTCCTCGAATCCCATGCCGGGCTTCCTTCCGTCCAAGTTACCGACATCAAGCGCCAATCGGCGGAATACAAGCAGGTAACCACTCTGTTGGCCAAGGGCCATGCGGCAGAGGCGTTCGCCAAACTCGATCAGATGCACTGGGTCCATGAACTGGATGATGAAACCCGAATCAAAGAGGTGGCGGTCGCCTACCTGGATGCGAAGCGCAAAGGCTCGGTAGTGCTCATCAGCCCCACCAAGAAAGAAGGTGAGGTGCTGACCGGCGCCATCCGCAAATTGCGAAAAGAGAAGGGGGAGTTGGGTGAGGAGCGCAGGTTCCAGAAGCTCACTTCGATGGACCTCACCGAATCACAGCGGAAGGACCGCCTTTCCTACGAGGAAGGTGATGTCATCCAGTTCCATCGCTCGATAAAGGGCCACGCCGCGGGGTCGCGGCTGGTATTTTCCGAAAGCGCGTCGGCGCCGCTGAATCAGGCCGGGAAGTTTCAGGCCTTCCGCTCTGGCACGATTGCCTTGGCCGTCGGTGATGACATTCGGATGACGGCCGCCGGGAAAAGCCTGGAGGGACATCGATTCAACAATGGTTCAACCTATCGGGTCAAGGGGTTCACCAAAGATGGCAACATCACGCTGAGCAACGACTGGGTGGTCTCGCGCGAGTTTGGCCATTGGTCGCACGATGTGGTCAGCACGGCGGTAAGCTCACAAGGCAAAACCGTTGATCGGGTGATTATCAGCCAGACCGAAGCGTCCGGAAGGGCGGCCAATCAGGCAGAATTCTATGTAGCCGTCTCGCGCGGCAAGTATGAGGCCACCATCTTTACCGACAGCAAAGCCGGCCTGCGCGACGCCATACAGCGCTCCAATCACCGGCCCTTGGCTACCGAGGCCTTTGCTCCCAAAAAACGCCCATTCGGCATGGACCGCCATATCGAGCTCATGCGTCGCTGGAAACACCATCTGCAATTCCGCTCCAAAGGCAAATCGCAGTCGCGGGAAAAAGAACCGCTGGCGCTGGAAAGGTAAGGGGGGCATTCCATGAATGACGCGCTGTCCTATTCCGAGCGGTTGAAGGCACTTGGCAGGCCGAAGCCGACGTCGCCGGAGGCGCCTATGGAGGAAGGGGCAGGGGAGGGGGAGTATCAGGCGTTCGGCTTCGGGCGCGTGGGCAACAAACCTCAGATTTCGGTGACGTTCCGGTTGATCAATGCGAAGGGATATAACTTCGCCTACAGCCATTACTACGGCATTGTTGATGACCACCCCAATGTCTCGTTCACCGTCGAGTTTACCCGCCATCTGGTGATGATCGAAGGCCGAAATCTGGAGATGCTTCACCGGCTCCTGTGCGACCATAAGGTGCGCGAAGTACGCCAGGTGGATGGACTTGAAGCCAAAGTGCTGCCCGAAGAAGTGCCGGTGGTTACCAAGCTGGAGGTTCGAATCAAGACCGCCGAGGAGCAGTTTTGATGAGTGACTTGAAGCAATTAGGCTAGGGACAAAAACGAGGTAAACTACCCGCGGGCTCCTTGATGGGAACGCCAAGTCGGGGTAACGATGGCGCGCGTGATTGCTCCAGTCCATCCGGCATTGGAAATATGTTTGTGGTCTTTCTGTATTGTCACAAGTATACTGAAAGGCAGAAGGTTAGGGCAAACTGACTAGGTGGCAACCGTAAATCGGATGAAGGATCATGAAGAATAGGCCAATTACGTTGCTTGGCGGGGAGCCTGACTGTTCCGCGAAGATTTCCGAAACCATTGGTCTCCAATTCGATCCTGGAATCGGAGTTTGGCGCTGTATAGATGAAGTTCCGGGAACAAGGTATCCCGCAAGAGCTACAACCCGGCAGACACGAAGCATGGAAGGAATTGACCAAACTGAACGGGCAGAATTGAGCACGCGAATTACGAAAACACTGGAAGGTATTGATCAGGCTGGGCGCTCGGTTTGACCGAGCCATATGACCAAGGAACAGCATAATGCGAGGCCGACCGATAACTCTCCAAGGTGCCGAGTGGATCGGACACCAGGTCGACGAGTTGAATAGCCACAGTTTCGATGGCAATTTGGGGCTTTGGCGAAATGAAGGCGGCAGCCTGATAGTCAAAGAGGGCAGGCTGCCGTCAACAACCAAGACTGCGACCCAGGAAGGCATTGATCAGATTGAGCGCGCAACGCGGACGAAGATCACTGAGAGCCGTGAAGGAATAGACCAGTCGGAACGGGTTAGCTAACTCGTCCGGAGAGCCTTCAACTCGGATCTCAGCCATGATTCTCCTCATTACCAGGCGTGACGACTTTACGGCGGATTACTTCATCGAACGACTCTTGGACCGCGGAGCACGGTACCTACGATTCGATGTCGATCACTATCTGGACGATGTCTTCATTACAGCTGAGTTCGATCAACGAGGTCTTAGCGGAGAGATAGTAACCCCACAGGGGCGGTCCTGCCTCTCAAGCGTTTCGGGAGTCTGGTACCGCCGCGCAATGGCACCATCTCTGGAATATCTCGACCTGACACCTTCAGATCGCGAGTTCGCAGAAAGAGAGGCCCGCCATTTCTTGGAAGGCGCCCTCGGGTCGATTTCAGCTCGGTGGGTGAACCCCTGGCAAGCTGTCCATAAGTGGGAACGAAAACTTGCACAGCTTCCTTTAGCAGTTAATTGTGGCTTCCGAATTCCCAGGAGCATTGTTGCTTCGGACTCAGATCGTTTATCTGCATTTGCCGCGAATACATCAGTGGTAGCTAAAGCGATCGCGCACGGCTTCCATGAGACAACCGCCGGGATAGAAAGCATCTATACACATGCAGTGCCGCCTGAACGGCTCGGCAATCCTGCCAATGCCAGCTTGTGCCCTACCCTACTTCAAGAACATCTTCGCAAGGTCGCCGACATTCGCGTCACAGCGGTCGGCACCCGACTATTCGCCGCTCGACTCGATGCGGATCTTCCTGATGGCCTCGACTGGCGTCGCCCTGGAACCTCAGTTAAGTATTCTGAAATAGAAGTACCAACAAAAGTGGCGGCAGCGATCGATTCATTATTGAATGAAACATCTTTATGCTACGGAGCATTCGACTTCGCTCTCATGCCCGATGGCGAATGGGTTTTTTTGGAGGTAAATCCGGCCGGTGAGTTTGCCTGGATAGAAGATGAATTACGATTTCCAATTCGAGATGCTCTCATTGATGAAATGCTCAAGGGACCTGCTTTGTGAGCACTCCAGATCGGCACCCCCTTCTTGATTTCATACCGGAGTTCCCAAAACCTCGACCCTTAGGTCAAGCCTGGGTGCGATGGTGGAAAGAGACTTGGAGGTGGTTTGTTCATGTTCTAAGGCCGACAGAAATGTTCTTACCAGCTCCAGCCAGGGAGGTCGTACGTCCGCGGGCCTCGGTTAAAGCTCCAAAGGATTTGAAGGAGCGATTGGCGGTAGCCAAAGGTTTGGTAGACCTGGCCGAAAAACGCTTAGACACGGTTCGCAGCAAGGCCACCAGTCTCGGAGGGTTCGTTGCGATTCTAACTCCGATTCTTTCTTGGTGGCTATTGACTGGTCGTGAACGGATTGGCACCGCTCCTTTCCTGCTCATGGCCCTCGTTTACGCACTGATTGCGATTTCTGCCACCAGCCTTGCGATTTGCCTGCGAGCCCTATTTCGCAGTCAATCAATCGCATCGTATCAGACCTTGGATCCTTCGCTTTTCATCAATCTGGAGAAAGGAGAGCTTAGGACTCATGACTGGGCAGGTGAACTCATAGGACAATTGGCCGTATGGGGTGATGTCCAAAGATGGGCTGACATTGTCGCAGACTATTTTCGTGCGGGGCAGCGTTTCCTAGGAATTAGCCTCGTAACGGCTGTCTTGGCGGGTGCAGTTAGCTACATCTTTCCGCAAACAACTCATCCCGTTACTCCCCCTGCGCGACCAGGTATGGAAATCGGCTTTGTGGCACCGATTGAAAGTATCAATGCGCCTGCAAATATCCCTTTTGGCTACCTCGGGATTGGACTTGCCGGCGTCCTCTTGGGGGGAATAGGAATGTTCTGTACTGCGCGCTCGCTCTATCGGCGACGAATTCCACCGGCCCCGCAAAAGGTACCGGAATGCCAGAATATCGTCCAACTGACACCGGCTGCGGCGGCAAAGGTCCGGGAAAATATGTGGAGTGAACCCGGCAAATATCTCCGAATTTCAGTATGGCAGGTCGGCAACGAACAGCCATCTCTGATACTGGGCGTTACCGCTTCTCTTGATCCTGAATTGGATTTTCTTGGTGAAACAGAAGGCGTACAGATCGCTATCTCGCGCAAAGTCGCGGGAATGATTGGAAGACCAACAATCGATTGGGAGCCTGAAACAACCGGCAATCCGGGTTTCTTTTCATTTCTCACCTGACTACGTCTTTGAAAAGCAAGGAAACGTCCTCTATGCTGAGCTCGAGAGCTACCGACGCTTTTTTAATTCCGGCCAATTGACAGTATTTCATGCCGACTATTTATCTATTTATACTGGCACTTACAACAACCAATTCGACATACCCGCTGCCGTCGCCACTATAACCTGTGCTCGCCAAATGCAGGCCGTCAGGGCTAAAGATAACGTCCAAAACCGGTTTGTCATGTGTCTTGACCGCGAGCAGCATTCGACCGGTTTCCATCTGCCAAAAATACACATTTCCGTCAATAGTTGTTGTCGCAAGGGTGCGCCCATTGGGACTAAATGCAAATGCTGCCCCCACCATCTGCTCCCGGCTCGAGAACGCAAGCCGTAGCTCCTCTTTTTTATTCACAAGATCTATGATGCAGACAGTACCGTAAGCGCCGACCGCAATTTTCTTACCGTCGGGTGAAAACTTGACTTGCCACGTGTAACTATCAAAATCTAGTTCAAGGCACTTGTCTCCCGTATCAGCATTCCACACCACAAGTTTTTTCTCGCCTGGGTAAGATATTGCGAACAGATTTGATCCGCCGGCAGCCATTTGTCCGGACATAGATGAAACAGGTATTTTAATCGCCCTTCCATCGCCACTCAATCTTTCGATGGTAATATAGTTGTCACCTTGCGCGGCGAGCCACGAACCGTCGTTGGGGATTACCCACCCTCCTTGACGGCCAAGGTGTATGGGATCCAGGTGATTCACTCTCCCGATGTACTTCTGGCGCCTTTCATCGGCAAATAACGCGACCTCTCCGGTCGGAAGTACGGCTACAATCCTTCCATCTGGTGTTGCCTTAAATACCGTCCTATTTGGCAAGGATTTGAATCTGACAGTATTATCACCTGCCAAGATTTCCGTCTTTGTTGAATCTACTCTATCCCTACCATTAGCATTCCAATTCACAATCGATGAAGTATCATCGAATCCGACTGAGGAAAAGCTCGCGCTGACGTCCAAACTCCGGTGGCCCCTACTGACTTTTTTTCGGCCTATTGACCACAGTCGGAGCGCTCCATCCGCACCGCCGGATGCGATGGTCTTCCCGTCAGGACTAAAAGCTACAGACCATTCTCTGCCAACCTGGCTGTGAAAATAGCTAGCTAGCTCCTTTCTCTTCAGGTCCCAGACCTCAGCGCGCCCGTCGCGGGCCAGGGCCAGTAGGCCTTGATCAGGGCTTACAGCCGCCCCGTTGATTCTGTCAAGGCCTACCTGCAATGCGGACTGAGCTTGGTCGTTCGGCGGCCGATTTTGTCCGCTATTTAGCCTGTCAAATACACCAATTTTAAATACGACGCCTATGTCATCGCCATTTTCTGGAAATATCAATTTAACAGGACCAACGTATATTTTCGAAACGCATTTATTTGTACCAGATTTAAGATCCCAGGAGGTTACTTCGCCAGATTCGGCATGACCTGAATAAACTCGATTTCCACGCCGCTCCCAGGCCAACGCTGTAATGTGACTTCCCGTCTTCCCAACCTCTTGGAACTCCGGTGGACTCTTGGACAGGTCCCAAATTAGCAGTCTCTTATCGAACCCTCCAGTGGCAAGAAATCTACCGTCTGGAGAGAGCGAAACCGATAACAGCTTTCCTTTATGGCCTCTCAGCTCAACCGCCGGTCCACCATCTACGTTCCAGAGGCGTGCCACTCCGTCGCTACAGGCTGTTACAATTATCCCCGGCCGGGAGTAATCAATCGAGCTGGGCTCAGCAGGGTGCGACCGTGGAGATTGGATTTCTTTCCCGGACTTTACATCGACCAAATGAAGCATTCGATCTGCGCAGGTGAGCGCTATCCGGTCCCCCTCGGGACTATACGCGACATCATAGATGGCCTGGCTTCCGGACCACAAGGGCGCAACCGGTTCCGGTTCTCCCTGTTTCCTCAGGTAATGCCATTCAAATCCTCTTATATCCTCTTCACCGGTGCCGGGCTGCCATCGGTCCAGCTTGTTGCGAAACGCGGTTAAATCTCCCGTTTGAAGGAGGGTTGACGCTTGCTCAATATCTGAAGCGTAAGCCTCTAATCGATCCATTCTGGCCCGGGCCGTCATTGCCAGTTGCTGAGATTTCAGGTCCTCATTGGCTTTTCCCAGTTTTCCAACTGCCGTCGTTAAATCGCCGTTGACCGCTCTCAAAGACGCGTCATGCCAGATAGTGAATCCGACACCCACACTGGCAGAAAGTGTTACGGCCAATGTCAGGGTCGCTGTAACCGGCTTCTTTCGGGCCCATAGACCGACTCTAGCCAAAATCGATGGAGGGCGCGTCAAGGTGGGACGACCGAGTAAGAATCGATTCAACTCTTCGGCGAGGGCCCGAACGGTTTGAAACCGCTTAGTTGGATTTTTTTCGAGACACCGCAAGCAGACGGCCTGGAGGTCGGGAGGAATGTCCGGTCGTCTTAACCTAGGCTCCTGAACTTCGTCCCGAAGAACTTGGGCCAAGGTCTCCAAGGTAGTGTCGGCGTGAAAGGGGCCGTTGCCTGTCAGACACGCATAAAGAACCGCCCCTAAGCCATATACATCCGTGCGCTCATCGACGGAGCTCCGACGGCCGGCAGCCTGTTCTGGCGCTGTGAAACCGGGAGTTCCAAAAAGGACCCCAGTCTGGCTCAGTTCGGAGGGTTCTCCGACTACTTTCGCAATGCCAAAATCCACCACTTTTGCCGCGGCCCCGCCCGGGCCATCGATAATGACATTACCCGGATTCAAATCACAATGGACTACCCCGGCCTCGTGAGCGTGTTGGATACCCCGTGCAATTTCTCTGACCGTTGATGCCGACCACCGACAATCTAAAGGTAACTTCGAATCTGCGATGACCTGCTTCAGGCTTTGGCCCAACTCGTATTCCGAGACGACGAAAGTCGCATCTGCAAATTCCCCTGCATCCAGTATCTTTGCCAGGTTGGGATGTATAAGGCTTCGAGCCGTCTTTACCTCCCGGATGAATAAATCTTTTAGCCTGCGGTCCGCAACAATCTCGGATCTGGCGATTTTTAAGGCGATTGGCCGTCCAAGCTGCCGATCATTTGCGAGAAAAACAAACCCGAACCCACCGGATCCAAGATACCTAATCAGCTCAAAGCGATTAAAAAGGGATTCTTCTCGAAACCAACCTTCGTGCCGGTGTGCCCTTGACCCAGCGCTTTCCGCCTTTAACCTTTGGGAAAGCTCTGCCACCAACCCCGATAATTCAAGGACCAAATCGCCTCGAAGCTTCTCAGGAACTGCCGCCATTTGCTCGGAAATAGCCGGCAACGCATTCTTTAGAATGGCCGTCTCATAGTGATCGCAGATGTCATTGATAGCCGCCCAATCAGCGGCGGATTCCGCGCCAGACGGACCAAATGACTCTTTAGTCATCTATTAGGGTTCTCCCCACTTTTCCTTAAATCTAATCCGAAATTCCTTGAGATGTCGTTCCACGGTCCGCCCGGATTTACCCAAGAGGACGGCGATATCTTCAACGGTATGGCCTTTAGCATAGTAAAGGTTGATTGCCGGTCTTCGAGTTGGGCAAGTTTCATCCATTGCCCTGGCCATGACATCCCTTACCAAAACCGAGTCAGCCTTTCCGGAGCCAGTCATCGCAACGGAATTTTCCCGCAATGGCACCGCCCGACCGAAATCGCGCTTCTTGGCATGAGCTTTCCGAAGAGTTTTCAGGTAAGACTCTTTAATCCAAACGCCAAGAAAGTGGTAAAGCGAGAATCGGTTGAGGAGATTCGCACCGGACGAGCTGAAGGGATGTATTGCGCTCCACAAACGCATCATGGCTGATTGCGCAATGTCCTCTTCTTGCTGGCGCAGGCCAGAACGAAGTGCCCGCCGTCTTGCCATTTCGACCGCCTTCGGCCATAACCGAGAACACAGCCGGTTAACTGCGCTTCTTCCTCCCGATTTTGCCAAGAACAAAAGCCGAGTGGTGCTGTCCATTTCGAATTCCCCGTCCATCCACGAGAGACACGACTTTTTTAAACGACCGTCCCTTATTTCTAAGAATCCTACCGGAAATCTAGTTTTGTTGTCGGGGTCCCCGGTAATTTCGGAGATTTTGGTGGAGCAACTGGCGGATGATCCGTTAGTACCCATTTAAGCGACATAGCTTCAAGGATTTTTTCCTTCATGCCAGTGCCGCCATTTTTTGGACCATTTTATTCATGGAATCCCAAGAAAAAGTCAACTCTAAAGAGTTTAAAATAGCCGTTTCAGGCGACACGGGTTACGACACTTATACGGAAGGGGACCGCTCATATGAGTCCTTTGACAAGCGTATTAATAACCCTTCTGGAAACTATGATGTTTACGTCCCATCTGGAGCGTCACTTATAGCAACATTCTTACACGAATCATTCCATGACCAGCCAAGCAAGAATATAAATCTGACGTTTTTTGATCTACCAAAAGACTCGCGCGAAAAGAAGTACCAAGGCGGTTTTGCCACGTTACAAAAATGGCTGGTAAAACTTGGTCGCTGCAAAGACGGATGTGGGCCAGGAAATGAGCGAATAAGGGTTTTTGAAAGGGGCCCAATACTTGATAACGCTAATGTACCCGACAGAGTTGAGATCCAAAAAACCGAGTCCTTTCGAGAGCGCATACTTCCGGACAAGGGTGATCAAAATGAAAACCGATACGATGCGTACGACCTACTTGTACTGCATCACGGCGCCGCTTCGTGGAAGTACAATGAACCACAGCCTGATGGCGCTGGCGACGCGGGAGAACTAGTAAGAAGAGTACTATCGGGTGCTGGGAATCGCGCAATACCAAGAGTAATAATTGACCTTGGCCACGATCTACCTGATATAGAGCATGACAACAACAGCAAAATATGGCCACCGGAAAACCGACCTATTTGGCAAGAATTAGCAAACCCGAAAAACCTGGACAAAGTCGTTATAGTTTGCTCAGTTAACATGCTTCGTAAGGAAGGCGCTGCCATAAGCCGCCGTTTGTCATTTGAGCAAACGGTCGAAGATATAGCGGCCGATTTGCTGTTGTATGAAAGATTTAAATGGCTTTCCGTTTTTAAACATGTCATCATTAGGCTTTCGATGGTAGGCGCGATCCACATATTAACCGAGGGGAGGGAACGGTCGGCTGATTTGGTTTTCGCTCCTCTGGCGAAGTCAGGAGTTTATAGAGATCCACTTGAAGATGGAGAGATCCTTGGCAAGAATGGCCTAATGATCGCAGCCATTGTTAATATGTTTGCCCAGAAGCGGCTAACCAACATGGCTTGTAGTCGCCAAGATTTCATCGATGCAATGAAGTCTGGGTTGCTCGCCGCAATGCGAGCCTTCGATGCCGGATACAAGGTTCCATGGGACAAATCAAATAGCATTCCTACTCCAAAGGAGGGTGAAAGACTCCTCCGCGATCTAATTAATCCCAGTGAAAGTAAGGTTGCAGTTAAGACGGCCAAGGATGCAATTTGTAATTCGTATGAGAATCAGAGGCCGTCAATCAGATCAGACCAAATTCTGGGTGATGCGTCTGTGCCTGTTGAAATTCTGATTCAGCCGCCCGCGAGTTGGACGAAACACAAAGAGGAGTGGCAGTTATTACGAAATGCGATAGATAACCCCTTAAACTACGGCAATCAAACTAATTATGGCCGTGTAAAGGTAGGCACTAATGACCTAATTGAAAACCAGCCTATATCAAGGATAAACCTAGGCGTCGCGATTGTTCTGTTTGGCCACGATCAAGTATTAAATCACTCATGGTCTAAAGAAGATCCAACAGACAATCAAATTCGTAGAATCCTAAATCGTCCCGAGCTAGTTACTTCAACGGAAGAAACGCGGGCCCATATAACACTAGCCATCGGGAAAGTCCCGCCGCTTCCCCTCAAATCCCCAAGAACGCATGTAACCGGGCTAAGCAAAAATCCAGTTTATGTTCCGCTGTTAAAAATGGGTGACTTAGTTATAAGCGAAAGGCAGGAGATTCAGGCTATTCGTAGCATCCGCAATCTGTTTCGTACCTATCATGAAACATGTAACCGTGGAAATCCAGTCGTTCCACCAATTTCTGTTGCCGTATTCGGGCCGCCCGGTTCGGGAAAGTCCTTTGTGGTCAGGCAACTCGCCAAGGACATCAATGAGAATTTGCGAGACCGGAGGGGTGAATTGGAGGTTGTGGAATACAATGTTGCTCAGTTCCGCTCGGTCGACGAACTTGGCGAAGCCATAACCAGAGCGAGCGTCATCAATAATGAGGGAAAGCTACCTCTGGTTTTCTTTGACGAATTTGATTGCTCCTTTGAAGGAAATCCGCTCGGTTGGCTTAAATATTTCTTAGCCCCCATGCAAGATGGAAGGTTCTACGGTGTCAGGCAAACGATAAAGCTCGCCCGTGCTATTTTTGTCTTTGCCGGAGGAATTTATCCTGAGTTCAGAAAATTTGATCCCTCAACCGGCGCGGGTTTATCAGAAAGTGATGATAGCCGGCTACTTGAAGAAAGAGAAAAAAGGCTTCGATCTTTTGCCAATCAAAAAGGGCCGGATTTTATTAGTCGGCTTAGGGGTCATATCGACATTTTGCCTGTCGATTCAGACAGTGGCCAAGTTAAACCGATTATTAGACGGGCGCTTATATTGCGTGGTATTTTGTCACAGCGCAAGCTGGTATCTAAATGGCATCCTAAAATAGCATTTATAGACGAGGATGTGGTATACGCGTTGCTTGCCTTAGACAGATACCGTCATGGGGCCCGATCCATGAGCGCTATTATTGAAATGTGTACTCCTATTAATCGAAGAATCGAAAAGTCATCACTTCCTTCTAGGGAACAGTTAAATATGCATATTGATGCTGATGCTTTTTATATTGGCATGTACCGTGGGAGGCTGCGGCCGGAAACTGCGCGGGATCCAAAAGGAAAAGCGACTGAGTCAACAGACCAGGAGGACGGCAGTCAAAAAGCCGGTGATGACGCGCAGCAGGCGAGTTCTACGCCACAAAACGGCGCGAGCCTGGAATCTCCAACCGGCGCGCTGCCGGCGAATCCTAATCCAAGTGGGGTGCCAAGGGTGCCAGGGCAATAAAGGCGGGCAGCTTTCGTGATAGAAACATTCTCGGGATGATACGCTGCCTAGCGTTCCCATCCATTTGCTTTCATCTGACCAGAAATATAAAGTTCTATGAATCCAGCAGGTTGATCATCTAGGCGCCCCTCCTCATTAGCTTGGCGCATCGATTCTTTTAGAAAAGCTTGCACAAATGGGGGTAGTCCTTCAAAGTACCTTTTTGGCTGCTTTGAAAGCAGCCAAGCTTGTGTTTTCTCAGGCAGCGTTGAGGTATACCGTTTTGTAAGGTCGGTTTCTCCCCATTCACGCTCGTAGTTTTCTCGGAATGTTTCGAGCGACTCGTGGAGGGACTTGTTGTTAGTTGTGTCCCAGAACAGGTCGCTTATGGTCATTTCTTCGGTAATTGCTTTTTCGTCTTTCATATATTTTTCCTTCCATTAAAAACCAATAATCCATAGATAGCTTTAATATGTTTGATTTATTTTGTCAGATTTAAATTAAATGTCAATTATTATATTTAGCATATGATCGTGTGCTGCAAGCGCAGATTATAGGACACGCATAATTCATGCCATAATTCAGTGTAGACTCGCGTGTGCTTTTTAAACCGCGGTTATCGTTCCTTGCTTGGTTCGAGTCTTGAGATTATCGGCCAATGACGCGTTAGTATGCGCAGCCGTTCCAGGATAACGGCCTTTTAAAGTGGCAATTTACAGGTCGTTATATGTAGAATAGGTATAAAATATACTGGCTACCGTCACGGACGAAGGACACTATCTGCCAGAGATGGTAACAGCCATCTCTTCCGAAGGATGACTCTACCCGAACTCCGAAACTGAGCCTATCCAGCCTTCCGGATCACTCAACCTTAGGCATTGATAGTCGATACCGATCCGCCGTTTGGCTGAGGCTCGTTTTGCCAAAGTGGCCTTCACCAGTTTTCGGGCTGCCCATTCACTCCGAACGCAGTAGCGGACCTGTGGCCTGCGCGGCCAATCCGCCCGAAAGTGATTTCCACGAGCCAGTGACCCAATAGGTCCGTGCCGGCTTCGATTCGATAGACGCGGTACCAATCGCGTTCCGGATTGACCGCCTCCATTGCGGCACAAAACTGATCCAACATCCTGGTGTCATTTTCCAAAATCGCCTTCACGAGACTCCTTGACTTTTCGATCCAAGTCGGGTCAATGTTTTCCAAAGCGGCGTTCATTTCTTCCAAAGATCGGTGCAGTAACCGACATTATTTACAAAGTCGTATGCACACTATTGTATCTATAAAATGTGATGATGGGAAAGACCCCTGTTTGATTCGGTCCTGCAATGCCTTGGATTGCCTGGCGGTCAATTCCAGCTCCGTCGATTTCAAAAGGTACTGTTCATAGGTCTCGTTCCTGGTCGTGGCTTCACGACCAAGCTTCTCCCATTCCGCCGCAATGGTCGGCAACCGTAATAGTTTCAAATTGGTCTTCATCAACATCGCTGTCGACATCGCAGTATCCTTTTTCAGTTAGCAAAAGGTCAAACGAACGCAGATCGGGCTTGGGCACATGCGGACCCGAGACCCGCCAGAGAGAACCATTCGTTGATGCCGCCAACACCGTGCCCCAATCACTCAACGAGTCCTCGGATTCCCGGGCATTCTCCGGGAGTTCATTCTTTTGCTTCCGTGCTTGTTTTTGAACCCTGTCGAGGATTGCCTCCATGGTCACCGAATCTCGGGATCGGCAATGCTCAATGGCTTGGACGACGCGTTCCTGCGGATGATGCTCGAGGAGCAACAGGACACGGATGAACTGGCGTTTGCCGGAATGAACGCCATGGGCTTCCGTGAGAATCCGGCGCAAGCGTAGGGACGCCTCGGGCAATTGCCACTGGCGGAAGATATTCGAGTGGTCCAGGCATCCTGGCTTGCGCTTCAGAGCCGGGAGGAAGTGACGGGGGTCAAGCACCTGCGCATCGCGCTTGTAGCAGCGCTGATGCGGAGCGATCGTTTTACCGCCTGCAGTCAATTCGACGCGGTCGATATGCCCCTTGACGCCAACCGTGCGAAAGGCAAAGGAATGGGGCAAATTGTTACGATTCTTATCGAAGGCCAAGGTTTGGTATTTATCGACCTTGGCCGACGGGCCAGCAGGCTTTGTTTTCGTTACGCCTTCTGGAAATCCCCCATTTGCGGCTCAATGGCTTTAGATCGTTAGACAGGCTGAGGCAGTTCAGTAATTTCCGACACCATGGTGCATTCGAGACCCAGAATCTCCATCGGGCCTCTTCGCATCAAAGCGGTTCACTGAGCCACTTGACTTATCGGCTGTTGCGATGCCGTCCAAAAAGCCCGTAAAATGGGTGGTCATCATTCCTCAACTTATTTGGCTTTTACTTAACTTACCTGGAGGTTAGGGCTTAGAGGTTAGATTGCCACTTCGAAGGCACCGTCCATAAAGGCTTTGTGTAAATACGGTTCCTACTATTGTTCTAAAGACCTCGTTGCTGGGATCCTTTGAGAGCGCCTGTTATGATTGAAAGGGGATTCATTCTCCTAATATACCGCGCTGTGTTTACCTGGTTATGGCCAGTGGGCTGTGTCTCTGTTGTCATTTATGGAAAATAAGGTTTAGTAATTGACCGGTATAGCATTGGCCGTTATCATGACCTTGATTCGTTGAAGGATCCGAAGTCTGGCGACGAACCTCGCAGGCAGGTCTCGCATAAACGGCAAAATGAAAAGGTGCGACAATGACTGAATTGACCCGGCGGGATGCGGTGCGGCTTGTTGCGGCCAGTGCGGGGGTTTTAGCTGTCAGTCAAGGGTTGGTAAAGGCGGACGAGAAAAGCGACGTTGAGAAGGCCGGCAAGGCTCTATTTAGCGACTTTACCGCGACGGTAGCCCATGTGCGATCGGTTGACAACAACGTATACCTATGGATCAGCGAGACCCTCAAGGGATGGCTGGACCTGAATCCGAATACCGGGAACCAGACAACTAATATGAACCGTTTGGCGACGTTTGCAATCGCCGCAGCGGCGAGTGCCGCTGGGAGAAAGGTAAATTGCCGGGTCTTCGGCCATGAACCCAATTGGGGCAAAGGCGCAGGTCACTTCGACCGCGCAGAATTGTGGCTGTAACTATCCACAGTATGCAAGGCTAAGAACGAATAGCTAGATGCCGCACCTGAAGCCCCCCGGGATGGCGGCTTCGGGTGCGGCATGTGGTAATATTATTGCAAAGGGTTTTAATTCTTCGACCGAACAAGCGCTGAGTGATATGCTAATCGATTTTCATTTTATGTTAACGTCCATGGGCGTGGAGTGTCTTATGAGACGGTCTATCCTGCGAAGGTGCAGATTGTCGGAAAACGACTCTGATTCTGTCATACGGACCAATGCAATTTGACGGTCATGAGAACGACCAGATGCTTTCATGAAAGCAATCCATCATGATTTCTTTCCAGGTTTCCAGCATGACAGGCGGCCAACGATATGACCAAGGTTTCTCCTGCCCCGTCGTTGCGAGGGAAGTCGCCATGAATCCACAGGAGGCCGGTCTTCAGAGCGCTTGCCCCGCCTAATGGATTTTTGCGGCCATTCGGCCGGGTTCCTGTCCTGAAAATTCCTACCTGGACGATCACTGCCGGGTTCCGCGCACACTGGATTGAATCGCTCATCATCTTTCCTGCGAATCTGCGCCGTAACAGGCTCGGCCCCGCCCATGATTTCGGCAGTGGTTCGCCGTGGTCCCGTTTCGACGGTATGGAGCCCCCGGGGGGTCTTGATGCGACACACGATCTCGTCGGGTTCTAAACCCTTGTTTTCGGATATAGCCGACAATGCTTCTTTAAGTTGGTCGCGTAACGCTTCAAGCGTGTGTTGATACTCCCCATGGGCAAAAACCGTCCCTTGCCTTGCCGGGTAATCGCGTAAATGCGTCTCGGCGATAGCGAGTTCCTGAGCCGCCCAGGCGGCTTCGACTTCGTACCTATTGGCGATGCGCTCCGTGGCATTCAGTATCGCCCGCGATCCCTGATGTTCCTGGGAAAGGCTTAAGGTGCGAATTGTCGCCCCTTGCAACAGCACTTCCGCAGGTGCGTCAGGATGCAATACCAGGCGAGACTGTAATCCCTAAAACCAACCTCCCAGTTCCAGACCTGCCCTTACAGCTCTTATACCACACCTATATATGTCATCCTAAATTTCAACTTTAAGTGTTCTGTTTGCGTTTCGCCCCCTCAATTAGGAAGCGTCGCACCTGAAGGGTGCTTTGGCAAAGCGCTAAAGAGCACTTTGGAATCTGACAACAATTGTGAATGGTTTATATCAAGGATCTATTATGGTAGACAAAGGACATTATCCGCCATTAAGGCAGCGACTGGCAAATTTCCCGAATGATGGTCATCTTTGGACTTGCATTCAAACTCAACCACCCTTTGGGATCATTCAGCTTTCGGTATTGGTATTCGACTCCGATCCGGCGCTTTGCTGAGGCGCGTTTTGTCAATGTAGCTTTAACCAGCTTGCGAGCGGCTATTTCGCCGGCGACACAGTATCGGACCATATGCCCGGCACGACCGATCCGGCCGAATGTAATCTCCACCAGCCAATCGCCAAACAGATCGGTACCCGCCTCAATTCGGTAAGCGCGATAACAATCCCGTTCAGGGCTGATTGCCTCCAGAGCGGCAGAAAATTGGTCCAACATCTGGGGCCTCCATGCCTTTTGCCGGGAGTAAAGGAAACGGTCGTTTCCTTTGCCCCGAGTCCCCTTCCGGGGTGGTTACGATTTTGCTTGCCTTTTGGAGTAAAGGAAGTCAAGAAAGAAATCAAAGGAAAGTATTGACCTAAAAACGGGAGTTTATTAACTGTTAACTTTCCTGGTAAATGTCATCGTTTTATCCTTGATATTTGTCACTACCAGGTTGCTTAACGCGAATCAGAAAAAGGGTTGCGAGAACGGCCAGGCCATGGCACAGTTAGCCTCATGGAAACGGAACCTCGAATTGGCCGCCCTTATGGGGCGGTAGCTCAGCAGTCAGAGCAGCGGCCTGATACGCCGTTGGTCGATGGTGCAATTCCATCCCGCCCCACCACCCTGCGATGACTCCTTATATATAAGCAAGTTCGGGATCAGGAACTCTCCGTCTGCTCAGTAGCTTCTGCCCATCCGGTCGAAGGCGGCCTTTTGGATCGACGTGCCGGTAGAGCGTCTGGCGCGTGATGCCCAACTCTTTGCAGAGTGCGCCTACGCTCGTCTCCTGCTGGCCCATTGCCGCCATCGCCAGCCGCAATTTGGCGGCAGTCATTTTGTAAGGCCTACCGCCGTTGCGGCCCCTGGCGCGGGCAGCGGCCATTCCCGCCTGAGTCCGCTCCTTTATCAGGTCACGCTCGAATTCGGCGAGTGAAGCAAAGATGCCGAAAACCAACTTGCCATTAGCCGTCGTCGTGTCGATACTGGCACCCTGGCCGCTCAACACCCTGAGCCCGACGCCGCGGGTGGTCAGATCATGCACGGTATTGACCAGATGTCGCAAGTCGCGCCCCAGGCGGTCGAGCTTCCACACAACCAGGGTGTCACCTTCGCGCAAACCCTTCAGGCAAGCCGCAAGGCCGGGACGGTCCTCCCGCTTGCCGGAGGCCGTGTCTTCATAGAGGTGACGGCCATCGACGTCGGCGGCAAGGAGGGCATCCCGTTGCAGATCGGTGACCTGGCTTCCGTCCGCTTTGCTCACTCGCATGTACCCGACCAGCATTCCCACCTCCAATCGTTAATAAATCAACCGCTTTGCTTGTCACATAAACGAGCGGTAAAGTGACAACGGGATTTTCCACCTTCCCGCCCCTGAAAATCGTCACAAACCCTGTCACATTTTCAATGCTCTGTAAACCATATTGTTTTTGATTATATCACAGGGGTCATGCGGTTCCGATAACGAGGCTCTCGCGGGTCGCTTCGACCACCGGCAAAGTGATCTTCTCCAATTTGTTAATGTCCAGCACACGAGCCATCTGCGTCAGCAAGCGGTGCAAAAGCCGGAAGCTCCCACCGGTCACCCGAATAATGCTGCTGATACTTTCCTCGTCGGCGATGCCCTCCGCAGGAAGACGCACGCCGGCCGGGTGCCAGTGCTGCTGCAACAAGCGACGTAATTCAGTAGCCGTGAGCGAACGGACCTCGTGAACGAAGCCGACGCGCGAATAGAGTTGCGGGTAACGGGCCAGTCGCTTTTCGACACCCGGCATGCTCATCCGGCACGGCGTGCTTGTCGGTTTCACAGCGGCGACCGCCGCGCTGTCCGCGCCAGGCGAGTCTTCTGCAGTAATCGCCATCGCCGGCATGTTGCGGCAGGACCGTCAGTGTCTGGTTCGCCGGCAAGATCTGCAGGCTGAGTCTGACCACGCGAACGGTATGGGCGTTTTTGCGACAGGCCGTGGCAGGAAGTATCGCGGCCGCGGTGCGGGAGGCCAAGCTGTCCCGTTGCGACCGAACGTTTCGCCCGGTCTGGAATCGGTTTCAGCGAAGTCAGAGCATGATTCGCACGCCGCTTCTGAGTCGCGGCCCGCCGCCCGGGTTAGCTATCGTATCGCCCCGGCCGGCCGCTGCTGAAGTCCTCGCCCATCTGCAAACCCTATTCCCCTGTTCTCATTCTCCCCTTCCCCTCCCATTTGATCGCATGGGTCCAAAGCTGAATGGCCTAGATGTGGTATTTGCCTGAAGCCTGCCCAAGGTCCAAATGGCATTCGGCCTCGGCCGAGTTTCAGAGAGGTCAGGGTCCACTCGCATCATCACGCTGCCCGAACCATCGGGCACAATTTCCGCACCGGGGCTATGCAAAGGAAGCTCGTCACTCCGATCGATACCGCGCAGGCTCGCGACCACTTCCACAGAAATCGGGCATGGCAAATTAGCGACATCTTAGCAGCTTAGGGATCATCATGCCCGTGAACTCCGGCCCTATAAAAGGACCGGAGAACTCCGTCCATTCGAACCCGCCTAAGCATCCACGTTACCTTCTCCGAAAGCGCATATCCCCCCCACGCAATTAGCATCCACTTAATTGAATTGGCTGGAAAAGCATAGCGGTCATAATAGCTAATTAAAACATAAGGAGTGAAATACAAAATATATGAAAACATAATTATGATGCCGCATTTATTAAGCCGCCCTTGAAGCCATTCTTTTATCATAATAATCCAAGCGACAAAAGGAAGCGGATAAACGAGAAAGCCCAAACTCAAGGCCATCACTCCATACATCTTATTATATTGATTTGGACGATATATTACAGCAACTGCTAAGAACCGCTCCCAAACCTTCCGAAAATACCCTAATGGCCTATTAGAAAACTCCTGAATAAAACGGTCCATTGCTCTATCCAAGAAGACCGCTTCTCCTAACTCAAGGTATTCTTCTCTCGCGGCGCTGCCTACTGTGGCGGGATGCTCCAACAAAACCTCCGCGCGTAGCACGCCCTCAGTTTGAAGGTTCTGACTTTGGTAAAGCTCAAATGCTAGGTTCGATTTAACCGGAATAAATCGCTCAAACGTCAAATAGTTGCGAACTATCCATGGAGAAACCACGATTGCAAACGCCACCAAAGAAGCAAAAAACAATGTCCTTTGTTTTTCGCTGGCAACAAAACCAAGGCCAACCCAAACGAAGCCCAATATTGGGTTCGATAGGCATGCCAACCCGCCAAACACGCCCCAAGCAGTGCTCCGTATTAAATTATAATATGGATTAAATAAACAATATCCCGCAAGTACCCCGTTCATAATTAGCATTAAATATCCACCATCGCCAGTCGTCTGAAAAGCCGGGTGGAACTGAAACCATATTTGAAAAAGGAATATAAAGCCAACCCAATAGGCGGCCATCGATGAAAGCACCCTGAGCATAAGCCATGCTGTGCAAATTAGAGCAATGTTTTGAATAGTCACCATCGCAATGATGACCAGCGGTAAACTTCCATCAAAAGCCCAAAGAAAAAACGCTAGAATCCAACACAACATCGGTGGCATCCAGGCTGTAGGGCCTGATCCACATTGAAATGGATCGGCGAAACCTCTTCCGTCAACAATTGCGGAAGCGATGCTGAAGTACCCGCCACCAATCGCATAATTAAAATTAAAATCAACGCCAGGTTGAAAAGGCGGCACAAACTTAAGGTACATCGGGTTTCTAATCACCCATGAAACATTCGCCCAAGCAGAAAACACCAGCACGACGACACTTGACAACAATAGAGTATTTTTATAAGCCTGCTTGGCAATAGTTGGCTCCACCACGTTTTTCTCGCAATTATTTCTCATCGGTTATTTGCGGCCACTTACTAGACTAACATTCCAGACAATTTTAAATACCAAACGTAAATCCTGCCGCAAATGGCCAATTATAGCACTACACCTTAAAGATAGCTACAACTCTCCATGTAATTAGGCCAAGAACAAATACTAATACTACCAAAAGCGATGGCAACATTGGAAAATAACCCGAATTTTCCATATCCGCCTGCATATTAAAATCCGATTGTTTCATCGAAGTTGCCCGCCCTTTTCTGGCGCGCATTATTCTGACCGTCTCACGCAATATTGCATCCAATTCACTTACACCGATTCTTCGATTTTCCTTGATACCGAATGAACCGGTCATGTTGGATGGATTCGAAATTTCGGTTCCTTTAGGAAGGTCGATGTAAAACTCTTCTAATTTCGGTTCGAGGACCGCCTCGAGCTCTGTGACCTTGATATCGTACACATAAATTTTACTTTTTAGGTCATCAGGCTTCATGTAAACTAAAGTTCTGGAAGAAAAGGGGAACCAAGAACCGTTTGCCATTTTCTTGGATTCGATGAGCTTACATTCCGCTTTTTTTTGGCCCCTAGAATCATGAATTTTATATTCAACCGGCAAATAGCCCATAGCCGGATCAATCAAAATGTCAAAAAGGTTCCGGTCTTTTCCTTTTGAACCGAGAACAGATAGCATATAGCATCTAGAGTTCTCGCCTGCCTTTTCTTTGATGTCTTTTATTTCGTATTCGCCAGCAAGGGCCTTTTGCACGCACGAATAGGGGGATAGAATTTCATTTGGCCCCATAATTACCATATTGAACGGCGTAGCATCATTCCCGCGGCTTACAGATTCCGGTGATCGAATATTTGCAGCTTTGATTGGAGGAGCGTAGACTAAATTTATTCCGCCATTTTTTAATGCAATCGTCGTATTGTCGACCGATTCCGCGCCTTTCACTTGGTTGCTTTTTGGATCCTGCAAAAGTTCGTATTTTTCTAAGTCTCCCTTAACAATCCAGGTGCAAGTAAACGACACTCCGGATCCTTTTTCAAAGTCGCCGCGTATGGCTTTTTCATAGTTAGAGGCGATGCCGGTCGAATATATAAATTTGCACTTAAAGGAATTAAACGACTGTCGGTTATTGAGATACCCCTCACTTATCACACGTGCCTTTAAGAAGCTTTGCTGTTGAGCAAATGCCAGGCTGGAAAACATAAGAACGATGCTACAGCAACCCATTAGTCTAACCATAATGCGACCCTTTTTTCTTTTTTACTAGCCACAACAGGCCGAATCCGCAACATTGGCGTTCTAGGCATTGCCACATCTATACTGCGATGCTATGAGCACCATCTAAATTACGAGAGCATTTGGGGCCGATATATATTCTAGGTTTATATCGGCCCCTTCTTTAATCGACCGACCATTATGGTACTGGGTTGCAAGAATTTGCCTTTCCATTTACCCAAGCGCAGTTATAATTTGGAAAAATACAGGCCCCATTCTCCAGAAATGAATAGCCATGCCCCCTAGCACAATAAAACCATTGGCATTTGGTGCATTGAACTGTTAAATCGGCTTCGTCGAAGTGAATCGGCGGCGTATACACACAACTGCCATAGGCATGAAATTCTTCCCACTGAAAATAATTAAGGGAATAAGCACCCCCATCGCATGACGTGGAAACAGTTTGGCAACCCGATGGCGCACAACTATTCTCTGAGGTATTGCACGCATATGAATCCATATAATCTGGACTGTCACAGCCAAGGTATGTTTGCCCCATAATAAATGACCGTGGAATTAAAAACAAAATAACCACGCCCGCTAACATGGCCATCATAATCCACTTCATCTTCATTGCTAAGCTCCTAAAGCGACTGCCTAATGAAAAACTCAACGCTTGCCAATTAAAATAACCGGGACTTTAATCATTACTCCCGGTGTTACGTCCGTATCTACTACAATATCACAAACGGCATCTTCTTTAATTAAAGCGGAGTTTATTTTTACGTTGAATATATGAGAATTACGTCGGCTACTCCTGTCCCATTGAAATTCAACGGCATCACAATCAGCTTTCAAATCCAGAATCTTAAAATCTTTTCCGTCTTGAGATCGAAGAATAAATTTTTGATTCTGCTGACTGTGCGAGACAATATTAAAGTCCAAGAATAATCTCGATGGCGTTGTGCTCAAAACGTGGCGGGCATTCCATGTTACAGGCAAGGCTACCTCTGCATGGCTTGAGTTGATTAGATACTTTAAATTAATGTACGCCATCTGCGAGCCATCATAGGGTGGTTTTTTTAACGATACTTTATAATTAGCCTTATAAACATTGGCTTTGGATTCGTCTGGTTTTATATCGTTTAGTTTTTGAATCTCCAGGAATGGCGACATTGATGACACGTCGATGAGCGACGGCCTCACGCCTTTATCATCGGGAGATAATACCACCGTGAACTCTTCCGAGGCCAACTGATCATTTAAAAAACCGAATTCTATTATTTTCCTATCAAACGCCGCAACAGGAAAGACATTGAAATGCAGGCTATACCTCCATTTAGCGCCGCTTTGCAGCACTAAGACTATATCAACCGATCTTCGTTCATACGCTGATCCTGTACTAATAGAAATCGGATATTTGGCAACATCGCCTTTCTTAATTTTTATGCCGAGCAAATCAGCGTTCGTGCATGTGCATGATTTTTCAACGCCGACCACCTCCAAGTCCGAGTCAGAGTCGTTATTGATTTCTAACGTGTAACGCAAGCCACTGTTGCTACCGGCAAAAACATCCGGCAGATCAATGTCAAACTTTCGATTCGCTGTTTCTTTTGGGGCTAGAGTTTTATAACAAGAAGGCAATGAAAATATTATTAAAATTAAGGCCAAATTTGGCCATTTACTCTTCATGGCTTAGATCCTTCGAGGCCGCGACTCTCTGTTCTTTGACTTCTGTAGCTTCGGCGAATATTCTTGATCTCGTTGGATTTACTTTCGCGCTTCTCAGTGTTTAGCAAAAGGCACCATTTCGTTTTTGTCAAGGCCTACCTTGTAGAATTCGGCGCTACCGATTCTGATGAAGTTGTGAGTGTCTTCAACGCAGTGTAATCTTGCCTTTTCAGACCGGCAGTCGTGCAACCGCGGTATCAACTAGTGGTTGTGACATTCAACTTCGGTCCCTATTAATACACACTTGGCGGTGGTGAATCTTTATGACCAACATGGCAACAGTTTAGGTGGCATGAAGAAATAGCCGACAACGCCTTTCCAAACTGCGCGGACACCACCTTTCTAAACTGTAACGAGGCGTGCCCCAATTTTCAATATCTATCGGCCGTGTTCCTAAAAAGATTGTTCGCCGGTGTACGGCTGAACCATTGTCGCTTGGTTGCCGGTGAAGAGTGCAAAAGATGCTTGAAGCGGGTAATATTGTGGTTTAATTGTGAAAGTCGTGGTGTAATGACTTCCATTACTTAACCAGTTTACATCTAAAAAGCACCGACCTTTTCAACATTTTAAAGGACGAGGGATTCGCCGGGAGTTATGATGCCATCCGCCGATACTTGAATCGAATCATTGGAAGTACTGGGGGTCCAGGTTCTCGACCTGCAGGCGCCTAACATCGTAATGCTGTGAGGTCACAACAATAACCTCATGAACCAGGGAAACACATTACCAAGCGATTTGACATAAGGAAATTTGCTCCTCTTGGAGGCATTGCGAGCGAGGGCAGAAACCATGGAATATCCCCGAAAAGCAGGAGGGAAAATCAGAGGGTTGGACAGTGGAGATTGAGTTCCCAGGGAAAGAGTTGATGGGAACCTTTGTCGATATTACCAGCCGCGTCACCGATTTCTATATTTTTTCCTAAAAAAAGTCCAAGCGGCCGAGATTTAAAAAACTCTGAATTCTTATGAAGTTGATTATTGTGCTGGCTAAAAGATTTTTTGCGCAATTTTCCCGAGAAAAGGCCGATTTCCGCGGACTGCCGAAACCAGGCTCGCCCGTGGGCATGAAACTTGGCGAAACTTACGGACCGGGTGATTATTTTACAGATGCAAACCAGTCTCGAACCTTTGCCGCCTTTTCGGTCCGATGGAAATGCCATCGGGGCAAAAAGGGCAGATTGGGAAAAGATGTGGCGACCGGCACTTAAATCGATCATCGCCGAGGCCACCCAGCCTAAAATAAATGGGAAGCATCTCCCCGTTTCGTTCAACTCAAAGCACTCCGGGCACAGGTCTGAAGTTCCCTTTCAGCTTGCAACGGGGTGTGAAATGGCCAGATTCCAATGTCCTTATTGCCACGGCTGGGAGATATTTCGGTCCAGTTTCCGTTGGATTGACCTGCTTTGCCTCCCTTTCGGATCGGCTTGCAGATGCCATACCTGCGGAGAGCGGTTTTATTCCTGGCATAAGGTTCCCGTCAAAGAAGACCAAGCAACCTCCAATGCTGACATTTCCATTCAGAAGGGCGCGGATGATCGGCCGTAGCCTCTCCCCAGCGCTTGAAAACGATCATGCCGCCATCGTGTTAATTTTGCCTGCAAGCTCCGCAAGGAAACGTTGTAGGTCTGACATCCAGATATTGTTTTTGCCAGGGTAAGTCTCGCCGGACGGAATGATCACATAGGCTCGGGAAGGCTTCACATCGGTAATCACTTCGTGGAATCCCCGGGAAATCGACGCGCTGGCGCTGCGTTTGATTTCTAGGCAATAGATTTCGCCGTTTGGGAAGACCAGCACCAGGTCGCTCTCCGCTCCCTGGTGGGTTCGCCAGAAATAAAGTTTCACCCTGCCGGCGCCGACACGGCGAATCTGCTCCACGACATATCCTTCCCAGGACGCGCCGATGGCCGCGTGGCCGAGTAATTGGTCGATCTCCAAAATCCCCAACAAATGATGCAGTAGGCCCGAATCCCGAATATAGAGCCTGGGCTGCCTCACCATCCGCTTCCCGATATTCGCGGAAAATGGCCGAAGGCGCCCGATGATGAACCCACCTTCTAATAAGTCGAGGTAGCGATTCACCGTAGGCTGGCTAACGCCAAGCGAACGGGCAAGATCAGACTGGTTGAGTAGCTTCCCATGCAAAGTGGCGATCATCGTCAACATGCGTGTGATAAGCGCCGGGGAAACATGATGCCCCAGTTCCTGAAGGTCCCGTTGAATGAAGGTGTGAACGAAGGATTCCATCCATCGCCAGGCCAGCGAAGGCCTGGGCGCGAGCATGGAGCCAGGGAACCCGCCGAAAAGCCAGTGATGGTCCATGCTCACGGCAGGGGCGGATTCCAGCAAAGAAAACGGGGTCAGTTCTGTATAGGCGATGCGTCCGGCCAGAGTTTCCGAACTGCCCTTAATCAACTCCGGCGATGCTGAACCCAACAAAATGAACCGCGCAGGGCGACGGTCCATGTCCACGAGCGCTCGCAGCAAAGGAAACAGCTCCGGCATGCGCTGTACTTCGTCGATGGCAACGCACTTGTCCTGATGATGCGCGAGGTAAACCTCGGCATCGGAGAGTTTGGATCGATCCGCAGGAAGCTCAAGGTCCAGAAAAAGGCTCTCCCGTTCAGGTCGAATCAGCTTCTGGACTTGTTTGGCCAGGGTGGTTTTGCCCACTTGCCGCGGGCCAATAATACCCACGACCGGAAAGTAACTCAGGTCCGACAAAACGTGCTGTAATATAACGCGGTCTAACATAAATACATGAAATACATCCATGAAAAATCAAAGTCAAGCTTTGAATTTTCATGGTATTTGCTAGCGCTCGATTAATGGCTGCTGTCTTAAGGCGAGCACTCCTTCCGTCTCCGCATCCTAAGAACCATTCAAGGCCGGCCAAGGTGCCCCAGTTCCCCCTCGTCAAGGATGCCCTCCGGCGCAGGTTCGGCCCCCTCCCCGATCTTCCGCACGCGCTCCGCTTGCTTGTGCAGACCGGGTGCCCCTCCAAATCCGCGTCCTTGACTTCAGGGAAATCCAAATGGCTTGCTTTCTGTTCCGTTGAATCAATGGTGATTCAACGGAAAATGAAGAAATTTCCGACCGGCAGACCGAGTTCCGAAGCAAGAAAGAAAGCTGGAAAGAAATCAAGCTGGAATGAAAGAATGATGGAAAGAAAGCAAGATCAACCGATCTTATCGAACCGCCCATTCCCCTCGGGTTTCCCGCTGCCCATGTCGTTCTTGAAAGGATGGCTGAATTGATTCTTCCACATGCTCAGTGTCCGAAGTTTGCGTTGGTTCCAGCCGCCTTCGCTGGATGCGGGCCGTGATCGCCTCCGCTGCCCGAAGGCTTGCGTGGGTGCAGCGCTTCGGCGTGGCTTCAATACTTTGGGTTGCACGGAGATCATGGATTTTCTGCGCGATCTCGGCTACTCCCGAGCCTTCGCTTTCCGCCTTGGCCGACAGCCCGTCCCGAAGCAAGTCGCGAAGGGTAGTGAGCTCGCGTTGGTACTGCTCATGGACAAACGCTGTTCCTTGTCGCACCTGATAATCCTGGAGTTGCGTTTTCGCCAGTTCCACTTCCTGAATGGCACGTTCCGCTTCCGGCGCGTAGCTGGCGATAACCCGCTCCACGGCGTTAAGCACGGCACGCGGCCCTTGGTGTTCCTTCGACAATGTCAAGCTCCGAATGCCAGCTCCCTCGACGACCACCTCCGCCGGGAATTCAGGATGTAATACCAATCCGAAGGAAAGGCCACGATAGCGGCCAAGCGGGATTCTGGTGGCTGATGGGGCTCGTAAAGGCAAGGTTTCCAGGCGATGTGCCAGGGCTGCGACCGCTTCGCCATTCGGCCGCCCCATGCCCCCAATGACAATAGGGTCATTTGCATGGGCATGGGAGGTGGCTGCATCCTCGCGCAACTGGTCTACCTGGCGAGTCAAACGCGTGATGGTCGAGGGTAGTTCCCGCAATTTGCGCCGGGCCAGGAACTGCTCGTCAAGGTGGTTCTTATGCAGCAGCGACAACCGCTGAAGTTCGGCATCAGCTTCCGCCAGGGTCAGCACCGCAGGATTGCCCGAAGCAATCGCTTTCACCTCGGCATAAGACAATTCCTGCCCGCCGATATCATCGGCGCGCCGCGCGGCATTCTCGCCGCTGATCACCTGGCCGATGAACTTCGCCTTGGTTTCCAGGGCCTGCCACATGAACGCATCAAACGACCCTTGCGTCACATAGCGATAAATCGCCACTTCCGTGTTTTCGTTGCCTTGCCGCAGGATGCGGCCGTCGCGTTGCTCGACCTCCGCCGGTTTCCACGGCGCATCGACGTGGTGTAGTGCGACGAGGCGCTTCTGCACATTTGTGCCCGTGCCCATTTTCTGGGTACTGCCCAGGAGCACCCGCACCGAACCGCTTCGCACCCGCTCGAACAATGCCTGTTTCTTGGCATCCGATTCCGCATCGCCCATCGTGGCGATCTGGTCACGCGGAATGCCCAGCTTTTGCAGCCGGTCAATGATCTCGTCGTAAGGCGAATATCCCCATTCGGTCGGGTTTACCCCCATATCGCAAAAAATCATCTGGGTGCCGCGATTGGGCGTCGTCTCCCGCCAGATGCGGGCGACATTTTCCGCGAGCTTGTGGATCTTTGAATCGGGGTTTTCGGGGGCGGTGTCCGACAGCATCCGCGCATCGATGGCGAGTTTCCTACCGTCGGTGGTGATGGCCAGCGCGTTATCCTCCCTCGGGTCGATTTTCTGGGAGCGTAACCGCTCGTAACGCTCCACCAGTTGTTGCTGGAGTTCCGATTGCTCAAACGACATCGGGCATGCCACAATGGTGGGTTTGCCGCCCTGCAAGGCAGGTCGCGGCAAATTGAGCATTTCCGCCGTTTGCACATCGGCAAACGAGCGGAACATCAATTGCAGTTCCGGCAAGTTGGTGAAGCGGGCAAAACGGGAGCGCGGCCGCAGGCCCGCCCCGTCTGGGGACAGTTCCATCGATTCCACCACTTCCCCAAAACTGGCGGCCCAGCCGTCGAAATGCTCGATCCCGCGACTTCGCAATCCGGCCGGATCGAGGAATCGGGACATGGTGTAAAGCTCGACCATGCTGTTGGAAATCGGTGTCCCGGTGGCAAAGGTCACCCCATGGCCCGAATGCTGCAAATCGAGGTAGCGGGCTTTCATGTACATGTCAAAGGCCCGCTCCGACCCACCGGTTTGGATACCGGCGACGCGATCCATTTTGGTGGGCGTTTCCAGGTTCTTGAAATAATGCGCCTCGTCGATGAACAGATGGTCCACTCCCAGCTCATCAAATACGAGGCCGTCATCCTTCTTGTCCTCGGCCAGGAGATTTTTCAGCCGTTCGCTTCGCGCGGCTTTTTGCTTCTCGATGGATTTGATCAGATTACGGCCGGTGCCTTTGTCGCCGGCATGTTCGCGCAGTAACTGGTCATATTCGGCAATCTGCTCGCGCAGGAATTGAGACTGGTAGTCGCGCGACATGCCGATCCGCTCGAAACTCGAATGGGTGACAATGATTCCGTCCCAATCGCCGCTGGCGATTTTGGCGGTGAGGAATTTGCGCTTCTCGCGCGTCATATCCTCTTTGCTCGCCACCAGCAGCCTGGCGTTGGGGTAGAGTTGCATGAATTCCCTGGAGAATTGCTCCAGGAGATGGTTCGGCACCACGAGCATCGGTTTTTTGATCAGCCCCGCCTGCTTCATTTTCACGGCAGTCGCCGCCATGGTGAATGTTTTGCCAGCCCCGACACAGTGGGCAAGCAGGGTATTGCCCGCGCTCATGCCCCGCCAGATGGCATCCACCTGGTGCGGGCGCAATTGCAGCGTTTTATTCATCCCCGGGAAATCCAAGTGCGACCCGTCGAACAGGCGCGGCCGGATATTGTTGTAAGTGTCGTTATAAACCCGCACCAGACGCTCGGTGCGCTCCGGATCGGCAAAGATCCAGGAGCGGAAGGTTTCCTTGATGCGCTTTTGTTTCTCCCGCGCCGCCAGGGTCGCTTCCTGATTGACCACGCGCGTGTCCCCGTCGGGACCGCGCAGGGTGTCATAGATGGTTGGGCTTTTCATGTTCAGCGCCAATTCCAGAAGCCAGGCGCCACAAGCCCGCGGCGTTCCGTAATCGGCGGTCGCGGCCACCGATTGCTGTGCCTGGTAATCTGCCTCCAGGCTCCAGAGCGCATCCTTGGCCAAATGCCCGATTTGCACCGCTCCGGGCTTCACCTGGAACAGATGGCAAGCAAAAGCCTCGATATCCGCGGCCGGAACCCACGGCGCGCCCAAATTGGCGTCAATATCGCCGGGCAGTACATCCTCAGGCTGCACTTCGCGCAGTGCCTCCGCATTGCGTTGATACGCTGGCCCTGCAGCTTCCGCTTGGGCCAGCTTGCCGCGCACATCGCCGGAGAGATACGCATCGGCCGTGACCCATTGCCCCTCGGCCGGGTCCAGGAAGATCAAATCGCCGAGCTCGGCAATGACGGTCTCGACCGGCTTGCCATAGAGCGAGGCGATAAGGGGCAGGTCCACTACGCCACGGCCGTTGAGCGACACCAGCAGCCCTTCCTCGGAGCTACCTACTCGGGTGATGGGTGGCGTTCTGCCGACCACATCCTTTTGCAGGATCGCGGCTTTGGTTGCTTTGGCGGTGACCTCGTCATATTCCTCCAGCGACATCACCAACATCGCGTCGGGATCTTCGCGGAATTTCACCAGGTTGGGCATCCGGCGGATGACCGACCCGTCGGCGGTTTCGCCGAAGGTAGTTTTGTTGATCGGACCAAAGGCCTGGACAAACCGGTCATAGGTGCGGTTGAGTTCTTTGCGCGCCGCTTCGCGCTGCGCCTCCGGCCAGCCCTCGTTTTGCGATTGCAGCACTTTCCTCGCGCGGTCGCGCAGTTCCACCAACATGGCCAATCGCCGGCCGGTCATCGTCCCATCGGCTTTTAAGGAAGTACCGCCATAGACCACCGGAATCGCCTGTCCCCCTTCGATCTGATGGATCTGTTTATTCGCGCCGACGAAGAAACTTCCCTCGCCCAAATGCCGCTCAGGCGGCAGGGCGATTGCTTCGCTTTGGATGATGGGTACCGTTGGAGTGAGCTTCGCCACCCCTTCCGGCAAGCGGGAGACGGCGCGTTCCAGATCGCTGGCCAGCGCCCCGCTGCCTTTGACGCTGAATCCTTCCCCGCCGTAGAGCGTGTCCTTGCGCGACCAGGATCCCAGCACCATCTCAGGATGGTTCGGAAAATACCGGTTCACGGCGACTTGAGCTCCTTCCACATCGAGGGGCCCGATCTGAAGCCATTCGGGATCGGCGTGGTGGGCTTCTTCGCCGGGCGCACGCTTACGCAGGAACACGATATCGGTGACCACCTTGGTGCCTTCGCGCTTGAACGCGTCCGAAGGCAACCGGATCGCGCCCACGAAATCCGCCTTGTCGGCGAGGGATTCGCGCAGGGCGGAGTTTTGTTTATCCAGTGTGTAGTGGCTGGTTACCAATGCCAGAATCCCGCCCGGTTTCAGGGCGTCGAGCGATTTGGCGAAGAAGAAATCATGCAATGACAGCTTCTGGCCGTGATACTCCATCTTCAGGTCGGCAAAGGGCACATTGCCAATCACCGCATCAATGCGGCCCTCGGGCAGGACACTGTCCCGGAAATTCTCGATTCTGATGTCATGGTCCGGATGCAGGGCCTTCGCGATCCGCCCGGAAATCCCGTCCATCTCGACACCGATATAGCGGTGATTTTCTTGGCCTCCGGCCAGAAAATTTCCCGTTCCGCAGCCAGGCTCCAAAATAGTCGCGCGGGCCGGAATCCCAAGCCTTGTGATTGCGCCCTGCATGGCGGCAATCACTTCCGGCGAGGTGTAAAAAGCGTTGAACACCGTGCCCTTGGCGCTGTCATACTCCCCCGGAGAAAGCAGCGCCTTCAGCTCCTCACCCAGCACCTGCCATCCGGCATCCTTGTAGCGGCCGGTCACCGGATCGGGAAACAACGCCAGAGCCACCGGCCCGAAACCGCCGAACCGCGCTAACGCCTGCCGTTCTGACGGCGTCGCGGGACGTTTTTCGCTTTCGAGTGTTTGTAAAATGCGGATGGCAGCGAGGATTTCGCGGGCTTTGGATTTGTCGCCTGCGGCAGAAGGGGTAAGGACCGGCACCGTTGGCGGGGTCATGACTGCTTGGGAAACAACCGGAATGGAGGAGGACGAAAACAGCGCCTGCGCCATTGGCGCGCGCTCTTCAGTCGCTTCTATGGGCGGCAAATCGAATAGGGACTTTTGGATCGAACCTTTCTTGAGCCGCCAGGCGAAGGGCGGGGCGGCCAGCGGATCGGCTATGTTTTTGGCGTATCCGTTTCGTCCGATGGATGAAACTCGGTCGGCAAATCCTCTTCCATTTCCTGCAACGCCAATTCCAAAGCTTCGCTGCGGAATTGGCTCACCGTGCTCCCCGGGTTCTGCTTCGAAAAGGCTTCGCACCACCACTCGTGGCGTGTCTTGAATTGCAGGGCCGTTTTTTCCAGCCAAGCCAAAACATTCTTCCTTTGCTTGAGTTGTTCGTGTAATTGCGGGTGTTGTTCCAACAGTTCGAGCAAGATCGTCAGGTATTGCACGGGGGCTTCCTTCCTTGGTGGGGGCAGTAGCAATCGTCGGCTCCGCTTCTTCGGTTTCTAATGAAAACAGCGACGGAGGAAAGCGTTTTGGTGGTTTACGCAACATCGTCAGGAACCAGCCCGACTCCGATGCGAAGAAGTCGCGTGTGAGCGCATAACAACCTCAAGGGGAATGGATGAACCCTTCGAGAGGTAAACCGGATTCGGAAAAATGGCAAGTCATTGATGATAAAGCGTGGTTAACGACCCGGCGGGACTGGAGCGTCGTCAGTTGTCCCGGATGGGACAGGTACCGGATATTTTCCCCGACTGGTTCCGCGTTACTCCAGGCCGATTACCGAGGAGTGGTCTTGAGCCTCTCCCTTCGCGCGCAGGCAAGAATGCCATCCCTGACCTGACGGAACAAGCCCGGTGGCAACACCCCATAATGATAAACTCCGGCCTGGCCAGGAAGCTTGGTCAAATCAAAGCCCGGCCAGCGAAAACGGTTGACCTCTGTCAAGACAACCCAGGAGCGTTTATCATCCAAACCGAGCCTGTCTTTGGTAGTGACTGGAATTTCCACCCCTTCGCTGGCTTCTTTTGGTGGGCTGTGGGTTACCGGAGCGACCGTCACCACGATACCGCCGCCCTCCCGAGTTGCAGCAAGGACGACAACACACGGACGGTTCTTCGTACCTTCTTCGAGACCATTTTGGTGTTGGCTATGCCATAAATAAGCGTAATGGATCACCAGACCAGCAAAAGGCAACGGAAGGGCCATAATCAGGCCTATTGCTGCAGTTCCGCGTCGAGATGCCCATAGCCGTGAGGGATTTCTGCGAGTGCAATTGCCTGAAGATCATCATCCGATAACTCGGATGCTGCCAGCGATTCATGATCCCATCGTTTAAGACGCCGGTATTCCTCGGCAGCGATCATCACCAGTTGTTCCCGTCCGTTTTGAGTAATGAAAACCGGCTCGACCAAGGCGCGGTCATGGAACAAGGCAATATTTCGCTGAAATTCCACCGAGGGGACAACAAACATTTTCTGGCTTTCATATATCAAAATGCATTATATATATTATCATTATTACCAACGTTTGCAACATAAATAACAAAAATAGCATCCGAAATGGAAGCCATGTGTATCGGAATCACCCCCCAATAGGGCAGATTCTGGAAATCTGTAGTGGCCGAATCTCCAACGACGTTCTAACTCAACTTTGCTGGCAAGGGGCGACCAGCATGAACACCCCGGATGGCCTAAACCGCCATTTGGGGTGTTCTATTTTCAGGCCTCTATTTCTAACGTACGGCCGCGAAAGCAGATGGCCCTTTAGCAGACGAGGCATGGTTTAGCGCAATCGTCGCGCTACGGATGACGAGATTACCCTACCATTCAAAAGCACGCGTCTTCCCCTTAATGGATATTCCAGGCCAGCGTTCGATTCGAAAAGTCAAAACGTGGTATTTTTCGGTGTATTGGTCCTAGAGGCCGCCTAAATTCAAGCCTCTCATTAAGACAGTGTCTGATCAATCGCTGTTGGCCCGATCTCTAATGGCTCTCTTTTGCCAATATACGCAGAAAGCGCGGGGGTGAATCCCCCGTGCCGTCAAGGATCGAGCCGAGCGACCTCCGCGGCCCCCTCCCCAATCTTCCGCCCTCGCCGAGACTCGCTTGTGCAGACCGGGTGCCCCTCCCCTCCAGTCGTCCTTGACCGCACTCCCCCCTTCTTTTCGGGCTTTGCCCCCCTTCCGCAGGAAAACGCGAGCGCGTTTCGCGTAAGAGGGCATTCACAACCACAGAAAGGAAGGACAAATCATGGCCACCGCAACAACTACCCGCACCGATGTTTATGCTCGTGTTACTTCGCATATCGTAAATGAGCTTGAGCAAGGCGTTCGGCCTTGGCTGAGGCCCTGGAACACGGAGAACGCCGCGGGCCGGATCACGAGGCCGCTGCGCCATAATGGGCTACCTTATCAAGGCATTAATATCCTCATACTTTGGGCATCAGCCGAGACAAAAGGCTACGCCTGTCCCTTCTGGCTGACATTTCAGCAAGCCAGGGAGTTGGGCGGGTTCGTGAAAAAAGGGGAGCAGGGTTCGCCCGTGGTGTTTGCAAGTACATTCAAGAAAAAAGAACCGGCCGAAGACGGTAGCGAAGCCGAGGCGGACATTCCGTTTCTCATAGAATACACCGTCTTTAATGCCGAGCAGTGCGAGGGGCTGCCGGAGCGATTTTATGCGCTGGGAGAAGCGCCGAAAGGTCAGGTTGAACGCATCGAGCGCGCGGAAGCGTTTTTTCACAACACGGGAGCCGAGATTCGCAGTGGCGGCAACCGAGCCTATTACTCCATTTCAAGCGATTATGTGCAGATGCCGCCGCTGGAAGCTTTCCGCGACGGGGAATCCAACGTAGCGGTCCTTGCCCATGAAATGACGCACTGGACCAGTCATGCCAGCCGATTAAACCGGGACTTTGGCCGGAAGCGCTGGGGCGACGAAGGCTATGCGATAGAAGAGCTGGTCGCCGAACTCGGGGCTGCTTTTCTTTGCGCCGACTTGAATATTACCCCAGATGTCCGAGAGGATCATGCCGCCTATATCGCCGACTGGCTGAAGGTATTGAAGAATGACAAGCGGGCCATTTTCACCGCAGCATCCCACGCCAGCAAAGCGGCGGACTTCTTGCATAGTTTGCAGCCGCGGGAAACGGAACGAACCTTGGCATAACAGGCTGCCGGTTAAACCGGCAGCCTGCTTGCATGAGGGCAAAATCGCGCGCGGTTAGCTGCGCGCCTTTCGTTCCGTTAAATCGATGAGGATCAACAGACAAACGCATCTTGCTAACCCTAAACCAAGGACGCAAAAAGGCCGGATTCGAATGTGATTGCGTGAGCAACCAGCGACCGGGTCTGCACGGCGGAACGTAGCATGGCGAGCCAAAGGATCCAGCGCATGCAAGCGATGCGACAATTGCTTGAGCAATACCATCATCGACAAGGGCAGCATGACTAGCCACAATCGTCTTGAAATTCATAGACATATTGGGGAGATACGTCAAAGCGGGAATATACCGGCATGTTCGCATTTGCCCGCGCGTCTCAGCTGCTTGTGAGGTTACCATGAAAACCTTTCGCGCGCTTGCGCTCGTTGCCTCGATCATGACATCCCTGCCCGTTTCTGCTTGGCCAGGTGACGAGAAGGCCTCCGCAGCCAAGCCACATGATCAGTCTGGAGAGAAGGCGGCCGAGATGCGACCCATGGACGGCTTCACTCTCGCCTCAAAACTCGTCGAGTCCCTCGCTTGGCCGCTCATCGCGCTAATAGGATTATTGATGTTCCGACGACCCCTGGCATTGCTGTTAGCCCGGCTTAAGGTCAAATCGCTGGAATTTGCCGGGCTAAAATTGGAATTGGACGGGGCCCTTGCCGAAGCAGAGAAAATGGCTGAAGCGGCAAGATTGCCGGGTGGGTCTCAGCCTACCCCTGACGGTGGGGGCGGTGGAGAAAGAATGACCGCCCTTGATCATCTAAGGGTTCACCATGCCCTGTTACTGACGATGCCATATGTTGCAATGATGGAAACATGGACGCTAGTGCAGCAAGAAAGGAATTCGGTTTTCATTGGGGAAGGTCGCGAGATAATCGACGGACTTAGGCTGGCCCCCGTTGAACTGGAAGCGCTTTTCAACGCGTTATCGCTTGTCGGTAAATTGGCATCGCAGGCTCAACCACAAGATGTGACAACTCATCACGCTATCAGGTATGACCGTGTGTCTCGCCGTTACCTTTTGAAAGTGGATGAAATCAGCGACATCGTTTCCCAGGAGTTGTTGAAACGAGCGGCCGAAGAGAGCCGCTCAACTGGCGAGCGAGAACAGTACGCCCGGAGCTGATGAGCATTTCAATCGCCGTTGCCCTCATAGCCGTCGCTTGATGTTCCTCACCGCGGGAAAGCCCGATCGCAAGTCCAACGCAGCGATATGCAATCGTGCTCACCAACCGCCGGCGTCCCATTCCTCGATTTCTGCCTCGCCCTGTTCCAATCCTGCACCCAACCACAATTCTTCCTGTCACATCGCCCGAGAGGCCAAAGCGGCAATCATGAATGGTCTGATTGCGCACGATTCCTTCCCCTCTGCTGATCGGCCGCCTCCATCACAGCCAGGATGTCTTAACCGCTAACACGCCCGCCGTGCCCTGCAATCTGCCAAGACGGTTTCCCCAAGAGGGGAGCCTCCGTCTTTCGCTTGCAGGGTAAAGCCCAAGAGGGCCACGGACTGAGACGTGTTGGTCGCTGGACATCAGGCAGCAATGAAGCGGCCTGGGAACCAGAAAAGGAATACTACCATGTCACAACCAGCACACAGAATCCGTATCGGCCTTCTCCAAGTCACGATCTGGAGAAACGCAGGCGAAAAAAACAATTGGTACACCATTATTCCAGCACGAAGCTACAAGCAGGAAGACGCCTGGAAGGAAACCGACAGCTTGGGATTCGACGACCTGCTGACGATGGGCAAGCTCTTTGACCTCGCCCATACCTGGATCATGCACCAACAACAGGCCGACGCCAAGGGCCGCAAGGAATCCACTCAGGCAGCCGCCTGACCCGGATACCGGTGGGTGGTTCGCCGCCCACCGGTTCAATTCAAACATTCAAACCTAATGGAGACGATTATGACTTTTACTCAAACTACATCAAACCAACCCCAACTTATCGAAGTCGCCAAGTTGGAAAAATCCCCGCAGAATGCCCGCAAAACAACCGGGCCTGAGGGCATCAACGAGCTTAAGGCTTCGATTCTTTCCCACGGCCTGATGCAAAATCTGGTTGTCACGGCCACAGATGGCGAAACATACCTCGTTATCGCCGGCGCTCGCCGTTTGGAAGCAATCTTATCCCTTCAAGCAGAAGGAAAGCTTCCTGCGGACTACGCGGTTCCCTGCCAGGTGGTCAGCGACGAACATGCCCTTGAAATGAGTCTGGCGGAGAATCTGGTCCGGCTTGCGATGCATCCGGCCGACCAGTTTCAAACATTCGCTGAGCTAATCGACAAGGGGGCGACCGCCGCCGAGGTCGCCGAGCGCTTTGGAATCGACGAGGGCCTCGTCCATAAGCGGATGAAACTCGCGCGCGTCGCACCGGAGCTTCTTCAGGAATACCGCAATGGCGGCATGACACTGGAGTGCCTGATGGCTTACACCGTCACGGACGACCATCGGAGCCAGCGAAAGGTGTCTAAGTCCCTTCATGCATGGCAGAAGGATGACCCGAGTGCGATCCGCGCTGCCCTCACGGACAGGCTGATTGAAGGTGACAGCAAGCTGGCGTTGTTTGTTGGGATCGACGCATACACTGCCGCAGGAGGCAGCACCCGCGCCGACCTGTTTGGCGAGGAAGTGTATCTGGAAAAACCCGCCTTGCTCAACAAACTCGCCGAGAAGAAACTTGACGGCATCCGCAAGGAACTCGAGGCCGAAGGCTGGAAATGGATTGAAATCAATCCGGAACGAGACTGGAACCTGATCAACCGCTGCACCCGCATCAAACCGGTGTTGGGCAGCGCTCCGAACGAACTGATCGAACTCAAATTAGAACTCGATCAGCAATTGGAAGAGGTCGAGCAAGCTTTCGAGGTCGATGAGTCCGATGAGCTGGAAGCGCGGCAGCACTCCATCCAGGAGCAATTGCAGGCCGTGGAGGAAAAGCTGGTCACATTCGTTGGCTTTGACGCCGAACAAAAGGAACTGGCCGGTTGCTTCGTATCCATCGGCCAGGACGGAACGCCCTTCATCGAGAAAGGCCTGGTCAAACCGGAACAACGCAAGCAATTGGCAAAGCTCCTGGGAGATGAAGGCAGCATCGAGGATTCGGTCAGAACCAAATCCAAAGCCCCTTTTTCTGAAAGCCTCAGCCGCGAGCTTGCCAGTGAACGGCTTCAGGTAGCCCAGATCGCGCTTGCAAAGCATCCGGTCATCGCGCTTGACCTGCTGGTCTTTCAGGCAGCCAGTGCCGTAATCGACCGCTCTCCGGCGATAGATGGGGCTAATGTGGCGTTCAACCTTCCCCGGAAACCATTTTCCAAGGATGTGCAATCGGAGGATGTTGATCTTGGGCTGAATGACATTGGCAAACAATTGGCAGCGCAATGGCACGCAGAAGGAACGGAAACGGAACGATTTGAAGCACTTCGTTCCTTGAGTCAGGAGGCGAAGCTCGACCTATTGGCCTACTGCATGGCTCGGACGTTGAAAGCCAAGCTGGCTCCAACTGATGGCAATGAGCCCACGGCCTATGATGTCGCATTGTCGCTGACTGGTGCGGATGTGGCCACTTCCTGGCGGCCATCGAAAGACAATTTCCTGGGTCGTTTGAGTCGAGACCAGTTATTGAACGTCGGTCGGGATGTGCTCGGCGAGGCCTGGGCCAGAGACCATGCGAACGATAAGAAGTCGTTGCTGGTGCACCATCTGGACCGTGGGTTTTCCAATCCGGAAAAATCCGGACGGACCGCCGAACAAATTGGCCGCCTGAAAACCTGGCTTCCCGAGGGAATGAGCTTCACTATTCCCTCGTCGCCAGCTCGCGCCAAGGTGAAGAAAACCAAGAAGGCCGCATAGTCAGGCCAGGGGCAGGTGAAACACCTGCCCCATTATTTGACCTCGGCCTAGACGAGCCCGAGGCGTTGCCACCTCTCGATTGCACGGGCTATTGGCTTTTGCTCACCCAGTGGGTTGCCCCCTCGCCTCTTCCAAATGATCTGATGGCCGATTTGTTCGGCGGTCTTCCGGGCCCGCTGCCAGTACCATTCTTGCTCATATAACGACCCTGTTTCTAGGTGGCGCGAATCAGTCGATTGTCGAGCAAGCCTTTGTCATACATCGTCCGCTAGTCCTCACATTGATTACGCCAGGGGAACGCTCATGACTGTCACCAAAATCCTTACCCAGATAGCCAATATCTATTTGGGAATTCCCACGCTTGAGGAGCGGAGATGCGATTCCCTCGATTTCCATACCGTGTCGGTTTTGGGCCTCCGGCGAGCGTTAGATGCAGCCTACGCCTCAGGGCAGAAGAATTGCTCCGAACCGGTTGCTCGAAGTCCGAACCCAAACCAATTTGATGCTTATGAGATTCACCCGGTCCGAATCTCGAGGAAATTCTCCGGGCCAAACCGGAAGGCAGTCCAGCCATGCGCGCCTGAGGAGGCCGAGTTCTGGAGCCTATTCGGCCACCTCCCCGGCCAGGGCCTCGAATGCGTGGGAGATTTCCAAAGCCGCGAGCACGCCGAGGAGATCCTTGCGCGAATCACGGGAGAAGGCTATCCAATGGCTAAGGGATGATCTATTGAACGGCCGCCAAGAACGCCACTGTTGACGGCGCGCTGAGTCGGGAGCCCCCGGTCACCACCCAAGGGTCGGCCCCTCCCCTCTTCCCATCGGTCGCCGTCAAGCGTTAAAGCCACTTTTCAAAAGCCGGTTGTTCGACCTTCGGTCGCTCCCAGGTGGTCGTGCGCCCCTCCCCCTGTTGCCTTTTTATCACGGCCCTTGGGGCGGTTTTTTGCGTTGGTCCCGGCTGTCATTTTCGCCTCGAAAATGACCCTGCTTTTGGTGGCCTCACGCGAGTCGGTTCGAGTGTATTTTTTGTCAGACATCTCCCCTATGTAGACCATAGGAAAAATTTTGCTGCAAAAGATGCCTTCCTTCATGATGGCAATCTTTCCTGAAAGTCAGCCTTCCTTCAGGATGGAAATCCGGCCAGAAAGCCATCCTTCCAGATTTCAAGCATGAAAGATTGAAAGCATGAAAGATGACAGGCCATCAGGAAGGAAACGCGGAAAGAAATCTTGCATGAAAGAATGACTGGCTGAAAGCATGAAAGACTGAAAACCGTCTGGAAAGCATGAAGGCAAGAAAGAAATCCATCCATCAAGTCATCATTCCAGCTTTCCACCATGAAAGACGGAAAGCTTGATGGAATTCAGGAATGATGGAAATCCTGCCAGCATGAATGATTGTCAGCATGAAATCCAGAAAGCCGGATTGAAGGATGGATGGAAGGCAGGAAAGCAAGATTGACGGAAAGAAGGCATGACGGAAAGATGGAAAGCCAGCGTTCATTCAGGAATGCAATCAAGCCAGACAGAAATCAAGAATGAAACCATGACGGAATGACAGATTTCCAACCTTCCAGAAGGAATGCAATAATGCTTGCATGAAAGATGGAAAGCATGTATCCGTCGTTTTATGATTATCGTCGTCGCAAACAGCAAAGGTGGGGTTGGCAAGAGCACATTATCCGTGCATCTGGCAACCTGGCTTTTTGAATTGGGTCACCGGGTGACCCTGGCTGACTGCGACTCTCAGGCCTCCAGCAGCGAATGGGTCAAGGAAGCCGCGCCAGACCTACCATCAGTGCGCCTGGATAATCCCGACCTCATTCTCAACGACCTGCCGGGCCTGCACAAAGCGACGGATTATGTCGTTGCCGACGGACCAGGAAGCAACACCGAAACCAGCCGGGCCTTGTTGCTCCGCGCGGACCTGGCGATTGTGCCGTGCAAAGCATCCATGTTGGAAATTCGGGCCCTTTACAAAGCGACCGAAGCCTTGCGACAGGCGCAGGATATTCGCAGTGGCAAACCCAAAGCGGTCATTGTCCTGAGCATGATCGGGAAGAATTACAAGCTCACGCAGGATATGACCGCTGCGGCGCGGGAATTGGATTTGCCGTTGGCCAAAAATGCCATGACCTTGCGGCAGATTTACGCGGATGCGTCAGGGCAGGGGTCGGTGGTGTGGAATATGGGAGCCCGCGCGAAGGAAGCCGCGGATGAAATCGAATTACTGTTCCGGGAGATTTTACCCGAGGCTTACAAAACCAGAGCACGCCGCAAGGCAAGGGCTTGAGGGGAGGGAATATGGCCGAACGTCGTTCATTAGTGGAAGCAATGAAAGCAACCCCTTTAACCCGGGAGCAAGAGTTTGTGTTTGGCGGCAAGGCAATGGCCAAGGTGGAATCAATTTCCCCGGAAATCGTCCAGCCATCGGCAGCACCTGCCGCACCCATTGAGCAAGCGCCGGTTACCTCAACCGTGGC